>Ga0172382_10000012_pt1 | contig 322697 bp, 292 predicted proteins | sample Leawel138RmetaG_FD_122245 | JGI IMG/M metagenome (GOLD analysis project Ga0172382, IMG submission 122245) | Leachate microbial communities from a municipal landfill in Southern Ontario, Canada - Leachate well 138R metaG | ecosystem: Engineered > Solid waste > Landfill > Unclassified | place... | reverse complement strand
GGGCCCATCTGCGGTGTTGCAGTCCTTGTAAAGGACCACCGCCCTTCACGGCGGACTGCGCCTGGCATCTGGACCCTTGGCGGTCCCGCAGAGACACTATCGATTCGTGTAGAGCTTCCCTAGGCAAACTCAAACTGGCCGGCGGGCGGTAAAAATCGCTCGCCGAGGGGCGGGCAGCCCTTCGCGAGTCCGGGAGGGATCGTCCGGGTCGAGGAAATCAACCAGCGACTGCCGCTGGCCGACCCACTCGCTGTAATGTTGCTCGGCTTCCGTGGTAACCGTCACATCGACCAATTCGACAGCGACGAAACCCATCCGCTTGAGCCAGCCAGTAACAGCGATAGGACTGGGTAAAAACCAGACATTGCGCATGCCGGCATAACGGTCGGCCGGGGTGAGGATGGTGGTGGCATCCCCCTCGACCACCAAGGTTTCCAAGACCAGCTCGCCGCCGGGACGCAGACAGGCCTTGAGCTCGCCCAGATGCGTGAACGGATCGCGGCGGTGATAGAGCACCCCCATCGAGAACACGCTATCGAAACGCGGCCGCTGCGGAAAACGCTCCAGGGTCGTGGGCACGATGCCGGCACGTGTTTCACCAAGCAGGTGAGCGACGGCGTGGAACTGCGCCACGAATACCCAGCTGGGCTCCACTCCAAGGGCAAAATCGGCACCTGCCCCGAGCATGCGCCACAGGTGGTAGCCGTTGCCGCTGCCAATATCGAGTACTCGCCGACCGGCCAATGGTTGGATGTGGTCGACCAATCGATCCCACTTCAGGTCCGAGCGCCATTCGGTATCGATCGCGACGCCAAACAAGTCGTAGGGCCCTTTGCGCCAGGGAATCAGATCGCGCAGGGTGGCCTCCAGACCGGGCAGAACCTGGCTATCGGCCATTGCCGTGATCGCGTCCCGGTCAAGATGGTTCGTCGCCCCTACTGGCCGTTCAGGCAGCCGGCCCACGGCCGCCAACCAGCGCGGCCAATCGCCATGATTGACCGACATCCAGTCGAACTCGCACCAATCATCCAGCGGCATGCGTCGCGGTAGATGCGCGAGGGCTGCCAGCGTCTGCCTGGCGATGCGCTCTTCCCCGAGTGCGGCCTGCCGCTCCATTGTCGTATTCATCATCGACTGATCACAAACAGAAGTCGGACACCATGGCGAATCCGTCCATACGCTGGTTACAGGAACAAATATCGGCGACCGGGACCACCGATGCCATCAGCCCGGCGTTGGGGCCGCCTGCGAAGCAAGGCCATCACTACGAGTTTCCTACACGCTTTCACCATTGGTTTCGTTGCTGTTATCCGTGCACCACGCGGCGGCCGCGGCGCGGGCGATGCAGCCGGGGAAATTCAGCCGGAAGACTCAGTTCGGAAATTCAAGTCGGTTCCCGCGACGAGCGCTTCCTCCGATGACTCGATCAACCAGGTTCCGTTGCATTTTCGCCTCGCCGGGCCAGCCACAGACAAAAACCATAGTGTCGTGAAAGCATCACGACCTCGTCGAATCCCGCTTGACGCAGACGCGCCTCGTGCGCGGCCGCAGTCTCCGTATGCAGCACGTTCTCCAGTGCCTGGCGCTTGCCGGCTATCTCCAGCTCCGAGTAACCATTGGCCCGCTTGAAGTCGTGGTGTAGCTCGGTCATCAGGGCTTCGGCGCCGGCATCCGGCTCATGCACCTTTTCGGCCAACATCAGCACACCGCCGGGAAAAAGCCCGTCATATATCCGCGAGATGACGTCGTCACGTGCCTCGGGCATGACAAATTGCAGCGTGTAACCCAGTACCACCATCGAGGCCTGCTCAGGCTGGATTTCGACCAGATCCGCGCAGATAAGCTCGGTGCGATACGGTGACTGAAAGCCGGCCAACTGGGCACCTGCCCGATCCAGCATCGCCCGGGAATTGTCCACGCCGACCAGCTCGACCTCAACTGGCGGCTCAGCCATACCGGCCAGCGCCGAGCGGATCGAGAATGTCATCGCCCCGAGTGAGCAGCCCAGATCATAGACCCGGCTATGGGAGCGGACGTGCCGGCAAGCGATGGCTGCGACCAGTTCAAGATTGAACCGGTAGCCCGGCACCGAGCGGGAAATCATGTCCGGGAAGACCGCCGCGACCGCCGCGTCGAAGCGGAAGGCGGCCGGTGGTTGCGGGTCGTGATAAAGATCATCACGACCATTCGGGATTGATTGTTGACGTGATTCCGACATGACTGACTCGACGTTCCGGCAGGCGGGGAAGTCTACCGTGGCGCGCTCCATGGAAACAATGTCAGCTCAGGCCAGCCGCAGCCCGCGGGCTACCAGCTCCTCGGCAACCGCCTCGGGCGGGCCACTGAAGACGATCCGTTCGCGCTTGTTGGCAAGCTGGTAGTCATACATGGGATCGTAGTAGTCGACCAGCATCACATGAATCAGATCGCGCAGGCCCTGTAGGTCGCCGCAGGCATACCAGGCATCAAGGGCCTCCTCGGCCAGACCGCGCAGCTGCCGATGGCGGGCGCCCCCGAGGCGTTTGGCGACACGATCGATCCCGCCAAGGACATGCTCACGCATGTGCTCGGATACCCCGGCCGCGTCGGTAGCCAGCACACGACAATAGTCGGCCTCCAGGTCGATGATGTAGTCCTTGAGACTCTGCTCGATCCGCTCGTCCAGTGGCCGCTCGATCACCACCAGCGGCGAGTGCGTCATGCGCTCGAACAGCACCGGCGGCACCTGGCGGGCGCCGATCATCTTGCCCTCGTCTTCGACCAGGATCGGGTCATCCGGTGCTCGTTGCAGCAAACGCAGCAGCTCAGCGGCAACCTGGTTTTCAAAATTGATCGGGGTGGGTTGTGGCTCTGGGTCCTGGCCAAAAGCCGAACCCTTGTGGCGGGCAAGCCCCTCAAGATCCAAAGGACGCTCGAAACGAAACAGAAAAGGCGTCTTGCCAACCCCGGTCCGGCCACCCAGCATGATCAGTGGTGCATCAGCAGACTGGGTCTGCAGCACCTCGAGCAGGAACCGCCGCATCGCCTTGTAGCCACCGGCGATGCGCGGGTAGGCGATGCCGGTCGCCTCGAAAAGCATGCGCTGAGTCAGTCGCGAGCGCAGACCACCGCGAAAACAGTACAACAGGCCCTGCGGATGGGCCTCGGCAAATGCCTGCCACAACGCGATGCGGCGATCCTTTTCTTCAGCGTCGATCAGTTCGTAACCGAGCGCAATGGCCGCGTCCTGGCCGGCCTCCTTGTAGCAGATACCGACCTGACGACGCTCTTCATCGGTGAGCAGGGGCCAGTTCTCGGCGCCCGAAAAGGCGCCTTGCTCGAATTCCACCGGGGCGCGCAGATCCATCAATGGCCGGTTCTCGAGAAAAACCGACGCAATGTCGGTACAGACCGGCAGATCGGGGTGATTGGCCACGGCCTACCCCTCGTCGAAGACGACACGCGGACCGTCGCTTTCCTCGACCAGCCGACCAATCGATGTCGCCTGCAACCCAGCCTCGGCCAGCAACGAGGCAACCGTATCACTCGCCGCAGGCCGCACCGCGACCAGCAACCCGCCGGAAGTTTGCGGGTCGCAGATCACCGTCCGAGCAAAATCGCTCAACTCGCCCAACTCGTCGCCATAGCTGGCGAAATTTCGGCCCGTCCCACCAGGTATCTGGCCAGCGGCAATATAGTCGCCCACCGACTCGATCAACGGTAGGGCGGCAATATCAATCTCCGCATGCAGGCGGCTGCCACGACACATCTCGAGCAGATGGCCGCCAAGTCCGAAGCCGGTCACGTCGGTCATTGCGGTCACCGCTTCAATGGCGGCAAGCTCCCGACCGATGTGGTTAAGTTGGACCATGCTGCGCGGGGCGAGCTGCGCATGCGCCACATCGAGCACACCGTTCTTTTGCGCGGTGGCAAGCACGCCAACACCCAGTGGTTTGGTAAGGAACAACCGGTCACCAGCCCGGGCGGTGTCATTGCGCTTGAGGCGATCGAGCTCCACCCGACCGGTCACGGCCAGCCCGAAGATTGGTTCGGGGGCGTCGATCGAGTGCCCCCCGGCCAGGGTGATGCCAGCGGTCCGGCAGACATCACGCCCACCATCGATGACCGCGGCGGCGACCTCGGGGCCAAGCCGGTCGATCGGCCAGCCGAGAATAGCGATCGCCAGCAGCGGCTGACCGCCCATGGCATAGACATCGCTGATGGCGTTACTTGCGGCTATCTGACCGAAAGTGAATGGATCGTCGACGATCGGCATGAAAAAATCGGTAGTCGAGATCACCCCGCTGCCGTCGCCGAGATCGTAGACCGCCGCATCGTCTCGCGAGTCGTTGCCGACAATCAGCCGGGCATCCGGTTGGGTCGGCGTCAACGTGGAGGTCAGCATCTCATCGAGCAGCGTCGGCGCAATCTTGCAGCCACAGCCGGCACCGTGGCTGTATTGAGTCAGTCGAATGGGGGAGGTCGGTATATCGGTCATGTCTTCGGCTTCAGAGTGAAAAGGAAATCGCTGCCTGAATGGAGGGATGATTTGGGGCCAGGCTACGGGAGACGGTGGTCGCTGCCACGTTCGCCCTGATCTTGTTGAGTAACAGCCCTCAAGACCCGAGGCTTCCATCCTGGTCGCGCCCATTGCCACCCAGTCCAAGAAGGCCGGCGCGGCGCATGAGGTAGTCGTCCATCATGAAACCAGCCCCGATCGGGAGGCGATCTGTAGCTGTGATCGTGAAACCGGTGCGCTGATAGGCCCGGATCGCCGCATGGTTGTGCCGATTGACGCGCAACCTTGCAACATCGATCCCCGCTGCGGCGATCTGACGGCAGGTGGCGTCAATAAGCCACCGACCCAAGCCGCGGCCGTGGAAGGCCGGCAAGAGATAGAGCTTGTCGATGAATCCCTCTCGTCCATCCACACGCCAGGCAGAAAACCCTACGGATCCAGGACCGACTTGCAGCAGTGAAAAAATGGTCCCGTCACGATAAGCGGCAGACAATACCGGCAATGCATAGCCTCGACCAAGCATGTAATGCACTTGGGCGGCGCCGATGATCGGCGGATAACAGTGCCACCAGATGGTCTCAGCCAGCGAGGCAATGACGGGTAGCTCCGATTTTTCGATCAACCGGAGCGTGACCCATGCGTCACCCGGCAATGGTACCGACGAGGCAGGGGTGAGCAGGGGTTTTTCGTCAACGACCATCAGGCCCTGGCCGAGAGAACCGCCTGTTGCAGCGTGTCATATCCTCGCCGGCGTACAAAACGCCTCATCACGTCAATGGCAGGCTGATAGCGCGCCTCCCCCTCGCCGCGCGCCTTCTGTTCAGCCTCTTTCATATCGGCGAACAGTGTTTCCCATTCTGGCACCAGATCGGCACGCGGCATGAACCGGGCAGAGGTATAGCCGCTGATCTCCTCGTCTTTTTCAATCGGCGCGACACGAGTAAGTACCCAATAATGGTCGCCGTTCTTGCAACGATTCTTGACGATACCAAAGAACTCCTGGCCGTCTTGAATCTTTTTCCACATCAGATAGAAGACCGTATCAGGCATATCCGGGTGACGGAGTATGTTGTGCGGCTGACCGATCAGCTCATCGACGGTAAAACCCGAAACCTCGGCGAGAGACCGGCTCGCATGAGTGATGATCCCGCGGCAATCGGTCTTGGACTGCAGCGCCCGATGGCTACCCAAACCAATGACGCGACCGGTGACCTGACGAATATCGATCGGCGGCTGGTACTCCATCGATAGCATGTCGACACCTCTCCTAAATAAAACCTATGAGGCATTAAACACCGTTGATTGTCGCCCATCAACCAAGCGCAACGCTAGGTGTCAGGTCCCGACGAGTATGCCGTCACTTGCCAACAGGGGCTGGCCCAACCCAAGAACAGCTTGTCGTCAATCGTCGAGAATTATTTACTTGCCACGCTCAACGATTTGCAGGTCGGGGGCCGTCACGTCAACCGCCTGATTGTGCATTTCAGGCGGCTGCAGTAGCCTGCTGGCGGTCAGAGTTTCAAAGAATGAAGCGCTGGCATGTAACCGACAGCTCGTTGAGAAAAGAAGAGGAGATCGATTTTGACCAGTGATCGCTATCAAAAAGGCATGGACAAGCTGAAAGAGCTGACCGTCGCGGACGAAAACAGCCCAACGGGTCACATGGAAATAGGCGAAAGCTTCAAGGACATTGCGCCTGACCTGACCAGAATGGTGGTGGAGTTCGCCTTTGGCGATATCTATGCTCGTCCCGGGCTCGATAACAAGCAAAAAGTACTGACGACCATATCCGCCCTGGTGGCTCAAGGCACACCGCAGATCGGCATGCATGTGATCACAGGATTGAACGTTGGCCTGACAGCCGATGAAATCGCCGGCTGCATCATGCATCTCATTCCCTATGTCGGGTTCCCACGGGCGTTGAACGCCTTGCAGGTGGCCCAAGAGGTCTTTGCCGAGCAGGGTGTCGCCGTCACCCAACCAAGCCAGTCATAATCGAAGATCAGTTGAAGCGGTATTGCCCAGCATGGCTTGCCAAAGATGACAGCTGTTCTTGCTCCCAAGCGAACCGCTGGCTGCCAAGTGCTGTCTCTGGCCGACCTTGAAGCCGGGCCACACTGCGCTAAGTCCTGAAGTGGCATCGGTCATGGTGGGCCATGATGATCGGCCGTATCACTTGCCGATACAGAAACTGCTGAAAATCTCGCCAAGCAGATCATCGGCCGTATACCTGCCGGTGATCGCCTCCATCGCCATCTGTGCGCGGCGCAACGACTCGGCCGCCAGCTCACCCGCGCCCAATGCAAGTGAATCGGCTGCCTCGCTGAGACTCTGTTCCGCACGCTTGAGGGCCTCAAGATGGCGTCGGCGCGCGATAAACACATCTTCAGCCCGGTCAGACACGCCAGCCAGATGCCGCAGCTGTGCCCGCAGAGCATCGATCCCTGCACCGGTACGAGCGCTGACACGTACCGTCCCATCATCAACGGCTTCCGAGGCGGATTCGCCGGTCAGATCAACCTTGTTGATCACGGTCAACAGCGGCTTGTCCGGCAGACGTGACAGTGTGGCCTCGTCCTCAGTCGAACGACCGCGCATCCCGTCGATGACCAGCATGACGAGATCCGCCCGCTCGACCTCCTCCCAGCCCCGGCGAATACCTTCCTGCTCGATCGGGTCCTCCGTCTCACGCAGGCCGGCGGTATCGATCACATGGATAGGCAGGCCCTCGAGCATGATCTCGGCACGCACGACATCACGAGTCGTGCCGGCAATCTCGGTGACGATCGCACGCGACTCACCAGCCAGCTGGTTGAGCAGACTCGACTTGCCGACGTTGGGCTGACCGACAATCACCAGTTGCAGGCCTTCGCGCAACCGCACGCCCTCGCCAGTTCGACCGAGCAATTCGACCAGCTCTGCGCGCAATTCGACCAGTTGATCATGCAACCGGGTGTCCGACAGGAAATCGATCTCCTCTTCGGGGAAATCGAGGGCGGCCTCGATATACATGCGCAGATGAATCAGGTGCTCGACGAAGGCGTCGACCCGATTTGAGAACACCCCGGTCAGCGAGCGACGTGCGGCCGCCGCCGCCTGTGTCGAGCCCGCCTCGATCAGATCGGCCACAGCCTCGGCCTGCGCCAGATCCATGCGGCCATTGAGAAAGGCCCGCTCGGTAAACTCCCCGGGCCGCGCCATGCGTGCACCGCAACCGATCATCTCCTCGACTGCGGCATCCAGCAGCACCGGGTTGCCGTGCCCCTGCCACTCGACCGCATCTTCACCAGTATAGGAGTGCGGCCCCGGGAAATAGAGCACGATGCCGTCGTCCAGAACCGACTGGTCGGCAGAACGCTTGAGGGTGACGTAATGAGCATGCCGCGGATGCGGCTCAACACCGGTCAGCCGAGTGATGATTGCCCTGGCCTCAGGACCAGAGATGCGCACCACTCCGACACCGGCGCGGCCGGCAGCGGTGGCTACTGCGCAGATGGTCTCGACAGGATAGGCGTTCATGACACGTTCCCCGTGAAAAACCTCAGGAACTTCGATGTTTCACGGGAAACGCCACCCACGATCAGTCAGGAGGATGCTTTCTTGGCCGCCATCTGTTTCTCGACCCGACGGGTGATGATCGCCTGTTGAGCAATCGAGAGCAGGTTGTTGACGAACCAGTACAGCACTAGGCCGGCCGGGAAGAAGGCGAAGAAGACCGTGAATACCACCGGCAGCCACTGGAAGATCTTCTGCTGCATCGGGTCGACCGGTGCCGGGTTGAGCTTCTGCTGCAGGAACATCGAGACACCCATCAGCAACGGCAGGATGAAATACGGATCCCTCTGAGTCAGGTCATGAATCCACAGGATCCACGGCGCCTGGCGCAACTCGACCGACTCGACCAGCACCCAGTACAGTGCGATAAAGACCGGGATCTGGATCACGATCGGCAGACAGCCACCCAGCGGGTTGATCTTCTCCTTCTGGTAGAGCTTCATCATCTCCTGCGACAAGCGCTGCTTGTCATCGGAAAAACGCTCCTTGAGAGCCTGCATCTTCGGCGTCACTGCCCGCATGCGTGCCATTGAACGATAGCTGATCGCCGATGGCCACAAGAACAGCAGCTTGATCACCAGGGTGACCAGCACGATCGCCCAACCCCAGTTGCCAACCCATTTGTAGAAAAATTGCAGCAAGCGGAAAATCGGCTCGGAGATGATCGTCAGCATGCCGAAATCGACCGTCAACTCTAGTCCCTGGGCCAACGGGGCAAGGTTGGACTGAATCTTGGGGCCAACGTACAGGATCGACTCCAGTGTTCCGGTCGACTGCGGCGCAACCGTGGTAACCGGTGACATCAGACCCAGGCTATAGACGGTGAATCCGTCCTTGTCGCTCTTCAGCGTGTAGTACTGGTTGACCTGGTCGGGGTTCGCCGGCACCCAGGCGCTCAGGAAATAGTGCTGGATAATGGCCGCCCAGCCGTTTTGTAGATCCTTTCGCAGCTTGAGCTTGCCCATGTCGTCGAAACTGATCTTCTCGTAGTTGAGACGATCCCCCCCACCCGCGGGCGTACCGGCGTAGACGCCACCGGTGTAGGTGTAGAGCAGCGACCGCCCAGGCGTGGAGCCCGACCGAGTCAGCTGGCGATACTGCTGCCCACGCCACTCCGCCTGAGTGGTGTTCTCGATCGTGTAACGTAGATCGATCGCATAGGAGCCGCGCTTGAGCAGATAGGTCTTGGTCACCCGGATGCCATCCTGTTCCCAGGTCATGGGCACCTCGAGCACCGACTCGCCATCGATCAAGCGATAGACGGATTTATCCGTCTGGAAATGAGCATGATGATCCGGGGCTGGGGCATTCTTCGTCCCAACCAGACCAGACTGGGCTACATAGGTGAAACCGCTGATGTCCTGGAGCAGGCGAATTGGCTCATCCGGCCGGTCGAGCGAAACGGGGTGCTCAAGAAGGTCGGCCTCGCGGACCACGCCACCCTGAGGGTCAATCTTCAAGGACAAAACATCCGTCTCGACCCGAATTAGATCGGTCGAGGCAGCGCCCGTGTCGCGATCATCCGATGCTGTGATCGGCACGTCGGCCTTGCCCGTGCCGACCGAAGATGGCCCTCCCGCCGTCGGGCGGTCGCTCGGCAGTGCATCAACGGCAGTGACCGCCCCCGCGGCAGGATCGCGCTGGTCCGAGTGCTGGTTGTCTGCCAACCAGGCCTGCCAGAGCAGGATCAGGACGAAACCCAGAGCGATGATCAGGATCAGGCGACGTTGTTCCATGGGATCTTTCAGTCTCGCGATTGGACGGCTTGCTGCCCATCATGGGCGGCAGCTGAAGGGGAGGACGAATGATCGGCATCACAGCAATCATTCGAACGGTCCAGGGAATCCGGGACCGGATCGACGCCACCGGCACAAAATGGCTGACACCGCCCGATGCGTCGCAAAGTCAGCCAGCCGCCCCGTAGCGCACCATGCTTCGACAGCGCCTCGACAGCATACTCGGAGCAGCTGGGATAAAATCGACAGGATGGCGGCAAGAGCGGGCTGATCAGCAGCCGATAACCCTTGACCAGGACGATCAGGACTCGGCGCATTTTCGACTCGCCTTTTCCAGGGCTTGGCGCATTTGTTGATGCAGTTCGGACAAGGGCAGTTTCTCTACGCCCGCCTTGGCCAGGACCACGACATCCATGCCCGGCAACCTGTCCTGAGCGAGCCGGAACGCCTCGCGGGCAACACGCTTGACCCGGTTGCGCTCATGGGCCCGAGCCACCCGCTTGCGACTGATGGCCAGCCCCAGTCGAGGCCTGGCTCCTGGGTTGCAGTGCACGGCCAGCATCAGATTGGCAGTATGTACACGATTACGGCCTCGCATGACCCGCTGGTAGTCACTGCCCGTGAGCAGACGGGACGCACGCGGAAACCGGCCGCCACTATTGGCAGCCGGTTCACTATTCACGCCCCGAGCATGATGGACCTCGGGCACCACCTGGGTCATTTGTCTCAGGCAGACAGTCTCTTGCGGCCCTTGGCGCGACGCGCATTGATGACGGCACGACCAGCACGGGTCTTCATCCGGGCACGGAAACCATGGTTTCGTTTGCGACGCAGATTACTTGGCTGAAAGGTTCTTTTCATGACGACGTTCCAGTATTTATACAGCTGTGGTGGCGCTCAGATTGACCGAGCCTTCCAGTCCGGAGTGGCCGATAAGTCGACCACATCCGCTTGAAAAAGGGGCCGAATAATCCGTTAAACAAGGGGTCTTTGTCAAGACAACGCGTCGATCTGCCTCCAATTCGATCACATCCAACTCAGGACCATCCGGGCCGAGCTGACCCAAGCCTCAAACAAACCCGCTCTCAAACCAATCGAAATTGCAGACTGTAGTCATCTTGTGGATAAGATGTCGACCAACGGGGCCGATGTTATCATCCGCCCAAGGGAAGTTCTTCCCGCAGAGACACTATCCTTTCGTGCAGAGCTTCCCTAGCTCAGCCGTCTTCGGAACTACTGGAGAACGACCGTCACCATGCAGCATTTCCCAATGTGGCAGCAATGCATCGATCGCCTCGCTCAAGAGCTGCCGAACGATCAGCTGACCATGTGGATATTTCCGTTGCAAGCCGAGCAGGCCAGCCAATCCCAATGGCTCCTGTGGGCGCCCAACCGCTTTGCGGTCGACTGGATCGAACAGAGGCTTCTCGACCAGATCATTTCGCATGCGCGAGACATCTCCGGTCAGCCAGATCTGGACGTCGCCCTGCGTATTGGCGAAGCTGGACGTCCCAGACCCAAACCTGCTCCAACTGCCAGTAGCTCCAGCCCGCAGAATCGCTCGGCTGCCCTGCGTCAACCGGCTGCCCGCACAGCAATGAAACCGGTTCCAGTCGAACCTAGCGGCAGCGACGAAGAGGATTTCTCCCACAATCTCAACCGCGGCTTCACTTTCGAGACCTTCGTCCAGGGAAAATCCAACCAGCTGGCTTGCGCTGCGTCGCAACAGGTCGCTACGAATGCCGGCTCAAGTTACAACCCGCTTCTGATCTATGGCGGCGTGGGGCTGGGCAAGACCCACCTGATGCACGCTGTCGGCAACCAGATCATCGATCAGCAGGCTGACCGGCGCGTGATCTACCTGCACAGCGAACGCTATGTACAGGAGATGATCACTGCCATCCGCAACAACAACACCGAACATTTCAAGAATTTCTACCGCGGAATCGACGCGCTCCTGATCGATGACATCCAGTTTTTTGCCACCAAGCCGCGCAGCCAGGAAGAGTTCTTCCATACCTTCAATGCACTGGTCGAACAAGGCAAGCAGATCGTGATGACCTGCGACCGGTATCCCAAGGAGATCGAAGGACTGGAGGAACGACTCAAATCGCGTTTCGGCTGGGGCCTGACCGTGGCCGTCGAACCGCCAGACATGGAAACCCGAGTGGCAATCCTGCACAGCAAGGCTGAGCAATCGGGAATCGATCTCGACTCAGATGTCGCCTTCTTCATCGCCCGGCGCATCAAATCGAACATCCGCGAACTTGAGGGCGCCTTGCGACGAGTGATCGTGACCACGCAGTTTTCCAAGCGGGCCATCACCATCGAGTCAACCAAGGATGCGCTCAAGGACATGATCTCGGCACACGCCAAGATGATTACCTTGGACAACATCCAGCGCACGGTCGCCAAATATTACAACTTAAAGATCCAGGAGCTCATCGGACCACGCCGAACCCGTTCAATCGCTCGTCCACGCCAAATCGCGATGGCGCTAGCCAAGGAACTTACCAGTCATTCGTTGCCCGAGATCGGTGAATCCTTCGGTGGGCGCGATCATACAACGGTGCTGCATGGGATACGCAGGGTTGCGGAATTGCGCGAAACCGACAGCAAAATCAACGATGACTACAACCTGCTGCGGCATACCTTGAATATCTGAACTTTCCTCTTGGGGAGAAGCTGGTAACTTTGGCCGAAAAGACACGGGGAAACCTGTGGATGAAGCAGAGAACAGTGAGTTACCCACAAACCATCCCAACTTATACACAAGCGACCCCGAAGTCATCCGCAGCGATATTGGGAAAGTAAAACTATTGATAAATATAGGATTTTCCCGCTTATCCAGAGGAAAACCCTTGCCTCACATTCATCATCATCAACAGAACTAAAACATCTGTTATTGAATAGAAGAGACAGCCAACCATGGAAATAACTGCAAGCCGGGCCGAGCTTCTCGACGCCCTCGATCGTGTCATTGGTGGCGTAGAAAAACGTCAGACCATGCCAATTCTCGGCAACCTCCTGCTTGAAGTAAGCGACGACTACCTCAAGCTCACTGGCACTGATCTGGAAATCCAGCTGGAAAGTGGTTGCCCAGTTCAGGTTGGCCAGCCTGGAAAAACCACGATCAACGCACGGAAATTGCACGAAATCGTGCGAGCGCTACCGACCGGATCACAGATCAGGCTGCGGCAAGAAAGCAGCAGTATCGTGGTACAAGCCGGTCAAAGCGTCTTCCGGTTGGGAAGCCTGCCCGCGGATGAATTTCCCCGCATGGAAGACACGACCGAGGAATATCGTCTGGCAATACCGCAAAACTATCTGCGCAGCCTGTTGGAGAAAACCCAGTTCTCGATGGCACAACAAGACGTGCGTTATTTCCTCAATGGGTTACTGTTGGAGATGAGCCCTGAGCGCATCCGCTGTGTAGCGACGGATGGGCATCGGCTGGCCTTGGCTGAGACAGACCACGAACAGGCAATCGGTGAAACGATGAGTATCATCGTGCCACGCAAGATGGTCCTGGAGCTGATGCGAGCACTTGACCGCGATGATGAAACGCCAGTCGAACTTGCAGTCAGCAACCAGCAGATCGAACTAACGCTTGGGCAACAGCGTATGGTGAGCAAACTGATCGACGGCCGATTTCCCGACTACGAACGAGTCATCCCGAAAAACAACAGCAAGCAAGTCCACGTTGATCGCGAAACGTTGAAGCAGGTGCTGCAACGAGCTGCTGTGCTGAACACGGATCGCTTCGCTGGCGCCCAATACCACCTCCAGCCCGATCGGCTGACCGTCGAGGCGATCAACAGTGACCAGGAATCCTCTCGTGAGGATATTCCAGTGCACTACCAGGGCGAAGATCTGAAAATAGCCTTCAATATCAGCTATTTGTTAGCTATCCTTTCCCACCTCGAGGACATGCAGGTACGAATGGACTTCGAGACGCCTGAATCCAGCGCTTTGATCCAGCCGACCGCTGAGAAAACCATCCGGACTCGCTACGTCCTGATGCCGATGAAGATCTGAGTCGCTTGCTGTGACTCAGCTGGCGCGCTTGCACATCGAGCGATTCCGCAATTTGGAGTCGCTCGACCTTGAACCTGCTGCCGGGATCAATCTGCTCAGTGGGCCCAATGGGGCCGGGAAAACCAGTCTGCTCGAGGCCATTCACACGCTGAGCCTTGGCAGATCCTTTCGAGGCAACAACCCCAACGACCTGATCCGGCATGGGGCAGAGGATTTTCTTCTGCGTGCGCAAGTCAGCGATCAAGCCGGCACCCGGCATCATCAATTGGGTTTACAGCGTAACCGCAGCAGCATGACCCTGCGTGTCGACCGGGAGAATGTCACTCGACTGAGTGATCTGGCCCGACTTCTGCCTGTGCTTGCCTTGCATCCTCAGTCGGATGACTTGGTGCTGGGCTCCCCGGAACATCGGCGGCGCTTCATTGACCGAGTGGGTTTCTATGCCCAACCCGACTTCCACGCTGCCCACCGTGATTTTCAACGTGCACTCAAGCAGCGCAATGCTCTCTTGCGCCGAGGCCAACAGGAACCAGCCTGGGATCAGCTCTATCTGGACACGGCCCATCGGCTCGAGGCGGCTCGGCGGGAGGTACTCGCCGATCTCAACAAACGTGCTCACCTGCTGATCGAACGGATGTTGCCCGGCAGCGAACTCACGCTGCGTTACCTACCTGGATACCGGCAAGATCTCGATCTCGCGGCAGCGTTACATCACGGAGCTGAGCGTGAACGGACCCTGCAAGCAAGTTTATTCGGACCACATCGGGCAGATCTAAAAATCGGACTGGGTGATCATGAAGCGCGGCAGGTCGCCTCACGCGGGCAGATCAAGATGTTGGTGGCATTGCTGCACCTAGCGGTACTGGATCTGTGGGGCGAGGTACGCGATGAACCTGCCGTGGTGCTTTTCGATGATCTGGCCTCGGAGTTGGATGCAGACAATCGGCGGCGGGTGCTCGAGTATCTGGCCAAGATAAACCAGCAAGTGTTCATCAGCGTGATCGCGGCTGAGAGCATTGGTGGTGAGGTCGAGATTCAGGGCCACTTTGACCTCTCGAACGGCCAGGTGAGGAAAATGGTATGATTGCAAGGTTCTGAAACACCGTCAGAACCGGTCGGCCCGTGCCGTTAAGAGGGGCCAATTCGATAGGAAGGGAAACGAACTTAGATGAGCGCCGAAAACATTTACGATTCCAGTAGCATCAGAGTCCTCAGAGGCCTCGACGCGGTGCGCAAGCGCCCCGGGATGTACATCGGCGACACGGACGACGGCACCGGACTGCACCACCTGGTGTTTGAAACGGTCGACAACGCGATCGACGAGGCGATGGCCGGGCACTGCTCGGCCATCGAAGTGGTCATCCATGCCGACGGATCGGTGTCGGTGACCGACGACGGTCGTGGTATTCCCACCGAGATGCACGAGGAAGAGGACCGCTCAGCCGCCGAAGTCATCATGACGGTGCTGCACGCCGGGGGTAAGTTCGACCAGAACAGCTACAAGGTTTCTGGTGGCCTGCACGGCGTGGGCGTGTCGGTGGTCAATGCGCTATCCGACCGATTGGACCTGACCATCTGGCGCAACGGTCGCCGCTGGGTACAGGAGTATCGTCTTGGCGAGCCACAGTATCCGCTCAAGGATGCAGGCCCGACCGAACGTACCGGCACGCAGATCCGTTTTTTGCCCAGTACCACGATCTTCAGTGATGTCACCTTCCACTACGACATCCTGGCCAATCGCCTGCGCGAGCTGTCGTTCCTCAATTCAGGCGTAAATATTTCGCTGCACGAGGAGCAGACCGACCGCTCAGACACGTTCTTCTACGAAGGCGGTATCCGGGCATTCGTCGAGCATCTGAACAAGGACAGGACCTCGATCCACAAGAATGTGATCTACCTGACCGGCAAGCACGAGGAGGTCAATATCGAGCTCGCCTTGCAGTGGAACGACGGCTATCAGGAAAACCTGTACTGCTACACAAACAACATCCCGCAGCGTGACGGTGGCACACATCTGACCGGCTTCCGCGCTGCGATGACCCGCACGCTCAACGACTACATGGATCGCAATGGAATCCTGAAGAGAGCCAGGGTCAGCACCACTGGCGAGGACTGGCGTGAGGGATTGGTTGCGGTAATCTCGGTCAAGGTGCCAGATCCGAAATTTTCCTCGCAAACCAAGGAAAAGCTGGTCTCTTCCGAAGTCAAGACCGCGGTCGAAGTGATGACTGCCGAATATATCGCTGACTTTCTTGAAGAGCATCCTCAGGACGCCGAGGCGATCACGGACAAGATTATCGAGGCAGCCCGGGCTCGTGAGGCGGCCCGACGGGCCCGCGAGATGACGCGTCGCAAGGGTGCACTCGACATTGCCGGCCTGCCGGGCAAGTTGGCCGACTGTCAGGAGAAGGACCCCGCACTGTCCGAACTGTACCTGGTGGAAGGTGATTCCGCGGGCGGTTCAGCCAAGCAGGGCCGTGATCGCCGCACTCAGGCAATCCTGCCGCTGAAAGGCAAGATCTTGAACGTCGAGAAGGCCCGTTTCGACAGGATGTTGTCTTCGGAAGAGGTCGGCACGCTGATCACCGCGCTGGGAACCGGGATCGGTCGGGAGGATTTTGATCCCGACAAGCTGCGCTATCACCGCATCATCATCATGACGGATGCGGATGTTGATGGGTCCCACATTCGCACTCTGCTGCTCACTTTTTTCTATCGCCAGATGCGTGAGTTGGTTGAGCGAGGCCATATCTATATCGCCCAACCGCCGCTATACAAGGTCAAGAAAGGCAAGCAGGAGCAATACCTGAAGGATGACCTCGCCTTCAATCAGTACCTGCTTCAACAGGCAGTTGATGGTGCGCGCCTGGAGCTGGGCGAACACATTCCACCAATCTCAGGTCCAGGCCTCGAATCCCTGGCGCGCGAATATCTTTCCGTCCAGGCGCTGATTGAGCGGATGGCCAATCGTTTCGATATCAATGCACTCAAGGCGTTGATGCAGATGGGTCGACTCGACCCGACGATGATGGACGATGAAACTCGCCTGGCTGGCTGGCTGGGCCGCTTCAATGGCACACTCAATACCATTGCCGAGCCAGGCGTGGAGTACAGTGTGTCAATGGAGGAAGACGAGCAGGGGCATGTCTTCAAAATCGAGCGCAGTCAGCACGGTGTTTCATATGAAACCAACATACCAGCGATCTTTTTCAGTGGCAGCGAATACCGTCAATTGAGCGATCTCGGTGATCAGCTTGACGGGTTGATTACCGCTGAGGCACAGGTCGTTCGTGGCGAACGTCGTCAGTCGGTCGAACGTTTCGAACAGGCCATCGACTGGTTGATGGCCGAGGGCCGCCGCGGCCTGACGGTACAGCGCTACAAGGGCCTGGGTGAGATGAATCCGGATCAGCTATGGGAAACGACCATGAACCCGGATAGCCGCCGTCTGCTACAGGTGCGCGTCGAGGATGCGGTAGCCGCCGACTCGATATTTACCGTGCTCATGGGCGATCTGGTCGAACCGCGACGTGAATTCATCGAGAAATTCGCGCTGTCGGCATCCAATATCGATATCTGATCCGTGACGGAATAATTGCAGCTCGCCGTCGTGGTGGGAGACAGGGAGGTCACTGGGCCATGGGTATCGCATTGTCGGTCATTGTTTTCCTGCTGATGCTGACCCTCATCTGGGGCATCATCATCTACAACGACTTGGTGCAACTGAAGCACAATGTCTCGCAGGCGTGGTCGAATATCGAGGTGTTGCTGCGACAGCGCCACGACGAACTGCCAAAGCTGGTCGAGACGGCGCGCCAATACATGCACTACGAGCGTGACACCCTCGAACGGGTGATGGCGGCGCGTGCAGCGGTAAACAGTGCGCAGCAGCGTGGGGATATTGGCGCTCTGGGCGGGGCGGAGCAGAACCTGCGGCTTGGGCTCGGCAACCTGTTTGCAGTGGCCGAGGCCTACCCAGAGCTCAAGGCGAACGAGACCTTCCAGCATCTACAGCAGCGCATCACAGGGCTGGAGAACACGATCGCCGACCGGCGCGAGTTCTACAACGCCGCAGTCAATACCAACAATATCCGTATCGAGCAATTCCCCGACGTCATGATTGCCCAGCTGTTTGGCTTTCGCGCGGTCCGGCTGCTGGAATTCGATCGCCAGGTAACCAAAGACGTCGATATGAAGACGTTGTTCGGCTGATCACAATCCCTGAACGATGTCCGACACATTCCGTGATTGGCTGGGCGGACTTGATCCCGGGCTCTACCTGGTGCTTTGGGTCGGGTCACTGACCCTGATGCTGGTCTGTCTGGTCGTGGGTTTTCGCAGCCTGATTCGTGCGCGGATCATCACTCATACACCCACGGCCCGGTTGCGTTCGGCCGCACAGGGATTCAACGAGATCGAGGGCATCGGTCGGGCAATTGACGACCACCCGCTGCGTTCCCCATTAAGTCTTATTCCTTGTCTCTGGTTTGACACGACGATTGAGCGACTGGAGAGAAACGGTAAAGCACAACGCTGGGTGACCGTGGAGCGCCGACGCAGCGACGCCCTGTTCCGGATCGACGATGGCAGCGGCGAGGCCTTCGTCGATCCGGATCATGCCCGCATCATTCCGCATTCGAGTCGTCGCTGGCGTGAACGCGGCTCCCCCCGCGGCTGGATGGCTGCTATACCAATCGGATCTGGTGGCAACTCCTACCGCTATACCGAGCGGTTGCTGTTTCCGGATCACCCGCTTTATGTACTGGGCTGGCTCGAGACCCGTGGGCATCGCAACGAGGGGGCGGGCGTGAGGGATGTTGTTGAGCGACGGCGCTTGGAACTGCTGCGGGAGTGGAAGGTGGACAAGGCGTTACTGCAGCGTTTCGACCTTGACGGTGATGGCAATATCTCAGAGCGGGAGTGGGCCTGGGCGCGTAGATTGGCGCGTGCACAGGCACGCAAGGAAGTCAGTGAAGCCGAGCGGGAATCGGCTACCGGTAGCAATGTGGTCCATCTGATGCACCGACCAAACAATGGTAATCCCTTCATCATCTCCGGTCTGTCGCAGGGTCGTCTTGCTCAGCGCAAGACAATTCGAGCCGCGGGTTTCATCATGACTGCGCTCGTCCTGTTCGTCTTCTGGTTGATGCTCCAGGAGATGCGCCCGTTTCCCGGATGATCCGAAATGGCGAGGGACTCTGAGACAATGAGGGCAATATGCTGCTGGCCGCATCTACCTGTAACCGCATCCGTCAAGGCCTTTTCTGATGAATATTTCCAGCTGGAACATCAACTCTCTCAAGGTTCGACTGCCGCAAGTGCTCGAGTGGTTGGCCGGCCAACCAGAGACACTGCTCGGCCTGCAGGAGCTCAAGCAACTCGACGAGGCGATCGATCGCGATGCCATCGAGGCGGCCGGCTATCGCTTGATCGCCAATGGCCAGCGGACCTACAACGGTGTGGCCTGGATGTACCCGGCCCACTGGGCTGAGCCGACGGAAGTGGTCACCGACATACCGGATTTTGAAGATCCGCAACGCCGCGTGATCGCTGCGACCTTCGGCGATCTGCGTGTGATCAATCTTTATGTGGTCAATGGTGAATCGGTCGGCTCGGAAAAATATCGTTACAAGCTCGACTGGCTGGAGGCCTTGTGTCGCTGGCTGACCGATGAGGCCGAACGTTACCCCAAACGTGTAGTACTCGGCGATTTCAATATCGCCCCCTCAGATGCCGATGTCCATGACCCGGAGGCCTGTCATGAGCAGATTCTCTGCTCCACGCCAGAGCGCGCTGCATTTGATCGCATCCTGGAGACTGGCCTGATCGACACGTTTCGCCTGTTCGAGCAGCCGGAAAACACGTTTTCCTGGTGGGATTATCGGCAGGCGAGTTTCCGCCGCAATCGTGGCCTGCGGATCGACCTGATCCTGGTCAGCGAGGCCTTGCGTCATCACGTGCGTTCCAGTTGGATTGATGTCGATCCGCGCAGTTGGGAGCGACCTTCCGATCATGCCCCAGTGGTGCTTGAGCTCGATTACGATGCGCCCGGTACCCAGTAGCTGTTGCAACTTCTAGCTAGCGTCGCTTCCACTCTCGTCTTGGTTTTCCTCCTTGCACGGCGGCAGGCAGCCGAGCAGCGCCTGCCACTGTTCGGCTACGACCTTGCGCTCGTCCTCGAATGCCTGCGCATCGACCGTTGAGCGGCGGCCCATCAGCGCCTGGCGGTGCCCAGCATCACGCAGATTGCGGTAGGCATTCGTTAGTGCCGCACTCACCTCAGTCTCGATCAGTCCCGCCTCGCCAAGTGACGCCAGTTGCCGGATGTTGTCGGTGTGGGCAATGATTTCGGGGTGCCCATGGGCATGACGCAGCAGTAGGTACTGGACCAGGAACTCGATGTCGGTGATGCCACCGACACCGTGTTTGAGATGAAAGGTATCGGCGGGTGTTCCGCTCTGGTTCGCACGCATCTTGCGGCGCATGCTCACCACCGAATTGCGCAGTTCGTCAATGTCTAGTTGCTGGGTGAGCGTTCGTTGGCGAATCTCGGTGAAGGCTTCGCCCACTGATGGCGTTCCAGCGACGAAACGAGCACGACACATCGCTTGCATTTCCCAGATCCAGGCGTGTTCCGCCTGGTATCGGGCAAAGGCATTGATCGAGGAAACCAGCAGTCCGCCGGCGCCATCAGGGCGCAGCCGCGTATCCACTTCGTAGAGCACGCCCGCTGGTGTGCGGAGGCTGAGCGTGTGGATGACCTTTTGTGCCAATCGAGCAAAGAACAGGCTGTTGTCGATCGACTTGTCGCCGTCGGTGACCGCCTTGTCGTCGGTGGAGTCGTGCAGGAACACCAGGTCGAGGTCCGAACCGTAACCCAGCTCGATGCCGCCGAGCTTGCCATAGCCGATGATTGCGAATCCCGGTCTGAAGGTTTCCCCGGTTTCGTTGACTGCTAGTGGCCGACCATGACGCCTTTCGGTCTGGGCCAGGGCCCGTTCGTAGACGGCTTCAAGGATCACCTCGGCGATCCAGGTCAGTTGGTCGGAGACGCGCATCACCGGCAGGGCGCCGACCACGTCCGCGGCGGCTACCCGCAGGGTTGCTAGCTGCTTGAAACGGCGCAGCTCATCAAGACTGCGTTCCTCATCATCGGGGCATTTCGCCAGTAGCTCGGCCAGTTCCTGTGCAAGCTCGGCCTTGTTTGGCGGGGCGTAGAGGGTCTCAGGGTCGATCAATTCGTCGAGCAGGATCGGGTGCTGGGTGAGCAGTTGGGCAATCCAGGGGCTGCCGTGTACCAGCCGGATCAGCTGTCGTCGGGCCTGGGGCTGTTCGATCAATAGCGCCACGTATACCGATCGGCGCAGGATTGCGGTCAGCAGATCAAGCATCCGTGACAGGATCGCAACCTGGTCACGGTACTCGTTGATGTCACGCAACAGATCCGGCATGAGCCGATCAAGCCGTTGGGCGACGGTGCCGCTGATGGTTCGACTCTGGGTATCGCGCCAGCCGGACAGGAGTCGTTCGAGTGTGGATGGATCCTCGAAACCGGCCCGCTCCAGGATCGCCACCCGGTCGTCCGCATCGCCCAAGCCGTTCCATACCCGGGCGAGTGGATCCTCGTCGCCCCGGCCTTGGTCGGGGAGACGCAGCACCTGAGAGAAATGTTCATGGATGCGGTCACGGTGCTGGTCAAGCGTCCAGAGGAATGACCCCCAGTCCGGAAACCCCATCGCGATTGCCAGGCGCAACTGGTCGAATTTGTCGTCCGGCAGGCTGTGTGTCTGGCGGTCATGAAGCATCTGCAGACGGTTTTCGGTGCGGCGAAGGAAATCATATCCTTCGCTCAGCTCGGTCACGGTGCGCGGCTCGAGCTCGCCCATCTGTTCGAGTGTACGCAGGACGGGGGTCAGGCGGCGTCCCTGCAAGGCTGGTTCACGTCCGCCTCGCAGTAGCTGGAACAACTGGCCGATGAACTCGATCTCGCGGATGCCCCCGGGTCCGAGTTTGATGTTGTTTTGTATGGCGGCATCGGTCATCTCGCGTTCGATCAGGCGCTTCATTTCGCGCAGCTGATTGAAGGCGCCAAAGTCGAGATAGCGACGGAAGACGAACGGCCGCAGTATTTCCAGCAGCTTGTCGCCAGCCACGAAGTCCCCGGCAATCACTCGAGCCTTGATCCAGGCATAACGCTCCCACTCACGGCCCTGGGTGGCGTAGTAGAGCTCGAGTCCGTCAAAACTCATTGCCAGCGGACCTTCGTCGCCGTTCGGGCGCAGGCGCATGTCGACACGAAAGACGAAGCCATACCCGGTCTTCTCGTCGAGGGTGCGAATCAGCCGTTGACCCAGCCGGATGAAGTACTCCGCGTTGCTCAGGGTTTGGTCCCCGTCGGTCTCTCCTTCAGCGGCATAGGCGAAGATCAGGTCGATGTCCGAAGAATAATTGAGTTCGTCACCCCCAAGCTTCCCCATGCCGATGACGACCAGCCCGACCGGTTCGCCCTCGACATCCCGTGGTTGGCCGAAGCGCGCCTGCAGGTGATGTTCGTGATAGGCAAGGGCTGCGGCCACGCAGAAGTCGGCCAGCCTGGAGAGCGACCGCAGGATAGTGTCCGTGTCGTCAATGCCGACCAGGTCGCGCCAAGCGATCAGGATTATTTCCCGACGGCGCAAGCGACGCAGCTCGCGCCCGAAGTCGATGGCATCGAGTGCCAGCCGATCCTGGGGTGATCCACTCAGGTTCGCAAATCGGTCCTTGAGACCGTCACTGGGGCATCTGCCCTGACAACCTTCGAGGACATAGTCGAGTATGTCCGGCTCAGCAGCGAGGCTTTGCTGGATGAACGGACTGCACCGCATGACGTGTCTGAGTTGCTCACGCTTTTTCTCATCGAGATCCGACCGTTTGGCCAGAAGGTCAAGCAGTTCGGCATCGGGAGTGATTGCGTCGAGATCGGACACAGGATCGGCCTCTGAATGGATGATCGTTTGATGGGGCGATGATATGCCCACCGTTCTTTACGGTTGCCCGGGACCACATGCATTATCGCGGTCACTTTTCAGGGCGGGCTGTCAGGAAGGAATCTTATCGTGAGTATTTGGTCAACAAGTGCATCGTTTCTTGCTTGATGAGCTTGAACCATGTTTCTTCATCCAACATGGCCTTGGTCTGAGTGATTCATGGTTGGTTTTTCGCCCAACTTTCCGATGAAGCCATTTAAGCCTGGCTTGTTGTCGTGTTGGATCGACCCAGTCAAGTTGTTGACCAGGCGTTGTTTTTTAGGGAACATATCGCTTATCCAATTTGTAGGTATACCACCTGCCCCGTCCCACCTTGTTCCCTCTGGTTCGGACAAGAAGCGAACATGTGCTTCGGGCGGTCAGTCGACTGAATTCAATTGTTCACGGATTTCTTTTTCGTGACGCAGACGTTGTTATTTGCATGACGTTATTCAAACAGCTTTTGAAAAACCGGCGAGGACGAGATTTTATCGTCGGGGACTTGCACGGCAGTCGCCCGCTTCTGGAAGAAGTTCTCGCCAAGCACGGGTTTTCGCCCGAACAAGACCGGGTAATCGCCGTCGGCGATCTGATCGATTACGGCGAAGACTCTCTTGATACCCTGCGATTGTTGGGCGAGCCATGGTTTTTCTCGGTTGCGGGCAACCACGAACGTGTGCTGGCCGATCATCGCCCCGCGCTGGCCGAGCGTCGTCTGACAGCTGCCGAACGGGCGAATCTAGAGGCGATGGGCGCAGATTGGCTGCTGGCCTCCTATGACCGACTCAATGGTGACAAATGGGACGATTTGATCACCGAGGTGATGAATCTGATCGGCCAGTTGCCACTGATGATCCAGGTGGGCAATGGCCCGGCAGCGGTGGGTGTTGTGCATGCTGAGCTGCCGCTATGGGACTGGGATCAGAACATCGCCCGGCTCGAGCGTATCAATATGCATAACTACTGGGCGGGTACGATGGCTGATCCACAGCTTGATGCCTTGTTATGGGGGCGCTCGCAGTTGGCTGAGGTGCTGGGCGGCAGGCATCGGCCGGAACAAAGCGTGCAAGGCATCGACTGGCTGATCGCCGGACATACCGTGACCGAGCAGCCGGTACGCGATGGCAATCGCCTATGGATCGACGGTGGTGCCTGGGATGAGCGACCGGGACGGGGACTGGTGTTGGTCGAGGTCGGCGACACGCTCGTCGTAAGTTCGCACTACCATGACCCAAGCGTGCGCACCCAGCGCTTCGTGCGTCGTGGGCATCTCACTCACCCGGTGATCGGCGCGACTGGATAAGCAACATGATCGATCTGAATCATTTCCATTGGCAGGAACTGCGCGACCTGCTCGACCGGGCCCGGGCCGAGCTCAAGCGGCGCGAGGCCGGCCCAGTCGACGAAGAAACGGCGCTCAAGGCGCTGGAGCTGGAGCTCAGGCGTCATCGGCGCCGCCAGGATGACGAACCCTTCAATCCCTTCGCCTGAACCTGCCGGTTCAGTGGCGGAAATGGCGCATGCCGGTGAATACCATGCTGATGCCGTGTTCGTTGGCTGCATCGATCACCTCCTGGTCACGCATCGAGCCGCCCGGCTGGATCACTGCCCTGATGCCGGCCTCGGCGGCTGCATCGATGCCGTCGCGGAACGGGAAGAAGGCATCGGATGCCATGACTGAGCCTTCCACTGGCAGACCGGCATCGGCCGCCTTGATGCCGGCGATACGCGCTGAATAGACCCGGCTCATCTGGCCGGCGCCCACACCGATGGTCTGTTGGTCGTTGGCGTAGACGATCGCATTCGACTTGACGAACTTGGCCACCTGCCAGGCGAACAGCAGATCGCGGATCTCTGTTTCGTCCGGGGCACGTCGGGTGACGACCTTCAGATCAGCCTCGCCGATCATGCCGTGGTCCAGCTCCTGCACCAATAGCCCGCCACCAATACGTTTGACGTCCATACCCGGCGCGGGTTTGACCGACCAGTCATCGATCGCCAGTGCCCGGACATTGGGCTTGGCAGCCAGCTCAATCGCCGCCTCGTCACCGATCTCCGGGGCGATGATCACCTCGACGAACTGCTGCTTGAGGATCTGCCGGGCGGTGTGCGCATCCAGCGGGCGGTTGAAAGCGATAATGCCGCCAAAGGCCGAGGTGGGATCGGTGGCGAAGGCGCGCTGGTAGGCGCTCGTGATCTCGTCGCCGGTAGCCACGCCGCAGGGGTTGGCGTGTTTGACGATCACACAGGCGGGGCGGTCGAATTGCTTGACGCACTCCAGTGCGGCGTCGGCATCGGCGAGATTATTGAACGACAGGGGCTTGCCCTGGACGATGCGAGCGCGAGCCAACGTCCCCGCTGCAGCATTCGGCTCGAGATAGAAGGCAGCGCTCTGGTGCGGGTTTTCGCCATAGCGCAGGTCCATCGACTTGTTCAGCGGCAGGTGCCAGCTGGGGGCAAATTTGCTGTTGTTGAATTGGCGACCGAAGTAGTCGGCGATCATGCCGTCGTACTGAGCGGTGTGGCTGAAGGCCGCTGCTGCCAGGCGCTGGCGCGTGGCCATCGAAATGCCCTCGCCGCTGATTTCCTCGAGCACGAGCTCGTAGTCGGTCGGGTCGACCACGATCGCCACATCGGCGTGGTTCTTGGCCGCGGCGCGGACCATCGCCGGGCCGCCGATATCGATATTCTCGATTGCAGTCGGCAGGTCGCAGTCCGGATTGGCTACGGTGTGGGCAAACGGATAGAGATTGACTACCACCAAGTCGATCGGGGTGATGCCGTGGGCGGCCATCACCTCATCATCGGTGCCGCGACGGCCCAGGATGCCACCGTGAATCAACGGATTGAGTGTCTTGACCCGCCCGGCCATGATTTCCGGGAAACCGGTCACGTCGCTGACTTCGCGTACCGGCACGCCGTTTTCCCGCAGCAGGCCAGCGGTGCCGCCAGTGGACAGCAGCTCCACTCCCCTGGCATGAAGGCCCTGGGCCAGCCCCAGGATTCCGGTCTTGTCGGAAACGCTCAGCAGGGCGCGGCGCGGCTTGATGGCATGATGACTCATGGAGACTTTCCTTCGGTAGCTTGGTGCTGTCGTGCGCTGGTGGAGCACGACATGAAAACCGCGCATTGTACCTGCTTGCCGAAGGCCTTGTTGAGTCGAACCGAATGCCAGCTCAATGGGTGGGGAGTTACTCGCGGACGATGCTTTCGTAGAGGACGGAATAGTCGTGATTGCCGTGTCCGGCGTAGATACCTTCTTCAAGGACATGTTGCAGACCGATCAACATATGGGTATCGATGTCCTGGGTGGCCGCGCTGTGGGTGAACAGACGGATGTCCTTGAGAAGATGCTTGAGTGGGAAATTGGCCTTGTCGAAAGAGCGGTCACGCATGTTGTCGAGCTTCTTGTCGAAGGTGGGTGCATAGAGCGCGGACTCGCGCAGCGTGGCCATGAACTTGTCGACGTCGACCCCTTCGCGATCCACCAGGCCGAGGCTCATGGAGAAAGCCGCGGTCAACGAGCCGATCAACTGATTGAAGGCGAGCTTGACCGCCGCCCCGCTGCGCACTGCACCGAAGTGGGTCGGCGTGCCCAGTGCACGTAACAGCTCGTCCAGCCGGGACGCCAGCGCCACGGATCCACCGAGCAGTAACTGCAGGGTGCCGGTCTCGGCTTGCGGGATGGAGCCGAGCACGGGTGCCTCGAGATATTCCCCACCGAGGACTTCGACCCGCCGAGCGATCTCGACGGATTCTGACGGGGCGATGGTGGTGCTGTTGATCACCACATGGTCGTGGACGCCAATCTCGCCCAGTTCGTTGATCACTGCCCGACAGGCCTCATAGTCGCTTACCATTAGCCAGAGTGTGTCGGTGTTCTCGGCCGTCTCGGCCAGGCTGGTCGCGCAGTTGACCCCGTCGATGTCACGTGGGTGCCGGTTATAACCGAGGACCGGCCAGCCGGCCCCTGCCAGTCGGCGGACCATGGCCGTCCCCATCAATCCCAGGCCGATCACTCCAATGGTCGTGTTCATGGCCATACTCTCTCCGATATCTGGTCTGCGGTCGTTCTTGTCGCCGCGATCGCCGGGGAAGTTTTGCCGTCGGATGGATTGCGGCAGGTATGGGGTTATGCTCGGTTCAGCAGACAAGTAAGTCATGTCTTCCTGCCGTCATTGGCAGGAATTGCCCCGTCAAGTCTGTTTCGGATCAATGAGGCTAGCAGGCCGATGGGGTACGTGCCGGGCGCAGGCTTGGTCCGCGTGCCCGGGCAACCGCCATCGCCACAAGGAAATGTTATGAGTCAGGATCTCGACAGCCATTGGCACCGTTGGCTTGAGCCCGGTCGACGCCGGCCGGGCAGCGGCCAGGGGCCCACCTCCCTCGGTCAGCCGCGGACCGCTATCGAACGTGACTATGACCGGGTGCTGTTTTCCACCCCGGTGCGGCGCATGGCCGACAAGACACAGGTCTTTCCGCTGGATCGATTGGACAGCGTGCGCACGCGCCTGACCCACTCGCATGAGGTGGCCAATCTGGCGCGGTCGGTGGGCATTGATCTGGTGTTCAATCAAGGGGTAGCCGCCGGCCTGCCCCAGGCGAAGCGCGACGTGCCCGCCTTGCTGGCGACCATCGGGCTGGCGCATGACATAGGAAATCCGCCATTTGGCCACCAGGGCGAGGATGCAATCGCCCGCTGGTTCGAGATCAATCGCCACCAGGTGCTGGATGATGATCTGACGTTGACCCCGGCGATGAAGCAGGATTTCCTGCGTTTCGAGGGCAATGCCCAGGCCCTGCGCTTGCTGACCAAGTTGCAGTTGATCAACGACGACTACGGATTGAATCTGACCCTTGCCTCGCTGGCAGGACTGGTGAAGTACCCAGTGGCGAGTGACCAGGTGGATCCCGGGCGCGTAACCCGTCAAAAGCACGGCTATTTCCAGTCCGAGCGAACCCTGATGGACGAGGTCTGGGCCGGCACCGGGCTGTCGACCGGTCAGCGCCATCCCCTGACCTGGGTCATGGAGGCCTGTGACGATATCGCCTACTCGGTGCTGGATGCCGAAGATGCGGTCAAGAAGGGGCTGCTGTCGTTTTCCGATACCATTGCATTCCTGCGCCACGAGGCGCCGGCCGACCCGGTGGTCGCCGCAGTCTGCGATGCGGCGGCCGAAGAGCACAAGGCCTACCGTCAGGAGCGCCTGTCGCCGGACGAACTCAATGATATTTCCATGCAGACCTTCCGCATCCGCGCGATCGGCGCACTGATGGAGGCGATTGGCGAGGTATTCATCGAGTCATTGCCGGCGATGGCTGAAGGCAGCTTCGAGCGTGAACTGGTCGCTGCCTCACGCGGCGGACCGCTGTTGGTGGCTCTGAAGGCCTGCAACTGGCAGCACGCCTACCGGCACAAGTCGGTGCTGCGGGTCGAGCTGACCGGCCTGACCGTGATCCATGGCTTGATGGATGCCTTCTGGTTTGCGATCACCCGGCGCCAGGAGCGTAATGATCCAGCTAGCCCGCGGTTGACGCCATTGGCCGACTATATCTACCAGCAGATCTCGGAGAATTATCGGCGCGTGTTCGAGTCGCCGGACAACCCGATGCCGATTCGTTACCGCGAGGTGCAGTTGTTGACCGATATGATCTCAGGGATGACCGACGGCTTTGCCGTCAATTTATACGAAGAGTTCCGTGAGGTCGGCTTCCGCCCGACGACGCAGGCCTGAAACCAAACCCTTTCCATCCAACACCACGTCCCATCTCCAGGAGCCCGATGAGCAACCCGCAGCAAAGTCATTTCTTCGCCTACCTCTCGCGGATGAAGTACATCTACCGCTGGGGATTGATGCGCAACACGCGAGCCGAGAATGTCCAGGAACACAGCCTGCAGGTGGCGATGATTGCTCATGCACTCGCCGTGATCGGCAACCAGGAGTTTGGTGAAGACAATGATATCGGCAGAGTGGTGAGCGTGGCGCTCTATCACGATGCCTCGGAGATCATCACCGGCGATCTGCCCACGCCGGTGAAGTATTTCCGCGAGGATATCCGTGATTCCTACAAGGCGCTAGAGGCGCATGCCGAGCGAAAGATTGCCGGGTTGTTGCCCGCTTCCTTGCGCGAGTCGTTCGCCGAGGTGATCGAAAGTGCACGCATCGAGCCCGAGGTGCTGCAGCTGGTGAAGGCAGCGGATTCGCTATCGGCCTATCTCAAGTGCATCGAGGAGCGCGCTACCGGCAACCAGGAGTTTCGCCGCGCCGAGGAGCTTCTCAAGCGCAAGCTCGACGAGATGACGGGGTTGCCGGCAGTGACGTATTTCCGCGAGCATTTCGTTGATGCCTTTGAGCTGACGCTCGACGACCTGAGCCACGATTGACCGATCGATCAGTTCCGCACCCCAGCCCCGGTTTCAGCCTCATCACCGACTTCGGTTCGGGCTTCGGCCGGCTGGTCGGTGTCCGCGTTTTCGCCAGTGTAGAATGTCCGCCGGGAGATCTGGCAGAAGGCGCCCTGGCGCCTGATGAAGTGGATTGATCCGGCGACCACCAGCCCGCCGATCACCAGCAGGAGCAGGCTGCTCTGCACGTAGCCAAGCGTGACGATAGCCACCCCGATCAGGCCAACGTGGCGGGCCTGCACACGCAAGAGATCCTCGTGGGCCAGGGCAGAAAGCGCTGCCCACTCAATCGCGAGCACAATCAGGAGCACCAATGGAGCGGTGGCCATCTTGGGATAAAGCACGGCGATGGCCCCAAGGATGACGATGATGGCGAGCACGACCCACTGGGCGATTTGTTGATTGCGCGAGCCGCGGGCGCTGGCTTGTAGGGTGCCTTTCAGGCGCAGCCAGTGGATCAAACCAGTGATGCTGGTCCAGACGCCAATGAACATGCCCACGACAGCGGCCAGACGCAGGTCCCAGGCCCCGACATAGCGGGTTGTCAGCTCCCAGCCGATGAAGCCCAGTAGCGTGATCGTGATGCCGCTGCCGATCAGCACGATGGCAATCCCACGGACCAGATCGATCAGGCGGGTATCATTGTCACGGTTGGCTCGATACCAGGGCGCGGCGGCGACGCCGAAAGTCAGGGCAGCCAGCGCAAGCCAGGCCTTCCATCCCAGACCGGGGATATTGCCGGCCGCTGCTGGTGAAAGTACCGCAGCGAGCACGAACAGGATTGCCAGCGGCAGGGCCCAAATCCAGACCTGGCGGCGGGCCGGTTGGGTGAGCGCCGAGAGGGTGACCAGCACCAGCCCCAGGGCAAGCCAACCGCTGTTGTCGATCATCAGCCCGATCCCCATCAGTGCGCCTCCTCTGGATTGAACTGCTCTCCGAGTTGCTTTTGATCCGGTTTTTCATCGAGCAGCGCCTGCTTGCCAGATTGGTCAGCCGGTTCGGCATGGATTTCCTGGCGCAGCAACAGGAAGGCGGTTGCTGCCGATTGGGCACCGAAGAACACCGCGATCGTGGCGAGCACCAGCTCCAGTGCGCTCTGTGAGGTCAGCAGGGCGCTGACCGCGGCGACCACCAGGAAGCCTGAGAGGGTAGTAACGATCAAGAGGCCTCGGCCGCAGTGCTCACGCTCGGCCCGGAGTGCGCCGGTCAGGCCGAGAGTTACCGCGAGCAGCACCACGTAGATGGCGATGGTTGGATCCATGCTGATGTCCTTGAGTAACGACTTGCGACAGGGCCGGCGTGGTGGCCGGCCAAGGAGAGCTGGCAGAGAAGCGCGTCAGCTGCCCGACTTTTCCAGGAAGGCCTTGGCGTCAAGGGCAGCCATGCAGCCGGTCCCGGCCGAGGTGACTGCCTGTCGATAGACGTGATCCATTACGTCACCGGCGGCGAACACACCCTCAACGGACGTAGCGGTGGCATTGCCTTCCGTGCCGCTCCTGACATTGATGTAGCCACCGGACATATCGAGCTGGCCCTCGAAGATGTCGGTGTTGGGCGAGTGACCGATGGCGATGAACACGCCCTGCAGTTCAAGGTTGCTGGTCTCACCGGCTTTGTTGCGGATGCGCAGGCCGTTGACACCCATCTGGTCGCCGAGTACCTCATCCACTTCGTGATCCCAGTGGATTTCCACGACACCTTCCTCGACCTTTTTCATCAGACGGTCAATCAGGATATCCTCGGCGCGGAAGCGATCGCGGCGGTGGATGACATGCACCTTCGAGGCGATGTTCGACAGGTAGAGGGCTTCCTCGACCGCGGTGTTGCCACCACCGACCACGGCGACCGCCTGGTTCTTGTAGAAAAAACCGTCACAGGTCGCGCAGGCTGAGACGCCCTTGCCGAGGAAGGCCTGTTCGGACTCAAGGCCCAGATACATGGCCGATGCGCCGGTGGCGATGATCAGCGCATCGCAGCTGTAGCTGCCCTGGTCGCCGGTGAGGATGAAGGGGCGCTGCCCGAGATCAGTGGTGTGGATATGGTCGACGATGATCTCGGTCTCGAACTTTTCGGCGTGTGCCTTCATGCGGTCCATCAGCGCCGGGCCAGTCAGGTCGTCGGGGTCACCTGGCCAGTTCTCCACGTCGGTGGTAGTAGTCAGCTGGCCGCCCATCTCCATGCCGGTGATCAGAACTGGGTCGAGGTTGGCGCGGGCGGCATAGACGGCGGCACTGTAACCGGCGGGGCCGGAGCCGAGAATGAGTAGTTTGCTGTGGCGTGTGTTGCTATCGGCCATGATGAAGGAAACTCCTAATATTAATTTGGTCGGGTTTTGACGTCGCCTGCCGGGCGGGCCCGATCGTCGCCGCGACGATGGTTCGGGCGATTACCAGGGCGATGGGCTGGTCCGATTTGTCGGCCCAGCTTCGGTCGGCCGACAATGCAAGCAGGCTTTGCCTAGAATGACCAGGTGTTTCGGGGCTGGCCGGCGCCTTTTGCTGGCCGGCCGAGCATGTCCAGACTGTAGGATACTCGTCGTAAATTGTTGAGGCCATCGAATGAACTATCAAGGTGAACCGGATTACAAGCACGGCAGCTCGGAGCGGCTCGGCGTGCTGTTGCTCAACCTGGGCACGCCCGACGCCCCTGAGGCGCCGGCGTTACGTCGCTATCTGAAGCAGTTTCTTTCCGATCCACGCGTGATCGAACTGCCCAAGTGGAAATGGTGGCCGATCCTGTACGGCGTCGTGCTGCGCACCCGGCCGGAAAAATCCGCCGCGGCCTATCGCACGATCTGGGACTACCATGGCGAAGGCGCGCCATTGTTGACCATCTCTCGCGAGCAGCAGAAGGGCTTGCAGGCGCGTCTGTCCGAGGAGATGGCCGGTCCGGTGACCGTGGCGTTGGCCATGCGTTATGGCAACCCGTCAGTGGCGAGTGCGCTGGCCGAACTGCGCGAGGCCGGTTGCCGGCGCGTGGTCATGCTGCCGCTCTATCCGCAGTATGCCGGCCCAACCACGGCCTCGACCCTGGATGCGGTGTTTTCAGAATTGATGAGCTGGCGTTGGGTGCCTGAGCTGCGCACCATCAACCAATATCATCGTGATCCGGGGTATATCGATGCCATGGCTGCCAGCATCCAGGAGCATTTCGATGCACATGGCAAGCCGGACAAGTTGATCATGAGCTATCACGGTGAGCCCGAAAGCTATCTTCTCAACGGCGACCCCTACCACTGCCAGTGCTACGTCACTTCGCGGCTGGTGGCCGAGCGGCTCGGCTTGTCAGAGGATGACTATCTGGTCACCTTCCAGTCCCGCTTCGGCCCCGAGGAATGGCTCAAACCTTATACCGACGAGACCATCAAGGCATTGCCCGGCCAGGGTGTGAAACACGTGGCGGTGGTCTGTCCGGGCTTTTCCGCCGACTGTCTTGAAACCATCGAGGAGATCGATGTAGAGAACCGCGAATACTTTGAGGAGGCCGGCGGCGAGACCTACCACTACATCCCGGCCTTGAATGAGCGCGATGATCACCTTGATGCGCTCGCGGCTCTGGTGCTTCAACACACCCAGGGCTGGGTCGAGCACAGTGAATTCGATGCGGCTGAGGATCAGCGCGAGCGCGATCTGGTGCGCGAAAACGCGCTCAAGCTCGGGGCAAGGCAGTGACATGAGTGGTGATCGTTCCGACGGCAATCAGGGCCCGCTGGCCGGAATCGGCGTGGTGGTGATCGGTGATGAAATCCTTTCCGGCCGACGCCAGGACCGTCATCTTGCCGCTGTCACCGAGCGGCTTGCCGGCCGCGGGCTGGTGGCTGATTGGGCCCAGATCCTCCCCGATCGGCGGAACAGCATCATCGATCTCTTGCGTCGTAGCCGCGCGGATGAGGCCACCGTGTTTTGTTTTGGCGGTATCGGCGCGACCCCGGACGACCTCACACGAGCTTGTGCAGCGGAAGCCTTTGAACGTCCGCTGGTCCGCCATCCGCAGGCGGTCGCCTTGATCGAATCGCAGTTCGGCAAGCGGGCCTATCCCAAACGCGTTTTGATGGCCGAACTGCCCGAGGGCGCGGCACTGGTCCCCAATCCGGTCAACCGTGTACCGGGCTTTTCGCTCGATCGGCATTTCTTTCTGCCCGGTTTTCCCGAAATGGCGCATGCGATGCTCGATACCATCTTCACTGGCCCGCTGGCGGAACTGGGCGATGCAACGTATGTGGAACAGTCGCTGTGGCTGGTGGGTGCCTCGGAGAGCGAGTTGGTCGATCTGATGGAGGCATTCTGTGACGCCTATCCGAAATTGGGCCTGTTCAGTCTGCCGGTGCACTCACCCGAGAACCGACTGCTCGAGCTGGGTTTCAGGGGAGAGAGGGCCAAGGTAAAGCAGGCAATATCGGAGCTGGTGGCCGCCTTGGGCGAGCGCGGCCTGCCGGCCTATGAGGAACGACCGGCCTGAAGCATAGGCCTGAAACATAGGGTTGGCATTGAACTTCATGTGACTCGCCCTATCTCAGAAAAACGAAGCCGGATCGGCCGATCGACCGTCGATATCCGGGTGTTTTCTCTGAACAAAACATTTCGAGTCGGAATAGGAGTTCGTCGATGTTGGATTTCCTGACAGCACGCCGAGCCACGGCACCCCGAACCACGGTGTTGTTTGCTCTTGTCCTCATCTTTGCCGCCATGACCGTGCTGGTGACCACCCCGGCCCAGGCCAAGTATCCGGATTTCACCACGCTGGTGAAAAAAAACGCACCAGCAGTGGTCAACATCAACACCGTTACCAAGGTGCAGCAACCGGGCCGATCCGGCTCGATGCCACAGATGCCGAACTTGCCGCCCGGCCCGCTGGGCGACATGTTCCGTGATTTTTTCGAGCGGATGCCTCAGCAGTCCATGCCCCGCTCACGTCCGGCACAATCTCTCGGTTCAGGGTTTATTGTCAGTGAGGATGGCTACGTACTCACCAATGCCCATGTGATTCGAGGTGCCGACGAGATCAGTGTACGACTCAATGACCAACGCGAATTCTCCGCTGAACTGGTCGGCGAGGATCGGCGCACGGACATCGCCTTGCTGAAGATCGATGCCAAGAACCTGCCGACCGTGACTGTCGGCGACTCCGACAAGATCGATGTCGGGGAATGGGTGCTTGCCATTGGGGCGCCCTTCGGTCTGGATTACTCGGCCACGCACGGCATCGTTTCGGCGATCGGTCGTGACTTGCCCAACGAGACCTATGTACCGTTCATCCAGACGGACGCGCCGGTCAACCCAGGCAACTCCGGCGGGCCGCTGATCAACGCCGATGGCGAGGTGATCGGCGTCAACTCGCAGATCTACACCAGTTCCGGCGGTTATATGGGTATCTCGTTTGCGATCCCCGTGAACGTGGCGATGAACGTCGTCGAGCAACTCAAGTCCGACGGCCAGGTGCGCCGTGGTTACCTGGGCGTGATCATCCAGCCGGTCACAGATGAGCTGGCCCGCTCCTTCGGCCTTGATGATACACGCGGGGCACTGGTCGCCCAGGTCCAGCCGGATACGCCAGCGGAACAGGCCGGGATCGAATCCGGGGACATCATCACCGAGTTCAACGGCAAGCCGATCAGGCGTTCCGGGCAGTTGCCGCGCCTGGTGGGCAGTGCGCCGGTGGGCAAGCCTGCCGACGTGACTGTGCTCCGTAACGGCGAGGAAATGACTTTCGAGGTGATCCTGTCTGACCTGGATGCGGGGCTGGCCGATGGCAGCACGCTCTCGAAGTATGGCCTTTCAGTGATCCCGTTGGAGAAAGATGATCGTGGTTCGCTGGGTGTGCGTCATGGCGTTACGATCGAGTCGATCGCGGTCGATTCTCCCTTGGTCGGCGCCCTGGAGGCCGGAGATGTGATCCTTGAGGTCAATCGTCGCCCGATCCGTGACGAGAATGATCTGAACGCTGCGCTTGATTCGGCGCCTGACAATCGTCCGGTAGCGATCCGTCTGTTGCGGCGCGGTCAGCCCCTGTTCCTGGCGGTCGATCTGAACTGAGCCGCACTCACGGAGGGGACGAGAGGCCAAGCCGAATTTCATCACCCCTGGCATTTGGCTTCTCTAAAGAAGCACCCCTGCCCCGACCGGAAGGTTGGGGCTTTTTGTATCACTGACTTCGTCGAATAAAAATCTGGACTAAGGGAGTTTTGGACCAAGGGTATGCGAGTCATCAGTTTCAACGCCAACGGCATCCGGGCCGCTGCACGCAAGGGTTTCTTTGACTGGTTGGCCACGGCCGATGCGGATCTGGTCTGCATTCAGGAAACCAAGGCCCAGGCTTGGCAGCTGGAAAAGGACCCGACCTTCTGGCCGGAGGGCTATCACTGTCACTACGTCGATGCCGAGCGCAAGGGGTATAGCGGTGTGGCTATATACAGTCGCAAGGAGCCGGCAGCGGTGACCACCGAGATGGGGTTGGCCGAGTTTGATGCCGAAGGACGCTACTGCGCCGTCGATCTGGGCGAGCTGACCGTCGCCTCACTCTACCTGCCCTCGGGCTCGGCCGGTGACCATCGCCAGGCATCCAAGGATCGCTTTCTCGAAGCGTTTCTGCCGATGCTGCGGGATTTTCGTGAGCAAGGTCGGTCGCTGATTCTCTGCGGCGACTGGAATATCGCCCACCGCGAAATCGATCTGAAGAACTGGCGCGCGAACCGCAAGAGCTCGGGTTTCCTGCCGCATGAGCGGGCCTGGCTTGACCAGGTGTTCGATGATTTGGGCTTTGTCGACGCCCATCGCTGGCTCAAGCCAGATGAGGCCGAATACACCTGGTGGTCGAACCGATCGAATGCCTGGAATAATAACGTCGGCTGGCGAATCGACTATCAAATCATCACGCCGGATCTCATGCCTCGCCTCGCCGAGGTACAGGTCTATCGCGAAGAGCAGTTTTCCGACCACGCGCCCTTGATCATCGATTATCGCTGAGAGCGAATGAAGCTCCTAAAGCGCTCGTTTGCGGCGTCGAGCTGGTTTATGCTTTAAGATGTCAGGTATTGTTCGGACATCGTCCGGATATTGTCTTGGAGGTTCCACATGAAACATCTAATCACCGCCGTATTGACCGCCGTCGGTCTGGTTTTTCTTTCCGGTTGCGCGAGCAGCCTGTCGAGTGATGCCTATACGCGTGATTCTGCACGTCAGATGCAGACCGTCTACTATGGCACGGTTCAGAGCATTCGCACCGTGAGGATCGAAGGTACCAAGACGCCGATTGGTACTGGCGCCGGTGCTATCGCTGGCGGCGTCTTGGGCCACCAGGTCGGTGGTGGTACCGGCCGTACGCTGGCCACGGTTGGCGGAGCGCTGCTTGGGGGCGTTGCCGGGTCGGCTGCCGAGGAAGGCATCACACGTCAGGACGGTTACGAGATCTCCGTGCGGCTCGACAATGGCCGGACCATCAGTGTGGTACAGGCGGCCGATATCGCTTTTCAGCCAGGCGAGCGGGTGCGAGTGGTCGAAGGGCGTGACGGCACGACTCGCGTGACCCGTTGATCGCAACGCCAGGCCGGACTGCAGCGAACGGAGCGATGATGACGGTAATGCCGCGCGGACAGTTGTTCGTGATTTCGGCGCCCTCCGGGGCGGGCAAGACCAGCCTGATCAAGGCCCTGCGCGAGCGTCGGCCAGAGCTGTCCCTGTCGGTGTCGCATACCACGCGGCCACGTCGGGATGGGGAAAACAACGGCGAACATTACCACTTCATCGATATCTCGCAGTTCGAGGCCATGCTGGCGCAGCAGGCCTTCGCCGAGCACGCCAGGGTGTTCGGCAACTATTACGGCACCAGCAAGGCCGTGATCCAGCAAGAGCTTGAACAGGGTCGTGACCTGATCCTCGAGATCGACTGGCAGGGCGCGGCACAGGTGAAGGAACAGTTCCCCGAGGCCATCTTCGTCTTCATTCTGCCGCCGAGCACAGCCGAGCTCGAGGCCCGTCTGCGAAACCGTGGCTCCGACAATGATGAGGTAGTGGCCCGTCGCCTGGCCGAGGCCAGGCGAGAGATGCAGCAGTGCTACTGGTATGATTACTTGGTGATCAACGATGTTTTCGATCAAGCGCTAGACGAGCTTGATGCGCTGTTCACTGCCGCCATGTTGGAGACCGATCGGCAGCGTGAGAGACATCCTGAATTGATCACCGATTTGCTGGGCGAGATCGACTGACCGTAGACTGGAGATGGTCTGGGTGGGTCTGCCTGCTGTGGAGGCAGCTGATTCGCTCAGAGGCTCCAGTGGCCCGACCGGCTTTTGGCCAAAACACGAAATTCAAGATACGGCCCGACCATCTTCAGTGTGGGCGGGCCGTCCAACCTGTACATGAGAGGCTGATATATCGATGGCACGCGTAACCGTAGAAGATTGTCTGGAAAAAATTCCCAACCGTTTTGAGCTGGTGCTGACTGCAGCTCGCCGCGCTCGCCAGATTGAATATGGCGCCGAGCCGCTGGTGCCGATGGGCAAGGAAAAGCCGGTCGTGATTGCCCTGCGTGAGCTGGGTGAGGGAAAGATTGATCGTACCCGTATCGACGAGATCGAGAATCAGATCAGAATGTCCCCCTCGCAGATCACCGAGGCGGAAATGCGCGCTGAGCTGACCCAGTTCGCCGATGAGAGCGCCGCGAGCAAGCGTGTGGCTGCCGCCCCGGCACCCAGTGACGAGGCCTGATTGAGCCGAACGATCGATACGGAGTAAGACATGGGTAACGGGCAGACAGGTACACAGATCGCCATCTCGGCAGGCGATTCGTATCTGACCGATGTCTTCTTCGCCCCGTTAGCCAAGCATCTAGCCGAGTACCTCGAGCCGGCAGAGATTGCCCGTATCCGCAGGGCATTCAAGTTTGGAGCCCAAGCCCACGCCGGGCAGACGCGCAAGAGTGGCGAGCCCTACATCAGCCATCCGATCGCGGTGGCGCACATTCTTGCTGATCTAAGGATGGATGAGGCCACCTTGATCGCAGCCATTCTCCATGATGTGGTCGAGGATACCGAGGTTGTCCAGGGCCAGATCGTCGACAAGTTTGGCGAGGAAATCGCGCATCTGGTTGATGGCGTCTCGAAACTCACCCAGATTCGATTCAAGTCCAAGGCCGAGGCCCAGGCGGCCAATTTCCGCAAGATGATGATGGCGATGGTCGAGGATGTGCGCGTCATCCTGATCAAGCTCGCCGATCGGCTGCACAACATGCGCACCCTCGGCGTGATGCGCCCGGACAAGCGTCGCCGTATTGCTCGCGAAACGCTGGATATCTACACGCCGATCGCCAGCCGCCTCGGTCTGAATGCCATCCGGCATGAACTCGAGGACCTCGGATTCGCAGCGCTCTATCCCATGCGACATCGTGTCCTCAGTGAGGCGGTTCGTCGCGCGCGTGGCAACCGCAAGGAGATCGTCACCGGCATCCAGGAGCGCTTCGAGCAGCGTTTCGCCCAGGAACAGCTTGCCGTTGAGCTGCTTTCTCGTGAAAAGCGCCCCTATTCGATCTATCGCAAGATGCTATCGAAGCACCTGCCCTTCAATGAGGTGTCCGACATGTTCGCGGTGCGTGTGCTGGTGGACACGGTCGATGATTGCTATCGAGCGCTGGGCATCGTGCACAATCTCTACAAGCCGCGCCCGGGACGTTTCAAGGATTACATCGCGATTCCGAAGGCCAACGGCTACCAGTCGTTGCACACCATCCTGTTCGGTCCCCACGGCATTCCGCTGGAAGTGCAGATCCGCACTCATGAAATGCATCAGTTCGCCGAGTCCGGGATAGCCTCGCATTGGCTGTACAAGTCGAAGGATGACCATAGTTCGGTCACTCAGACCCGGGCACGCGAATGGTTGCGCGATCTGCTGGAAATCCAGCAAAAGGCCGGCGATCCGCAGGAGTTCCTCGAGTCGGTCAAGGTTGATCTGTTCCCCGACGAGGTCTATGTGTTCACGCCGATGGGAGAGATCATCGAGCTGCCGCGACGAGCGACGGCCGTGGACTTCGCTTACGCAATCCACACCGATGTCGGCAATACCTGTGTGGCTTGCAAGATCGATCGCCACTTCGCCCCATTGTCTACCCAGCTGGGCTCCGGCCAGACCGTTGAAGTGATCACTGCCCCCGGTGCCGCGCCCAACCCCAACTGGTTGTCGTTTGTGGTCACAGCCCGGGCCCGGGCCAATATCCGAGCCTACCTCAAGCAGCTGCAGGATGGCGAAGCTATCCGGCTCGGTCATCGTCTGCTGGTGAAGGCGATGAGGGCCGAGGGTTTCGACATCGAGAAACTCGATGAAGCTCGTGTCGACAAGATCTTGCGTGAATATCATGAGGAGAGCTTCGACGAGCTGTTGCGCGAGATCGGCCTGGGCAATCGCATGGCTCCGTTGGTGGTGCGGCTGCTCAAGGCCTCGACGGGCAAGATCGACCCGACCGAGCTGGAGCATGATAAGTCGGCCGACCAGGCACCGGTGATCATTAGCGGGACGGAGGGGTTGGTGGTCAGCTTCGCTGGCTGCTGCTATCCGATACCGGGCGATGCGGTGGTTGGTTTCCTCAGTACCGGACGTGGCATCGTGATCCATCGACAGGGCTGCCCGAACACCGCCGATGCCGGCGAGCACCCCGAGCGTTGGGTGGCGGTCGAGTGGGAAGATCCACCTTCTGGTGACTACCAGTCGCAGATCAGCATCCAGGCCAATAACGTCCGCGGTGGCCTGGCTCGCATCGCTGCGGCAGTCTCCGATGCCGGGTCGGACATCGACGATGTGCGTTTTGATGACCGCGACGTGAACCTCACCGTCATCGATATCATGGTGCGCGTCACCGACCGCACCCATCTTGCTCGCCTGATGCGTGCAATCAAGCAGCTGCCGGATGTAGTGCGCGTTTCGCGTCGCTAGGGAAGCTCTGCAGCTTCCGGTCTGCGGATCAGCAAGGAATAATCATGAGCCGACGAGAAATCATCCACAGTGACGATGCCCCCGCTGCCATTGGCCCTTACTCGCAGGCCGTGCGGGTGGGTGACACGGTTTATCTATCTGGCCAGATCGCACTCGATCCGGTGAGCATGACACTGGTTGATGGCGGCATCGAGGCGCAGACACGACGGGTATTCGACAACCTGAGCGCGGTCTGTCGTGCTGCCGGCGGTGAGCTGGGTGATGTGGTCAAGCTGCAGATCTATCTGCCCGAGCTGTCGCACTTCGAGACCGTCAACCGCATCATGGCCGAATACCTCGACCAGCCGTATCCGGCCCGGGCAGCCCTCGGTGTGCGGGCCTTGCCCAAGGGGGCGGCGGTCGAGATCGACGGGGTAATGGTGCTGCTGCCCGACTGATCGTGATCGTTTGACACAAGCCATAAGAAAGGCCCGGTCAGTTCATCAACTGCCGCCGGGCCTTTTGCATGCCTGCACGAATGGTCTAGTCGAACTTGTATACCACGCTGATCGAGGTGTAGGTATCGGTCTTTTTCGTGTCGGCCGGCACCCGCGTATTGTGTTCCACGGTGTAGGAAAGTTTTAGCGCCAAGGTGTCGGTCAGCGGGGAGATCAGGCCGGTGACTGACTCGATCTCGGTATTGTCGGAGCCGGCCAGCACGGTCAGGTCCTGGCTGAGTTTGGCAAAGTCGGAGATCTGGTATTCGAATCCGCTGGCCAATCGGGCGATGAGATTGGTTTCGCGTTGGCCGTCATCGGTTTTCGATACGCGGATACCGGGACCGATCTCGGCATCCCAATACCCCTGGTCCGAAACCCACAATTTACGACCATACCCCAATGCGGCACTGGTCTGGTAGTCATAGCCGGAAAACTTATCCCGGCTGGCGCGCAGTGCACCAAAGAGGTAATCGTGTTCAGTCAATGCGTAGTTGCTCTCGAACTCGCCCAGCACACGGTCGGCGGTCTTGTCGCCATCTTCGCTTGCCCGCATGGCTTCGAGACGAAAGCGATTCTTCCATGAGCCGCGGACATGACCGATCCTGAGCTTGCCGTTCAGATTCGATGAATCGGTGTTGCCGGTGACGATGCTTACCCCGAGCTCCGCGGAGCCACTCCAGTTTGACGTTTGGTCGGCAGCATCTTCGGCCATGACGGTTGACGCCATGAGGGGCGTGAACAGCAGAGGGGTAGCAAGTAGTGTGCGAGTCTTCATTGGGTCAGAGCTCTGGATTGCAGGGTTGGCTGAACGGAATCCCGCCATGCTGGAAGCATTGGCCGTGGGGATCGCCGGTAGTTGCTGGGGACGCAGTTCCGCTTTGCTCATCCACACAAAAACGCCCCATCGTGGGGGCAGGGGGATGGTGGGCGGAGTGGTCAAGGCGGGCAGGTTAGACGGCCATGGCCTGCCTGTAAATGAACTCGAGTGAAAAGCCCGAGTGTAACGGGGGTGGAAGGAGGCGTTAGTGGTCGCCCCCACCGCCGCGACAAGCAGGCGAGGCGGGGGCATCATCGCGGCTGGCCCATTCAGCCGGGGTGTAGGTATGCAGCGCCAACGCGTGCATGCCCTGGTCGAAGGCGGCCTTGAGCGGGTCTTGCGCCAGGCGGTGGCGACGAATCAGTGGCAGGCCTTCGAAGCGGTCGCTGACCACGACCACCCGGAAATGGCTCTCGACACGATTGCCAGCGTGTTGGTCGGATTCATCGAGAATTTCGAGATGACTCGGAGCGAGTGCCGAGTTCAGTGTGGCCTCGATCCATTGTGCACGTGTCGTCATGGGGTTCAGATCTCATCAAGAATGGATGTGTTGTTCGAAATTGGATCGACTCTCAATGCAAGGGGGTGAGCGTGTTGGGCTTCAAATTAGGCTCATCCCATCCCGATCCTCACGGCTTCCGATCGGCCAGGTAGATGCGGTTGCCGATTCGTTCCAGCTCGACCGGCTCGAGCCGCTGGCCTTCACAGGGGCCGGCGACACACAGGCCGTCGTCCAGTCGGAAATAGGCCTGGTGCACGTTGCAGCGCAGCTGTTGTTCACCGTCGCGGCTCTCGAGAAAATCACGCCGTTCGCGAGACAGTGGTGCACCTTGGTGCGGGCAGACGTTGCGCCAGGCACAGACCCGCTCGCCCTCGCGGGTCACGATCAATGGAGCCGGCCCCCGGTCGCGCCCGTCGGGCCAGACCCCGAGGGCATCGATGGTCTCGAGGTCTTCCAGCCGACAGAGCAGCTGCGGGTCGGCAGCGGGGTCTTCCGGGCCCAGGTTTGCCAGTCCCGCCTGCCCGAGTTTTCGTTCGGCCAGGCGCACGGCGAACTCGAGTGATTCGAGTGAGCTGTGGCCGCGCGAGCGTGCATGGATGAACCCGGCGATCAGCGTATCGCCGGCGGCGATGCTGTCGACCACCGGATCGACCTCCTGGGCCTTGACGTGACTGGGGTCGACCTTGTCGGGGAGCGATAGCCAGGCCCCGCCGCTGCCCCAGCCGAGCACCAGGATCGCCTGTGGCGCCCAGCCACGGGCCTCACGCAGGAAGGCTGCCGGGTCAGCAAAATCGCGACCCTCGGCAAAAGCCCTGGAGAAGAAAATGATATCGGGGAAGGACCACAGCTGGTCGAGGTTGGCACGATCCTTCTCCACCTCCAGCGAGATGGGCTGGTCGGTGACCAGCGAGCGCGCCAGAGCGAGCATGCCCGCGGTCTCGTCGCAGGCGCGCGCTTCGAAATGCAGCCAGTCATAGGCGCTTGGATCAATCGCCATGAACGAGCCGAGATCGAACTCCGGCAGGTCACGGTAATGAACGATGGTGCGGCTGCCGGTGGCTCGGCTGACGGTGATATAGGAAGTGGGGGCGTGGCCTTCGGCTTGCCGAGCGTGGCGGGTATCCAGCCCGTAACGGTCCATCAGTTCACTGATACGACGGCCGTCGGGGTCATGGTCATCGGCCAGCACGCCGGCGAAATCGCAGGGGTGACCGAACTGGCGCAGCACCCGCAGGCTGTTGGCCATATTCCCGCCCAGCTCGACCCGCTGCGCAGCCGCCCGCTGCTTGCTGTCTTCCACCGGGTAGTGGTCGAGTTCATTGATTATGTCCAGCGTGGCGGTTCCCACGCCTAGCACCTTCGTCATGTTTGCTCTTCGGGTTGTCTGCTAATGGGGGTATACCTTCCCTGCTCTTGTCCGGGCTTCCCTAGCTCTTTCGATAGCGACGCCAGTAGGCGTGAGAGATGATCGCGATTAGCGCGACCAGCGCCGCCAGACTCAGCCAGTCGGTCGCCAAGGCCTGCCCTGCCGGTGCTGATTGCGGCAGCGACCAGTCAAACTGGCGCCACAGCAGGTCAAGGGCGATGCCGGCAATCAGGGCGATGCCGATCACGCAGACGAGGTACAGGCCAATGAGGCGGGTGCCGAAATGTCCCTTGAGGATACCAAGCGAGCCGATGTTGGTGGCCGGACCGGCCAGCAGGAACACCAGGGCTGCGCCCGGTGACATGCCGGCGACCAGCAGCCCGGCCGCGATCGGGGTCGAGGCGGTCGCGCAGACGTACATCGGGATGCCGATCACGGCCATCAGCAGATAGCTGGCCACCAGTCCCCACGACTGGTCGAAGAACCCATCGGGGATCAACACCACAGCGGTGGCCGCGACCACCAGGCCAAACAGCATCCACGGCACGATATCGAGCAGTACCTGGCCGAAGGCATAGTCAAAGCCACGGGCGAGGCGTTCGCCGGTGCCCGGGGATGCTGGAGTGGCCGTACTCGTGTCCGTGTCACAGCAGGAATCGACCTTACTCTCCTCAGCCGCGTCACAGCAGCTGCTGGGCGATACCTTCGGGCTGCAACAGTCGTCGCTGGCACCACCAGTTGCGGTGACGGGTTCTGGCCCGGCGAACCGTCCGCTGATCAGCCCGGTGGCGATCGCGCCAGTGATCGCCGCGATTGGACGAGCGATGGCATATACCGGACCGAGTAGCCCATAACTGACGGTAACCGAGTCCGGCCCGGTCTCGGGGGTGGCGACCAGGAAGGCCATGGTCGGGCCACGGCCGGCCCCCGCCGATCGCAGACTGAGCACGGCTGGTACGACGCCACAGGAACACAGTGGCAACGGCGCGCCGATCAGCGCCGCGCGCACCGTTGCCCCGAGGGACTCGCCTGAGAGGTAGCGAGCGATGGCCAACCGATCGGAAAACGCCTGGATCAGCGCCGCGATCACCAACCCCAGCAGCAGCCAGGGGGCTGCCTCCAGCGTCAGGAACCAGAGCTCATTGAACCAGTGCGTCATCGTCGATTTCCTTTTTATTCAGAGCAGGTGGGAAACGTTCAAGTGTCGCATAGATGCGAATGCTAATGTCATGGGGCTCCCTCGGCAGATCAACGATATACCCTGATCGAGGGGCCATGTGGGACAAGAGTGGTCCTTGTTTGTTCCGGGTCTCTGCCTCAAGCCCGTGCCGGGCTGCGGGATCGAGCCGTTCGGCCTGTTTTAATCCGGTCGGGTCAGTGCGTTGCGCACCGTACGCCAGGCGCGTCGACTGATGGCCAGCGGTTCGTCGAGGAGACGAAGCTGGCAGCGATACCGACCCTCTTCCTGGGTGATCGAGATGACGTGGTCGGGGTTGGCCAGGCTGTTGCGGTGCAGTCGCAACAAACGGCCATCAAAACGTGTTTCGAGCTCATTGAGACTCATCTCGATCCAGGCCTCGCGTTGCCGCCCGTCGGCCGGGTCGAGGAAATGAAGCCGGGTCGCCTTGTCCTCGGCCAGTGCGGCGATCAGCTGCTCGGCATCAAGGCGCAGCTCCTCGCGGCCAAGACGGACGCTCAAAGTGGGCCGAGTTGCCTGCAGACTACGGGTTGGCTGCGTGGACCGGTCGATTGCTGCACGCAGGGCGGCGGGTTCGATCGGCTTCAGCAGGTAGCCCGCCGGAGCGGTCTCGCTGGCCAGCAGGGCACGGTCGGCGTGGGCGGTGGTATAAATGATCGCCGGCGGCAACTCCATCTGGCGCAGTCGGTGCGCGAGATGGATGCCGTCCTCGCCGGGCATCTCGATGTCGAGAAATACCAGATCCGGCAGCTGTCGCATGGCCTCCCAAGCCTGATTCGCATTGCCGGCCTCGGCGATCACCTCGACCCCACCAAGGGAGTCCAGCAAACGGCGGAGCCGCTGCCGTGCCAGTGGTTCATCGTCGACGATCAGTGCGCGCATCATGAGGAGCTGCCGCTCGGATTCTGAGTCTGGCTCCGATGACCTTGGCGGGGGATGACCAGCTTGACTCGGAAGCGCTTGTCCACTGGCCCGGCGCGCAGCGAGGCCGCACCGTCGAAGACCAGCGCCAGCCGGTCGGCGATATTGGCCAGCGCGATGCCGTTATCTCTGTCTTCATCTGGTCGGCTGTTGCCAGCAACGAGATCGTTTTCGATCACCAGACTGATCGAGCGACGCCCGACCTGACACTCGATGTGGATGGGACCAGGGGTTTGCTGGCGCTCGACGCCGTGGCGCACCGCATTCTCGACCAGTGGTTGCAGGGTCAGTACAGGCAGACGAATGTCCGGCAGCGCTGCGGGAAGCTGCCAATTGACGCACAATCGATCGCCCAGCCGCCATTGCTCAAGGTCGAGATAGCGCCGTGCCAGCTCGACCTCTTCTTCCAGGCCGACCAACTCATCGGCAGCCAGCGCGGCCCGAAACACATGCGAGAGGTCGAGAATCGCCTGTTCGGCCGCATCGGGGCGCTCGTGGATCAGCTCGGCGACGGTATTGAGGCTGTTGAAGAGGAAATGTGGCCGGATGCGAGCGTGCAGCGCGGACAGCTCGGCTTGGGCAGCGGCATTGATCTGACGGGCATTCGTCAAATGCAGTGAAAACACCCAGATGCCGATCAGGCCGACGACCAGCGCGATGGTGAGGTTGTAGATGAGAAACTCGTTGGCTGTCTCCTGCGGCTCCCAACCGATGGATTGAAGGACAGCATGGGCGACGAGGCTGCTGGCAGCCGTCACCGCGAGCAGCAGGATGACGACCGTCGTCAGCAAGCTGGGAAGTGACAGGCGTTCGAGCCAGCGGCGCCCAGCGCACAGCAACGCCACTGTCACCAGCGCGACCCAGGTGACCAGCCACAAGGTGGTGCCAAAGTGGTTCCAGCGATCCACCCCGATACCGGGGACCAAGGAGAGCAGCACTGATAGCGCCACGCCCATCGCAAGCGTGATCAAAATCACTCGGGCCGTGCAGAATGCCGGCAGTGCGGCCGGCAGCAGCGCGCCGGCGCGGACGGTCTCTCGGGTTGGTTCATTGCTCAGTTGCGGCTGCAAAGCGGGCGACTCCTTTCGCGTCAACGGCCTGGCACATCAATCTGGCGCATTAACCTAGCGCGTCAATGGCCGGGCCACGTCTATCTTGCCTCAAGGCTCGGCGCGAATCGATTCGCGCCCCGGTTGCGCGCATTGGCTGCGATATACTCGCGCCATTTCGAAGTTCTGATGACGGCCCAGTGTGGCCGACTCAACATCAACTCCTTGCTGAGTACACTTTTCCGAGGACAGCCATGACCGATCGCGACGACAACCCGGCCGCCAAACTCTGGGGTGGCCGTTTTTCCGAGCCCACCGACGCCTTCGTCGAGGCCTTCACCGCCTCGATCAACTTCGACCAGCGCCTCTATGACGAGGACATCACCGGCTCGATTGCCCATGCCCGCATGCTCGCGCGCGTCGGCGTGATTACCAAAGATGAGGGCAAACAAATCGTTCGTGGTCTCGAGGATATTCGTGGCGAGATCGAGCGTGGTGAGCTGGTCTGGTCGGTGGCGCTAGAAGACGTGCACATGAACATCGAGGCGCGCCTGATTGAAACGATCGGTGAGGTCGGCAAGAAGCTGCACACCGGCCGTTCGCGCAACGATCAGGTCGCTACCGATATCCGCTTGTTCCTGCGCCGCGCCGTCGACGCGATCATCCACGAGGCCAACCGTCTGCGTCGCGGGCTGGTGGATCTGGCCGAGGCCGAGGCGGACACCGTCATGCCCGGCTTCACTCATCTACAGGTGGCCCAGCCGGTTAGCTTCGGCCACCATCTGCTCGCCTGGCACGACATGCTCGAGCGCGACGTCGAGCGCCTGATCGACACCAGAAAGCGCATCAATATCATGCCGCTAGGTTCGGCCGCGCTCGCCGGCACCTCTTATCCGCTCGACCGCCACTGGGTGGCCCGGGAGCTGGGTTTCGACGGCATTAGCGAGAACTCACTCGACGCGGTCTCCGATCGCGACTTCCTGATCGAATTCCTCGCCGCCGCCTCCATCCTGATGATGCATCTGTCGCGCATGAGCGAGGAACTGGTGCTGTGGACCTCGGCGCAGTTCAATTTCATCGAACTGCCCGACCGTTTCTGCACCGGTAGCTCGATCATGCCGCAGAAAAAAAATCCCGACGTGCCCGAGCTGGTGCGAGGCAAGACCGGTCGCGTCTACGGCAGCCTGTTCTCTTTGCTCACCCTGATGAAGAGCCAGCCGCTGGCCTACAACAAGGACAACCAGGAGGACAAGGAGCCAGTCTTCGATGCCGTCGACACCCTGATGGGCTCGCTACGCGCCTTTGCCGACATGATCCCGGCGATTGTTCCGAACCGCGAACGCATGCATGACGCCGCCCGCCAGGGCTTCTCCACCGCCACCGATCTGGCCGACTACCTGGTCCGCCAGGGCGTGGCCTTCCGCGATGCCCACGAAATCGTCGGCCGCGCCGTGCGCCACGCGACAGAGAAAGACTGCGATCTCGCCGACCTGCCGCTGGCCGAGCTGCAGGCCCTGTCCGATCGTATTGGTGAAGACGTCTTTGATGTACTCACCGTCGAAGGCTCCATGGCCGCCCGCGACCTGCCTGGCGGCACCGCACCTAATCGCGTCCGGGCCCGTGCTGTCGATGCCCGGGCGGCGTTGGATGCGTTCAAGATTGCCTGACTGCCTGTGTAACTACGGCAAAATATTGCCAGGCTGAGTCTATGGCGCGACAGAAGCTGTATCTGCACGGGAACAGGCGGGGCCAGAGGCTCTGACCCATTTTTCTGTTACATCTTAATTTTCCAATACATATAGATTTCGCCCCGCTCCGATGCCGGCGATGATAGCGCCAGCGCCGATCAGCAACAGGAATAAGCCAGCGATTTCCCAGCTGTTGGTCATGCCATGCAGCACACCGACAAATAAGGGCCCGATCGCTGCCAACGTATATCCCAGGCCTTGAGCCATGCCAGATAGACGGGCAGCTATCTTTGGTGTCCGAGCACGGACCGCCAATAATGTTAGCGCCATGCTGAAACTACCGCCCTGCCCAAGCCCAAGTATGACCGCCCAGAACCACATACGGCCTGTGTCATCATAAAAGCATCCAGCAAGCCCAGCCATGGTTAACAGAACAACAAATACAATCATGAACCGCTGGTCACGCATATAACTAGCAATCCAGGGGGCCATGATTGCCGTGATTACCTGCACCATGATCGATAAGGATGTAGCTATGCCAGAAGTAACGACATCTATCCTACGATCCTGAAGAATGGTGGGCAGCCAGCCAAAAACCGTATAAGCCAATGAAGACTGCAGCCCCATGTAAATGGCAATCTGCCAAGCTAGGGCATCTCGGAAAAGAGATTTTCTTAACGTCACCACAGGCTCTGTGGATGTCGGATGTTTCTGAAGCTGCGTCCACCAGGCCACCGCTGCAATAGCGGCAGGAATCATCCATACGGCCAAAGCCAACTGCCAGTCGTTATCAAACACTTGGCGAAGTGGCTCAACCGTGGCTGAGGCCAGTGCTGCACCAATACACAAGACTGCAGTGTACACACCAGTCAATAGGCTGACATGGTTGGGAAAGTCACGCTTGACGATACCCGGCAGCAATACATTGATTATACCAATACAGCCACCGGCAATGGCGGTGCCGATAAACAGGCCGGTAACGCCAATATAAGGCCTAGCAGCCAAGGCGATTCCCAACAATACAATAGCTAAAAAAACCGCCTGCTCAACACCTAGTCGGCGAGCAGCCCAAGGAGCTAAAGGTGCTGCAATGCCCAGAAATAGAACAGGCAAAGTGTTAAGCACGCCCTGGCCAGTTGAGTCTAGTGACAGACTATCGCCGAGTGTGCGTAACACCGGACCAACGCTGGTTAGTGCCGGGCGTAAGTTTAAAGCAACCAGCATCAGTGCGATAAGTGCCAAGATCACATGTCGGACCTGATGGGTGGCTGGAGAGGTGGTCATTTGCAATGGTGTTCTCGATGGTGGTGCAGTAGTTCTATGGAAACTGTTTGGAACGGAGCTTTTTGCAGGAGTAGCTAGCACCGCAGCTTGGCGTCTGAGCTGGGTAAAAGCCCTGATGGTTGCCTGGGTGACTCGATGTAGAGCGTTCTTAGTGGCATGGAAGATGTTTGAGAAGCCAGTTTGAAATGTCTTCCAGCTCCTGCGGCAGAATGCCGTGCTCAACTGGATAATGCCGCTCGGTGATATTGCTCAGGCCACAGTCGGTGAGAAAGGTGTTCAGCGTGCTGGCGGCGCGCACCGGGATCAGGGAGTCGTATTTGCCGTGACCAATGAACACCGCGGGGTCGCGGCCGTCGCTGGGCCTTTCGATCTGCTCGGGAGCAGGCAGCCAGGTGGAGAGCAGGATCACGGCCAGCGGCGGGCGCGGCAGGGCCAGTGCCAGCCGGGCGGCGAGCACGCCGCCTTGCGAGAAGCCGCCGATGATGTAGGGATCGTCACCGACCTGGTCGGAAATCTTCTGTTGCAGCTCGGTGGTGATGCGGGACAGAGCGTCGCTGTCGGCGCGGATGCCGCCGTCGGCCTCCGGCAGCAGGTCAAACCAGCTGGGCATGGGCATGCCGCCATTGAGCGTTACCGGCGCGACTGGCGCATCCGGGCGGTGGACCACCCAATGGTGATCCTTGAGTGCCACGCGTTCGGTCAGTAGGTCGCTGACGGGGGCGAGGTCATCGCCGTCGGCACCGAGGCCATGGAACAGGAACAGGTGTAGCGGTCGGGTCATCGTGTCGTGATCCTTGGTTTGGTGGATGGTTTGTCTCTGGAAACGTCGGGTTGGCTTGCCTTATAGTCTCGCACGGCATTCATTGACGACCAGAGACCCCCTCGGGAGCATCCATGGCAGGCGAATACGATCACCGTGCCGACCGACGCGATTACCTGCATGGCGAGCTGCATCGCCGTGATCTGGCCCCTGATCCGGTCGACCAGTTGGCAAGCTGGTTGGCTGCCGCGCGTGAGGCGGGCAATTTCGATCCCACCGCTGCCTGTCTCGCAACTGCCTCGGCCGATGGCTGGCCGTCGGCACGGTATGTGTTGTTGAAGCATTTCGATGCCCGTGGTCTGTGCTTCTATACCGATACCCGCAGCCGCAAGGGCCAGGAGCTGACCGCCAACCCGCGCGCCGCATTGACCTTCTACTGGCCGGAAGACGACCGCGAGGTGCGCGTCGTCGGTACGGTCGAGCGCCTCAGTGATGCCGATGACGAGGCCTACTTCCAGCAGCGCCCACGTGGATCACGACTGGCGGCGATTACTTCCACCCAGAGTGCGCCGATCGAGTCACGCCAGGCGCTGGAGGCGCGTTTTGCCGAGATGGCCGTGCGTTACCCGGAAGGCGAGGTGCCGCGGAATCCCGATTGGGGCGGCTACCGGGTGGTGCCGCGTGAGTGGGAGTTCTGGCAAGGCCGGGCTTCGCGGCTGCACGATCGCTTCGTCTATGTGCGTGACGGCGATGGCTGGCGCATCGATCGGTTGATGCCATGAAAACTGTGCCACCCGATTGCGGTGTTGCGTGCTCGCTTGCTTCGGGGCTTCTTGTACTCGGGCGGCCCATGGCGGTTTCATGAGGTGCTTATGACTCAAGATGCTCTCAAACGCGTACAGATGGAGCCGGGCTGGCGTAAGGCGCTCGCTCCGGTATTGCTGGACGACTCCATGCATGCGTTGCGCCAGCGCCTGCTAGCTGAGGGCCGCGCCGGCACGATGATTCATCCCAAGCCGGATGAGTGGTTTCGCGCCTTCAACCACACCCCGCTGGACCAGGTGCGGGTAGTGATCCTCGGGCAGGATCCTTACCCCACGCCGGGGCATGCCAATGGACTGTGCTTCTCGGTGCGCCCTGAGGTACGGCCGTTGCCCAAGTCCCTGCTCAATATCTTCAAGGAGCTGGCCGATGATCTGGGTATCGAGAACCACAACGGCGACCTTACCCACTGGGCCGACCAGGGCGTGCTGTTGTTGAACGCCGTGCTCACCGTCGCCTCCGGCCAGCCGGCATCCCATCGTGGCTGGGGCTGGGAGCAACTGACCGATGCGGCCATCCGGGTGCTCGCCGAGCAGGCGCGTCCGATCGTGTTTGTCTTTTGGGGTGCGCAGGCGCAGCAAAAGGCTCGCTATATCCACCGCCCCGAACACCTCGTCATCAAGAGCCCCCACCCCTCGCCCCTGTCCGCCTACCGCGGTTTCTTCGGCTCCAATCCTTTCTCGCGCATCAATGGGTTCTTGCAGTCGTACGGTCTTGGCCCGATCGACTGGCGGACCGGTGGGGGGTGACGGTCACCATGACCGCTTCAGCGGGCGGCGGCCCATCCGCTTTGAGCGTTTCCCGCTCCGTTCGTGGTATCGGCTGGCCTGGAGCCGTTCATTTCTTGTCACGGTGACGTGACTGTCGTCTGGCCTCGGCCCTCTTCTGCTTGATTTTCTGCAGTGGCGTGCGCCGGTCGATCCGGCCCTCGTAAGGGTTGGTGTCAGTGCGGAACTCGATCCGGATAGGTGTGCCCTTCAGGTCGTATTCTTTACGGAAATACGACTCGAGGTAGCGGTGATAATGACCCGGCAGGCGTTTGGTCTGCTTGCCGTGGATGACGATCACCGGCGGGTTGCTGCCGCCCTGATGGGCGTAGCGCAGGCGGATACGCCGCCCATGGACCAATGGCGGTTGGTGCTGCTCGACCGCCGCCTCCAGGGTGCGGGTGAGTGCATTGGTCGAAAGCGAGCGCATGGCTGCGGCATAGGCCTGATCGACGCTCTCAAACAAGTGCCCGACGCCAGTGCCGTGCAATGCAGAGATGCGATGGATCTCGGCGTAGTTGATGAAACCGAGCTTGCGCTCGATCTCCGTGCTGACCCGCGCGCGCACATCACTTTCCAGCCCGTCCCACTTGTTCACCGCGATCACCAGCGCTCGGCCACGGTCATGGATAAACCCCAGCAGATGCTGATCCTGCTCGGTGATGCCGATATGCGCATCCAGCACCAGAATGACCACGTTCGCCGCGTCAATCGCCTGCAGGGTCTTGATGATGCTGAATTTCTCGACTGCCTCACCAACACGCGATTTGCGTCGTACCCCGGCGGTGTCAATCAGCGTGTAGGATTTGCCATCCCGTTCGAACGGAATCCTGATCGAATCACGGGTCGTGCCCGGCTGGTCGAAGACGAGCACGCGTGACTCACCCAAAAACCGGTTGGTCAGGGTGGATTTGCCCACATTGGGACGTCCTACCAGGGCCACCGTGATCTGGCCATCTTCGGCCTCCTCGGTCGGTGCGCTGTCGAACGATTCGGGCAGCATCGCCTCAAGCCGCTCCCGCAGGTCACCGATGCCGCGGCCATGGCTGGCGGTGATATAGACGGGCTCACCCATGCCCAGCGCCCAGAACTCTGCCTGTATCTCGGCCTCATCAACACCATCGATCTTGTTGACCACCAGCAGCACCGGCTTGCCGGTGCGGCGCAGCTCAGTGGCGATCTGTTCGTCAGCGGCGGTGAGCCCCGCGCGGCCATCGACCAGCAGGGCGACCAGGTCGGCCTCCTCGACCGCCAGCCACGCCTGCTCCTGCATCAACGCCTCGATGCCGCCGCGCTCGCCGGTCAGGCCGCCCGTGTCGATCACCAGCCAGTCACGACCCTCAAAACTGGCCGTGCCGTACTGACGATCGCGGGTCAGACCGGGATAGTCGGCCACCAGGGCATCACGGCTGCGGGTGAGCTGGTTGAACAGGGTCGACTTGCCCACGTTGGGGCGGCCGACCAAAGCGAGCACGGGTTTCATAGCGACGTCAAACTCATCCAGGTAGCGGCCGCCGAAACGGAATCAATCAAGCGTAAACACCCGCACCTTGCCGTCACGGGTCACCGCTACGCCACGGCCGTCGACATGCAGGATCGGGTCAATCAGCGGGGCACGCCAGGCAGCACGGCCGACCAGCGCCCCGCTGTTGGCAGAAAGCACGTGTAGATAGCCCTCGTGGTCACCGACCACGAGATAGCCATTGATCAGCGCCGGGCCAGTCAAACCACGATGGGCCAGATCCGCCTGGCGCCAGAGGGCGTCGCCGCTGCGGCGATCGATCGCCCAGACCACGCTATCGGCATCGCTCAGATACAGCGCGTTGGCGTCGGTCGCAATGCTGTTGGTGTTGGAAAAATTGCGCGACCACAGCTCACGTCCCCCCTGGGCAGCGAGCGCCACCAGCTTTCCCTGGTAACTGGCGGCATAGAAGACGCCCTCGGCAAACATGGGCGTACCATCAATATCCACCATGCGGTCGACATCGGTGCGGCCAGTCGGCACGGCCACCGTCTGGCTCCACACTTCCTGTCCGTCCTCGCGGGCGTAGGCGGCCAATGTGCCATCATCAAAGCCGGCGACCAGCGCATCCGGGAACATCAGCACGCGACCTTGTCCCTGCAACGTCAACGGCGGTTGACTGCGTGACTGGCGCCAGCGGAGCTCACCGCTTTCGGCATCCAGCACGGCCAGGGTGCCGTCGCGGCCGCGCAGGGCCACGTCGCCGAAGCCCACGGAGGGGGCTGCATCCACGGAACTGCGAATGCTGGTCTCCCAGCGGAGTGCACCAGTCTCGGCCTCGAGCGCGAATACGCGACCGTCATCGGCCCCGAAGACTACCAGGCCATCACCGGCTCCACCGCCGGTACTCAGGTCCGCGTCAAGGCTCTTCGACCACAGCCGGTTGCCCGAATCGAGTGCGTAGGCGATGACTTCACCGCCCGGACCGGCAACGAACAGCCGACCGTCGTCCTCGATTGGAGCAATCGCAATCAGACTGCTCTTCTGCTCACCACCCGAGGGCTTGCTCCAGATCACCCGCGGTGGGTGGTCGTTGCTGATCTCGGTCAGCGGGGTCGGCTTGACCAGCTCGCGCGGGGCCGAGCAGCCGGCCAAGGCCATGGTCAGGGCCATGGCCAGAACCATGCCGGCCACAGCGATCGACTGATCCCAGCGATTCAGCGAGCGAGTCGCTGCTGTCGCCTTCATGATGCGGCCGGTTTGGCGGCCGGCAAGCTGTCGAGCTTCATGCGCAGCAGCCCGTTGCCGCTGTCTGTCGCCACCGCCTGCTCGTAGGCCTGGCGGGCCGCGACCCAATCACCCTGATCAGCCAATACATCACCTCGAAGTTCGGCGAACAGGCCCTCGAAGCCGGCTGGCGGCACGGCCAGACGATCCAGTGCCTGCTGGTGCTTGCCCTGGGCCCAAAGAACTCGTGCCAATCGCAAATCGATCGTGGCGATCAGCGCCTCCCGGCCGGCGCTCTCGCGGGCCTGCTCCAGGTAGGCAACGGCCGTGGCCAGGTCATTGTTCTCGACCGCCGCCGCAGCGCCCATCAACCAGGCCAGTGCCGCATAGCTGCTGCCGCGATGGGCGGTGGCCACGATCTCGGCGCGCTCGACCACGTCGCCCTGACCTCGGGCTGCCATCTGTTCGAGCTGGGCGAAGGCGGCGGAGGCCGACGCGATGCGATTGTCCTGCCAGGCCTGCCAGCCCTGCCAGCTAAGCAGGGCCGCGACGCCAAGCACCAGACCGGCAATTACGGTCCGACCGTTTTCTGACCACCAGTCACGGAGGCGGTCGATTTGTTCTTCGTCTGAGGCGACCATAAGGGTTCCCGAAAGTTGTCCCGAAAAATGTTAAAGCCCGAACAATTCTGCCACGTCTGTGGCTGTCGGGCGTGTTCGTGATCAAGGCGTTGTCCTTGTCAATCCACCCGATCATTCGCGATGGACGGATGGTCTGTGTTCCAAGCCAAGCCATGCCAGGTCAGGCCAAACTCAGTGACGGCTTCGGCGGCATGCGGCTGAATTGTTCAGGGGCTCCCTGGTCAGGTGGCCAGCAGGCTGCCCAGGGCGTCGGCCGTGATCGTCTGCTGTTCGCCGTCGCCTCGCAGGGGCTTGACTGAAACCTGCTCGCCCGCCTCGTCTTCGACGATCAGGGCCATCTCGGCTCCACTGCGATCAGCGCGCCTGAACTGCGCCTTGAGGCTGCCGCCGTCGAGATTACACTGCACCCGCCGGCCGGCCAAGGTCCGCCGCAGCGTATCGGCCAGACGCAGGGCCGCCCCCTGGCGGGCGACCTCCGGCACGACCACGTACAAATCGGCGCGACCAGTCTCGGCCGGCGTCTCGGCCAGCAACAGCAGCCGCTCGATCCCGATTGCAAAGCCGGCGGCAGGCGTGGCGCGTCCGCCCAGCTGTTCGACCAGCCCGTCGTAGCGACCGCCGGCGCAAATCGTGCCCTGGGCGCCGAGCGACTCGGTGACCCACTCGAATACCAGCTTGTTGTAGTAGTCCAACCCGCGCACCAGCCGTGGGTTGACGCGGTACGGAATACCGAGCGTGTCGAGCAGCTCGCAGGCCTTTTCGAAATCGGTGGCCGACTCCTCGTCCAGATAGTCGATCAACTTGGGCGCGGCCTCAAGGATCGGCTGCATTGCCGGATTCTTGCTGTCGAGAACCCGCAGCGGGTTCTCATGCAGGCGGCGACGCGCCTCCTCGTCGAGCTGGTCGCTGTGTGCCTCGAGATACTCAATCAGCACCTGACGATGGCGGGCACGAGCCTCGGGCTGCCCGAGGGTATTGATCTCCAGGCGGACGTCTGCGATACCAAGGCGTCGCCACAATGATGCGGCCATCTGGATCAGTTCGACTTCCAGCTCCGGGCCCGCCACGCCGAAGGTCTCGACACCAAATTGGTGGAACTGCCGGTAACGCCCTTTCTGTGGGCGTTCGTGGCGAAACATTGCCCCGCTGTACCACAGGCGGCGCTGCTGATTGTGGATGAGGCCGTGCTGCAGGCAGGCGCGCACGCAGCCAGCGGTGCCCTCGGGCCGCAAGGTCAAGGAGTCGCCGTTACGGTCCTCGAAGGTATACATCTCTTTTTCGACGATGTCGGTCACCTCGCCGATTGCCCGGGCGAACAGCCCGGTATGCTCGACGATCGGCATGCGGATCTCCTCGTAGCCGAAGGCGGCGGCCGTATCGCGTAACGCCGCTTCCAATCGCTGCCAGGCAGGCGTGTCGTCGGGCAGCACGTCGTGCATGCCCCGGATGCTTTTGGGTGTCTTGCTCATCGTGGTGGGATCGAGGTTATCTGTCGTCAGCGGCGTGGGCGTGTTCATGGGCAGCCTTTTCCCGCGCGGCACGCTCGCGAATGGTTCGCTCGAGCTGGTCGACCAGCTCGTCTTCGGACAGCTTGCGTTCGGGCTTGCCGTTCACGTACAGGAGGTTGGGCTTGCCGCCGGTCAGACCAATGGCCGCCTCGCGGGCCTCACCGGGCCCATTGACCACACAGCCGATCACGGCCACGTCCATGGCAATATCGATGTCCTCGATGCGCTCTTCCAGGGCGTTGACGGTCTTGATCACGTCGAATTCCTGGCGGGCACAGGACGGGCAGGCGATCAGATTCACGCCACGGCTGCGCAGCTTGAGTGACTTGAGGATGTCCCAGCCGACCTTGATCTCTTCGATCGGGTTGGCAGCCAGCGAGACCCGCAAGGTGTCACCGATGCCCTCAGCCAACAGCATGCCCAGACCGACGGCTGACTTGACCGCACCGGCACGCGGGCCACCCGCCTCGGTGATGCCCAGGTGCAGCGGCTGCTCGATCTGCTCGGCCAGCTTGCGGTAGGCGGCCACCGTCATCCAGACGTCGGAGGCCTTGAGTGAAACCTTGAACTCGGGGTAGTCGAGCCGATCGAGGATGTCGATATGCCGCAGCGCGGATTCGACCAGTGCATCCGGGGTCGGCTCGCCGTATTTCTGCTGCAGATCCTTCTCCAACGAACCGGCATTGACGCCGATCCGCAGTGGGATGCCATGATCGCGGGCCGAGTCAATCACCTGGCGCACGCGATCCTCGCGGCCGATATTGCCTGGATTGATGCGCAGGCAGTCGGCACCGAGATCAGCCACTCGCAGGGCGATGCGATAGTCGAAATGGATGTCGGTAATCAGCGGTATGGACACACGCGACTTGATCCGGCCGAAGGCCTCGGCAGCCTCCATGCTGGGCACGGACACACGCACGAGGTCTGCCCCGGCGGCGGCGAGGTGTTCGATCTGCGCGACGGTGGCCTCGACGTCGCAGGTATCGGTATTGGTCATCGACTGGACGCTGATCGGCGCATCGCCGCCCACGGCCACAGACCCGACCTGGATGCGGCGCGACAGGCGGCGCGTCACCGGAACTGGTTGAAAACTCATGAACTCCCCACCGTGGTGCGCAAGACGCCGGTGGTATCACCCGGCGCGTCCAGCACCACTGACTCACCTTTGTATTCCACTTCCATTCCGTCCGGGTGGCCCAGCACCAATGAGAAGGGCCCTTCAACCTCGAAAAACGAGCGTTCTTCACCGGCAGCCAGTACGTCGTACATCAGTCGCTCACCCTTGCCATCACGCACCTCGATCCAGCTGTCGGCCTGCGTGGCTCGCAGCAGCAGTACCGGGACATCGGCAACCTGATCAGTCGATACGCTGTCCTCGGTCGGAGCGGTGTCGATCTCGGCGGCATCTGCATCCTCTGTTCGATCGATTGCCACCAGTCGCTGCTCAGGCAGGCGAGTCGTGGCCGCTATCGGCTCGGAGGCAGGCTCGGCAGACGGTGTTGGTGGTGGTTCAAGACTCCACTCGGTCGCTGCAGGGTCCGGGCTGGCTGCTCCGACGACCAGCGATTCGTCCTCGGCCGAGTCGCCGTGTTGACCAGACCACCATGCCTGGATCCTCTCGCTGTCAAGCCGCGCCAGACCGATGCCCGCCAGCACGATCAGCAACAGAATGACCACCCAGCCGATCAGCCGCGAGCCGAGCCCGCCACCACGTGAATCCATCACATCCAGTGTTGGGTGGACGCCGCCTTGGGCGGCCCCGCTATCCGGCGCCTGTTGGGCGTTGTACTGCGCGATCAGCGCCTCGGCATCCAGCCCCAGCAGCTCCGCCCAGCTGCGCAGATAGGCGAGGATGTAAGGACGGCCGGGCACGGCATCAAGCTGGTCGCGCTCGACCCGCTCGACCACCTTCAGATCGAGATTCAACGGCTGAGCCAAGTCGGCCGCGCTCAGGCCGGCGGCCTCACGGCCTCGACGGATGCGCTCGCCCACGCTCGGGCCGGCTGACTCCTGCCCCAACGACATCACCTCATCCGGCTCGCGCTGCTGGCTACCGAAGGTCGGCTTCTGCCGATCCTGTTCGCTCATCGACTGCCTCCCTGTTCAAGTGCTTGGGCCTCCGGTGATTCGGGGAATCGGCCACGCAGGATCAGGCGGTGATTCTTCAGCGCCTGCTCATCACCCAGGGCCTGGTCAATGGTGATGGCCGTCTGCAACGATTCCGGCGTATGTCGATGGCTCGCTTCGTAACGACGCATGGCCTCGGCGGCCTTCTGCGGCTCGCCGGTCGCGTAAAGGGCCTGTGCTAGCCCCAGCAGGGCGGCCGGCTGCCGGGCCCCTTTATCGAGGGCAGTGCGGAACTGCGCCAAGGCTCGTGACGATTGGTCAGCCTCCAGATAACAGCGCCCCGAGTTGACCAGGGCAAACCCGGGTGTTTGGTACAGCGGATCGCTGTAGGCGCGGTGAAACATTGCTTGGGCCTGATCGTAATCGCCCTGCGAGCAGAGAAAGCCGCCGTAATTGTTGGCCAGATCCGGGTTGTCGCCGTCCAGGCGTACGGCGCGGGCGAACGCACGCCGGGCCTTGTCGTCCTCGCCCAGCTGCGCCATCAGCAGGGCATAAACATGCTGGGCAGGCGCATAGCTGTCATCGAAGGCGATCGCGCGCTCCGCCTTTTCCACCGACACCTTGATCTGTCCTTCGCGCATATAGCCCGCGGCCAGCTCGGTGTTGACCTTCGCGGCCTCTCGATTCGGACCATAACCGCGCTCGATGGCTCCATCGCCGGTCCCATCGATGGTCGCGCAGCCGGTCAGGGCCAGGGCGATCACGCCATACAGCAACAACCCGCGCCAAGTCATTGCAGGCCAATTCATCGGGTGACCTCGACCACAGCACGATCCAGCCCCATTCGGGCCAGTCGATCGGAGCGTCGGGACCGATCGGCCACCTGGCCGGCGAGCTGCCCACAAGCCGCATCAATGTCATCACCACGAGTCTTGCGCGCCACAGTGACAATACCCGCATCCTGCAGCCGCTTGGTGAACTGCACGATGCGGTTGCGCGATGAGCGCTCGTAGCCCGAGCCCGGGAACGGGTTGAAAGGGATCAGGTTTACCTTGGCCTGCTCGCGGCGCGGTCCCAGCAGGGCAATCAGCTCCTCGGCATGCTCAAGCGTGTCGTTCTTGCCCTGGATCATCACGTATTCGTAGATGATCGCCCCATGTGGCACTACCTGGGCGTAACGGTCGCAGGCGGCCATCAGTTGGTCGAGCGGGTATTTCTGGTTGATCGGCACCAGCTCGTCGCGCAGCTCATCGTTGCATGCGTGCAGGGAGATGGCCAATGCAATCGGCAGACGCTCACGCAAGCGATCAATCGCCGGGACGATGCCCGAAGTCGAGATGGTCACCCGCCGCTTGGACAGCCCGTAGCTATGATCGTCGAGCAACAGCTCGGCGGCATCGATCACCGCCTGCTCGTTCAGCAGCGGCTCACCCATGCCCATGAAGACCACATTGCTGATTGCCTTGCCGCTCGGCAGGCGTCGCTCAACCAGCCGTTCGGCAAGCCAGATCTGACCAATGATCTCGGCAGTCGTCAGGTTGCGGTTGAAGCCCTGCCGGCCGGTAGAGCAGAACGTGCAGGTAAGCGAACAGCCCACCTGAGAGGAAATGCAGAGGGTCGCGCGATCATCCTCGGGGATGTAGACCATCTCCACCGAGTTGCCGCCACCGGTGTCCAGCAGGAACTTGCGCGTACCGTCTGCTGACTTTTGATCGAGCACGATCTCGGGCGGCCGGATGCAGGCGATCTCCTTGAGCCGCTCGCGCAGGCCTTTGGCCAGATCGGTCATTGCGTCAAAATCATCGACCTGGCGCTGGTGTACCCATTTGAGCACCTGGTTGGCACGAAAGGGCTTCTCGCCAATCTCGGCAAACCAGGCACGCAAACGGCTGGGCGACAAGCCCAGCAAGTTGATGCGTTCGTCGGTCGCGGCCATGCAGAGGTCCCCTGGTCGACCCGACGCCATGCCAACGCGATTAGCGGCTGACCAGCTCGTCGGGCTTGAAGAAAAATTCGATTTCCGTGCGCGCCGTCTCCGGGCTGTCAGAGCCGTGTACTGCGTTGGCATCGATCGACTCGGCAAAGTCTGCACGGATGGTACCCGGATCAGCTTCTTTGGGATTGGTCGCCCCCATCAAGTCACGATTCTTGACGATGGCGTCCTTGCCCTCGAGCACCTGTACGAACACCGGGCCGGAGATCATGAAGTCGACCAGCTCACCGAAAAACGGGCGCTCCTTGTGCACCGCATAGAAGGCCTCGGCCTGTTCGCGGGTCAGTTGCATCAGCCGTGCACCGACCACCGACAAGCCGGCATCCTCGAAACGAGCGATGATCTGACCAATCACGTTCTTGGCCACGGCATCGGGCTTGATGATCGAAAGGGTGCGTTCTACGGCCATGAGGTACTCTCCTGATAGGGCGGCTTGACCCAGCCCAGTGAAACTGAAATTCAAATTGGAAAACAGCTGCCTGTCTACCTGCCAAGACAGGAAACCGCGAGGCGGAATAGTCTACCCCAGACCCCGGGAAACAATCCACGCATACGCGCCGGGCCAGGTCGCGGCGGCAGGATTCAGGAGATGGAGGCCCTCGCTCAGGACCCGACGCCCCGCATGCCCGCAGCGGCAGCGGCATCACGCTGGCCACGAACCTGCTGCAGGCGCCCGTCCTGATCGGCGGCAAGTTCAAGCACATCAGGCTGATCGACCAGATCGGCTAGCGAGATCGACTCGAGAAACTGCTGGATCTGTGCCGATAGTCCCATCCACAGGTTGTGTGGCAGACACCTGCTGCCGTCCTGGCAATCGCCCCGACCGCCACAACCGCTGACGTCAATCTCCTCGTCAACCGCGTGGATGATTTCTGCCATGTTGATATGCGCCGGCTCACGGGCCAGCTGGTAACCGCCACCGGGTCCCCGCACGCTGCCGACCAGTTGATTGCGGCGTAACCGAGCGAACAGCTGCTCAAGATAGGAAAGCGACAGTGACTGCCGTTCCGCGATATCCGCCAGGGGCGTGGGCTGGCCGTGATCATGAATGGCCAGGTCCAGCATGGCCATAACGGCATAACGCCCCTTGGTCGTCAGCCTCATTGCAAACCTCCCGGCAGGCGCGAGAAGCACCGCCAAAACAATCGATTCCCAGTAGTCTGCTCAAGCAAACAACACGCCACATGATAGTCATGCGGACTAATACTGTACATGAACGCTGATCTCAGGGAGGCGAAGACGGGTTGTTCTGGTCCGACCCCGCGGGCGGGCAGTCGATGACTCCCTCCTCATCAAGATAGCAGCCATCCAGGCTTGAACGAGGCCGCCGGGAGACTTCCACGCCCAACGAGCGTAGCGCCTCGGCCATCTCGTCGAGTTGGCTATCAACCGCCTGGACATGATCGAGCAGCCGGTCGACCACCTCGGCCACCGGGTCCGGCATGTCATGCGCAACGCCATAGGCGTCGAAACCCAGTCGCTGGGCGACCCGGCGCTTGATTGCACTTTCCTCGATACGCTGCTCGACCATCCGGGCCGGGATGCCGACCAGGGTGGCACCAGCCGGTGCGTTTTTGAGTACCACCGCATTGGAGCCCACCCGCGCGCCGGCACCAATCGTAATGGGTCCGAGGATCTTGGCGCCGGCGCCAACCACCACGCCATCGCCAAGCGTCGGGTGACGCTTGCCTTCGCTCCACGTCGTCCCGCCGAGGGTCACCCCGTGGTACAGCGTGCAGTCGTCGCCGATCTCGGCCGTCTCACCGATCACCACGCCCATGCCGTGATCGATGAAGAATCGGCGCCCGATGCGAGCTCCAGGGTGAATCTCGATACCGGTGAGCCAGCGGCTGACGTTCGAGATCATCCGTGCGAGCAGACGCCAGTTCCGCCGCCAGAGGGCATGGGCCACCCGATGCCACCAGACAGCGTGCAGCCCCGGATAGGTCAGGACGACCTCCCTACGGTTACGTGCGGCTGGATCACGGGCGAACACGCTATCCACGTCATCGAGAATCGTTTTCCACCAACCCATCAAATCACTCCAGAATGGCTCTCATTCACTCCAACCGCGTGGCGCATGAATCAGTGCGCTGAGCATGCCTTGCAGGATCTGCAATTCGTCATGGCGCGGTTCGGCACGGTTGAGCACCAGCCGCACCCGCCGCATCAGGCGCCGTGCGTGTCGTTCCCGTTCGCCTTCCTCTTCACCCGGGAAAAAGTCGCGCGTCTTCAGGGCGCTCTCGAGGCGGGCGCAAAGTGTAGCAAGCTCCGCCCGGCTGGCTGGTGGATCGTTACTCGATGGCAGTGCCTCCGGGATAGACAGAGCGGCATGAAAGACTTCATAGGCCACCAGTTGCACCGCCTGAGCGAGGTTGAGTACCGGGTAGTCCGGATTGGCATGCAGCGCGAGCAGGCGATCAGCCACGGCCAGCTCCTCATTGGTCAATCCAGTGCGCTCAGCGCCAAACAGGATGCTGATCCGGCCAGCCGACTTGGCGGGGATCGACTGTGCCTGACGGGTGATCTCGGTTGCTGCGGCTCGACCATCAAGGAGTGGCAGGGCCAGACTGCGTGACCGAGCACTGGCCGCCCAGACAGCCACCGAATCCGCCACGGCCTCGCCGACCGAGTCGACCACCCGGGCCTGCTCGAGCACCTCGATGGCATGAGTAGCCACAGATCGGGCCTTGTCGTCGATGGCCGTCTTGGGTGCGGCCAACACCAGCCGTGATAGCCCCATGGTCTTCATCGCACGGGCTGCTGCACCGAGGTTCTCGGCCATCGATGTCTGGCACAGGACCACCTCGATCCGGTCGAGCAGGCGAGCAGCGGTGTGGGGTGACAGGGAGGGTGGAGACGGCTTCATGGCTGACATGGGGATGTTTACGCGTATAATTCCAGATCCGGGATACGGGACACGACCGGGCATCGCGACCCGATCGACCGGCCCGGGCATGCCTGACGGGCGGGACGATACCCTCTGCCACGACCCGTCATCCACCATTCGCTCCTTGAGCCGATCCGATCATTATGCCGCACCCCATGCTTACTATCGCCGTGCGTGCCGCTCGCGCAGCCGGCCGCATTATCTCTCGCAACCAGAACCGCGTGACCGATCTGACGGTCGAATCGAAAACACGCAATGATTTCGTCAGCGAGGTCGATTACCAGGCGGAGGCGGCAGTCATTGACACGCTCCAGCGCGCCTATCCCAGCCACGCCATTCTGGCCGAGGAGAGCGGTGCGGGCGGACAGAAGGACGCCGAATACCGCTGGATCATCGATCCGCTCGACGGCACCACCAACTTCCTGCATGGCGTCGGCCATTATGCCGTCTCGATCGCACTGGAATACCGCGGCCGCCTGGAGCTGGGGGTGATCTACAACCCAGTGAACCAGGAGCTGTTCACAGCCACGCGTGGCGCAGGGGCCTTCCTCGACAATCGCCGCATCCGCGTCTCGTCACGCAAGGGTCTTGACGGCGCCCTGCTCGGTACCGGCATCCCGTTCCGAGAAGGTCAGAATCTCGATCGTTACCTCGCAACCCTCAAGGCCTTGCATGGCCCACTGGCCGGCATCCGCCGCCCGGGATCGGCCGCACTGGATCTGGCCTATGTCGCCGCCGGCCGCTTCGATGGCTTCTGGGAATTCGACCTCCAACCCTGGGATATCGCCGCTGGCGTGCTGTTGGTGCGCGAGGCCGGCGGCGTGGTGGTCGATCACCGTGGCAGCGATGACTACCTTGTCAACGGCAATGTCATCTGTGCCAACCCCAAACTGGCTCATGTAATGCTGCAGGCCATCAGCAAGGCCGATCAGGCCTACCAGGCGGGCTCTCGCCCCGATTGAGCCACCAGTGAGCCAGAGGACACCACCGCTTGGCGTCCAGAAGAAAGCCCGCCGATTCGGCGGGCTTTTCACATGTGGTCAAAAACAAGTGCCGCAATCCATCATCAGGGGGCGCTGTCTTCCGCCGGCCGGATACGCTCACGGTCGTCGATCTTGAGCATGTCCCGGCGCTTGAGCCCCATGTCCATCGACAGGGCCGAGGCAATATAGATCGAGGAGAACGTACCGACGATAATGCCCAGCAGCAGGGTCAGCGAAAAGCCGTAGAGCGCATCGCCGCCAAAGATGACCAATGCCAGCGCCGTGAACAAGGTGGTGCCGGAGGTGATGATCGTGCGCGACATGGTCTGGTTGATCGATCTGTTCATCACTTCTGACTCGATGCTCTTGCGCATTTTCGGGAAGTTCTCGCGCAGGCGGTCGAAGACGACGATGGTGTCGTTGATCGAGTAACCGGCCAGGGCGAGGAAGGCCGCCAGCACGGTCAGGTCAAAACGGATGCCAAGCAGACTGACGACGCCCAGCACCACCACCAGGTCATGCGCCAGAGCCAGGGTCGCGCCAGCCGCCAGCCGCAGCTGGAAACGAAAACCGACATAGACCAGGATGCCGGCAAGCACCACCAGCAACGCCAACCCGCCGGCGTTGAGCAGCTCCTTGCCCACCGAGGGGCCAACATACTCGACCCGGCGCATGACCACATCCGCTGCCTGGGCCTGTAGGGCGGTGAGCACCTGATCGGCCACCCGTGACTGGCTCTCGCCGGTCGGCGGCAGACGTACGAGCACCGACTCCGAGGAACCGAACAATTGAGCGACTGCCTGCTCGAAGCCCTCCTCATCCAGCGTGTCGCGGATCGATTTGATATCGGCTCCGCCCGGGTAGCCCAGCTCGACCACCACCCCGCCGGTGAAATCCAGCCCCAGATTGAGCCCCTTGGTCGCCAGCGAGCCTGCCGCCATCAGCAACAGAATCACGGATACGGCATAGGCAATGAAACGCGTGCCAAAAAAGTCAAAACGCGCATCGGGCGGAAATATGTTCATGGTGTCACTCGTCGGATTCGCTTGCTGGTGGTTGGCCGGATCAGATGGAAAGTCCCTTCAGGCGTGCCGTCCGGCCATAGATCAGATTGGTCAGGGCGCGCGAGAGCATCACGGCGGTGAACATCGAGGCCAGGATGCCGATCGACAGGGTCACGGCGAAGCCCTTGATCGGGCCAGTGCCGAAGGCGAACAGCGCCAATGCGGCCAACAACGTGGTGATATTCGCGTCCAGGATGGTGGTGAACGCCCGTTCGTAGCCAGCCTTTATGGCCGCATGCGGTGTCATGCCGTTTCTGAGCTCTTCACGAATACGCTCGAAGATCAGCACGTTGGCGTCTACGGCCATGCCCACGGTCAACACGATGCCCGCGATGCCCGGCAGCGTTAACGTCGCCTGCAACATCGACAGTACCGCAACGATCAGGACCAGGTTGGTCACCAGGGCCACGACTGCGATCACACCGAACACCCGGTAATAGATCATCATGAAGATCGCGACCAGCACGAAGCCGAGCAGGGCGGCATTGACACCTGCCTGGATGTTCTCTGCGCCCAGGCTTGGCCCGACGGTACGCTCCTCGATGATATCCATTGGCGCCCGCAGCGCGCCGGCGCGCAGCAGCAGCGCCAGGTTGCGTGCCTCATCAGAGGAATCCAGGCCGGTGATCTGGAAGCGATTGGCCAGCTGATCACGGATGGTCGCGATGTTGATCACTTCCTCGACGCGTCGCTTCTCCTCGACCAGCTCGCCGTCGATCACCTTGGTATCGGTACGGTTCTCGATGAACACCACGCCCATCGGCTTGCCGATGTTGTCGCCAGTGATGTCGGCCATCCGCCGGGCGCCCTGGCTGTCGAGGTTGACGAATACCGCCGGGGAGCCGGAATCCTGATCAAAGCCCGAGGAGGCGCCGGTAACACGGTCACCAGTGACGATCACCTGACGCTTCAAGAGCACGGGTCCGCCACCGCGGCGTTGGTACAAACGGGCCTGCGGCGGCACGCTGCCGGACTCGTCTGCCTCGAGCCAGTCAGTCGCCGTGCCATGCACCAGGCGGAACTCGAGGGTTGCGGTCGCGCCGAGGATCTCCTTGGCACGGACGGTGTCCTGGATGCCCGGGAGTTCGACCACGATCCGGTCATCGCCCTGCTGCTGGATCAGCGGCTCGGCCACGCCGAGCTCGTTGACTCGGTTACGCAAGGTGGTGATGTTCTGCTCGATCGCGGCACGGCGCTCGGCGGTTACGCCATCTTCGGTCATCGAAGCGATCAGGTACGGTTCATCATCGATTTGGGCGCTGTCGATCTTGAGGTCCTCGTAGTCAGTGGACAACTGCTTGACCGCCTGATCTCGTGCTGCTGCGTCGCGGAAGCGCACACGGATTTCACCCTTCTCGGTCACCTCGGCAGAGATGTAGCGCAGCCGGGCCTCACGCAGATCGGCACGCATGCCGTCGACTCGGCTTTCCAACGCCGTTCTGATGGCGGCCTCCATATCCACCTGCATCAGAAAGTGCACGCCGCCACGCAGATCGAGACCCAGATACATGGGCAGGGCACCGAGACCAGTCAGCCAGGCGGGCGCGGCCGGCGCGAGGTTGAGCGCGACCGGATATTCCCCGCCCAGCGAGGCTCGGACCACATCCACCGCCGCGAGCTGAGTGTCCGTAGACGGGAAGCGGATCAGGGCTGAGTCGCCCTGGGCCTCGGCCCCCTTGTATTCGATGCCAGCCGCGCGCAGTGCACTCTGCGCCTCCGACAAGGCGGCTTGATCGACATTGCCGCCCCGCTTCGAGATCTGCAGGGCCGGCTCCTCGCCGAAGAAGTTCGGCAAGGCATAGAACATGCCGATCAGGACGACAACGACGACGACCAGATTCTTCCACAAGGGGTAGCGATTCATCTTCTAGGCCTTCACGTGGAAATACGCCCCTCAGAATGGGGCATGGCCCACCGCCGGACGTCCCTGGTCGGCAGGCAGAAATGACGAAGGCCCGCCTTCATGGCGAGCCCTGCTCCGGCAACGAGATCAGGCCTCGCGCGCGTCCTTGATGGTGCCCTTGGGCATGACTGAAGCGATCGCGAAGCGCTGCACCACCACGGTGGTGCCGTCGGCGATCTCGAGCACGACCAGCACGTCACCCAGACCGACGATCCGACCCAGCAAACCACCCGTAGTCGTTACTTCGTCGCCTTTCTCGATCGTCTCGATCAGCTTCCTGTGGTCCTTCTGTCGCTTGACCTGCGGCCGAATCAGGAGGAAGTACATAACGCCGAAGATAAGCAACAGCGGCAGAAAAGTTGCCAGCAGATTGGGTTCGCCAGCACCGGCGCCCTGCGCCATGGCATCGCTGATAAAGAACATCGTGGTCGTTGCTCCGGATTGATTTGGTGTGTAGTTACCGAGTCAGCCGTGCAGTATGCCATAAGCCCGAGGGATTGCATCGCCTCGACGGAGGGCGGTCACCCGAGGGCATCCTTAGACGCCTCGCCCGCGATCGGCATAAAAACGCGCCCGGAAGGCCTGGAAGTTATCGGCCTCGATCGCCGCGCGCATCTCGGCCATCAGCACCTGGTAGTAATGCAGATTATGGACGGTATTCAATCGCGCCCCCAGTATCTCGCGGGCTTTGTGCAAGTGCTTGAGATAAGCACGCGAGTAGTGGCGGCAGGTGTAGCAGTTGCAGTCCTCGTCCAACGGGCTCACGTCGGTGGTGAAGCGCGCGTTTCTCAAGCGCAGATCACCGTAGCGGGTGAATAAATGACCGTTGCGCGCATTGCGTGTGGGCATGACGCAGTCGAACATGTCCACGCCACGGGCGACTGATTCGACCAGATCCTCGGGCTTGCCGACCCCCATCAGGTAGCGTGGCCGGTCTGCCGGCAGCTCGGGCAGGGTGGCTTCGAGCACCGCGTTGCGCTCCTCGGGCGGCTCGCCCACCGACAGCCCACCGACCGCGTAGCCGTCGAAGCCGAGATCGAGCAGCCCCGCGGCTGATTCGCGGCGCAACGCCGCATGCATGCCTCCCTGAACGATGCCGAACAAGGCCCGATCCGACCCCTCGGGCTTGAGCGACTCGAAGGTCCGCTTCGAACGTGCCGCCCAGCGCAATGACAGGCGCATCGACTCGCCGGCCACTTCGGCCGTCGCCGGATAGGGCGTGCACTCGTCAAAAATCATCTGGATATCCGAGCCAAGCTCGTGCTGAACTTGCATCGAGGACTCCGGCGTGAGCATCACGCGGCCGCCGTCGATCGGTGAGACGAAGCGCACGCCTTCCTCGCTGATCTGGCGCATGTCGGCCAAGGAAAACACCTGGAACCCGCCGGAATCGGTGAGGATCGGTCGCTCCCAGTGCATGAAGTCATGCAGGTCGCCGTGCAGGCGAATGACCTCCGTGCCAGGGCGGAGCATCAGGTGAAAGGTGTTGCCCAGCACGATCTGCGCACCCAGACCGATCAACTCCTCCGGGCTGACGGCCTTGACCGTGCCGGAGGTGCCCACCGGCATGAAGGCGGGTGTGTCAATCACGCCACGTTCAAAACGAATCTGGCCGCGACGCGGTCCACCCAGCCTATCGGCGGCGGGTCGAGCCTGGGTGCAGGTATGCAATTGGAACTTCATGAACCTGTCGCCCGGTGATCACGCGCCGGATTGGCTTCGATAAACATGGCATCCCCGAAGGAGTAGAAGCGGTAACCCCGCGTGATGGCCTCCTGGTAGGCTGCCAGCACTCGCTCATACCCGGCGAAAGCCGAAACCAGCATCAGCAGGGTTGAGCGCGGCAGGTGAAAATTGGTCAGCATCGCGTCAATTACATGCAGCCGCTTACCAGGATAGAGAAACAATTGGGTGTCACCGACGAACGGACCAATTTCACCACGGGCTGCCCGCTCCGGATGGGCGCGGGCAGCCGTCTCGATCGCTCGCACCGCCGTGGTGCCGATCGCGATCACGCGCCCGCCACGCCGGCGTGCCTCGGCGACGGCCTTGACCGTGGTCTCGGGCACCTCGGTCCATTCGCGATGCATCTCGTGCGCCTCGATGGTTTCGCTGCGCACTGGCTGGAAGGTGCCCGCCCCGACATGCAGAGTGACAAAAGCGGTCGAAACGCCCTTGGCCCGCAGGCGCTCAAGTAATGTCTCGGTCAGATGCAGGCCCGCGGTGGGCGCAGCCACCGCACCATCGCAGCGGGCAAATACCGTCTGGTAGTCACGCCGATCCTGGTCGTCGTCCGGCCGCTCGATATAGGTCGGCAAGGGCATGTGCCCATGGGCCTTGAGCCAATCAAGCAGGCCACCCGGGCTGGTCGAAGCGAGCAGTCGTAGCTCGAACAAAGCCCCCTCGCGGCCAACCACCTCCAGCCGTGCTCCTCCCTCCATGACCAGCTCTGTCCCGATCCTGGGCGAGCGACTGCTACGCAGGTGGCAGAGCGCTCGCTCACAATCCAGCAGCCGCTCGAGCAGGAATTCCACACGCCCACCAGAGGCCTTGCGGCCGTAAGCCCGTGCCGGGATCACCCGAGTGTCGTTCAGGATCAAGAGATCTCCCGGCGCAATCAGGTCGGGCAGATCGGCAATATGCAGGTGACGGGATGCAGCCTCCCTGGCCAGCATCAGCAGACGCGCCGACTCCTGCGGCTCGGCCGGCCGGGCGGCGATCCGCCCGGGGGGCAGGTGATAGTCGAAGGCATCAAGCTTCATGGCCGGCGCAGTCTACCCCGCCGAATCGAGGCCCGCCACCATGAGAAATCGCGACGGGATCGCGCACGAGAAAAACACCCGATCTGAATGCGTCAGAGGGTGGCTTGCACTTGCAGATGTCGCGTGGAATAAAAGGAGGCCGTCCTTGGCCAGCATAACGGGCTAGCAAGTGACCTTGCTCATCGGGCCGGATCCAGCGCAACTCCCTGCGCGGAGCCTTAACGATAAATCCCAATCCGTAGGATAATCCCCGATCCTTGGGACCGGCGTGGCGATTGCTTGTCCTTGATGGTGGCAAAGTCCGTTGCCGATGCCAGTCGCTTCTTATCTCGCCGGTGACCACTCCTGCGGCTGCTTGTTGTTGTCGGTGTTTTACCACCGTATTTTTATTTAGCGATGCAGCCCTACCGCGAACACGCCTCTCATCGCACTCGAGCTTCCTTGGTAGCGTCCGTCCTGGACGTTCGACAAGTCCTTATGCCGAAGCCGAGCCTCCTTGCCGAGCGCGCCCTCCTGGCGGCTCTTGCTGGCAGCTCCCTCTGCCAATCGCTTCCTTGCGCGAATCTCTGGCGAAAACCTCCTGTTCTCCGCCATGAGCTCGTCGGCCATCCTGGCTACTTTCCTGGGTTTGCTTTCCCGGGCGCCTTTCATCACCCGGGCCGCCATCGTTGGCCAGCTGGGCGTCCTGCCCCACGTGCATCCAAGCACGGAACACATGATGCGTGTCTAGCCGATGCCTCGGTAGGAGAAATCGCTGAAAATTCCGTAGGATTTTTCGACTTCTTTTGTGGGAATTTTCCTACAGCCGGGCTCAGCCGCCTCGTGGCACGGTGAATCCCTCGCAGCCGTAAGCGAAAAAGCGGGTCACGGCAGCGAGGAACCCGGCGGTGTCCTCGGTGTGTGGCCAGTGTCGCGCGCGCTCGAGTGTGACGATGCAGCTTCTTGGAAAGGCTCTGGCAATGCGCGGCTCATCGGCCGCTTCGATATAAGCCGATTTTGCGCCGCGGACGAACAGCGCCGGGCCGAGATAAAACCCTGACAGGGGTGGCATGCCCGATGTCTGTTCATAGGCCCCCTTGAGCTCGGGCAGGTTGAAGCGCCAGCGCCACTGGCCATCAGGCTGCTCGAGATTGGCCGCGAGAAAGGCGCGCACCTCGGGTTCAAAAACATGTGCCGCCATCTGCTGGCGCGCCTGCTCACGAGTCTCGAGCGCCGCCAGATCAACGGCATCCAGCGCATCAAACACCTCTTGATGCCAGGGTGGATATGATTTTGGCGCAATATCCACAACCGCCAGCCGCACGACTCGCTCCGGATACCGGTCGGAAAACACCATGGCGAGTTTGCCGCCAAGCGAATGACCGAGCAGATACGCCTGTTCGAGTCCGAGTCGGTCCATCAACGCGAGGATGTCGCTGGCCATCGCCTCGTAGCTCAGCCCCGGCGCATGCGGAGAATGGCCATGGTTGCGCAGATCGACGTTGATTACGCGGTAGTGCGCACTCAATGACTGGGCGATGCCGCGCCAGTTGGCGAGTGAGCCGAACAGTCCGTGCATGATGATCACCGGCGGACCGCCGCCATGCTCCTCGAAGTGCAGCTCGACCGCCGCGTTTTCCTGCGTGCTCATGTGAAAGATTCCCTTGAGTTAAGGCTGGCCGACCGTGGTCCGGCCATTTGTCGGGCGTGAGATACTACCAAGTGCCATACGCCTGTGCTCGCGCTCGTAATACTAGTCAGAATGCCCGCCTTCGCTTGAGCCTGAGCAAAAGCCCACTACAACAACAAGCCCAGTGCGCACAGGCGCGGTCAGCGGCTCCCAAACGCAATCTACCGACGAGAACCCGGCATGTCCGACCCAACCCCTGCAACTGCCCCAGTCCTCGACCACGGCTGGCCGGCCCCATGCCTGCCGCGCGGTCGGCCATTCCCGGCACAGCTGCAACTGGCCGCCGAGCTGCTCGAGCGCATCACGACCGAGGGGCTACCTGCCGACCGCAGCCTGCAGCGCGAACTGGCCAGTCGTCGCCATATGGGACGGCGTGACCGCGAGCGGGTGCGCGAGCTGACCTTGTTCGTACTGCGCCAACGTCGGCTGCTTGACTGGCTGCTTGATGATCCCGCCCCCACGATGACAGCTCGCGTGGCGGCAGCATTGTTGCTGGCTGATGCGCTGGACCCGGTCTTGGCCGAGCGTGCCGGGCTGGATGCCAACGACGTCTCTCGGTTGGCCGCCCGCCGTCAAACGCCATTTCTCGAGTTGCCGACATCGGTCCGCTTCAACCTGTCACCCGACGCCGCAGCCCAGTGGGAAGCGCTCGCCCCCGCCGATGCCGAGACGCTGGCCAAGGCCCTCGATGCCCGCGCGCCAGTCGACCTGCACGTCAATCCGCGACGCATGACCCCCGACCAACTCCGAGACGAGCTGGCCGCCGCCGATATCGAGGCCGCGCCCATCGAGGGCCTGCCGCTCGGCCTGCGACTGGAGCAGCCTGCCCGCCTGACCCATCTGCCGGCCTTCGAGCGCGGCGGCTTCGAGATCCAGGACGCCGGTAGTCAATGGGTGGTGCGCGCCGTCGGCGCCCAGCCAGGCGAACGGATACTCGACCTCTGCGCCGGGGCGGGCGGCAAGAGCCTCAGCCTGCTCGACGAGACCGAAGGTCGGCTGGACCTGACCGCCTGCGACCTGCATGCCGAGCGGCTCGAACGACTGCGCCTCCGCGCCCATCGTCACGGCGACGAATCGCTGTCGCTACACGCCCTCGACGCCACCCAACCCCTGCCGGAGGCGCTGGGCCAATTCGACCGCGTCCTGGTGGACGCCCCCTGTAGCGGCTCGGGCACCTGGCGTCGTCACCCCGAACTGCGCTGGGCCACCATCGACTGGCCGGGCCTGGCCGAGACTCAGCGGCGCCTGCTCGACCAGGCCGCCGCGGTCGTCCGCTCCGGTGGACGACTGGTCTACGCCACCTGCAGCCTCTGGCCGATAGAAAATGAAGCGGTGATTGAGAATTTCCTTGCCCGCCATCCCGATTGGCAACCGGTCCCGCCCGAGCAGCTCAGGCACATCGGGCTGCCAGACGAAGCCGTGACTGCGGACGACTGGATCCGCCTGCGTCCGGACCGGCATGGTTGTGACGGCTTTTTCATTGCCTGTCTGCAGGCGCCGTGATTCAGCAGGCGCACACCGCCTCGGGCTTGAGGCATAATCGGGAGTCAGACACTCTCTATAACCTCTACAACTGTCACTCACCTGCGTCGGCCCTAAACCCAGACCCGGGAGTCCGCATGCCACAGCCTTCGATGTACTCCTTGCTGCCCCACCACCTCGCCGGTGCCGGCCTGCTGCTAGCCACCCTGTGGCTGGTCGGCTGCGGGCAAAAGGGACCGCTCTATCTACCGGGCGACGAGCCGACCGTGACATCGGCCACCGAAAGTGACTCACCCACGACCACCGATCAAGACTGACTCCGGAGCCCAATCGTGCCCCAGACCGAGCTGCCCCCATTTTTCTCCCGGACCACCGATGGCGACCTGCTGATCGAGCAGGTGTCCGCCAATGAGCTTGTCGAACGATTCGGCACACCCAGCTACGTCTATTCACGTGCCGCGCTCGAATCGGCGTTCAATGCACTGACCGCCGCCTTCGGTGATCGCGCCCACCGCATTTGCTACGCGGTCAAGGCCAACAGCAACATCGGTATCCTGAGTGTGCTGGCCCGCCTGGGGGCCGGCTTCGATATCGTCTCCTACGGCGAGCTGGCCCGTGTGCGGGCCGCTGGCGGCGACCCGGCCCAGACCGTGTTTTCCGGTGTAGGCAAGTCGGCGGCCGAGATCCGCGGCGCACTGGCCGTCGGCATCGGCTGCCTGAATGTAGAATCCGAGGCGGAACTGCGCCGTATTGCCGACATTGCCGGCGAAATGCAGCAAAAAGCGCCGATTTCCCTGCGAGTGAACCCCGATGTTGATGCGCGCACCCATCCCTATATCTCCACCGGACTGAAGGACAACAAGTTCGGCGTCGCGATCGACGAGGCGTTGGCCTTGTACGAATGGGCCCACGCCCATCCGGCACTCGAGATCATCGGGATCGACTGCCACATCGGCTCGCAACTGACCGACGTCAGCCCGTTCCGCGACGCGGCCAAGCGGGTGATCAATCTCGCCCACCAACTGGCCGAACGCGGCATCAAGATCCAACACCTTGATCTCGGTGGCGGGCTTGGCATCCGCTACACCGACGAGACCCCGCCGACGGCGGCCGACTGGATCGATGCGATCCGCTCGGTGGTCGATGCCGACCCACTTACCCGTGAGCTGCCGATCTGGATCGAGCCGGGCCGCTTCATTGCCGGGCCAGCCGGCGTGCTGCTCACGCGAGTGGAATACCTCAAGCCGGGCGAGCACAAGTCGTTCGCCATCGTCGACGCCGCGATGAACGACCTGATGCGACCAGCGCTCTACGGCAGCGAGATGGCGATCGTCCCGGCCGGTCGCGGCGCTGGCGAGCGCCACGCAGGCACCTGGGAGATCGTCGGCCCCATCTGCGAGACCGGCGACTTCCTCGGCCACGATCGCTCGCTTGAGCTGGCCGAGGGTGATCTACTCGCCGTGCTGGCCGCTGGCGCCTATGGTTTTTCCATGGCCTCGAACTACAACAGCCGCCCACGGGCGGCCGAGGTGCTGGTCGACGGTCGCGACTGTCACGAAATCCGCCGCCGGGAACCACTCGACTCCCTGTGGGCGCTCGAGCAACTCCCGCCGCCGGACTGACTCGTTTCATCCGTACCGGGGTCGAAAGATAGATCGGTGAATTTAGTTTCCTTCGATCGAAACGCTCGACTAAGCTGAAGTTCATTCCATGGAGGACAATCCGATGAATGACAAACTCAGCAAACCCACCACCACCGATGCCGGAATCCCGGTCGCCAGTGACGAGCATTCGCTCACCGTAGGTCCGGATGGCCCGATCGTATTGCACGACCATTACCTGATCGAGCAAATGGCCTCGTTCAATCGCGAACGCATCCCCGAGCGTCAGCCGCACGCCAAGGGCAGTGGCGCGTTCGGATACTTTGAAGTAACCAACGACGTCAGCAGGTACACCCGCGCTGCGGTGTTTCAGCCAGGCACCAGGACCGACACGCTGAACCGCTTTTCGACGGTGGCCGGCGAGCGCGGCAGTCCAGATACCTGGCGCGATCCACGGGGTTTTTCAACAAGATTTTACACCACGGAAGGCAACTACGACCTGGTCGGTAACAACACGCCGATCTTTTTCGTGCGCGATCCGCTGAAATTCCAGCACTTCATCCGCAGCCAGAAACGCCGCGCCGACAACGGTCTACGCGACCACGACATGCAGTGGGATTTCTGGACGTTGTCGCCGGAGACGGCGCACCAGGTCACCTGGTTGATGGGTGATCGCGGCATTCCCAAGTCCTATCGGCACATGAACGGCTACTCCAGCCACACCTACATGTGGGTCAATGCCAACGGCGAGAAATTCTGGGTGAAGTATCACTTCAAGACCGATCAGGGCATTGAGTTCCTGACTCAGACTGAGGCGGATCGGCTGGCTGGCGAAGACGCCGACTACCATCGTCGCGATCTTTTCAACTCGATCCAAAGCGGCGATTTCCCGAGCTGGACGTTGCACGTGCAGGTGATGCCGTTCGAAGATGCCAAGACCTATCGCTTCAACCCATTCGACCTGACCAAGGTTTGGCCGCACCAGGATTACCCGCTGATCGAAGTCGGTAAACTGACCCTCGACCGCAACCCGACTGATTTCCATACCGAAATCGAGCAGGCGGCATTTGAGCCGAACAATCTGGTTCGCGGGATCGGCGTGAGCCCGGACAAGATGCTGCAGGGTCGCATCTTTGCCTACGCCGACGCGCACCGTGCGCGGCTGGGTGTCAACTACCGGCAGATTCCGGTCAACAAGCCCAAGTCGCCAGTGCACAGTTACAGCAAGGACGGCGTGGGACGCACCGAAAATGTCTCCGACCCGGTCTATGCGCCCAATTCCTACGGTGGGGCGGAGGCCGATCCGTCGCTGACCGATGAGGCAGGGCTTTGGTACGCCGACGGCGAGATGGTGCGCCAGGCCTACACCTTGCGCCGTGACGATGACGATTGGGGCCAGGCCGGCACCTTGGTGCGGGAAGTCATGGATGACGCGGCGCGCTCACGCCTGGTCGACAACATCGCCGGCCATCTCAAGGGCGGCGTTTCAGAAAAAGTACTGGCCCGTGCCATCGAATATTTTCGCCAGGTCGACCAGAACCTGGGCGATCGTGTCGCGGCAGCAGTGGAGAAAAACTGACGGGTGAGTCACTTCCCGTGAACAAGCGCTCCGGAGACGTCCCGGTGACCAGGCAGTTGGCACGACGATGAGCACGGCAGGCTCAACTTGCAAGTTGAGTCTGCCCAGCCCCGTCTGATCCTGCCAGGATGAGCTGCCTTAGCTGCGCTGCTGATGGGCATCTTCTGTTCGCGCCAGTTCGGCTGAGCTTCCGAGGTCGGCCAGGATGGGGCAGTCGGGGCGATCGTCACCGGAGCAACACTCCACTAACATCTGCAATGTATTGAAAATCTGTTCCAGGCTATCGATTTTTTCACGAAGCTCCATCATGTGAGCCGTAGCGATACGTTTTACATCGACGCTATGACGTGATTTGTCGAGCCACAGGCTTAAAAGCTCCCCGATTTCGCTTAGCGAAAAGCCAAGATCGCGACTGCGACGGATAAACCGCAGCATATGCACATCCGATGATGTGTACTTTCGATAGCCGGATGCCTGCCGGCGAGCTGGCGGGATCAGTCCGGTGCTTTCATAGTGCCGGATCATTTTGGCCGACACGCCTGAGGCCTGTGCCGCTTTTCCGATATTCATGGGGTGGGTCTCTTTTTTAATGTTGCCACTTCGTCTTGTCGCAATGCTTTGACGGCCTCCGCCGATGAACGGAAGCTCCGTAAACGCAATGCGTTGCCCAGAACAAAGACACTAGAGAAGGCCATCGCCCCAGCCGCGAAGATGGGCGACAACAGAATGCCCCAGGCCGGATAAAGCACACCGGCAGCCACCGGGATCAGTGCCGTGTTGTAGGCAAAGGCCCAGAACAGATTCTGACGGATATTGCTGATGGTCGCCCGTGACAGCGCGATGGCGGTGGGCACGCCCGTCAGGTTTCCCGACATCAGCACCACATCGGCTGCCTCAATGGCGATATCAGTGCCGGTGCCTACTGCGATCCCCACATCAGCTTCGGCCAGTGCAGGCGCGTCGTTGATACCATCTCCGACAAAGGCGAGCTGTCCATGGGCAGCCTTCAACTGGCGCACGGCCTTGACCTTGCCATCTGGCAGAACCTCAGCGATCACTTCGTCGATACCAAGCTGGTGCGCAATGGCATGTGCCGTGCGACGGTTGTCGCCAGTGATCATCGCGACCTTCAGGCCAAGCTCGTGTAGCGCGGCAATCGCACCAGGGGTGGTTTCCTTGATCGGATCGGCAACCGCGATGATCGCCGCCAGCCGGTTACTGATGGCGGCATACAGGGGCGTTTTGCCTTCATTGCCCAGCCGCTCGGCGGTTGTCGCAAAAACATCAACATCCAGTCCCAGCTCGCGCATGTAACGGTCAGCGCCAACCTCAACCGGCGCTCCATTCACGAGTGCTTTCACGCCAAAGCCGGTGATCGATTCGAATTCCGTGATGTCGGGAATCACGACGGCCTCGTTGTCGGCGGCCTCGACGATGGCGCGGGCGATGGGATGCTCGGACTTCGCCTCGACAGCGGCGACCTGGCTCAGCACCTGCTTGCGCTCAAAGCCCTCGGCGACCTCCAGGTCAGTCAGTGTCGGGCGGCCCTCGGTCAGCGTGCCGGTCTTGTCCACAGCGACGACCTTGGCGTCCTTGAGCTGCTGCAACGCCTCGCCCTTACGGAAAAGCACGCCAAGCTCGGCGCCACGTCCTGTGCCCACCATGATCGAGGTCGGTGTCGCCAACCCCATGGCGCAGGGGCAGGCAATGATCAGAACAGCCACGGCATTGACGAGCGCGAAAGTCAGTGCCGGCTCGGGCCCTAAAGCGATCCAGACGAGGAAAGTCAGCACGGCAACGCCCATGACAGCAGGCACGAACCACATGGTTACCTTGTCCACCAACGCCTGGATGGGCAGCTTTGACCCCTGCGCTTCTTCCACCATGCGGATGATTTGCGAGAGCACGGTCGCGCTGCCCACGGCCGTCGCGCGAAAGGACAGCGCGCCTTTTTGATTGACGGTGCCTCCGACCAGCATGTTGCCCGCTGTTTTTGCAACCGGAATGGGCTCGCCGGTAATCATGGACTCATCGACGTAGCTATGGCCCTGCGTTACCTCGCCATCGACAGGAATGCGCTCCCCGGGGCGCACCTCGAGGAGGTCGCCAGCCACAACATCAGTGATCGGAATTTCAATGACGGCATCGTTACGCCGGACACGGGCCGTCTTTGCTTGCAATCCGACCAGCCGCTGGATCGCCTCGGAGGTACGACCCTTGGCGCGCGCCTCCAGATAGCGGCCAAGCAGGATCAGCGTGACGATGACCGCTGTCGCTTCGTAATAGACGTTGACCGTACCGACAGGTAGTAATGATGGTGCGAAGGTTGCAACCAGAGAGTAGGCATACGCTGCAAACGTACCCACGGCAACCAGCGAGTTCATGTCGGGTGCCAGACGGAAAAGCGCAGGAATGCCGTGCTTGTAGAAACGTCTGCCCGGCCCAGCCACCACCAGCGTCGTCAGCGCGAACTGGATGTACCAGTTCCACTGGGTACCGATGGTGCGCACGATCAGCTCATGCATGCCGGGGACCAGGTGCGCCCCCATTTCCAAGATGAAAACCGGCAGTGTAAGTACCGCAGCAAAGATCAGGTCGCGCTTGAGCGCGCCGCGTTCAGCATCCTTGCGCTCTGTCGCGGCCTCATCGTCGGCGGATGCACCAGCATCAATCGGTCGTGCCTCATAGCCTGCTGACGCGACCGCAGCGACCAGGGCGTCTGGATCGACATTGCCGTGTACGCGAGCGCGCTCTGCTGCCAGATTCACGGTGGCATCGGTGACTCCCGGAACAGCCTGTAATGCCTTCTCAACCCGACCCACACAAGAGGCGCAGGTCATGCCCTCGATGGAAAGCTCGATAGTGGTGGCAGGCACGCTGTAACCTGCAGCCTCGATTGTGCTGATGAGTTGCTGGCGGCTGACAGGGCCACTCGCCTGGATGTCGGCCCGCTCAGCCGCCAGGTTAACGACCACCGAGTCTACACCCTCGATTTTGCTGAGGGCTTTCTCGACGCGACCAACGCAGGATGCACAGGTCATGCCCTCGATCGGCAAACTGATCGTGGTCATCAAGGCGCTTTCTCGGGTGCTTTCTCGTTTGGTCTGGGCATTCATGACCCCACCTCTTTGCTGTTTCTATGTGAATAGATCATGGAAACAGCGTAAGGGTTCCCACGGTGGGAAGGTCAAGGACTGAAAAACCAAGGCGGCAAACGCGGCCCGAGCCATAGGGTGATCAACGCCATAAAGCTGGAGCTGGTTGAACACTCGCCTCCTGCGGCTGAGCCGGTTCGTCATTGAGTCAGTTTCTAAAGCCAGGAACTCAGGAAAGCGCTGTAGGAGGTCCGCCGCCAAAAATCGTTGCACCGCTCAGCCCCGCTGCCGGACTGATAGACAAAGGCTATCAAAAAGATCAATAAGTTTGATTTCCTTCGAACAAAGCACTCGGCTAGCCTGAAGCTCATCCAATGCCGCGAGCGAAACCCATGCCCTCGGGCATGTCCCGTTCGGTGTTGAGTTTTCCGACTTTATCCCCAATGTCCCAGCTTGCCGGGTTGCATTGACTCCCGGACCAATTTCACACCCGTTTGTTTCAACCCAAAGCCACCATCTAAGGAGATTCCTAATATGCTAGAGAATCGTGAAGGGCAGAAAGTCCCCAACGTTACTTTTCGTACCCGTCAGAACAATGATTGGGTCGACGTGACCACCGACGACATCTTCAAGGGCAAGACCGTCGCCGTCTTCTCCCTGCCGGGTGCATTCACCCCGACCTGCTCCTCGAGCCATGTGCCGCGCTTCAATGAATTGGCGCCGGTCTTCAAGGAGCACGGGGTTGACGAGATTGTCTGCCTCTCGGTCAACGATGCCTTCGTCATGAACGAGTGGGCCGAGGATCAGAACGCCGACCAGATCCGCTTTATCCCGGATGGCAACGGTGATTTCACCGAGGGCATGGGCATGCTGGTCGACAAGGATGACCTGGGCTTCGGCAAGCGTTCCTGGCGCTATTCCATGCTGGTCAAGGATGGCACTATCGAGAAGATGTTTATCGAGCCGCAGAAGCCGGGCGATCCTTATGAAGTCTCCGATGCCGACACCATGCTCGACTGGCTGGCGCCGGATGCCAAAAAGCCACATTCGATCATGATGTTCAGCCGCAAGGGCTGCCCGTTCTGTGCCCGCGCCAAGGGCATGCTGAACGACGCCGGCCTGGAGTTCGACGAGATCGTCGTCGGTGAGGACGTGACCCTGCGCGCCCTGCGTGCCGTCACCCAGACCGAGACCGTCCCACAGGTCTACATTGACGGACAGCACATCGGCGGCAGTGATAAGGTCGAGCAGTGGCTCAAGCAACAACAGAGCTGATGATTGCAGTCTGACCTCGACGCAGTACCGGCCCGGGGCTCGACCTTGGGCCGACTTTCGAATGCCGGCCGCCAACGCCGGCATTCGAAAGTCTGATGATTGACCTAGTCAATATCCTTTTTGGAGGCATCCACATGAGTAGCAAACACTTCGACCTGATCGCCCTCGGTGGCGGCTCTGGTGGCCTGGCTGTAGCCGAACGGGCCGCGGAATACGGCAAGCGAGTCGCAGTGATCGAGCCGGCTGAGCTCGGAGGCACCTGCGTCAACGCCGGCTGCGTGCCGAAAAAGGTCATGTGGTATGCCGCCAACCTGGCCCACGACCGGGTAGATGCGGCTGCCTGGGGTTTCCCCGCGGCAACCGGTGGTGTCGACCTGGCCACATTGACGGCCAAGCGGCATGAGTTCATCGTCGGCATCAACCGCTTCTGGAACAACTACGCCAAAGACCTCGGTATCGAGGTGATCAAGGGTTACGGTCGTCTGGCAGGCGGCAACCAGGTCGACGTCGACGGCAGCATTTACAGCGCCGACCATATCGTCCTGTCCACCGGTGGCCGACCACTGGTTCCGCCGGTGCCGGGGGCAGAGCTCGGCATCACCTCTGATGGCTTCTTTGAACTCGAGCAACTGCCCGAACGCACCGCCGTGATCGGTGCCGGCTATATAGGCGTGGAGCTCGCCGGTGTGCTGAGCTCGCTGGGCAGCGAGGTGACGCTGCTCGACACCGCCGATTCCATTCTCGCCCCGTTCGATCCATTGATCCGCGAGACGGCCAGCGAGAATCTTGAGCAGCAAGGGATCAAAACCCAGCTGTCGTTCGAGGCCTCCAGGCTGGAAAAGACTACTGAAGGCATCGTCATCGTTGGAGCGGACAACAAGCAGCTCGGACCGTTCGACCAGGTGATCTGGGCAGTCGGCCGCAAACCGAACACCGACGACATCGGACTCGATCAGGCCGGTGTCACGGTGGAGAAAAACGGCATGATCCCGGTGGATACCTGGCAGAACACGAATGTGCCGGGCATCTATGCGATCGGTGACATTATCGGCAAGTATCCGCTCACGCCGGTGGCGATCGCCGCCGGACGCCGCTTGTCCGACCGCCTGTTCGACGGCCAGGAAAGCGCCCACCTCGAATACGAAAACATCCCCACGATCGTCTTCGCTCATCCGGCAATCGGTACCGTCGGTCTGACCGAGCCGCAGGCGATCGAGGCGTTCGGCAAGCAAGAGGTCACCATCTACGAGACTCATTTCACGCCGATGCGTTACGCGCTCTCCGAGCGTGGCTTCAAGACGGCAATGAAGTTGGTCTGCGTGGGCAAGGAAGAGCGCGTCGCCGGCCTGCATCTGGTCGGCGATGGTGCCGACGAGATGCTGCAGGGCTTCGCCGTCGCAGTGAAGGCCGGTCTGACCAAGGCCGATTTCGACAACACCGTCGCCCTGCACCCGACCTCGGCCGAGGAGCTGGTAACCCTCAAGACCCCGCGCGACAGCTGAGCAACTAGCCCTATGCCGGCGCGGGGTGGCCCGGCCGGTGTTCTTGAGATCTCCCCATGTTTCTGGAGCTGCGCCACCTGAAGACCATCCGCGCCATCGAGCAGACCGGCTCGCTGGCAGCGGCGGCCGAGCGCCTTCATTTGACGCAATCGGCGCTATCACACCAGATCCGGGCGCTCGAATCCTATTATGAGACCCCGCTGTTCTCGCGTAGCTCGCGACCCATGCGGCCAACCGAGGCCGGGCGACGTCTGCTGGCCGCCGCCGACCGCATCCTGCCAGAGATCGAGCGACTCGACCGCGACCTGCGCGAGATCGCTGGCGGGGCGACCGGTCGGCTGTTTCTGGCGCTGGAATGTCATTCCTGTTTCTCGTGGCTGATCCCGACCCTGGAGCACTACCGCGCACAATGGCCGTCGATCGAGACCGATCTGTCGATGTCGTTCAGCTTCGATGCCATCGATGCGCTGCGCGCCGGCAAACTCGACGGCGTGATCAGCTCCGACCCGGTCGACGACCCGACCCTGCACTTCGAGCCGCTATTCCACTATCCCGTAGTGCTGGCCGTCTCGGCCGACCATCCGCTGGCCAGTGAAACGCGCATCACGCCGGAAATGCTCGCCGATCAGACCGTGATCGGCTACCCGGTCGATCGCGACCGGCTCGACATCTACCGATACTTCCTTGATCCGGCCGGGGTAGAGCCCGCCGGCGCACGACGCTCGGAACTGACCGCAATGATTGCCCAGTGGGTGGCCAGCGGTCATGGCGTAGCGGCCCTGCCCAAGTGGGCCATCGCCGACGAGCTCGCCCGCGGCATCATCGCCGCCCGCCCGCTCGGTGACGGTCTGTCAGCGACCATGCACCTGGCGGTACGCCGCGATGAACACCGGCTGGCTTATCTGGATGCCTTTCTGCGGATTGCGCGTGAGCAGGCTGGCGAACGGCTCGACGACATTACACTCGCCCGCCCCAGCCACTGAGCTTGCCTGCGGGGTGGAGCGGAGGCAGAGCCGGACGCTTTTTGGCCCTGCGCCACGGACGGCCACTCACGGGCGTGACGGGAACTCTTCACCCTGGCAGCCTATCCAATATCCATATCAGGCCAATTCAGGCCAATGCCCATCGCGATACTCAAACAGCAGGGCGCAGAGAATCAGATGACAGTCACACAAGGAGCCACGCGACGACTGCGGGTGGTGACCTGGAACATCCACAGCAGCATTGATCATCGCGGCCGCTACACACCGGAGCGCACCGCTCGAATGATCCGTCAGCTGGAGCCCGACATCGTCGCGCTCCAGGAAGCGAACGTGGCCGCCAAGCCGGCCACTGACCGGCTGCTCAAGGCCTTGACGCCACAACTACCCCACTGGCTGTTCGCCCCCACGCAGGAACGCGGTTGCCGCCATCGGCCCGACGAGACCACCCATTTCGGCAACCTGATCGTTTCTCGCTGGCCGATCCAGCCCGAGTCACCACTGGATCTTTCGTATGCCAGGCGCGAACCGCGTCACGCTTTGCGTGCCCGGGTGACACTACCGGAGGCGGCGCTGCACTGCTGGGTGGTGCACCTGGGGTTGGGGCTGGCCGAACGCCGTGAACAGGGGCGACGGTTGGCCGACGCCCTCGAGGGCGTGCCTGCCAGTGAGCCACTGATGCTGGCTGGCGATTTCAACGAGTGGCTGCCACGAGCGAAAAGCCTCCGTGTACTGCGCCGCAAGATCACGCGCCTGCCGTCACAGCGAAGCTTCCCGGCGACCAGGCCCCTGCTGTCACTCGATCAAGTCTGGATTCGCGGCGCGCTGCAGGCCCACGGCCTCGAGGTGCCTCGCAGCCCGATTCTGGCACGTATCTCCGATCATCTGCCGGTGGTCGCTGATCTGACGCTGGGCTGAGACCGCTGCGCCGCTTATTTGACTGCGCTTTCGACCGTGGTCAGCCAGCCGGCGATCACCTCGCGCACCTTGCGGACATTGGTTCCCTTGGTGCCGGAAAAAGCCATCCAGCGCCCATTGGGCAGGGGCAGCTCACGCTCCAGGCGACTGACGGTCTGCTTGGCCTGGCCAAAACTGAGCTTGTCGGCCTTGGTTAACAGCGCCAGTACCGGCAGGCCGCGGGCAGCAGCATAGTCAAGCATCTGCAGATCGAGCTCCTTGCCCGGGTGGCGGATGTCCATCAGGACCACCACGCCTACCAGTGAGCGGCGTTCGGCGAAGTACTGGGCCATCGCCTCGCCCCACTGGCGTCGGACCGCTACGGGTACCTTGGCGTAGCCGTAGCCGGGCAGGTCGACCAGCCGATAGCGAGCCCAACCCTCCTCACCGCCGAGACCGAACAGATTGATCATCTGCGTGCGCCCCGGCGTGCGCGAGGTGCGTGCGAGTGCCCTCCGGCCCACCAGGGCGTTGAGCGCAGTGGATTTGCCGGCGTTTGACCGCCCGGCGAAGGCCACTTCAGCGCCACTGTCCTCGCCGATATCGGTCAGGCTGGGGGCGCTCTTGATGAAGGTGGCGCCGTCGAACAGGCGACTGAGCCGGGCATTCTCTTCGGTCATACGGGTCAATCCTAAGGTCATGCACTGGGATCATGCAGTTGGGGCTGGAAGCGGGACAAGGGTCGACAACTGCCGATGCCCCGACCGGCATCCTGCCATGCCTCGAGGTTGCAAGCGAGTGAGTTATGCGGTTTGATGGCGGGTCGTTTTTATCGGAAACCTCGGGGGAACCTCGGCCACAACCAGCCACCAGCGAACCCCTAACGAGAATGTTTTAGTGATGATGACAGTGATTCACTCGACGCCGCGCCGCGGCCGATTCACCACCAGCGTGTTTCTGGGATTGGCCTTTCTCGCCGGCACGGCGCAGGCCCAGGAGCGCGGCGGCCCTGAGGCCGGTTCGATCGAGGCTGGCCGCGAGGCAAGCCAATCCTGCGCTGCCTGCCACGGGATCAAGGGCAACAGCAACAATCCGGCTTTCCCCTCACTGGCCGGCCAGCCGGCAAGGTACATCGCCGCCCAGCTGGAGGCCTATCGCAGCCGTGAACGCGAAGACGCCATCATGAACGCTCAGGCCGCGAATCTGGACGAGCAGCAGATCCGCGACATCGCCGCTTACTACGCCGCGCAGGAGCTCGAGATCAGCAATCCGGCGACCGAGGGTTCTGCCCTGGGTGCGGTGCTCTACCACCATGGCCGAGAAAACGTGGCCGCCTGCGCAGCCTGTCACAGTAGCGACGGCTACGGTAATCAGCCGGCTGGCTTCCCCGCGCTGCGGGGCATGTCGACCACCTACCTGATCCAGTCGCTGCGTGACTACCGCAGCGGTAAACGAGAACATGGCCAGGCTGCCCTGATGCTGCCGATCGCCGCCGAGCTGTCCGATGAAGAAATCGAAGCACTGGCCGCACATATCGCCACGCTTGACTAAGCGACGGACCACCGCCTGCAGAGCTTCCCTAGGGAACTTCGGGCGCTTCGCAGCATCTCATTCTGCTGTCACGGAGGGCTCAAGCTCACTTGAGGGTCAGGCTCTCATGGTTACCTTTTGATTAATACGCCTCGCCACTATCCGCCCCGAACCCGAGACTAGTTGATGACTTCCCAGGCCCAACCCGTCCGTCGTACACGTCGTCGTCGCGGCCTCTGGCCTCGCCTATATACCTGGCTGACGTCGATGAACCTGGCAATCGCGCTGCTCGCGATCCTCGCGATCGCCTCGGTGATCGGCACGGTGCTCCAGCAGAACGAACCGTTCAACAATTATCTGATCGATTACGGACCATTCTGGTTCGAGATATTCAAGACGCTCGGTCTGTACGACGTCTACTCGGTAGGCTGGTTCGTGACCATCCTCCTTTTTCTGCTTGTCTCCACCAGCGCCTGCCTGATCCGGAACACACCCGGCTTCCTGCGCGACATCCGGAGCTTCCGCCTCAACGCCCAGGAGAAGTCGCTGCGCTCCTTCCGCCATTCGCGGCGATTTGAAAGCGACCTGTCTGCCGACGAGCTGGCCCAGCGTGCCCAGAGTCTGTTGCAGCGTCTGGGCTACAAGGCCAGGGTCAAACAGCGCGATGGCGAGACCCTGGTCGCTGCGCGCAAGGGTGGCATGAACCGCATCGGCTATATCCTGACTCACCTCGGCATGGTGGTCATCCTGGTCGGGGGGCTGGCCGACAGCAAGATGTACCTCAAGGTGCTTTCCACGCTGGGCGCAGTCGAGATCGAGACCCGCGATATCCCGGTCAGCCAGGTGCCCAAGGCATCGCATCTGCAGCCTGGTGCACTGGGGGGCTTCCGCGGTTCGGTGAACATTCCGGAAGGCAAGTGGGGCGACGTCGCCTTCATCGGCCTGAAGGACGGCTATGTGGTGCAGAACCTGCCATTCAGGATCGACGTCGAAAAATTCTTCGTCGAGTTTTATGACACCGGTATGCCCAGCTCCTTCAACTCGATCCTCACACTGACCGACAAGGCAACCGGCGAATCGATCAACAGGACCATTCGCGTCAATCACCCACTGCACTACCAAGGCTACAACATCTACCAGTCGAGCTTCGGTGACGGCGGTACCGAGCTCAAGTTTGACGCCTGGCAGTTGGCCGGGGACGTCGGCACCCGTCAGGAGCGCGACGGCAAGGTGCACAAGGATCAGACTTTCGAGTTCGGCGGCGAAAAGTACACGCTGGAGTTCAGCGACTTCTCGTTGTTCAACGTCAACCCGACCGAGGGACCAGACGGCAAGACCGAAAACACCAATTTCGGCCCGTCGGTGACCTTCCGGTTGCGCAACGCCGCTGGCGAGGCAATCGAATACGAGAATTACATCCAGCCAGTGAATTTCGACGGCACCCGTTACTTCCTCAGCGGCGTGACCAAGGAAGTCGGTGACCGACAGCAGTTCCTGTTCATCCCGGCTGACCACAACAACTCGCTCGAAACCTTCATGGCGTTCTATGCCGGACTCAAGGATCGCGAAGCGATCACCCGAATCGCCGCAGAGCTGGTCGGCCAGACCACGCAAGGTCAGGATGATGAGGCTCGGACCGCTGCCGCTCGCTCGATCGCCGATCTGGTGGAAACCTTCGTCAACGGCGGCTTTTCGGCACTGGGTGAGCGCATCGACCTGTCGCTGGCCCAGCGGGGTCTGACCGCTGAACAAGCCGACGAGGCACGCAACGCCTCGTTCCGGGTGGTTCAGTCGGTCCTGATGCGCAGCTACATGAATGTACTCAACGAGCAGGACGTCGAGGAGTTCACCGAGGAAAATGCCACCTTTTTCGAGCATGCCCTCGATGTGATCACCGCTCTGCCGAATTATGGCTCACCCATCTACGTTGCCCCCACACAGTTCAAGCACATCCAGTCAACCGGGCTGGAGATCACCCGGTCACCGGGCATGTTCTGGGTGTACGTCGGCTCACTGATGCTGACGCTGGGCATCTTCATGCTGTTCTACATCCACTACCGACGGCTATGGGTCTTGATCAAACCTGCTGACATGGAACATGATGGTCCGTCGAGGAGTCATTGGGTGACCGTGGCTGGCACAGATGCTCGCAAGAACATCGACTTCGACTTGGCCTTCGCCCAATTTGGCGATGAACTTCAACGACAGACCGAGTCAAATGATTCAGAGTAATGTGTCCACGCCCCAGCAATAGGGGCTGAGGTCAGCACAATCCGCGCAGGAGAAACGACAATGTCCGTCCCACAAGAACAAATGGCCGGCGGGTTCCGGCCCACCACCGAGCTGCCCGCACCACGGCGCATCGGTTTGATCGACGTCCTGTGGACGCTCGCCATGCTGGCGATCGCTGGCATCGGCTATGGAAAATACGGTGCCGCGCTGGACTATTACACCACCGTCACGCTGTTCGGTACTGCCTTGGGCCTGGGCTTTCTTGGCTGGATCTGGCCGGCAACGCGTTGGTTGACGGCCGTGGTCGCCGTCGCCTCGACCTACGCACTTTGGCAATACAACATCCTCGGGGCCGACGGTGCGGTGGGTCGTGATGCCTTGGCGCAGTTCCAGGAATCGGGCTTTCTGTTCAAGTTCCTGCTCTCCAGCCAGGCCGCCACCATGTGGATGGTCGCACTGTTCTTTTTCTCCATCCCGACCTACTTCTTCGGTATGGCAACACGCTCGGAGTTCACCCTGAAGGTAGGCAGCGCGCTGGTGTGGAGCGGCGTGACCATGGCGTTTATCGGGTTCTTCTCCCGCTGGCGCGAGTCCTACCTGATCAATCTCGATTACGGTTACATCCCGGTAAGCAATCTCTACGAGGTGTTCATCGTCTTCGCCGTGATTACCGCGATGATGTACCTGTACTACGAGAAGCAGTACAACAACCGTAGTTTGGGCGGCTTCGTGATGCTGGTGGTCGGCGTCGCGCTGGGCTTCTTGATGTGGTATCAGTTCACCCGTGATGCCCACGTCATTGAGCCGTTGGTCCCTGCACTCAAGAGCTGGTGGATGAAGATCCACGTCCCGGCCAATTTCATTGGCTACGGTGGCTTTGCGATCGCAGCGATGGTCGGCATGGCCTACCTGATCAAGAGCAAGCTGGGCGGTGATGGTCCCAACGACCGTCTGCCATCACTGGCCATGATGGAGGACATCCAGTACAAGGCCGTCGCACTCGGCTTCGCCTTCTTTACCATCGCCACCATCCTCGGTGCCATGTGGGCCGCCGAAGCTTGGGGCGGCTACTGGAGCTGGGACCCCAAGGAGACTTGGGCCCTGATCGTCTGGCTCAACTACGCAGCCTGGTTGCACATGCGCCTGACCAAGGGTTGGCGTGGGCCGGTCATGGCCTGGTGGAACCTCGGTGGGCTGGTTATTACCACCTTCGCCTTCCTCGGGGTGAACATGTTCCTGACGGGGCTGCACTCCTACGGCGAGCTCTGATTTCATCCCACTCGACCGTGTTCTAAATGGGGTAGTCGGCTGCAACCGCAGCAGGCCTGCCCCATACTTCATTCCGGGGCACGACCCCCCCGACCGATTGACCACCCAGTGCCGAGATTCACCGACATGACCATTTGCCAGATACGCGCCACATTGTTCCAGCGTTTCAAGACTGGATTCATTGCCCTGCTCGCCATCCTGTTGACAGCCGTCACCGCACCGAGCCTTGCCGCCACCGCTACCGACGGCTATCGCGAGGTGCGCACCGACGTTTCCTCCCCGGAAGGCAAGATTCTGGTGCAGGAGTTTTTCTGGTACGGCTGCTCGCACTGCTTCAATCTGGAGGCTGTAATCGGGCCGTGGAGCGACAAGCTGCCAGAGGATGTGGTCTTCGAGCGCCGCGCCTTGGCACTCGGCCAGCATTGGTTGCCACTGACCCAGGCTTTCTATGCCGCCGACCTGCTCGATGCAGTCGAGGCGACTCACGATGAGATCTTCCGCGCCATCCATGTGGATCGCAAGCGTCTGGTGGATATGGACTCGATCGCCGATTTCTACGCCGGCCACGGGGTCGATCGGCAGGCATTCGTTCAGGCCTACGAAGGCTTTTCGGTGCAAAACGAAATCCGCAAGACCGCCCAGATCGCCCAAGAAGCCGGTGTGAGCGGTGTGCCGGCCCTGCTGGTCGACGGCCGTTATCTGGTAACCGGTGAGCTGGCCGGTGGCAATGCCGAGATGCTTCGGGTGGTCGACAAACTCATCGCAGCGATTCGTGACGAGCGAGACTGACCAGCCGATGAGTACAGGGGCACAACTGTTGCTGCGTTGCCTTGAAAACGAGGGCGTTCGTCACGTTTTTGGCATCCCGGGCGAGGAAAATCTCGACTTCGTCGATGCGCTCAACGAATCGTCGATCGAGCTGGTGGTCACTCGCCACGAACAGGGGGCGGCATTCATGGCCGACCTGGTCGGCCGACTCACCGGTCGGCCGGGGGTATGCTTTGCCACTCTGGGCCCCGGCGCCACCAATCTGGTCACTGGCGTGGCGGATGCAAACATGGACCACGCCCCACTGATTGCGATTGCCGGCCAGGCCAGTATCGATCGGCTGCACAAGGAGTCACACCAGGTCCTGGACCTGGTGCGCATGTTCGAGCCGATCACCCGTTATGCCTCACGCGTGGTCACCCCGGCAGCCATTCCCGAGACGGTCCGGCGGGCGGCCAAATTCGCCGTGAGCGGCAAAGGCGGTGCAAGTTTCATCGAGTTGCCCGAAGACGTCGCGGCCATGCCGGTCGAATCCAATGCTTCCAGCCCCTTGCCCGTGCCTGACAATGGCAGCAGCGAGCCGCGCGAGGAGTACCTCGAGCAGGCCGCCCGACTTCTGAGTGAAGCCCGCCATCCGATCATCCTGGCCGGCCACGGCGTGGTCCGCGCCAGGGCGAGCGCGGCGCTGGCGAGCCTCGCTGAGCGGCTGAATATTCCGGTAGCCAACACCTTCATGGCCAAAGGGGTGATCCCGTTCGGCCATCCGATGGCGTTGGGATCGGTGGGGCTGCAGTCAAAGGATTACGTCAATACCGGCTTCGATCAGGCCGATGTGATCGTCTGTATTGGCTACGACCTAGTCGAGTATCAACCCGCCTTGTGGCACCCCAGCCGTGACCGGACAATCATCCACATCGATACCGAAGCAGCCGAGGTAGACGCTTACTACCCCGTCGGGACCAGTATCGTCGGCGACCTCAACACCGCCATGCGTCGGTTGAGCGAGTTGAGCACACCCCACGAGGGGCCGGCGCTCAGCCATTTGCGCGCAGCGCTGATCGAGGACATGAATCAGCACGCGGATGACAATTGCCTGCCACTCAAGCCGCAAAAACTCATCTGGGATCTGCGCACCGCCCTGTCCGATCAGGATATCGTCATCTCCGATGTTGGCGCCCACAAGATGTGGCTGGCGCGCATGTACCGCTGCGAACGCCCCAACAGCTGCATCATCTCCAATGGCTTTGCCAGCATGGGGATCGCGCTTCCCGGAGCGATTGCCGCCAAGCTGCTTTATCCCGAACGGCATATCATCGCAGCCACCGGGGATGCCGGCTTCCTGATGAACGTACAGGAGCTCGAGACGGCGGTGCGTTGCAACACGCCGATCATCGTAGTGATCTGGAACGACGGCGGCTACGGTCTGATCGACTTGAAGCAGCGGCAGGATTTCGGTCGCAGCACCGGGGTACGCTTCGGCAATCCGGATTTCGTCCAACTGGCGCGGAGCTTCGGTGCGAAAGGTTACCGGGTAGAGTCGGGCGATGGCCTGTTGCCGATCCTCAAAGAGGCAATGGAGAGCGGCTCTGTCTGTGTGATCGATGTGCCGGTGGACTACCGCGAAAACGAACGACTTACCCAGCGCCTCGGTGAAACCCTGGTGGGCGGATGAACCTGGAGCCGGCCAGCCGTCAATATTTGGTGACCAGCCAGCGAACCGACAGCCCTCAGGACTTCATTGACGTGCGGGGCCACCAGCCACTGCGATTGCTCTCGCACAACATCCAGGTCGGGATAGCCACCCATCGTTACCGTGACTACGTCACGGGTGGCTGGAAACATCTGTTGCCGAGTGCCGACCGCGACGACAGCCTGGCGACCATCGCCCCGACCATGGCGCGCTTCGATATCATCGGCCTGCAAGAAGCCGACGCCGGGTCGATCCGCAGCCATTTTGTCAATCAAGCCGAGCGGCTGGCCGATCTTGCCGATCTGCCCCACTGGGCTGTGCGCGTAAATCGTGACCTGGGCCAGTTCGGCAAGCATGCACTCGGCCTGATCAGCCGAATCGAGCCGATCCGAATTGATCAAAGCCCACTGCCCGGGCGTATGCCCGGTCGCGGTGCACTGGTGGCCGACTTCCTCTGGAATGGGCATCCCCTGCGCGTGATCGACACCCACCTGGCCCTCAGTCGCCGCGCCCGCCAGCTGCAGTTCGATCAGCTCGGCGAGCTCTGTGATGTTTCTGGCTACGTGGTGGTGATGGCCGACTTCAATTGCGAACCCGATGACCCCGGCATGCAGCAGTGGTGCGTTGAAAACGGGCTCAAGCTACCGCGCAGATCGCCACCGACCTATCCGCGCTGGCGACCACAACGCGCCATTGATCACATCGTGGTCAGCCAGGCGCTCGATATCCGCGGCACCGAAGCGCGGCCGATCGGCGGGTCTGACCATATTCCCGTGGCCATGAGTATCGCGCTGCCGTCGATGGTCCGCCGGATGGTAGCAGGCGAGAACTGATCGCGCGCGGCGCGCGAGCGTTGGGTTTGATGTGGCAGGAACAACGGCCGCGGCAACTGAAGACCGGACAGCCGCTGACGCGGCTTTCGCGGGCGAGGCCCGCTCCCACCATGGCGCAGTGCCACACAGGCCCTGTGGGAGCTTGCGCCTCCTTGCAAGCGAATCGCGCGAGCCAGGGCTTGAATGCCAGGAATTCTTGCTGTAGCAACCGACAGCGAGGGAAGCTCTGCACGACCCATACTGTCCGGGCAGGTGATACCTGCCTTAACCGTCGCTGCCTGCGGAGGCCGCCTGTGCCATTACCGTGTCGAACACCTCGGTCATGGCCGCTTGAGCGTTGCGGTCGGGCTGGATCGGCCGGCCCCACTCGCGGTCGGTCTCGCCGGGCCATTTCGAGGTCGCATCCAGCCCCATCTTGCCGCCCAGACCCGAGACCGGCGAGGCGAAGTCAAGATAATCGATCGGCGTATGGTCGACCAGCGTGGTGTCACGCACCGGGTCCATGCGGGTGGTCATCGCCCAGATCACGTCTTCCCAGGAACGCGCGTCGACATCATCGTCCACCACGATCACGAACTTGGTGTACATGAACTGGCTCAGGAAACTCCACACCCCCATCATCACGCGCTTGGCGTGCCCCGGATACTGTTTTCTGATTGATACCACCGCCATGCGATAGGAGCAGCCTTCCGGTGGCAGGTAGAAGTCGACAATCTCGGGGAATGTCTTCTGGATCAGCGGCACAAACACCTCATTGAGCGCCACCCCGAGGATGGCAGGTTCATCCGGCGGGCGGCCGGTGTGGGTGCTGTGGTAAATGGGGTTTTTGCGATGGGTGATGCGTTCGATGGTCAGCACCGGGAAGGTTTCGGTCTCGTTGTAGTAACCGGTGTGGTCCCCGTAGGGGCCTTCAACCGCAGTGTCATTGGGATGAATGAATCCTTCAAGCACGATCTCGGCGGTGGCCGGCACCAGCAGATCATGTGACAGACAGCGAACCAGTCGGGTGCGCTCACCACGCAGCAGCCCGGCGAAGGCGTACTCGGACAAGGTGTCGGGCACGGGGGTGACCGCGGCCAGGATAGTGGCCGGATCGGCCCCGAGCGTCACTGCAACCGGAAAGGGCTCGCCGGGATAGGTCTGCTGCCAGTGGGCGTAGTCCAGCGCGCCGCCGCGATGAGCAAGCCAGCGCATGATGACGCGGTTGCGGCCGATGACCTGCTGCCGATAGATGCCCATGTTGAGCCGTTCGCGGCCAGAAACTGCGGCATCATTGGCATCTACCGGCGTGTTTTTTTTGATCTGGCCGCGCGTGGTGGTCAGCCCCCAGGTGATCAGCGGGGCGGCATCCTCAGGCCAGCAGGTCTGGACCGGCCAGCGTGACAGGTCGACCTCGTCGCCCTCGAGCACTACCTCCTGGACTGGTCCCTTCTTGACTTGACGCGGCGCCATATCAAGCACCTTCTTGAAGATCGGCAGGCTGCGCCAGGCCTCTTTGAGGCCTGCCGGCGGGTCCGGCTCCTTGAGAAAGGCGAGCAATCGGCCGATCTCACGCAGATCCTCCAGCCCCTGGCCGCCCATGCCGAGCGCCACCCGCTCGGGCGTGCCGAACAGGTTGAGCAACACGGGCGTGTCAAAGCCGCTGGGATGCTCGATCAGCAGGGCCGGGCCGCCAGCACGCAGCACCCGGTCGGCGAGCACGGTCATTTCCTGGTCGGGGTTGACCGGTGCCTCGACCCGCACCAGTTCCCCACGTGCCTCGAGGTAGTCGAGAAAGTGGCGGAGGTCACTTAGTGCGGCCCGATGAGCTCGGGACACCGGGCGCTCAGCGGCCATCGGCGATGCTCGGATTTAAAGGATCCGAAGAATCCGGGGGGGGCTCAGGATTCGAAGGAATGGCAGCCAGCCCTTCGAGCCCTGCGCGCGTCAATGCGCGTTCGTACAGCAGCATCGCCTCGCTGCTGTCTCGCAAGCGGGCATGGACTCGTGCAGCCACTGCAAGGTAGCGCAGGTCCCGATCCAGCGAACCCAGTCGTCCGACCCACAGCTGAGCGCTGCTCGGGTCCGACTCGGCCAATGCCAACCGGACCATCGCGTAGGCGAAGGCGGCCCGCTCACGGGCGCGGCCAACATCAGGCGTCTCGACGGGTTCGGCCCAATCGGACGGCACCAGCTTGAGCAGCCGGCGTCGCGCCTCGGAGGGGTCCTGGTGGTCAATCTCCGCCCAGGCCTGCAGAGTCGAGGCCTCGAGCGTACGCGACAGGCGCTTCTCCAATATCTGAGCCGCAGCCTGTGAAGCCCCGCCATGGATCAACGCCTGTGCATAGGCCACGTTGACTGCATCATTGTCGACCACCATACGGTTCGCCTCGGCCCACAGGCGCGAGAGGCGGTCGAGGTCCGAGGCGCGTGCGGCCGCTTCAATCTGGCCCAACAATACCCAGCGTTCAACCCGCAGCAACTCGTCGCCGGTCAAGTGCTTGTCCTTGACGCGCCGCAACGTCGGCAGAAAGCCGGCCAAACCCTCGACATCGCCGGATAATTCGAGCAACTGGGCCCGAATCAGCAGGATTGCCTCGTCACGGGCATGGGTCTCGATCAACGGCTCGAACATCGACTGGGCCCATTCGATTTCGCCCAGGGAGATCAGTCGCTGCACGATATGCAGGCGCAGGAATTCAGCAAACTTCGGGAAACGGCGGCCGACCGTCTCGAACAAATCATCAACCTCTTTGCGGCAGGTCTCTCGGCTGGGAGACAACGCATTCTTGCGCGCTGGATCCAGCCCATCGAGCAAGGCGTCGATGGCTACCTGGAAATGCAGCGGCGGCAGGCTGCCGTCTTCCACACCAGCCAGCGCATAGCGTTGCGCCACCTCACTGTGCCGCAGCTGGCGCTCGGCCCAGCCTCGCAGGAGCTTTTCATCAGCCCGGCGGCGCCGCTGCTCGGTTGAGCGACGAGCGAACCGCTGTGGCAAACGGAGCAGGCCGGCGACCAGACGCCAGAGCAGGTGTAACAAAACCATCACGGCCAGCGCGATGACCAGCAAGCCGATCGCTGACGTCTCGACACGCCAGCCGGCCAGCTCGATCATGGCCACCCCGGCGCCCGGCAGGAAATAGACCCCCGCGGCTACCAGCGCGATTAGTAGCACAATCCAGACGATAAAACGCTTCATCACTGAGTCTCCTCGCTGGTCTCGCCGTCAGCATCGCCCTCGGCAGCGGTACGCGCCTGCTCATGGGCCGAGGCACGCTCCCAAGCCTTGATCACCGCTTCCAGCGACGGGAAATCACGGCTGGCAAACCTTTCAGCGACACGATCGAGGGCAGCCTGTGCGGCGGCTGGCCCTCCGGTCGACCCTGGGGTCTCGCCTGAGACCTCGGTTGCGTAGTGCGTATCGAGCCACTCCCGCGCTGCGGCAATGGTTGCCGCCAGGGCCTTGTGATCACGAGAGAGCAGCGACTCGCGCACCGCCGTGAGCCACAAGCGCATCTCGCGGTCGATGGCCACACGCTCGTGCAGACGGACCGGCTTGTCCGACCGGGTCACGCTCACCTGACTGGACAACCAGCCAGAGGCCGTCGCCCAGGCTTGCTGGTACCATGGCACATCGACCGATGGGGCCGAGTCCTCCGGCGCGGATACGGCCGGCACTTCTGACTCGGTCGAAGATGCCGCGCCACGGCCGGCCAATGGCCAGCTGCCGATCTGGTCGATCAGTCGCCGCAGGCTCAGGGCCTGGCCGACTCGGTCCTCCTCACCAGTCGCCTCAATGGCCACGAGCGCATCACTGATCGCCGAGCGCAGCGGCAGCCAGTACGGCCGGGACAGGGCAGCCACCCGCTCGTCGGCGAGCTTGAGGGCCAGCGCTGCACCATCGGGGTCACGGGCGATCACCAGACGCTCCTGGGCACGCGTGATCAGGAAGCCCACCTCGGCGGTCTTCCAGGCGATCTCGCCGCGGGCAAGACGATCATCAATACTCGCGACTCGCTGGCCGAGACTGTCCTGCCGCTCAGTCAACTCATCAAACTGTTTCGTCAGGGCGGATTCGACGTCCTGTCGAATAGCCTCGCCCTGCTGGCCGAGCGCGTCCAGCGCCGATTGCGTGTCCGTCATCTCAGCGGACAGCCCGTCGAGTCGGTCAGCCAGTTTTTTCTGATCGACCAGGCTCGTCGTGCGCAGCTGTTCCTGAGCCTGGTTGAGCTGCCACAGCTGCCAGCCGCCGCCTGCTACCAAGGCAAACATCAGGATGATGGCGGCAATCAGCCACGGTACCGAACGGGGCTTGGCGTCGGCTGCCGAAGCGGCTTGAGGAAGCTGACCAGCCGATTTTCCGGGTGAGGTCGGGGCCTGCTTGTCGGCTGTCGTCGGCCCGGCATTCTCGTCCCCCGCCTTGTCGGCGGTCTGCTCGCCAGGCTTCCCCGGCTTGCTGCTCGCCTTTTCCCCGGCTTTGCCCCTAGTTTTCTCCCTGGTTTTCTCCTGGGCAGCACTGGGCTTGTCCGCGCTGGCCATTGAGGCCTGGTCTGGCTTTTGGCCTGACTTTTTATCCGACTCCTTGCTCATTGAAGCAGCGGCCTTCTCGTCCGCCCGCTCCGGGGAGGGCTCGGTCTGCGAGGCCTTGTTCGGCTCCTCAATTTTCTTGTCGCGATTCTTCTTGTCCATGCGCATACCCCAACAGTGTGCTGTCGACTAACCGGCGAGGCGACTCAGGGTCGTGCCTGACGGGGCCGTACCAGCGACGAAGATTGTCGTTCAATGACCAGATCCCAAGTGGCCCGGGCGAGGGTTTCGGGCCCAGGTCCACCAGCTATCGCGATCGGGCCGCGAAAGCCCAGTGCGCGTGCTCGATCACGCGCCCGCTCATTGATCACCAACAAACTGGAGTCTAGCAGCCCGGATCCGCCCCCATCCGTCCCTGTGGACAAGGCGGCAAGACAGTCGATCGCTTGCGGGGCCGTCACGATCCAAAGCCGATCTGGGCCGAGACGATCAGGGCCGGGCGGCGTGACCGACCCTGCCTCAGGGCATTCGCTCTGATAGACGGCCACGAAATGCGGGCGGGCGCCACGGGCAGCCAGGCTTTTGGCCAACAGCCCGCGCCCCGTCTTGGCTCGGATAATCCAGACGGCCCGGCCATCCATCGGCAGCTTGTCGAGACGGTCGAGGCGCTCGAGCAGCCCTTCGCTGTCCTCCGACCCATCGGGCAGTACGGCATCCGTACGGCCAGCGGCAGCCAATGCACGCCCGGTCGCCACACCCACGGCGGCGACATGTCGCGGCAGCCACTCGCGCAGGGGGCGCACCGCTTCAGCCACATCCACCGCCCGCGGACTGACGAACACCACCAGATCCTCGGGTTGCATCTGTGTGAGCGCCTCAGGCAGCTGTCCTCCGTCAGGCAATGGCCGCACCGCCAACAATGGCCGGACTGTCATTTCCGGTTCAACGTTGAGTGGCAGAGCGGGGCGTGCCGCGGCCAAGGCCTCGCGCAGAACGGCGTTGCTGCCCTCGGGGCGCGTCAGCACGATTTCCCGAATTGGTGGCAAGTCGTGCAGCATTGGCAAATCAACCCCGGCCAATCAGCCCCGGCTCGGGGCTTCGGTCTCGATACCGACTTGTGCCAGGATCCGGTCGGCACCGGCGCGCAGTAGCCGCTCGGCCAGCTCAATGCCCAGTGCCTCGGCCTGATCACGCGGCCCGCGGATTTCGTCACGTAGAATCTCCGAGCCATCCGGGCGCCCTACCAATCCACGCAGCCACAACTGGTCATCTTCAACCAACAGGGCATGGCCACCAATCGGCACCTGACAGCCGCCGTTAAGGCGGGTGTTGAAGGCGCGCTCGGCGGTCACCCGCGTCGTGGTATCACGCTCAATCAATGGCGCGATCAGTTCATGAACCGCCACATCATCGATGCGTGCCTCGATGCCGAGCGCCCCCTGGCCCATGGCCGGCAGCGACTCCTCGGGGGTCAGCAGATGAGTGATCCGGTCAGCGAAACCGACTCGCATGAGGCCCGACGCCGCCAGGATGATCGCGTCATATTCGCCGTCATCGAGTTTTTTCAAACGGGTATGGATGTTGCCGCGCAAAAACTTGACCTCGAGCTCGGGGAAACGCTCGCGCACCTGGGTCTCGCGACGCAGGCTGGAGGTGCCCACGATCGCTCCGGCCGGCATCTCGTCAAAGTTTCCATATCGATTGGAAATGAAGGCATCGTGCGGGTCATGCCCCCCGAGGATGGCGATCAACCCCAGGCCATCGGGGAACTGCATGGGCACGTCCTTCATCGAGTGCACCGCAATATCGGCGCGATCCTCCAGCATGGCGACCTCGAGCTCCTTGACGAACAGGGCCTTGCCGCCGATTTTCGACAACGGGCTGTCCAGCAACTGATCACCACGGGTAGTCATCTTGACCAGCTCAACCTCCAGTCCCGGGTTGAGTTTTTTCAGTTCAGCGGCCACGAACTCCGCCTGCCACAGCGCCAATAGACTGGCCCGGGTCGAAATACGCAGCACGCGGCCCTCGGAAAATGCCTTGCTCATCTTCATCCTCATCATCTCAAGCCTTGGGCTACAAGAAAATTCACTGCCGGCCATGGTAACCCGGATGCTGGGCTCGGGTACGGCTTGACCGGAACTGCCCACGGCGCACAAAGTCCAAACCACATACAATATCGCCCGATCGTTCCCGGAGACTTTCAATTTGTCCATGCTGCATTTTTCTGGTCGCTCCACCCGCCTTCTGATCGCGGCACTCGTACCACTGGCTGCGCTGTTTTTGCTCGGCATGGCTGCCCCACCGGGGCAAGGCGGGCAGACCGGGCCGTCCACCGATGACATTCCCTTGATGGACGATCTGCGCGACGTCGCCCAAGATCTGGAACTCCTGCGTGAACGCCAGATTCCCATGCTGGTGTTCTTCCACGCCACCTACTGCGGTTACTGCCGCCTAGTCGACGAGGAGTTTCTGCAACCCATGGCCACGGATGAGGCCTACCAGGATCGCCTCATCATCCGCCGGGTAGAGATTGATTCCGATACGCCCGAGATCCGGTGGCAAGGCGAGTCTTATACCCCAGCTGAATTTGCACGCCTTCTGGGAGTGTATCTGGTGCCGCACGTAATATTCTTCGCCCCTGATGGCCGCCAGGTGGCAGCCGACCTCAAGGGTGTGACCGTACCTGACTTCTACCCGCAGTACCTCGACCAACGCCTGCGTGTGGCCGAACGCTGCATCAAGGACCCGACGCTTGAGATCTGCACCGACGGCATCGACCTGCCACGCCGCAACCTTGCGGCAGATGATTAAGGAGGCTCTACACGAATCGATAGTGTCTCTGCGGGACCGCCAAGGGTCCAGATGCCAGGCGCAGTCCGCGGTAAAGGGCGGTGGTCCTTTACAAGGACTGCCCAAGCTGTATCTGTGGCGCAGATGGGCCCTTGGCGGCCCGCCCGAAGGGGCTGGCGGGTTTGCCCGCACACGGCATTGCCGCCCCTCGACGGGCACTGAGCCCGCCTTCGGGACAGCGCCTTGATTGCAAACAAACCTGTCAGCCAGAGGCGCCATCGATTCGTGTAGAGCTTCCTTAAAACCGACTGGCTCGGTTGAATCACCGTGGTGGACTCTGGCTCTCCGAGCCCAGCTTGATGCATGACCGGGGGAACCGACAGCTGCGGTGGCTGTCGCATGTGACTGACAACGCCATCCCGACCTTTAGCAAATCCCTGACTCAAGAGGACCTGACGAAATGAAAACGCAATCCAAGAAGCAGTTACTGATCAGCTCGACCGTCCTGGCCACCGCTCTGGCTGGTTCCTCGGCGATCGCCGCTGGCAACAGCAACCCGTTTGCCTCTGAGCCCACCCACACGGGCACTTTCCAGACCGCCGAAATGGCCTGCGCCCCCGGCCAGTGTGGCAGCAGCATGGACGACGAGAAGAGTGGTGAGGACAAGGACGAATCCTGATCTGCCCCGCCGGCACAACGGGCCGGCAACCCAGATTCCTCAGCCGGGAATAACAGTTCCCTGGCCCTCTGCGGGCCTGCTCGGAGATCCTGTGCCATGCGTCCACACGCTACGACCCATCACATCCCCGTCGGCATCGGTTTGCGCCGCGGCGCACTGATGCGCGAGATCGAGGAACAGCGGCCTGATGTGGACTTCCTCGAGGTCGCCCCCGAGAACTGGCTGCGCTTTGGCGGGCCGGTCAAGGCGCGCTTCAAGGCCCTGCTTGAGGACTACCCGCTCTACACGCACGGCCTGTCGCTATCGATCGGTGGGCCGGCGCCGCTGGACATGAATTTCGTCGATGAAGTGTCCCGGTTTCTCGACGAGTACCGCCCCGTGCTCTACAGCGAGCACCTGTCGTTCTGTTCGGACAATGCGCATCTCTACGACCTGATGCCGATCCCGTTCACCGAGGAGGCCATCGAGCACGTCGTCGCGCGCATCGACACGGTGCAGCAGCGCCTTGGCCGACGGCTGGTGCTGGAGAACGTCTCCTACTACTCGCCGCTGGCATCCACCATGGACGAACAGACGTTCATCCTGGAGATTCTCGAGCGCTCGGGCTGCGACCTGCTGCTCGACGTCAACAACGTGTTCGTCAACAGCGTCAACCACGGCTACGACCCGTTCGCCTTCATCAATGCCATGCCGGCCGAGCGGGTGCGCTATTTGCACGTCGCCGGGCACCACCAGGTCGAGCCCGACCTGATTATCGACAGCCATGGTGCGCCAGTCAGTGCCCCGGTCTGGGAGCTGCTCGAGCACAGCTACCGCCACGTCGGCCCGGTGCCGACTTTGCTGGAACGTGATTCCGACATCCCGCCGCTCGAAGAGCTGATGGGAGAAATCGCCCAGATCCGCCGCATCGCCGAGCGTGCCCTGGACAGCCAGGCCGCTTGAGATGAGCAAGCAAGATTTTCGCGCCACGCAGAAGGCTTTTACCCGCTTTGTCCGCGACCCGCAGGCCAATCCACCACCCCCAGGCAGCCGGCCCGAGCGGATGGCCTGGTACGCGACACTGATCTTCAACAACATCGACATCACTCTGGCGCGTGCCTTTCCCGCTCTACGGGCAAGCCTCGATACGGTCGACTGGCAGGCACTGGCCCGGCGGTTCCTTCGCAGCCACCCGGCCCGCTCGCCGATCTTGCGCGACCTGCCAGCCGACTTCCTCGGCTACCTGCAGGAGGAGGGCGGCACGCTGCTCGATTGGCAGCACGAGTTGGCTGTCTACGAGCTGGCCCGCTTCGAGCTGATGGCCGAGGACGCCAGCCCCGCCCCGGCCGATCTCGACCCGGGCGGCGACCTGCTCGCTGGTCAACCAGTGGTTTCCTCATTAACCCGCCTGATGGTGACCGCCTACCCGGTCGACCGGATCGCCGCGGAGCTCGAAGCCGGGGAAATGCCCGAAATCCCACCGGCCGACAGGCATCACCTGGCTCTGCACCGTGATGGTGACGGCGCACCGTTCACCCTGCAGCTCACGTCTGCCAGCGGCCAACTGCTGCTCGCACTGATCGAGGCCGACGGCCGTAGCGGTCGCGAGCTGATCACACAGCTGGCCGGGACTTTCGGCCGACCGGCCGACGAACTGCTTGATTTTGCCGGCGAGCAGTTGGCGCAATGGCGGGCACAAGGCATTCTATTAGGGAGCCGGCCACCCGACTGATCTGGCCGAGCAGCAATATCCTTGCAATCCCAAGGAGGGGAACGCATGTCCATTACCAATTGGCCGACCAACGAGCGGCCACGCGAACGCCTGCTGGCCCAAGGGGCGGCCAGCCTGTCCGATGCCGAGCTGTTGGCAATCTTCCTGCGCACCGGAGTGCCCGGTCGCTCAGCCGTTGATCTTGCTCGCGACCTGCTGTCGCACTTCGGCTCGATCAGCGCCCTGCTCAGCGCCTCACGGCAGGAATTCGTGCAGGGCCGCGGACTGGGCGATGCCAAGTTTTGCCAACTGCAGGCCGTATTGGAGCTCGCTCGCCGCCATTTTGCCGAGGAGTTGCGCGTCGGCCCGGATATCAGCAACCCGGCGGCGGTGTTTCGCTTCTTGCAGGCCGAGCTTATTGCTGAGACGCAGGAAGTCTTTGGTGTGCTCTATCTCGACAACCGCCACCGGGTGCTGACCTTCGAGCGACTGTTCTTCGGCACTATCGACCAGGCCGCCGTCCACCCGCGCGAAGTCATCCGCGCGGTGATACGCCACAACGCCGCGGCCGTGATCCTCGCTCACAACCACCCCTCCGGCGTTGCGGAACCCAGTGCCGCCGACCGCCGCCTGACCGAACGACTGCGCGAGGCGCTCAACCTGATCGACGTGCGATTGCTGGATCATGTGGTGGTCGGGCGCCCCTGCGTGTCGATGGCGGAGCGGGGGTTGCTGTAGAAGCGCCTTCAGCCGCGATGACGCCTCTGAAGTGATCACGCTTGATGACGCGCTCCTGTAACACCATGACCGCGCGCCTCGCTCGCGAAAGCCGCGACGGCAACAGCCATCCCGACTCAGGTGGCCAGTGTCGTTGATGACCGGATACTGATGTGGACCTCGAAATCCGGGCCGAGCGTTACGCTCTGCTCATGCTGATAAAAGACGATGCTCATGAGCAGGAAATGTAGGCAATGCAGCAGCGACTTCAAGGCCAAGGTGGCACTCGCAGTGCTCAAGGGTGCTCCGATCACCTCGGACATCCGCCCCATCTCGATCGTCGTCTCTTGAGGCTGGCAAGCTGCACGAAGACCGGCATCAATCCGTGCAGAGCTTCCTTAACCTATCAAGCCTTTCATGCCACCACTGATGATCAGCGCCGTATCCCCTAGCGTTCGCGCCATTACGATCCCGGGGCGTGCCGCCAGATAGCGGGGGCGCCAGACCGGGTCGAACTTCTCCTTGTAGGCGCGTAAACCCTGGAAGTTGTAGAAGTGTTCAGCGTGACGAAATATGAGCGCGCCGGCTCGAGACAGTACGGGCGCCGACGCCCGCGCTTCCAGCCCAGCCATCGGCGCCATGCCCAGATCGAACTCCACATAGCCTTCCCGGCGCCCCCATAGCATCAACTCGATGAACAAAACATCCATCACCCCATTGGGTGCTTCCTCCACGTGGCGCATCAGGTCGACAGACAGTTCGCGACGATCCGGTGTCATCCAGAGGTTGGCGAAGGCCACGATACGCCCTTCGAGGCGTAGTACCGCGACAGGGAAACGACGGATGTAGTCGGCATCGAAACATCCCAGGGAAAAGCCTTTCTCCTTGGCGCGCTTACCACTCAGCCACTGATCCGAAATCGTCTGCAACTCATCGATGATGGCGGGTACCTCCACCTTGGCCACGACCGAGAAAACAAGCTGTTGGCGACGACCTCGGTTCCAAGCCTGACGCAGCTTGGCTTTGGAGGAGCCTTGCAGATCGAACTGCCCGAGTGCCACGTAGGCTTGCTCGCCCAGCTTCTGGAAGGCGAGTCCTACCTCGGCGAGCATCGGCATGGCCTCGGGGGTAATCTGATAGAACGCTGGTTGCCCGCCGTGGCGATGACAAGCTTCCACGAAGGACCACACCAAGTCCCGCCGCTCCTCCGGTCGGCCGACCGGCTCGCCCATGGCGACCCAGCTGGCACCCTGGATGCCAAACATGATGAAGCTTTGGCCACTGGAGCTGAACAGCAGATACTTGTCGCCGAGCAGCCCCAACCAGGCGGAGCTACTGATCGCTTCGGCATTCTGAATCACTGCCTCGACCCGATTCAGATCGTCGCTCTTTGGCAAGGTAAACGATACGGGCGCGGGCCGCAGGATCAGGCGCAGCCCGACGACCGCCAACACCAGCACGATTCCGACACTCGCCCGCAGAAAGCGTGGTGCGTTCTCGTCGAGCACAAAGGTCCACCAGAGATCATTGGCGTAATCGACGTGGCGGTAGGCGAAGAAGCCGAGCCACAGACAGGCGGCGACTCCTACCGTACTAGCCATCAACCAGCCGGGCGAGGGAGTCAAAGCGAGCAGTCGCGTCCTGCGATCGAAGGCACGACGACACGGCAGCAAAATCAGCAGGGTAACGGCAAGCCCTAATGCCTCTTCGTAGTCCGCGCCCTTGAGCAGCGAGAAGATGATGCCGGCACCCAGGAAAACGCAGGCCAGCAGCCATGCCGCGTCGAGCCGGCGGCGTAGCCCATCGGCGACCAACAGCAGCGCGACCCCCGCGAGGCTGCCGAAGAAGTGCGACACCTCGATCACGCCGAGGGGCACGATGGCTCTCAACCAGTCGATGCGCGACTCGATAGCGGGTGTCGCCCCCGACGCAAGCAGCAGCAAGCCGGAGATGAACACCAACACCGCGAAGAGCGAGGGGGCCAAGGGCAGGCTCCAGGTCATCAAGTCGCGACCAGGGCGGCGTAATGTGCGTCCCGCAAACAATAACCCGGCCAGGGTAAGCGGCAGGAGATAATAGACACTGCGATAGATCACCAGGGCCGCCACCGTGCTGGCATTGGCCTCGTGAGGCACCGCAAGCAGAATGACCGCGTCAAAAACCCCTACCCCACCGGGCACATTACTGATGACCCCAATGCTGTTGGCGATGACGTAAAGCCCTAGAAAACCCAAAGGGCCGAATCCCACGGAATCGGGCAGCAGCACGTAAAGCGCCAATGCGGCGAAGGCATGATCGATGAGGGACACGATGATCTGGCCTGTTGCAATAGGCAGTGGCGGCACCGTCAAGGCATGACCGCGCCAGGTCAGTTTCCCGATCTTCAGCGCGGCCAATACCAGCCATCCCGTGGGGATCAGGAGCAGAACGGCACCGAAAAGTGACCCGAACCAACCAGGCAGGCCCATCAACCCCACCAGACGCTGGCCTTCGCCGATGGCGGCAATGCCCAGAATGGTCGACACGCCCAGGATCGTGGTCCAGGCGACGAAACCGATGATCTTGGCAATCTCCGTAGCGCTCAGCCCCCAGCCACCATAGAGCTTGTAGCGCACGGCACCCCCGCTGAGCACGCTAAAACCCACGTTGTACGCCAACGCGTAGGCCGTGAAAGAGGCCAGAGCGATGCGACGATAGGCGAAGGGGCGCTCGATCCAGCGTAGCGCTAGCCGATCATAGCCGGTGAGACCGAGATAGCTGCCCGCCGTGGCGGCAACGGCAAGCAGGACAAGCCCCGGCGGTATGCTGGCGATCTGTCCCAGAATAGTGCGCAGATCAAGGTGAGCCAGCTCTCGGTGAATGAACCAGATCGCCAGCCCGAACAACCCAAGGCCGAGCAGCATCAGCCAAGCGTTTCGCAACTTCTTGCCTAGACCAGACAAGAGTGAAACCGACTGCATCAGTCCATTGGTTGGCATGCTCTGTTTGCCCTGATCAGTTCATTGGCCGACATGCTCGCTTTGCCCTGACTTATCCAGTTGGATTCGAATCAATAGGCGCGGCATGTCTACTTAAGGAAGCTCTGCACGAATCGATGGCGCCTCTGCGGGACCGCCAAGGGTCCAGATGCCAGGCGCAGTCCGCTGTGAAGGGTGGTAGTCCTTTACAAGGGCTGCCCAAGCTATAACTTTGGCGCAGATGGGCCCCAGGCCATTCACTTGGGCGGCCCGCCCGAAGGGGCTGGCGAGTTTGCCCGCAATCAAGGCGCCATCGATTCGTGCAGAGCTTCCTTAACCAGAATAGACAACGTTTCTCCTGCTGTGCATGAAGGGGACCCCCGAAATTCGGACCGAGCGTTACGCTCTGATCATGCTGATGAAAAACGACGATCCTGGATAGGAGGCGCTGGCAATACAGCAGCGACCTCAAGGTTCAAGGGTGCCGCTCGCGGTACTCAAGGGCGATCAGGCCGTCTCGGGGCATCGTCGACCATTCCGAGATCCATCTCGCCATGGTCAGACAGTGGAGCTGCGAACTGCTGGACAAGGCCACCAACATTTCGAGAGTGGGTGCGGCAAGATGGCCCGGGAAATGCTAGGAGGAGATCGGGAGATTGACGGCCAGAGCGCGTTTATTTGTCAGGCAAGCTTGATCAATGAACCCGGATCTGCTGTGCGAATGGGCAAAATCACTGAGCCTCGGGGCTCGCGCGATTCGTGACCGAGAGTCGCTTCCACATGGGCGCGGCATCCGTGTGGGGAGACATGGAATCCCCCACAGGAAGAAAAAGTCGCCACTGCATCATTGTGGGAGCGGACCCGCCGCGAAAGCCGCGCCAGCGGCTGCCTCTGTTCAGAATGGCCGCCGAACTCAACCGCGTCGGTGTGCCCAGGCCCCAACTCGCGCCTGCCGGCACGATTCGCTTGCGGGGCCCAATCCAATGATATGGCCCACATATGCCCGCCGCAGTACTCGGGTCGCGCTCGCGCAGACCACGCTCGGTGGGTCGGGCTTCAGCCCAACATCGGCCGAGGGCCGACTATCATCTTCCCCGGCTTGACAGCCGATCGAATGTCGACAGCCTTCTGATCCGGCCCTTCGAATTCTCCCGACGAAATCTGTCGTCAATCGGGCAGCCGGCAACCGAGTCCGCCCAGCTCGCAATGGGGGCGGGATTTGCTTCATGTGCTCGTTCCTGGCCGTCGGTCGCACCCAAGCGCCATCGCCGCCAGACGTGCGGCTCCTACGGCCGCCTCGGTGTGTTCGGCCACCGTCACGGGCACGCCCAAAGCGTGAGCGCGGATCGTGCGGAAGACAGCGTTGTGTGCGCCACCGCCGGAGGACAGCACTCGTCTTGCGGGGCTGGCGCCCAGCTCGGCGAAGCGCCGGTAGCCGAGCGCCTCGATCCGGGCGATGCCATGCAGTATCCCGGCGAGAAACGCGGCTGGGTCGGTTGGACGTGGTGTCAGGCGTGGCTGCATGGTGGGTGCGACCATCGGGAACCGTTCGCCGCGGCCCAGCAGCGGCCAGTAGTCCAGGCTGTCCGGCTGGTCGGGGTCGATTTGCCGACTGAGCTGTTCAACCTCGGCCCCGCTGAAATAGTGGGCCAGTACCCGCCCGCCGGTATTGGACGCCCCGGAGACCGCAAAGCGGTTGCCGAAGCGGTGGCTGTAGACACCGCTGGCTGCATCGGCCACTGGCCGATCACTGATCAGCTTGAGCGCAAGCGTCGAACCGAGACTGGTTACACCGTCCCCTTCACGGCTCGCCCCGCTGGCCCAGAGCGCGGCCATGGAGTCGGTGGTGCCGGCGGCAACCAGCGTCCCAGCCGGTAGCTGCCAGCGCTGGCACCATTGCGCTTTTATCGGACCGATCAGCGTGCCCGAGCGGTGCACGCTGGGCAGGGCAGCGCCGAAGTGCCGGCTGAGAGCCGCCGGCCAGCGCTCGGCCAATGCGTCGAAGCCCCACTTGAGCATGTTGTTGCTGTCGCTGGCGTGCTGTCCGGTCAGCCGATAGACGAACCAGTCGACCTGGCTGAGCGGGCGGCCCGACTGGCGGCGTATCTCGGCCAGCCAACGCCAGCGGGCCAGGGCATCGATCTGGGCATCGATCTGGGTATTGGAGTTGATGTCGAGTCGCCGTAGCCGGTCGCGCTGCTCCTGGCCGCGCGGATCGTTGTACATCAGGGCCCTGCCTTCTGGCCTGCCATCGGCAGTCATGGTCAGGACGGTGCCGGAGGTGCCGGCGAAGGCAATTGCCCGCAGGCCGGCCAGCCGGCCCCGCTGGCCGAGGAGCTGCATCAAATCATCGAAGGATTGCCACCAGCCCTGTGGGTCCTGCTCGGTGTCGGATGCAAATACCGTGGCTGGCCAGTCGGCCTTCTCCAGCCACAGGCAGTCGCCATCCTCGCCGAGGGCGGCAATGCGCAGACCCGAGGTGCCGATGTCGATGCCGAGGAAGCGTGCGGCGGGCACCAGTCTTTTTAAGGCAGCTCGACCTTCGGGGCCGGCTCCCAGCCTTCCTGCCGATGCTCGACCACCACGTTGGTCCAGATGCCGCCGCGCACATTCCATTGGCCGGTGACGCGCAGGAAACGCGGCTCGATCGCAGCGACGATGTCGTCGAGAATACGGTTGGTCATCGCCTCATGAAAGGCCCCTTCCTCGCGGAACGACCACATGTACATCTTCAGTGACTTGAGCTCGACGCAAAGCTGGTCCGGCACGAAGTCGATGATGATGGTGGCGAAGTCCGGCTGACCCGTTTTCGGACACAGGCAGGTGAACTCCGGCACCTCCATGTGGATGGTATAGTCGCGTTCCGGATGCGGGTTGGGGAAGGTTTCAAGTGTTTTGCTGGGTTGTGCTGACATAGATGATTGTCCTGTTGTGGCAAATGGAATGGGTTTGTTGAACCGGGGGCGGATTATAAGTTGCCCGGCCGGCTCTCGCAGACCGGGGTGCCTGATCATGGTTTCCACCTGCCTTGTGGCAGCTTGCCTTGCAAGCGGAACAAGTCGTCGGCGCGTGTTCCCCGGTTGGGGGTTGGGCTGCGTACACCACCGACGCAGCAGCGCCCGCTGGGCTCGCTTTCGCAGGCAAAGCCTGCTCGTGCGAAATCCGATGATCCGGTGGTGATCCCATGCGGCTGACTCGCCTGTACCTCGCCGGCTTCAAGTCCTTCGCTGCACCCACCGAGATTCGCCTGCCGGCCAATACCCTTGCCATCGTTGGTCCCAACGGCTGCGGCAAGTCCAATCTGATTGATGCCCTGCGCTGGGTGATGGGGGAGTCTTCCGCCCGGCAGCTGCGCGGTCAGGCGCTCGATGACCTGATTTTCGCTGGCAGTGGCAATCGCCCCGCGGCCAGTCGCGCGGTGGTGGAGCTGACCCTCGACAACCACGAGCGCCGGATCCACGGACCGTTCGCCACCTACGAGGAGATCACCGTTCGCCGCAGTCTCGACCGCGACGGTCAGTCTCGCTACGAAATCAACAATACCCGCGTGCGCCGGCGTGACGTGATCGACCTGTTCCTTGGCACCGGTGTGGGCGCGCGCTCTTATGCGGTGATCGAGCAAGGCCAGGTCAATCGCATCGTCGATGCCAAGCCCGACGAGTTGCGTGGTTATCTCGAAGAGGCCGCCGGCATCTCGGTCTATCGCGAGCGGCGCCGCGAGACGGCCAACCGCATCAGCCACACCGAAGAAAGCCTGTCTCGGCTGAATGACATAGCCGCCGAGCTCGAGCGCCAGGAGGCCACGCTCGCCCGGCAGGCGCGCGCCGCCCGTCGCTATCGTGAATTGTCCGCCGAGCGTCGCCACCGGCAGCTGGAGGTGGCGGCCGTGAGCTTGGTCCAGGCCCGCGAAGAATACCAGCGCTTTGAACAGATCGTGGCCGAGGCCGGTGAAATCGAGCGCAGCCGCGAGGCACGCTTGAGCCAGGCGGAGGCCGCACAGGAGCAGGCCGAGCAGGCCCGCCAGTCTGCCGGTGAGCGGCTCAGCACCCTGTCTGCCGAGAAATATCGGCTCGCCAACGAACTCAATGCGATCACCACTCGGCAGGCGGAGCTCGATGCCCGTCTGGAAGGGCTTGAGCGGCAGGCGCGCCATGACCGTGAGACGCTCGAGCGCCGCCAGGCCGAACGACGTCAGGCCGAGGCTCGCCGTGAGGCCCTGATCGCTGAACAGCGCGACCGCCGGGTCGCGCTCGACGACCTCGCCGCCGCCCATGACCGTGCTCGCGATCGTCGTGCTACGGCTGAGGCCGAGCTCGATGCCCTGCGCCGTGAGGCGATGGCGTCCGCCGAGGCGCGTATTGATCCGGAGCGTGAACAGGCCCGCCTGGGCGAGCGCCTTGTGGCCGTGAGCCGTGACTGCCGCCGGCTTGAAGCCACCCCGGCCGCGGCGGAGCTGGCCGAGCAGCGTAAGGAACGGGCCGGATTGGAGCAGGAGCAGACCGAACGGGCCACGGCAGTGGCGGCTGCTGCGACGGCGGTCGAGTCGAGCGAGCGGCAACATGCCGCGGCCCTGGAGGCCGCCCAGTCGAGTGAGGCGACCCTGCAACAGCAAGAAGAAATCTGGCGCCAGGCACGCAATGAGCATGACGGCCTGATCGCCGAGCGCCAGGCCCTTGAGCGTCTGATTGCCGCCCATGTGTCGTCGGGTGAGGGCAAGAACAAGGCCGTCGGGCCGCGACTGGTCGAACGGCTGGTCGAGGCCGATATTCACGCCCCCTGGGTGGGGCATGCGCTGGGCGAGGCGCTGGAGGCGGAGCTGGTCGAAGACCTCGATGCGATGGTGGCAGCTCAAAGCGATCGCTTTCTTGACGAAGACGGTGCGGGCGGCTGGTGGCTGGAGGCGGAGGCGACCGCGGACATCGACTGGCTGGCCGAGCGGATCGGTGACTTTCTCGGCCAGCCGGTCGAGGATCTGGAGACCGCTCTGGCTCGGCGGCCTTCGTTGGCACAGGGCGAGTTTCTGATCACCCCGGCAGGCTGGTGGGTCGGTCGGCACTGGATCGGCCGGGGCGGCAATTCGGGGGCGGCCGTGCATCTGGCACATCTGGCGCGCCGCCGCGAACTGAGCGGCGAGATCCTGGCAGTGGAGGCGAACCTGGACGAGGCCGAAACGGCATTGCGCACGGCCCGTGAGCAACACGATAAAGATCGGCGCGCATTGGAAGCGGCCCGACGTGGTTTGAGCGGGGCTGAGCGAGAGCTCGCGGCGGCAAGACTGGCCCATCGGCATGCAGGCGAGCGCCAGCAGCGGCTTGTGTCGACCATCGAGGCCCTCGAGGCCCGCGCGGCCGCCGAGGACGAGCAGTTCAAGGCGGCCCGTCAGGAGCGAGCGCGCCTGGAAGAGCAGCGCCAGGCCACCTCGCAGGCAGTGGCGGCGGCCGATCGGCGTCGCGATGCCGCCGTCGAGCGCCAAGAGACTGCCCGCGCGGCACTGGAGGCCGCTCGTGAGGCCGCTCAGGCCGCCTCGGGTGAGTTTCATCGGGCTCGGCGTGAGATCGAGCAACGTACCGAGATGGTCAGCCGGCTCGATGACGAGATGCGGCGTCTGGACCATGAGCGTGACCTGCTGGTCCGGCGGCTCGATGAACAGGGGGGTGAGATGGAGCGAGGGCGTCGTGAGCACGACGGGCTGGTCGCCGAGCGGGAGCGGCAGGGCCGGCTGCTGGTCGAGGCGGAAAAAGCCGAGGCCCAGGCCCGTGAAGCCCAGCAGGAGGCCGTCGAGGCCCAGGCCGAGGCCCGTGCTGCGGTGATCGAGGCACGTACCGAGCGCGACGCCGCCCGGGCGACCAGCGAGCAGGCCCGCATCGACCGCGCCCAGAGCGAGACCCGTGCACAGCATGCCCGCGCCCGCTTGCAGGAGGCCCGCGAGCAGCTGGCCGATGACGAGGGCGAACCGGAGGTCGAGGTGATCGAGCAACTGGCGGCACAGCCCGGCTCGAGCGCGCGCCTGGTTGAGCGCCTGGCCGAGTTGGACGCACAGATCCGCCGTCTGGGTTCGGTAAATCTGGCCGCGATCGAGGATCACCGCGAGGTGGAAGCGCGCCGCATGGAACTGGCTGGGCAGATCGCGGATGTCGAGTCGGCCTTGGCGCAGCTGGCCGAGGCCATCGAAGTCATGGATCGGCAGACGCGCGAGCGCTTCCACGAGACGTTTCAGGCGGTCAACCGGCAGCTTGGCCCGCGTTTCGAGGCGCTGTTCGGCGGCGGCGAGGCCCGGCTTGAACTGACTGGCGATGATCCGCTCGATGCCGGGGTGGCCTTGATGGCTCGTCCGCCGGGCAAGCGCATCAGTCATCTGTCGTTGCTTTCCGGGGGCGAACGAGCCCTGACGGCCATCGCGCTGATCTTTGCGATCTTCGAGCTCAATCCCGCCCCGTTCTGCATTCTGGATGAGGTCGACGCCCCACTGGATGAGGCTAACGTGGAGCGCTTCTGTGCTATGGTTTCGGCCATGTCCGACCGGGTGCAATTCATGTATATCACCCACAACAAAACCACCATGGCGAGCGCTTCGGCGCTGATCGGCGTGACCATGCGCGAGGCCGGTGTGTCGCGCATCGTGTCCGTCGATATCGATGCCGCGGTGGATCTGATCGAGACCTGATCCGGATGCCCTTGAAAATCGTGGCGAACAGGCTGAATGTGTGGACTTTTCTCAAGAGCTACGCGATGGGATATCACGCAATTGGTGACAAGGCAGATCGAGCTGACAGGCGGATGCAAGCCAGTTTTGGCCTGCAGCCTTTGAGCGCGCGCGTCGTGCCCGGACACGCCCCCGGCACATCGGCAGGAGCCAGTGGCGTAAAGACAGGGATGTCATTGTGGATGCAGTCAAGAACTGCGTTCGCGCAGGACATTGACGCTTCAGGTTGGTACGCGGCCTCGCCATCGGCGCGCGTCGCAGGTTTGCGGAGATAACCGCTATGGAATGGTTGCGCTGGATCGTCCTTATCGTCGGCCTGTTGGTGATCGTCGGCATTATCTGGATGTATCGTCGCCATCGCAGCGAGCAGGCAGTGGACCTGAGTGGTGGTCACACCGATCCCGGTGGTTATCACGACCCGATCGACGCCAGCGTCGGCGCCCAGGTTTCCCAGATCTCCCGGGGCGGCGGCGAGCGCAGCGATGAGGTCCATCGAGACCCGCAACTGGAGCTGGACGGCGGTGGCGACTGGTCCGAGCCGGACGAGGATGGCTTTATCGACGGGGCATCGGCTGGTCGTGTGGTCGGGCGGGCCGATGAGCCACGCAAGATCGAGCCGGCGCACGGCGTCAGCAGTGAGCCGGAGCCGCTGATCGAACCAGAACCGGCCCGACCCGAGCCATTGGCGACCGAGGAATCCCCCGACGCGCCGCCTCCCCAGCCGGGCTTTTCCAACCTGTTCACCCGCCGGGGCCAGCAACCGGCACCATTGACTGAACCGGAGTTGGCCGAGGCCCCCCTTGAGCCTGCGGGTGCCGGTGTTGATGTCGATACTGAAGAATCTGCCGGAGAGTCCACCGAGGAGCCTGCCGCTGAGGCGGTCATCTCGATGCTGATCGTCGACCGTGAGCAGTCGCCCATGCCGGGCGAGCGCGTGCGTCGTGCGGTCGAGGCGGCTGATTTCGAGTTCGGCGAGTTTGGCATCTATCATTTCCAGGGATTCGAGGGCGAGAGCTGGTTCTCGCTGATGAATGCCGTCTCGCCGGGGCATTTCGATCCCGACGACCTGTCCTCCTTCGAGACACCCGCCCTGGCGCTGTTCATGCAGCTGCCGGTGCATGCTGGCGCGGACGCATCATTGGTATTCGAACGCATGCATCAGGTGGCCTCCGCCCTGGCCGAATCACTCGATGCGATATTGGTCGACGATCGACGCGAGCTGCTGGACAGTGAATCGGTCGACCGGTATCGCGAGCTGATCGACGCCCACGGATGAGACACCCATGAGCGAGGCTGACGATCGCAAGCGACTGGCGGCCCTGCGCGCCGAGATCAGCCAGCACAACTTCCGCTATTACGTCCTCGATCGCCCGACCATCTCGGATGCCGATTTCGACAGGCTGATGCGCGAGCTCGAGGCGCTCGAGGACAAACACCCCGAGTGGATCACCCCCGACTCGCCCACCCAGACGGTGGGCGCCCCGCCGAGCCATGCCTTCGAGACGGTCGAACATGGCGTGCCGATGCTGTCGTTGCAGAATGCCTTCGACGAGGCGGAACTGGCCGCCTTCGACCGCCGTGTGCGTGAGCGGCTGGGGCGTGATGAGCCGGTCGATTATCTGGCCGAGCCGAAATTCGACGGCCTGGCCATCAACCTGACTTATGTCGGCGGCGTGCTGGTGCGGGCGGCGACCCGCGGCGATGGCCAGCGTGGCGAGGACGTTACCGACAACGTCCGCACCATCGAGAGCGTGCCGTACTCGCTCGACCTGCCGGCATCGAGCACGATCGAAATTCGCGGTGAGGTGGTGATGACCCATCAGGCCTTCGCCGAGATCAACCAGCGTGCCGTGCGACGTGGCGAGAAGGCGTTCGCCAACCCGCGCAATGCCGCCGCCGGCTCGCTGCGACAGAAGGATCCGAAGGTCACCGCTGACCGACCACTGCATTTTTATGCCTATGGCATTGGCGCGGTCGAGGGCATCGAAAGTTCCGAGCGGCAGTCGGCATGGCTGGATCGCCTTGAGGCCTTGGGCTTCTTGGTGGCCGAAAATCGCGCTCGGGTTACCGGTCTTGAGGGCGCGCGCTCGTTTTTCGAGCGGCTCGGTGAGCAGCGCGAGGCGCTGGCCTTCGACATCGACGGGGCGGTCTACAAGGTCGACTCGCTGGCCGATCAGGCGGCGCTGGGGTTCGTCGCACGAGCGCCACGCTGGGCGATTGCCCGGAAGTTTCCGGCCGAAGAGCAGGTCACCCAGCTGCGCGAGGTCGAATTCCAGGTTGGGCGTACCGGGGCGCTCACACCGGTCGCCCGGGTGGAACCAGTGGCCGTCGGCGGAGTGACGGTGGCCAACATCACCCTGCACAACATGGACGAGATCGAGCGCAAGGATGTGCGCATTGGTGATTGGGTGCGCATCCGCCGTGCCGGCGACGTGATCCCGGAGATCATCGAGGTGCTGCCCGAAAAGCGTCCGCCCGACGCGCGCGTGATCGAGCTGCCCGCGCAGTGCCCGGAATGCGGCTCCGAGGTGTTGCGCGACCAGGGTCAGGTGGTCGCCCGCTGCACCGGCGGACTGTTCTGTCCGGCACAGCGTCGCGAGGCGATGCGTCACTTCGCCAGTCGTCAGGCGATGGATATCGATGGGCTAGGCGAGAAATGGGTCGCCCTGTTCCTCGAGCACGAGCTGGTCGAGCATGTCGACGACTTGTATCGGCTGGATCGTGACGCCCTGATCGCCTTGCCGCGCATGGGGGCCAAGTCGGCCGACAATCTGCTCGAAGCCATTAATCGGTCCAGGGAGACCACCTTTGCTCGGTTTCTCTACGCGCTCGGCATTCGCGAGGTGGGCGAGGTCACCGCCGAGGCGCTCGCCCGGCACTTTCGTGATCTCGATACGCTGATGGCGGCCTCCGAGGAGGAGCTGCAGGCGGTCGAGGATGTCGGCCCGGTGGTCGCCCGTCACGTGCATACTTTCTTCGCCCAACCGCATAACCGCGAAGTGATCGACAGCCTGCTTGAGGCCGGCATTCACTGGCCCACGCCCGAAGCGCCGGCCGACGATGCCCCGCTTGCCGGCAAGACCTATGTGATCACCGGCACCCTACCGGGGATGACCCGTACCGAAGCAGCCGAGCGGCTCACCGCCCTGGGGGCGAAGGTCAGCGGCTCGGTGTCGAAAAAGACCACCGCCCTGATCGCCGGGGAGGGCGGCGGCAGCAAGCTCGAGCGGGCACAGACGCTCGGCGTGCCCGTACTCGACGCCGAGGCCTTCGCCCGGCTGCTGGAAAGTCCTGCCTGAATCCGACCGTCGCGCTCGATAGCTTCTTGCCTCCGGCCATGCCTGCGGCACCATCGATTCATGCAGAGTTTCCCCAAGTGATCACCTCCTGGCCCAGGCGCGCCTTTCTCCTTGATCACTTTGATTGTCAGGACAACATGAACTATGGATATGGATGGCTGGCAACCGTCCGCGCCATCAATGCCTTTGTTCATGCTGGAAGGTTGAGTGACTCGTCAGAAGATGGGTGATTGCACGACCTGTTTCGGCCTGTTCGCCAGTCTGCGCGGGCGGGGGCGCTGGAGAATATCTATATAAGCATTGCAATGTCGTGAAAATCGAGAGTAAGGTGGAGTTGCTCGGGCAAGAGTGGAACCTGCTGGTCCGGGCGGCATGAAACACAAGGGAGGACAAAGGGATGTCACAGATCAAAAAGAAGACTCCGGGTGGCCGACCCGTCGGTAAGGTGCTGGCGGCCACGGGTCTCGCGCTGTGCCTGATGAGCGGCACGGCACAGGCGGCCGGCGCGAGCGGGCCGTCCATCGGTTACACCTGCATGGGTTGCCATGGCTTTGAGGGCAAGGGCAGCGGGGACATTCCGCGGCTCGCCGGTATGCCGGCGGAGGCGATCGTTGGAATGATGATGGGCGCCAAGTCGGATGCCCAGGAGTGGACGGTGATGAATCGCCTGGCCAAGGGATACACGGATGACGAGATACGGGCGGTTGCCGAATTTTTCGCCAACCTGTGACCTATCCGTACAAGCACAAGGAACTAAAGAGGTAACCGCTATGAATTTATCCCGACGCGGGTTTCTGAAACTGGGCGCGGCCATGGCCAGTGCCGGCGCACTGGGAGCCACTGTCGGCTGCCAGGGGGCGGGTGACAAGGCCGATGCCCGTCGTGTGGTAGTCATCGGTGGCGGCTTTGGTGGCGCGACTGCGGCCAAGTACATCAAGCTGTTCGATCCGGACATTGATGTGACCCTGATCGACGGCAAGGCCAGTTTCACCACCTGTCCGTTCTCCAATCTGGTGATTGGCGGCTTCAAGGACATAGACGAGATCACCCATGACTTCGCCGCACTGGAAAAGCGCGGGGTGAACGTGGTCAAGGGCTGGGTCACCGATGTCGACGCCGAGAGCCGCGTGGTGACGCTCGAGGACGGCCGGAGCTATGAATACGATCGGCTGGTCGCTTCGCCGGGCATCGATTTTGATTTTGACGCCATCGAAGGCCTGACACCGGAGATCGCGGCGACCAGGATCCCGCACGCTTGGCAGGCCGGTGAGCAAACCCTGCTGCTGCGACAGCAGCTGGAGGAAATGGAAGATGGTGGCACCTTCATTCTCTGCGCGCCGCCCAACCCGTTCCGTTGCCCACCGGGACCCTACGAGCGCGCCTCATTGATCGCCGGCTACTTCAAGGAAAACAAGCCCAATTCAAAAATCCTGATTCTCGACCCCAAGACCGGCTTTTCCAAAGAGACGCTGTTCCGGGAAGGCTGGACGGTCAATTACGGCAACATGATCGAATGGATCGGCGGTGACTTCGGTGGTGGAGTGACCAAGGTCGATCCCGACACCATGACCGTCACCGCCGGTGGCACCGAGTATCAGGGCGACGTGATCAACCTCATTCCGCCGCAGCGGGCAGGCAAGATCGCACAGGTCGCCGGACTGACTGATGACTCCGGCTGGTGCCCGATCAACCCGGCGACCTTTGAGTCGAACCTTCAGGCGAATATTCATGTCATCGGTGATGCCTGTATCGGCTCGCCCATGCCCAAGTCGGGGTTCTCGGCCAACTCGCAGGCGAAGAGTTGCGCCGCCTCGATCGTGGCGATGTTCCACAACGAGAACCCGCCCACCCCGAGCTGGGTGAACACCTGCTACAGCCTGATTGCACCCGACTACGGCATTTCCGTGGCCGCCGTCTACGAACTCAAGGACGGCAAGATCGCCTCGGTCGAGGGCGCTGGTGGCGTCTCGCCACTCGGTGGGAAAAACGCCAAGAAGGAAGCCGGTTTCGCCTACGACTGGTACGACTCGATTACCGAGGACATCTGGGGTAGCTGACCCTGGCCTTGCCGCCCTTTCAGGCGGCAGAATGAAGAAGGCCCGCCATCTAATACGAGAAGATGGCGGGCTTTTTGTCTGTTCGAAGTCGTGCTTGCCATGATCTCAAGCTCAGGCACGACTCTTGTGGGAGCTTGCCTTGCAAGCGAAAGTCGCGTTCAGCGGCTGTCCAGTCCTAAATTGCCACTAGATCCAACCGCGCAGCGCCCCCAACCGCCTCCGCTCAACCCGCCACCAACCTCAACCACGCAGCGCCCCCAACCCTCAACTCGCGCCTGCCGGCGCGATTCGCTTGCGAGGCGAGCTCCCACATGGGGTTCTGGTGGCACCGCATTATTGTGGGAGCGGGCCCCGCCCGCGAAAGCCGCGTCAGCGGCTGTCCAGTCCTAAATTGCCACTAGATCCAATCGCGCAGCGCCCCCAATCGCCTCCGCCCAACTCGCCACCAACCTCAACCGCGCAGCGCCCCCAACCCTCAACTCGCGCCTGCCGGCGCGATTCGCTTGCGAGGCAAGCTCCCACAAGGGTGCCCCGGTGGTATCGGTCCCCGCCCACAAAAGCCGTATCAACGGCTGTCTCCGTTCAACCCACCGCCTAGCCAGTTCGAGGAAGTGGCTTAACTGGTGTCTACTTTCTCGGGGTCGGATCAATCATCGGATCTAACTTCTAACTTCTAACTTCTATTTCTCATCCCTCAACACTTTCAGCCATTCTTCCAGCAGCCCAATGTGAGTCGCGGCTACCGCCGAGCGGGGCAGTGGCTCGAGCGGGCAGTCAGGGTGGTCGATCCGTCTATCCAGATCTGCCGAGGCGCCGCCGGCCTCCTGCAGGATCAGTTGGCCGGCGGCGTAGTCCCACAGTTTCTGTTTGCCGTGGACATAGACCTGCACCCGCTGGGCGGCGACCCAGCACCAGTCCAGCGCGACCGAGCCGATCGAGCGCTGCGAGGCATACGGCGGCTCACTGGCCAGCCGCGCAGCCATTGGGCCGGGCAGGCGCTTGAAGTCGACCGCAGCCAGGCAGCTATCCAGTGCCTGGTGGGGAGCATCCCCCAGCGTCAGGCGCTCGTCGTTCAACCAGGCCCCGCCCCCGCGGGCGGCATGGAAACACTCTTTGCGACAGGGATCGTAGACCAGGCCAAACAGTGCTCGGCCGCCCACCAGCAGGGCGATGGTGACCGAAAACACGGGAAACCCGACACGGAAGTTGCTGGTGCCGTCGAGCGGATCGACCACCCAGGTCGCCCGGCCATCGAGGCATTCGCGCCAGGCGGCTTCCCGCTCGGCGGCGGCCATTTCCTCGCCGAGAAAACCAAACGATGGAAAACGCTCGGCCAGCCCGGATTGCAGCGCATTCTGCATGGCCTGATCGGTCGCGGTGACCCAGCTGCCATCGGCCTTGCGCTCGGCCGACCGGATACCGTCGATGGTGAGATGTTCGTCAGCGCTGCGGCGCGCCAGCTCGATTACCGCTTGCTGGTCGGCAGCGGAAAGCAGATTGTCCAGTGTCATGTCGGGCATCCGGGGATGAGTTTGTGAAGTGAGTTGCGGAATGAATTGAATGTGCCGATTCTACGCGACCGTGGCGTTTTAGACCGCTCATCGCTCGAAAACGGCCGCTCGTCGCCAAGACGCTAGCGCTTGCTCGGCGGACATGGTTCGATCAATTACGTGAAAAAGGAAACCAACCATATGAATCGCCATCGCGTCAGCCGTCCGGGGTCACTCCGTGACTCGATAGTGTGTCGAAGCTCGGCAGCGCCTCGTAGCCAAGGCTTCAGCCTGATCGAGCTGATGATCACCATCGCCGTGGCGGCAGTATTGCTGTCGCTCGCGATACCAAGCTTTCGCAACCTGATTCTTTCCAACGAGCTGACGACGATCAGCAATGAATGGGTGGCGGCCGTGAATTACGCCCGCTCCGAGGCGATCAAGCGCGGTGTGCCCGTGGTGATCTGCGGTGAAAACGGCAATGGGGGTGGGGCGGGTGTTCTGAGCAACGGCTGCGATAGCCACCTGGGCCAGCTGCGGCTGTTGTCGGTGGAGGACGCGTCAGTCACGGTGGTTCGGGCAGCGTTGGATATTCCGGATCGGATGCAGGTCAGCACCAACAGCCTCATGTTTACAGGTAGCGGCATGGGGCGGCAGCCAACGTCCACCGATACCGCGCCATTCACAGGTGTTGTCGCTGATGTCCATTCACCTGACCTGCCTGGGGAAAATCACCGTTGCATCCGCGTGATCTCGGGCACCACGGTCGTTACCACCAAATCCGACACGGAGTGCAATTGATGAAAGTGCGGCATTTTCATCTCAGGAAACAGTCAGGCGTTGGCCTGATCGAAATACTGATCGCCGTGCTGGTGCTGTCGATCGGTTTTCTCGGCATGGCCGCACTGCAGGCCCAGGCGCTGAGCAATAACAACAGTGCCATGGCGCGCAGCATGGGCACCATTGCCAGTTATTCCATCCTGGATGCCATGCGGGTCGATCTGCACGGTGTCCAGGCGAGCGATTACGATGGTAAAGAGGTTGAGGTGCCCGAAAGTTGGAACGCGCCGGGCGATTGCGGCGGCAATGCCGGGAGTCTTTATCAGACCAACATCAACAACTGGTGCGACGATCTTGGCAGCCTGATGGGGCCGGGCACCGTAGGGAAAATTAGCGCTGATGGTGATGGTGGCAACTACATCATCACCGTCACCTTTGATGACGAGCGGGCCACAGGTGGTGTTGGCGAGCAGACGATTGTCACGCGGGCGAAGTTATGACATTCAGCAAACGACAACATGAGATCTCGGCCCGGCTGCGGGCGGCTGCCGGCTTCACCCTGGTGGAGCTGATGATCGCCCTGGTGCTGGGGTTACTGGTGATCGCCGGGGTCGGCAGCGTCTTTCTTGCCAACAAGAATGCCTACCGCACCAACGTGGCCCTGGCCGAGGCCCAGGAAAGCGCCCGTACCTCCTTCGAGTTTCTCGCCAGGGAGATTCGGGGGGCGGGCGCCAATCCCTGCGGCTCGGCTAACGTTGCCAGTGTGCTCAATCCCGTTGGCGACCAGATGCTCGACTTCGATGACAATACAGCCATCGAGGGGTGGGACGACGCGTCGACTATCGTGGGCTTGCCAAGTAGCGGCGCCGGTGCGCCAGTGGCAGGCGAGTCCGCCATCCGCCTGGCCAACGCCAAGGATTCAGGGCTGGCGCTTGAGCCCGCGAGCGGGCCGCAAGCCAATGTGAAGCTGAAGAATCCTACGGGCCAGATCAGCTCGGGCGATGTTCTGATGCTCTGCGATGTCGACAAGGCCACCATCTTCCAAGTGACCAATTACAACTCGAACAATCACACCGTGGTGCATAACTCTGGGGGGTCGCAGACGCCCGGCAATCTGACGAAGTGCCTGAATCATCCCGTTCCGCAACATCCTTCGAGCGGTAGCTGCAACTCGTTCAGTCCCTCTTCATATCTCGCCATACCCAGCAACTACATCTGGTACGTGGGGACAAATGCTGATGGGGGGCACTCACTATATCGTTACGGCCGCGGCCAGGGCGCGACTTCCGAGGCCACCGAAATGGTGCGGGGCGTGTGGGGGATGACTATCACCTACCACGAGCCGAACAATGCGAACGACTCCTATGTCACGGCCGCGGGTGTGAACAACAACTGGGCACAGGTGGACGCGGCCCGGCTCGAGCTGACCGTGCGCAGCCGGGGATTCCAGCCGGGCGGTGACCGTGGGGCTGGGATTGACGGGGAGCGCCTTGAACGAGTCTTTACCTCAACAGTGGCCCTGCGCAACCAGTTGAACGATAACTGACGGATTGAGTGACGAGTCATGAAACGCAACAGCAACAATCGAACCGTCGAGATGGACCACCCGCACCGCCAGCGAGGCGTGGCCCTCGTGATTGCCTTGGTGCTGCTGATCGCCGTGACCCTGGTCGGCCTGGCCGGCATCCGCGGTACCACGCTCCAGGAGCAGATGGCCGGCAATTATTATGACCGTGAAGTGGCGTTCCAGGCCGCCGAGGCCGCCCTGGCGCTCGGCACGCAGGAGTATCGCAATACCCGCCAAGCTTACTGGGATAACAAGATCGAGACCATCGCCGTGCTTGATTGCTCCGATCGAACCTGCGCGCTCAACCCCCAGGACGAAGACCTGGCCGTCCCGTGGGAAAGCCTGCCAACCGGCACCAGCGCCACCGGCTTCCGGCCGCTCGACCTGGATAACCCGCCACAGTATGTGGTGCAGCGAATGGGTGACTGCTCGACCGCTGCTGGCGGGGGCGGGTTCGTCAACGTCACCGACATGAACATATCCGGTGGCGGTAGCGGCAGTTACCTGCAGAACCGGGGCACCTGCTACCGCATCACGGCGCGCGCTTATGATCCGGCGCGATCGTCTGGTGGTGAGATGATCAATGCCGAACGGGCCCAGGTCATTCTCCAGGCCACCTGGAGGCTCTGAAAATGAGGGTGGACAGCATGAAATATCTTGATACGACTCGTTCGACCACGACCTGGTCGCGCCGCCCCGAGCAGCGCCAGTGGCGCTGGCCGTCACTGTTGCTGCCGCTATTGGCCTTGTTGCTGCCAATCGCTACCCAGGCAGGGGTTCAGGTGGACCAGAGCCCGCTGATTGTCAGCAAGCCACTGCCGCCCAATGTCATGTTTATTTATGACGATTCCGGCTCCATGGCGTGGACTTACCTCCCTGATGACGCTCCTCGAATCAATACCCCTGCTGGGCGGGATGCGAGTCGGAACTATCAGTATTATGATCCCCGGGTTACATATGAGGTGCCGCCGCGGGCGGATGGCAGTTTGTATCCCACGCCAATCTTCCCGAATGGGTATAGCAATCCGTTTAGCTCCAATAATACGAACGATATCCTTTCGGATAGTAACTATTCTGACGAAGGCTACTACGTCGACAGCCGTTATGTAAACAGCGGGTCTTGTCGGTCCGCAGGAGGTGAGTGGGAGCGTATAAGTCGCCGTAGTCGTAATTATGAGTGCAGGTTTTATCACTATGCATTTACCTATATCGATCCAGATACTAACGTGCAACATTACGTCGCCGAGGACTGCTCTGCATTCGAGAGCAATTGCACGACTGACCCGGATGTTCAGCAGAGCGTCGCCAACTATTACAGCTACTACCGTACACGTGATCTGGCCGCCAAGAGCGGTATTTTGAGCGCCTTTGTCGAACTCGACCCCGAGTATCGAGTCGGTTTTGGCTCGATCAATAATCGCGGCTCAAATTACATCAGCAATAGCGCCAACCATACATTCTGGAAGGAAGGTAAAAGGCTGGCGGGTGTGGAGCGTTTCGGTGCCATTGACGAGACAGGGACGCAGCGCGAGAAGTTCTGGGGCTGGATGGAGGAAGTCTATCCCAGTGGTGGTACGCCGTTGCGGCAGTCACTCAAGGCGGCAGGCGAGTACTACGCAACCGAAGATCATCCCTGGGAAGCCGGTTACGACAAGGACGGGAGTTACGACAGCAGTCAATATTCCTGCCGCCAGTCCTACACCCTGTTGATGACCGATGGCTATTGGAACGGCGGTAGCCCGTCGGTCGGTAATGCCGACAACATCGTAGGCACTGAAATCACCAGCGCCGATGGATTGAGCAGCTACCAGTACTCGCCCAGAAAGCCATTCTCCGATACACGTAGCAATCAATTGGCAGACGTGGCAATGGCCTATTGGAAGCGGGATCTGCGGCCAGGAATGGCTAATAACGTACCGACCAGCGGGAATGACCCCGCCTTCTGGCAGCACATGACTACCTTCACCATTGGGCTGGGCGTCGAGCCGAACCTGACCAACGATGGTGGCGGCAGCATGGCTGATGTTTTTGAATGGGCGCGTACCGGCCAGCCGGGTGGCATTAATGAAACCGCTTTCAACTGGGGGAATGACGAAATCGCTGATCTGGCGCATGCGGCGGTCAATGGCCGCGGTGGCTTCTATTCGGCTGGTGATCCGCAGACGTTCGCCGAGGGCATGCGTAATGCGCTTGCCTCGATCGGCAATGCCAACGGGGCGGGTGACAGTGCCACCCTGTCGGGTGGCGAGTCGGTCACGGAAGGCACGTTGAGGTACACGGCTGGCTACGTTACTGGCGAATGGACGGGGTCGCTCAAGGCCAGTGAATACTCCGAAGCCAGTGGCGATTTTGATGTGGAGAAATGGACTGCCGCTGGGAATTTCCCGGCCGCCGCCGAGCGTAATATCTGGACACACAATGCCGATGGTACGGCAGTACCGTTCCAGGGCGATTCCTTGAGTGCAGCACAACGTACTGCCTTGGCAGCCAATATCGACACCAGCTTCAATGTGCCGGCCACGGATATCGTCGCCTACCTGCGTGGCGAACGAAGCTATGAGGATAGCGACACCACCCCGCTTGCCGGCACGTTACGCGGACGTACCTCGCTCCTGGGCGATATTTTCAGCTCCACACCAGTGTACGTCGGGCCGCCGGCATCGAAATACGAAGCGTTCCGCTTCGCCAGCCAGGGGTTCGATGGACTGGATGACTACGAGGCCTTCGCCGAGGCGCAGGAAGATCGCACCGCGATGCTGTATGTGGCCGCCAATGACGGCATGCTGCACGCCTTTGATGCCGAGACTGGTGTCGAGAAATTCGCCTTTATCCCGGGTGCCTTGCTGTCAGCCAGCGGTGATGCCTCGCTGGCCCGCCTGGCCAATCCCCGTTACGGGCTGTACAGCCCGGTCGACGGACGCCAGACGGTGCCGCATCAGTACTACAACGATGGCGAGATGGCGACGCAGAACGTCTATCTCGATGGTGAGTGGAAGACCATCTTGGTCGGTACCACTGGCCGCGGGCCCACCCCCACGATCTATGCCCTCGATATTACCGATCCGAGCGTGCTCGCCGACCCGAGCAAGACAGAGGGCGCGCTGCTCTGGGAGCGCTCCCTGGGGGACGGAAGCGGCAATAACGCCTGGATCGGCCAGTCGCTCGGGCGGCCGACCCTGTGGCAGGTCAAGGATGGTAATTCCAGCAAGTGGGTGGCGCTGGTCGGCAACGGCCCGAATAGCGACCGGGATCGGGCAGCACTGCTGCAATTCGATTTGGCCAATGGAAACCTCACCGTCTACGAGACCGATGGGGCGACATCGAACGGGCTGGCGGCCCCCACCGGGGTGTCGACCGACTCAAGCACCGGGATCGCCGATTATGCCTTCGCCGGCGACCTGCAAGGCAACGTCTGGCAGTTTGAGCTGGCTGCCAATGGCGGCAGTGGCAGCCTGGTGTTCAAGGCGCGCGGACCGACCGGCCAGAAGCAGCCGATCACGGCGCGAATGAATGCAACGGTCCACCCCAAGGATGGTTCGATCTGGGTGTTCTTCGGCACCGGCAAATATCTCGCGGAAGAGGACATTGACGACTCCCGTGTGCAGACCTGGTATGGCCTGCGGGCCCAGACCAAAGGTAGTGGCAAGCCGGTATCCGACGGCAACACCAACCGGTCGAAACTGGTCAAGCGCAGCATCGTCGCCGAGCAAACTGTCGGTGCGGTCACGGCGCGGGCCACCAGCGCGGGTAGCCGGAGTGAGCTTGATGTAGACGACAAGGTGGGTTGGTACATGGATCTGATCTCACCGGTACATGGGGAGGAGGGCGAACGAATCCTGTATGTCTCGCAGCTGTTGGGGAGCTACTTGTCTGTCAACACCACCATCCCGAAGGTGGGCGATCCCTGCAACACCTTGCCCCCGGGTGCCACTATGATGGTCGATCCGTTCTCGGGTGCCAGCTCGGACCGGGCATTCATGGACATTACCGGAGACGGTGAATACGACATGATTGGTGATTTGCCAGTCAATGGGTTTGTCAGCCGCGTCGGGGCATCAGGGGCGTCCACTTTCGCCACGGATCCGGAGGGCAATGTTATTGGGGTCCACCCGGACCTGGGCGGGGGTATATTCAAGATGCCGGCACTGGATCTCGGCGGCTCGGCTGCGGAATCACTGAACTGGCACGAGCTGATTGCCCAATGAGACCAAGGAGAAGACTGATGCACATAGATGCCAGTAGCCACCTGGCCGGAGATTTGTCTCCGCCGCTGGGACGGGCCAGTCGGGTCAGGGGCTTCACCCTGATCGAGCTGATGATCGTGGTGGCGATCATCGGCATTATCGCGGCGATTGCTTACCCGTCGTATATCAACTCGGTGGTCAAGACCAAGCGGGCCGCCGCCGCGGCCTGTTTGTCCGAGCAGGCCAATTACATGGAGCGGTTCTATACCACCAACCTGCGCTACGACCAGGACCGTGTAGGTGACGCTAACCCGCTCGATGCCGGCACGCTGGGGCTCGAGTGCATGTCGGATGCGCAGACGGGCAAGGATTACAACTACGCGGTCAATCCACTCACACGAACTACCTACACCCTCAGCGCGGCGCCTCAGGGCGCGCAGGCCAGCCGTGATAATTGCGGCACGCTGACGCTCGATCAGGCCGGCACACGGAGCATGATTGATGGTGGCACGGTGGAGCAATGCTGGTAAGGCTGTCGACCCGAGGAAAATTATAGAAATAAGAGCGGGCGCGAAGTAAGGGACGTCCGCTTTTTACCAGTCGGACAAGGAGGTTCTTATGCTCAGGGACGAGCAAAGGGCCCAAGGTGGGGCTCTTTTCTATCATGTAGCCGCTGCGTATGTGGCGGTCAAAGCCGGTGGCGCTGGTCGCCGGTCGGCGGGCTTTTCCTTGATCGAGCTGATGGTGACGATCGCCGTCGCCGCCGTTTTGCTGGCGATCGCTATTCCGGCATTTTCCAACCTGATGGCCCAGAACGAACTGGCGGTGGCCAGCAATGCCGCGCGCGGGGCGTTGCTGGCAGCCCGCCAGACGGCGGTGATGCGTGGCCATCCGGTCTCGCTCTGTGCCGGCAACCCCGAAGCCGGTTGCACGGGTGACTGGTCGGCTGGGGAGTGGCTGGTGTTCCGTGATACGAATCATGACGGCCAACTCGGCGCGGACGAAACCGTGCTGCATCAGGGCCGCGTGCCGGGCGCCGGGCGAACCGTGTCGATCGACGGCAATGGGCCGCTGCGCACCGCACTGATCTACATGCCTATGGGTCACGCCGAGCGGGTCAGCGGTGCCTTCGGTGCGGGCCGGCTGCGCCTCTGCGTAGCGCGGGATATTTCGCCCAATGCGCGTGAGCTGGTTGTTTCTGCCAGTGGCCGGGTGCGGCTGCAACACGTCGAGCTCGATGGTGCCTGCCCGGCACTGTGAGGCCCCAAATGTGGCTTCGGTTTAGTCCCGGTGCGGGGCACGGCAGGTAGGCGGGCGCCAGTCCGTGCATGCCTGTTACAATCAGCGGTTTGCAGTGTTCCGGCGAACTGAACTGACGAACTGACATGGCCAAACCGTGACCGATTACAAATCGACGCTCAATCTTCCTAAAACCGACTTCCCCATGCGCGGCAATCTGCCCCGGCGCGAGCCTGAGATGCTCGAGCGTTGGCGGCAGCGCGATCTCTACCGGGCGGTGCGCGAACATGCCGCCGGCCGGCCCAAGTTCGTGCTGCACGATGGCCCGCCGTATGCCAACGGTGACATTCACATCGGGCATGCGGTCAACAAGATTCTCAAGGACATCGTCAACAAGACGCGGCTGCTGGAGGGCTTCGATACGCCCTACGTGCCGGGTTGGGACTGCCACGGCCTGCCGATCGAGTTGGTGGTCGAGCGTGAGCACGGCAAGCCGGGGGTGACGCTCGATGAGCATGCCTTCCGCCAAGCCTGCCGAGACTACGCGGCCAGTCAGATCGAACGTCAGAAGGCCGATTTCATCCGCCTTGGCGTGTTGGCTGATTGGGACAACCCGTACCGCACCATGGACTTCGCCTTTGAGGCCGACACCCTGCGGGCGCTGGCCGGCATTATCGAGCGTGGTCATCTGCATCGCGGTGAAAAGCCGGTGCATTGGTGTGTCGACTGCGGTTCGGCCCTGGCCGAGGCCGAGGTCGAGTACCAGGACAAGGTCTCGGACCAGATTGATGTGGCCTTTGCCGCCATCGATCCGGCGGCCGTCAATCGCGCCTTCGGGGTCGAGGACGAGCACCCGGTCGATTTCGTCATCTGGACCACTACGCCGTGGACGCTGCCGGCCAACCAGGCGGTGGCCATGAGTGCCGAGCTGTCCTATCAGCTGATCGAGGTCGATGGCCGTCGGGTGGTGCTGGCCGAGGGGCTGACTGAGGCGGCCTTGGCACGCATGAGCCCATCGCAGCCGGGCGCTGAATCGTCCCGAGTGCTGGGCCAGGCGCTCGGCCAGGCACTGGAAGGCGTGCTGCTGGCCCACCCGTTCATCGATCGCCAGGTGCCGGTCATTCTCGGCGAGCACGTCACGCTGGATGCCGGTACCGGGTTGGTGCATACCGCCCCGGCCCATGGTGAAGAGGACTTCGTCGCGGGCAAGCGCTATGGGCTGCCGGTCGACAATCCGGTCGACGGCGAGGGGCGGTATTTCGAGAACACGCCGGTCGTTGGTGGCATGGATCTGGAGGCGGGCGGCCGGGCAATTCTGGAAAAGCTCGAGGCCGATGGCCGGCTGCTGGCGCATTCGAAGCTCAAGCATAGCTACCCGCACTGCTGGCGGCACAAGACGCCGCTGATCTTCCGCGCCACGCATCAGTGGTTCATCTCCATGACTCAGCAGCGGTTGCGTGAGCAGGCCATTGCCGCACTGGATGAGGTCGAATTCACGCCCGACTGGGGGCGGGCGCGCATTGAAGGCATGGTCGAGGGGCGACCGGACTGGTGCATCTCGCGCCAGCGTTTCTGGGGCGTGCCGATTGCGCTGTTTTCCCATCGGCAGACCGGTGAGCCGCATCCGCGTTCGGTCGAGCTGATGCGCGAGGTGGCCGAGCGCGTCGAGAAAGAAGGCGTGGACTGGTGGTTTGATCTGGACGCTGCCGAAATCCTTGGCGAGGAAGCGGCCGACTATGACAAGGTGGTCGATACGCTCGACGTCTGGTTCGATTCGGGTGTGACCCACTGGGCCGTGCTCGATCGCCGCGAAGAGCTGACTTGGCCGGCCGACCTGTATCTGGAAGGCTCCGACCAGCATCGCGGCTGGTTCCAGTCCTCGCTGTTGACTGCTACCGCCCTGCGCGGGAAGGCGCCGTATCGCGGCGTGCTTACCCACGGCTTCACCGTCGATGCCAAGGGCCGCAAGATGTCCAAGTCGTTGGGCAACGTCATCGCACCGCAGGAAGTGATCGACAAGATGGGCGCCGACCCGCTGCGGCTGTGGGCCGCCTCGACCGACTTTTCCGGCGAAATGACGGTGAGCGATGAAATTCTGCAGCGCACCGCGGATGCCTATCGCCGCATCCGCAACACTGCGCGCTTCCTGCTGTCGAACACCGACGGCTTCGATCCGAACACCGATGCAGTCGCCGATGCGGAGCTGCTGGCGCTGGATGCCTGGCTGGTCGATCGCACCGCAGAGCTCAATCGCGAGGTGCGCGCCGGCTTCGAGGCCTACCAGTTCCACCAGATGGTGGCGAGGATTCACCACTTCTGCTCGATCGAGTTGGGTGCGTTCTACCTCGACATCGTCAAGGACCGTATTTACACCGGCCAGACCGATGCCAGGATGCGCCGTTCTGCACAGACGGCCATGTGGCGCACCATCGAGGCGTTGACCCGCTGGATTGCTCCCATTCTGTCGTTTACCGCCGAAGAGATCTGGCAGCAGCTGCCCGAGCTGGCTGCGGGGCGCGAGGAGACGGTCTTCATGGCCACCCATGTCGATACGCTCGCGCCGTTGCTCGACGACGGGCATGCAGGCCCGGGGCAGCGTGGCTTCTGGGAGGATGTGATCGCGATCCGTGATGCGGTCTACCGCCATGCCGAGGCGGCGCGTAACAACAAGCGCATCAAGGGAAACCTCTCGGCCAATGTCGAAATCTGGGCCGACGAGACGGTCGCCGAGCGCCTGGCCGCGCTGGGCGAGGAGCTGCGTTTCCTGTTGATCGTCTCCGAGGTGACCGTCCAGCCGCTGGCGCAGCGCCCGGAGGAGGTCGAGGCCGAATCGATCGATGGGCTGGGGCAGCTGGCGGTGCGTATTACGCCGATGGAGGCCGAGAAATGCGATCGTTGCTGGCATTACCGCCCCGACGTCGGCACGCACAGCGCACATCCGACGATCTGCGGTCGCTGCATCGAGAATATCGAAGGGGACGGGGAAACCCGCCGCTTTGTCTGATGCCTGTTTCACGATCAATCCCGGTGCCAAGCGCGGAACTCGACGGCCTCTGTCGAGGCCTTCGCGGGCAAGGCCCGCTCCCACAGGGATGCGCTGCCACCAAGCCCTCTGTGGGCCATGCGATGGGTTTGGGCCCTGCAAGCGAATCGCGCGAGTCTTGGACTTGATGTGGCAGGAACAAACGCCGTGGCAACAGACAGCTGGACAGCCGCTGGGGCGGCTTTCGTGGGCGAGGCCCGCTCCCACAAAGGCCGGCAGCCTCGGGCCTATGGTGACCAGCCATGAGTAGGGTCAATGCCGGGAACCTGCGCTGGCTGTGGCTGTCGCTTGTGGTGTTGGTGGCCGATCAGCTGAGCAAGTGGGCGGCGCTGGTGGGGCTTGACTATGCCCGGCCGCTGGAGTTGCTGCCGATGTTCAATCTGACCCTGCTGTACAACACCGGCGCGGCCTTCTCGTTTCTGGCCGATCACGATGGCTGGCAGCGCTGGTTCTTCGTCATTCTGGCGATGGTGATCGTCAGCGGCCTGCTGGCCTGGCTCGCCTTCGTTGCCATCGAGGACCGCCGGATCAAGGTGGGCATAGCAGCACTGCTCGGCGGGGCGGTCGGCAATGTGATTGACCGGGTCGCTTACGGGCATGTGGTCGATTTCCTCGACTTTCACTGGGCCGGCTGGCATTGGCCGGCCTTCAATGTCGCCGATGCGGCTATTACCATCGGCGTGATCTTGATCATCTGGGCCGAGCTGCGGCCCCAACGGCAAGTGAGTGTTACCAATGACTGATGCCGACAAACCCAAGCGCCCAGCCACCGACCCGACCATCACTCCCACTATTACAAAGAATGCCGAGGTCACCCTCCATTACGAGATCCGCCTGCCGGATGACCGGGTGGTGGACAGCAGTTTCGACGATGAGCCGCTGAGCCTGCGTCTCGGCAGCGGTGATTTCGAGCCGATGCTGGAGGAGGCGCTGATCGGCCTGCCGCTGGGGGAGTACACCCGCATCCTGCTGACGCCGGAATATGCCTTTGGCATGCCGGACCCGAGTAATGTCCACATCATGCCGCGTACGCAGTTTCCGGCAGAGATGCCACTCGAGCCGCAGTTGGTGATCGAATTCGATCTGCCCAGCGGTCAGGCGGTGCCGGGCACGGTAAAAGCGGTCACCGAGGAGACGGTAACGGTCGATCTCAATCACCCGCTGGCGGGGCAGAATATCCAGTTCATCGTGCAGGTGTTGGCCATCGACGGGCAGCAGGCAGAACAGGCGGACGAGACCCCGCCGGGAGCTAAGACATGAAGATTCAATTGGCCAATCCGCGCGGCTTTTGTGCCGGCGTTGACCGGGCGGTGGAGATCGTCGAGCGGGCGCTCGAGTCCTTTGGCGCACCTATCTATGTGCGCCACGAGATCGTCCACAATCGTTACATCGTCGACAATCTGCGCGACAAGGGCGCGATTTTCATCGAGGATCTGGCTGATGTGCCGGATGATTCGACCCTGATCTTCTCCGCCCACGGGGTCTCCAAGGCCATCCAGGACACGGCGGCCGAGCGTGGTCTGACGGTGTTTGATGCGACCTGCCCGCTGGTGACCAAGGTGCACCTGGAGGTGGCGCGTCACGCCCGAGCCGGGCGTGACGTGGTGCTGATTGGTCACAGTGGCCATCCAGAGGTCGAGGGCACCATGGGGCACTACGCTCCGTCTTTCGGTGGGCAGATCCACCTGGTCGAGGCGATCGCTGATGTCGCGCAGCTGACGGTCGACAACCCCAAGGGGGTGGCTTGGGCGACGCAGACCACGCTCTCGGTTGACGAGACCGCCGCGATCATCAAGGCGCTGCAGGAGCGCTATCCCCAGATTGAGGGGCCGCGCAAGGATGATATCTGCTACGCCACGCAGAACCGACAGGATGCGGTGCGTGAGCTGGTCGAGAATTGCGAGGTGGTGCTGGTGGTCGGCTCGAAGGCCAGTTCGAATTCCAATCGCTTGCGTGAGCTGGCCGAGCAGGCGGGCGTGCCGGCATATCTGATCGACACCGCCGAGGATATCGATCCGGCCTGGTTCGGTGACTGCCGCCGGGTTGGCGTCACCGCCGGTGCCTCGGCGCCGGAAATCCTCGTCCAGCAGGTAATCGAGCGTCTCAAGCTCGAATGCGACGCTACCCTGGAGGAGCGCGAGCCGACAGTGGTCGAGAACATGATCTTCCCGATCCCGGTGGCCTTGCGCTAACCACCTCCCTCGTCAGCAGAGCGGCGGGTCAGGCGTCTTCCCGTTTTTCGGCCGGGCGTCGCACGATTCGGTGTGATGCCAGCCCACCGAAAGGGATCAAGGCCGCCACTGCAACGACTGCGCCTGCTCCCAGGCTCAGTTGCTTGCGTGCCAGTACCAGGATCAGGACCGCCATGGTCCATAGGAACAGTGCGCCATGGATCGGGCCGATCACGCTGACGCCAAGCGGCCAGTCTCCCAAGTGTTTCAGCGGTACGGCGATTAGCACTAGCGCGATCAGCGATCCGCCTTCCAGCAGGGTCATGAGGGCGAGGTGGCGGCGAGCCGGAGTTATCTCGGGGGCCATCTCGGAGGAGGGTGTTTGGGGCATGCCAGACATGAATAGATTCTGCTTATATTAGAATAAATATTATTATCCATGGGGCGCAGGTGAACGCAAACTCGGCCCGGGCTGTTCCTGGACTGCTTGCGGACCCATTCTCCTTGGGCCGTTTCCCCAGTGTCGCTGCCGTATCGGTGGGGCCGCAGGCGCTAGCGGGGCGTTTGGGGCGGGTCCAAGGAGATGAGCCCGGGGTGACGAGCCCGGGGAGACGAGGGCAGGATGAATGGCTCAGGCCAGAGAGATGGACTTCAGACGATTGCGGTCGGCAATGAATGTCTTGTCGCGCCGGTTACCATCCAGGGTGCTGTGCAGCACTTGCCTGGCCCAGTCGGGCAGGCCGTTGCTGATCCGATAAAAGACCCACGTCCCTTCTCGACGCGCCTCGGTGATGCCGGCTCCACGCAGATACGCCAGATGGCGAGAAATCTTCGGCTGGCTCAGCCCGAGCGCCTCGGTCAGCTCATAGACGCGCAACTCCCCTTCCTGCAACAGCAGCATCAGGCTGCGCAGCCGGGTGGGATCGCCCAGAGAGCGGAACAGTACTTCGGGCCGTACGGTGGCTCCGTGGTTCAAGATGACATGCTGCATGTATTACCCGGGTTCATTTTGATTGGTTACAGCTTGATTTTCGATCAAGCCGGCAGTTCGTCTTGCATTGCCTACAATCAAAGAGGGTAAAACTGCATAGGAGTTCCATCATATGAACTGGGATCACATTGCTGGCAACTGGCGGCAGTTTATCGGCCAGGCCGAAGGGTATTGGGGACGAATCACCGGGGACGAGTTCGCCGTGATCCAGGGCAGGAAAAACGAGCTGATCGGCAAGATCCAGGCACGCTATGGCGTGACCGAGGAGCAGGCGCGGGAGCAGTGCCGAGCGTTCCAGAAAAAAATGAAGGATGAGTTTGGTCCCGAGGGTGTACCTAAGGATTGAGCACGGGGCTCGCGTGGAAATGGGTTCTGGACGGGACGATACGAACCTGCCGTTTGAGCAAAAAGAAACGCCTCGCAACCTGCGAGGCGCTGTCTGCAGGTGTCGAGCAAGCCAGGCCAGGCCACTAGGTTAGGCCTCGGCCAGCAACTTGTGGATCAGAGGCTGTAGTACATGTCGAACTCGATCGGGTGGGTGGTCATGCGCAGGCGCTGGACCTCTTCGCCCTTGAGCTCGATGTAGGCGTCGATCAGATCATCGCTGAACACGTCGCCGCGCTTGAGGAATTCACGGTCCTCGTCGAGCGCCCGCAGCGCTTCATCCAGGGAAAAAGCCACCTCGGGGATGTTTTTTTCTTCTTCCGGCGGCAGGTCGTAGAGGTTCTTGCTGGCAGCATCGCCCGGATGGATCTTGTTCTGGATGCCATCGATGCCGGCCATCAGCATGGCCGAGAAGGCCAGATATGGATTGGCGGTCGAGTCCGGGAAGCGCAGCTCGACACGACGCGCCTTCGGGTTGGCGACGAACGGGATCCGGATGGAGGCCGAGCGGTTGCGGCTGGAGTAGGCCAGTTTGACCGGTGCCTCGAAGCCTGGCACCAGGCGCTTGTAGCTGTTGGTTGACGGGTTGCAAAAGGCGTTCAGCGCGCGGGCGTGACGGATGATGCCGCCGATGTAGTACAGCGCCATCTCCGACAGGCCGGCGTAGCCGTCACCGGAGAACAGGTTTTTGCCGTCCTTGCTCAACGACTGGTGGACGTGCATGCCCGAGCCGTTGTCGCCCACGATCGGCTTGGGCATGAAGGTGGCCGTCTTGCCGTAGGCGTGCGCGACATTGTGGATGATGTATTTGAGATCCTGGACCTCGTCGGCCTTCTTGACCAGCGTGTTGAACGCCACTCCAATCTCGCACTGACCGGCGGTCGCGACTTCGTGATGGTGCACCTCCACTTTCTGCCCCATCTCCTCGAGCACTAGACACATGGCCTGGCGGATATCGTGCAGGGAGTCGACTGGTGGAACCGGGAAATAACCGCCCCTGATGCCCGGGCGGTGCCCCATGTTGCCGTCCGGGTAGACGCGTTCGGCATTCCAGGCCGCTTCCTTGGAGTCGATCTTGACGAACGAGCCGGACATGTCCGAGCCCCAACGGACGTCATCGAGAATGAAAAACTCGTTCTCCGGGCCGAAAAGGGCGGCTTCCGCCAAGCCGGTCGCCTGGATGTAGGCCTCGGCTCGGCGCGCAACTGTACGCGGGTCACGGCTGTAGCCCTGCATGGTGTCCGGCTCGATGATGTCACAGACAATGATCAGGGTCGGTTCTTCGGAGAATGGGTCGATATTGGCAGATTCCGGATCCGGCATCAGGATCATGTCCGAGGCATTGATGCCCTTCCAGCCAGCGATTGCGGAGCCGTCAAACATCAGGCCATCCTCGAAGGTGTCTTCATCGATCTGGCTGGTCGGGTAGGTGACGTGCTGCTGCTTGCCCAGCGTATCGGTGAAGCGCAAGTCGACGAATTTGATGCCATGATCCTCCACCAGGGTCATGACTTTGTTGATCGCGTTGGACATGAAGTACTCCGGTAGGCATTGAATCTCGATTGGGGCGGCCGCCGACCCCTCGGCAAGCTGTCGATATGATCCGCGGATGCCCGACTTGGTGCAAGAAAAGGCGGCTGCCGTGCCGTTATTGTCTACCGTTCTGGTGGCGGGATGAGCGGCTGGTCGGCAAAATCAGGTGACTGAGCGGGTGCGGATCGAGAACAACGTGCTATTTAGGGGGTCCGGGCACCGGTGGAGTACGCCTGCTTGGTTAGGTGCATCCCCCTCAATGCCGCCAGCATGGCAAATCGAGGGCGAGCTAGCAGCAAAAAAGCGTTGTCAGCCGTTCTACGCAGACCAGTCACCGGCTGTCTCGTCCCATTGTCGGAACGCGGGGTGATGGGGGCAGTCGAGCGCGAGACAGGCCATGCCATGGCGACAGGCCCGGGCGCAGGCCAGCAGCGCCAGTCGTCTACAGAGGGCTGCCTGGCCTGCCTTGCTCTGGTCAAGGAGGTCGGCGACCGACAGTTTGCCTTCAGCGACGAACTGATCAAGTTCGTCATAACGAAAGCGGGCGATTGGTTGATCGCCGTCGACCGGGCAGACTACGACCTGGTCGCCGTGATCCCCACAATGGTGCATGAGCCGCATGGCAGCAGCCTCCGAAAGTCATGATCGTAAACGATAACGATTCTTGTTCACTGGTGCAATCTTTCGTTGCCGTGCTCGTCACCAGGGGATGGTGCTGCCGTCGATGTCGATAAAGCGGCCTCGGTCCGCTTCAGTCAGTCCGGCCATGATGTGTCGCAGTCCGGCAGCACTTTCTGCGGCAGTGATCTCGGCGTTCGGGCCGCCCATGTCGGTCAAGACCCAGCCCGGGTGCAAGGCGGCCACGTTGATGCCGAGCGGTTTGAGGTCGATCGAGGCGCTCTTGATCACCGCATTCACCGCCGCCTTGCTCGAGCGGTAGATATAGCCGCCGCCAGAACCGTTGTCGCCCATCGAGCCGACCTTGCTCGACAGCACCCCGATCTTTCTCTCGCCGCTGCGGGCCACCTGTTCGGCAAATGCCTGCATGACCAGCAGTGGCGCGATGCTGTTGATGCGAAACACGTCCAGCCAGGCATCTACGTCATCGACGTTACCGAATGCCACGCCATTCGGGCCGTAGATGGCGGCATTGTGGATCAACCAGTCGACTGATTCGTCGGCAAGTTCGCGGGATAGCGCCGTGATCGTCGCGGAATCGGCCAAGTCGAGCGCATGGCGTTGCAGGGTGTCAGGATGCTGTTCGGCCAGCTTGGTCAGCTCGGTCGATATCCTCGGGTCACGAGCGGTGGCGTGTACGCGCCAGCCCTCGTCAAGCAGCTGGCGTACCAGTTCCAGGCCGATGCCGCGGTTGGTGCCGGTGATCAGCGCGGTTTTCATTCGATTGCCTCCAGTCAGTCGGTCTGCGTTGCGAGGGTCATTCGGCCAGTTGAAGCACCAACTCGCCGTCTTCGACCCGTACGGATTCCACCCCGGCGTCGAGCGCTTGCCAGAAGCCGGGGTCATCGCCGAACTGCTCGACCAGGTCGATGCCTCTGAGTCCGCCAATCCAGGCGTTCGGCAACGGTATGCCCCATAGGCTCACGCCGGTGACGATCACCGCCAGGCGTGGCTTGCCGTCAGGGCCCGGTCTCTGGCGTACCTCGGCGCCGGCGGTCAGTCGCAGCGTCTGGCCTCCCATGATGGGGAGATCCGGTGGCAGCGGCACCAGCAGCTTGGCGCTGACGAGGTCGTCCGACAGGGCGATGGCCAATCGTCGCGCCATTTCCGGGTCGCTTGCGATCAGGGCATTGAGTTCACGCTCGCCGAAGCGGACCTCGCGCTGTTCGCTGGCCTCCTGATAGATTTCGGGGCGTAGCCGACCGCTGGCATCGAATTCCTCCGGTCGAGGCGCGAACCGGTCCGTCGATGGGGGCTGCTCCTTCGAAAGCTCACGCTCTGCCCGGATTCCGATCACGGCAAGTTTCTGGTCGAGTGCCTGTTGCTCCGCAACATTGAGCTGCACTGGTTTGAAATGATTCGGGAACAACAGGAAACGCGCGGCTATCGCGGCGACCAGCAGGGTGACAAGGATCGTGCCCAGCACGATCAGGCCTATACCCAGGCAACCCATGCCCCGACGGGGCGTGGAGGGATTGGCTTGTCCAGCAGGCGGGTTCGGGTCGGACACGGCTCGCTCCTGGCGATGTTGTCACGGTTGCTGACCAACAAGAGTCACAGCCCCGAGCGTAGCACGCCAGGGGGCGCTGCTGACGGGTTCAGTGGCCAGGATCCATCTCGGTCTGGCTTCTGGCGTTGTCGAGCGGCGAGACTCGGTGTCAGCTGGTGGGTTTTTCCAGCAACAGCGAGCGCCTCATCTTCTTCGGCAGTGGCAGACCCATCAGTTCGAGCACGGTGGCAGCGATATTGGAGATGCCGCCGCCGGTACGCAGGCGCACCGGGGTCTCGTCGATGACGATGCAGGGCACCGGGTAGACGGTGTGCTGGGTGTGCGGCTCGCCGGTGACCGGGTCGACCATTTCGTCGCAGTTGCCGTGATCGGCGGTGATAATGATGGAATAACCCTTCTCGGTGGCGGCATCGACCAGTCGACCGACCTCATGGTCGACCGTTTCCATCGCGGCAATCACGGCCTCGCGCACGGCGGTGTGGCCGACCATGTCGCCATTGGCGAAGTTGACCAAGACGAAACCGTATTGGTCGGCACATACGGCGTCGATCGCTGCGTCGGCCACCTCGCGGGCACTCATTTCCGGCTGCAGATCGTAGGTGGCGACCTTCGGTGAGGGCACCATCACTCGGTCCTCGCCGGCGAAGGTTTCTTCCCGGCCGCCGTTGAAGAAGAACGTCACATGGGCGTATTTCTCGGTCTCGGCGCAATGGAATTGCTTGATGCCCGCCTGGCTGATCGCCTCGGCCAGCACGTTTTTCGGCCGTTCCGGCGGAAAGCCGATCGGCGACAGGAAGCGTGGGTCGTATTCGGTCAGGCAGGTCACCACGAGGGGCTGGTAGTCACCGCGATCGAAGCCTGTGAATTCGGCCTGGCCGAGCGCTTCAGTCAGCTGGCGTGGCCGGTCGTTGCGGAAGTTGAAGAAGATCATCGCGTCATCGGCCGAGAGTGGCTCGAAGCCGTCGAGCGCTGTCGGACGAATGAATTCATCGGTCTGGCCGGCCGCGTAGGAGGCGTCCAGCACCTGGCGCGCATCGGTAGAACGTGGTCCCTCGCCGCGCACGATAGCGTTGAATGTCTCCTCGGTACGCTCCCAGCGCTGATCGCGGTCCATGGCGTAATAGCGGCCGATGATGGTCGCGATGGCGCCATTGGCATCGGCAAGCGCGGGCTCGATCTGATCAAGATAGGTCCCGGCCGATTTCGGCGCGGTGTCTCGGCCGTCGGTGATCATGTGCAACAGCGGGCGGACACCGTCCGCCTTCGCCATCTCGATCAGGGCCAGCAGGTGGCTGACGTGGCTGTGCACGCCGCCGTCGGAAACCAGACCGATCAGGTGGATCGGCCGATCCTGGTTGGCGGCCTTCCGCATCGCCTGGGTCAGGGCGGCGTTTTCGTAGAAGCTGCCGTCCTTGATGGCATCGTGGATCCGTACCAGATCCTGACGGTTGATCGCCCCACTGCCGAGGGTCAGGTGACCGACCTCGGAGTTGCCCATCTGGCCTTCCGGCAGACCGCAGGCGCGGCCCGAGGCCTCGATCACGGTGTGCGGATGATTTGCGTACAGCTCGTCGAGTCGTGGTGTGTCGGCCAGGAGGACGGCGTTGTGCTTGCGGCTGGGGTTGACGCCGACGCCGTCCATGATCACGAGCAGGACGGGGCGCCGCGGGGCGATATTGGACATGTATCGTAATTCCTTCAGATCAGTGTGTGCTCGAACCCCGGGATGAATCGAATGATGCGCGGATGGGCAGGCATGACCTCCGATTCATTCACGGGCTGCTTGTGCGGTGCTCGCTCGTCGCAGGCTGCTGCGTCCGAATTAGCGCCGTTCCGGGGGTTCCCCGGGGCGCTCCCGGTCGGCCTCGCCGTCTTCCGATAGCTTGCGCTGCCGGTCATCGTCCGGCTCGGTCTCAGGGCCCTGCTCCGGAGCCGGATGTTCCTGGAAATGTTCTTGAGGATCATCCTGGCGGTCATCGCCGGGGGGCGTTTCATCGAGTGACTGCTGCTCGCGTTCGATTTCCTCGAAGGCGCGGTCGAAGTCGAAATCCTCGTCTTTCTCGGTTTCGTGCTGGCGCGGTGTTGCCGCCGCGGTGGCGGCAGAGGCCGTCGCTGGACTGCCGCTGCTACCCGACGGGCCGCCGGTCGGTCCGCTGGGGACTGGGCTGCCAGGGTCTGGATCCGGTTCGTCGTCGGCCAGCATTGGCCCACCCTGGCGTCTGAGCAACATGCGGCCGATCACGATCCCCAGTTCGTACAGCAGCCACACCGGGATGGCCATCATGAACTGCGACAGGATGTCTGGCGGGGTCAGGATGGCGCCCAGGATGAAGGCCACCAGGATTGCGTAGCGTCGCTTTTCCGCCAGCTGGTCGGGGGTGACCACGCCGATCAGGATCAGCAGGACGGTCGCCACCGGCACTTCGAAAACGAAGCCGAAGGCGAAGAACATCGTGATCGTGAAGCTCAGGTATTCGTTGATATCCGGCGCGAAACTGACTTCCGCAGGCCCCACCCCGGCGAGAAAGCCGAATACGATCGGGAAGACCGCGAAATAGGCGAAGGCCGCGCCGACATAGAACAGTACCGTGCTGGAGAGTACCAGCGGCACGATCAGCCGACGCTCGTGCCGGTAGAGCCCGGGGGCGATGAATGCCCACAGCTGGTAGAGCAGGAACGGGATGGCCAGGAACAGCGCCGTGAAGCCGGCGAGTTTGAGCGGGATGAAGAAGGTCGAGGCGACCTGCACCGCGATCATGGCGGTGTCTTCCGGCAGATAGCGCGACAGCGGCTCGGAGAGCAGCCGGAACAGCTCGTTGCGGAACGGGAACAAGGCCAAGAACAGGACGAACACGACCGCAACCGACTTGATCAGCCGGTTGCGCAGTTCGACCAGATGCGAGACGAAGCCGGCCAGGCCGGATGGTTCGTCAGTTGTCGCGTCCGCGTTCCTTTGGTTCATCTTGGTTTTTCGCCGTCGCTTCCTGAGTCGTGGTCGGTTTGGCCGAGGGGTCGGGTTCCAGTGGCGGGAATGGACGCTGGAAGCTCTCACCCGTTTCCGTCTCCAGCTGGCTCAGTTCGCTCTCATGGGGATCGGACTCCGCCGGTGTCGATGTTGGTGTCGACGCCTTGTCCTCGTCATCGAGCGACTTCAGTCGGCTCGGGGCTTCGTCGTCCGCGGCGGTGTCACGGGCCTGTCGGCGCCGCTGTTCGCCGGCTGCCGAGTCGCGCATGGTCTGTTCGGCGTCCGACAGGGCGCTCTTGAGCGTGTCGCCGCTATCAGACAGATCGTGACGGGTCTCTTCGACCAGCGCGCGCAGCTTGGAAAGTTCGGATTCCTGCGAGTTCAGCAGCTGCTTCATGTCCTGGATGTTGAACTCGCTTTCCATTTCCGCCTTGGTGTTGGCGACGAACTTGCGGACCTTGTAGGTCCACTCACCGACCTTGCGCGCCACCTCGGGCAGACGCTCCGGGCCGAGGACCAGCAGCGCCACCACCAGGATCAGGAAGACTTCCCAGAAGCTGAAACCGAACATGGATCAATCCCGACGCACGGCGCGGGATCAGCTGTCCTTGCGCTCGGAGGGCTTCTCGGCGGTTTTCTCTGCGCCTGCCTTGATGGTCTCGCTTTCGATCACCCGGCTGGCGTCGGGCTGCTCGGCCGCCTGGTGTTCGAGATTCTCGGCGCGTCGCTGCTCTTCCTCGTCTTTCTCGGACTCCTCCTTGACGGCCGTCTTGAAGCCCTTGATGGCGCTACCCAGATCGCCACCGAGATTTCTCAGGCGCTTGGTGCCGAACAGAAGCAGCACGATGGCGAGAATGACCAGCCAATGCCAAATGCTAAAAGTACCCATGATTGCAATCTCCTACGGATGTTCAGTCAATCTTGTGCGCGCCGCGCCTTTTCTTCAAGGCCCGACAGTCCGAAACGGCGTTCGAGCTCTGCGAGCACGTCCGCCGGGGTTTGATTGGCGTCGGCCAGCAGCACCAGGCTGTGGAACCACAGGTCGGCCATCTCGTTGGTCAGTTCGTTCGGGTCGTCGCCCACCGCGGCCAGCGCGACCTCGATCCCTTCCTCGCCCACCTTCTGCGCGATCTTGGCCCGGCCCTTGCGGTAGAGGCTGGCCACGTAGGAGCTGTCCGCGTCCGCGCCCTTGCGCTCTTCGAGCAGGGCCGCCAGCCGTTCGAGCACATCGCCGGAGGGGCGGGCAGCAGGGGGGCTGTCAGCCGTTGCCACAGGTCGCTCCATGGATCTCTCCCCATAGATCGCGCCCGGAGACTTCTTTACTTCGTCGACCACCTGCCAGCGACCGTCGCCGAGGCGGCGGTAGAAGCAGGACTCCCTGCCGGTATGGCAGGCAATGCCACCGTGCTGCTCGATCGACAACAGCAGCACGTCGCCGTCGCAGTCGAGTCGGATCTCGCGCACCGTCTGGACATGGCCGCTCTGTTCGCCCTTGTGCCACAGCCGCTGGCGCGAACGAGAGTAGTAGACCGCCTCGCCCAGCTCGACGGTCTTGGCCACCGCCTCGCGATTCATCCAGGCGAACATCAATACCCGGCCGGTCTCGGCCTCTTGTGCGATGGCGGGCACCAAACCGTTTGCATCGAAGGCGATCGCTTCGATCCAGTCGGCGTTGCGGGGTGCCGGGGCAGTTGCCTGGGAATCAGTCACTTGGCTGTCATCGTTCAGCGGTGGGCGGGCCGAAGGCCGGCGTGGGAGTATAACAAGGATGTGGGCGAAAGCTCAGCGGGCGCGATGCGTCCGCCAGATCAGCCGCGCACCTCGATGCCGGCCTTGGCCATGGCGGCCTTGGCCTCGGCGATGGTGTAGGTGCCGAAGTGGAAAATGCTGGCGGCGAGCACCGCATCGGCATGGCCGATGGTGATCCCCTCGATGAGATGCTCGAGGTTGCCGACACCACCGGAGGCGATCACCGGGATTGGCACGGCATCGCTGATGGCGCGAGTCAGCTCCAGGTCGAAACCCTGCTGCATGCCGTCACGGTCCATGCTGGTCACTAGCAGCTCGCCGGCGCCCAGCTCGGCCATGTGCACGGCCCACTGGATTGCGTCGAGCCCGGTCGGATTGCGCCCGCCGTGGGTGAAGATCTCCCAGCGAGGCGGCTCGTCCTCGCCGGAGACACGACGGGCGTCGATAGCGACCACAAGGCATTGCGAGCCGACCGCCGCGCTCATTTCCCTGATCCGTTCGGGGTGATGCACCGCAGTGGTGTTGATCGAGACCTTGTCGGCCCCGGCCTGCAGCAGGCGGCGGACATCGGCGAGTGTGCGGATGCCGCCGCCGACGGTCAGCGGGATGAATATCTCGTCGGCAACCGCCTTGACCACGTGCAGCATGGTCTCGCGCCCCTCGTGGGAGGCGGAGATGTCGAGAAAGGTCAGCTCGTCGGCGCCAGCCTCGCTGTAGCGCCGTGCGGCCTCGACCGGATCGCCGGCATCCCTGAGGTCCTCGAACTGCACGCCCTTGACCACGCGGCCGTCGGCGACGTCCAGGCAGGGGATGATGCGCTTGGCCAGTCCCATGGCCTACTCGGAGAACGGCGGGATGCCCGCACGTTCGTCAACGCGCTGCTGCGCTTGTTGAAGATCGATGGTTTCCTCGTAGAGTGCCCGACCGATGATGGCACCGGAAACCCCGTCCTCGGCCGCTTCGATCAGCCGATCGATGTCATCCATGTTGGTCACCCCGCCAGAGGCGATTATGGGCACGCGCACGGATCTGGCCAGCTTGCGGGTCGCCTCGATGTTGGCGCCCTGCATCATGCCGTCGCGGGAGATATCGGTGAATATGATCGCGGTCACGCCATCTTTCTCGAAGTGCTTTGCCATGTCATAGACGTCGTGCTTCGACAGCTTCGACCAGCCGTCGATCGCCACCTTGTTGTCGCGCGCATCCAGGCCGACGATGATGTGGCCCGGGAAGGCAAGGCAGGCCTCCTTGACGAAATGCGGCTCGGCGACCGCCTGGGTGCCGATGATCACGAAGTCGACGCCCAGATTGAGATATTGCTCGATGGTCGCTTCGTCACGGATACCGCCGCCGACTTGGGTCGGCAGATCGGGATAGGCCTCGCAGATGGCCTTGATGACCTCGCGGTTTTTCGGGCTGCCGGCGAAGGCGCCGTCGAGGTCGACCAGGTGCAGGCGGCGTGCGCCGGCTTCGACCCAGCGGCCGGCCACGGCGACCGGATCGTCGGAAAAGATGGTGTCATCTTCCATCCGGCCCTGGCGCAGGCGCACGCATTTGCCTTCTTTCAAGTCGATGGCGGGAATCAGGAGCATGGTTCAGGCGTCCTCGATACGGGGCTGTGGTTGTTCAATGTGGTCCGGACCAGCGGGTGAAGTTGGCCAGCAGCCTCAGGCCGTCCTCGGCGCTCTTTTCCGGATGGGCTTGAATGGCGAAGACATAGCCGTCTGCCAGCGCGGCGCAGTAAGTCAGGCCGTAGTCGGCCGAGGCCACCTGGAGGTGGGCCTCGGCCGGGTCGCTATAGTAACTGTGCACGAAGTAGAAGTGCGCGTCCTGACGGATACCGTCGAACAGTGGGTGAGCCTGCGTCTGGTGCAGCTGGTTCCAGCCCATCTGCGGCACCTTGAGCGCCTTGCTCTGCGGGCGGAAGCGACGCACCTGGCCGGGAAAGCAGCCGAGCAGATCGGTGCCGCCATTCTCCTCGGAATGCTCCAGCAGTACCTGCATGCCCAGGCAGATGCCGAGAAACGGCCGGGTTTGCGCCGCCTCGCGCAGGGCGGAGGGCAGGTTGCGCTCATGCAGCGCGGCCATGCACTGGGCCGCCGCGCCCTGGCCGGGGAAGATTACGCGTTCGGAGTCGAGAATTACCTCGGGGGCGTCAGTCAGCATCACATGCGCGCCGTCCGGAGCGACGTGTTCGATGGCCTTGACCACCGAACGCAGGTTGCCCATGCCGTAGTCGACGACGGCGATCTGCATTACAGCGCGCCCTTGGTCGACGGAATAATATCCGCCTGACGGTCATCTGCGCTCAGTGCCATCCGCAGTGCGCGGCCGAAGGCCTTGAAAATCGTTTCAGCCTGATGGTGCGCGTTGCGCCCGCGCAGGTTGTCGATGTGTAGCGTTGCGCTGGCGTGGTTGGCGAAGCCACGGAAGAACTCCTCGACCAGCTCGGTCTCGAAGCGGCCGATCAGCGCCCGGGTGAAATCGCAGTGGAACTCCAAGCCCGGGCGGCCGGACAGATCGATCACCACCCGCGAAAGCGACTCGTCCAGCGGCACATAAGCATGGCCGTAACGCAGGATGCCGCGCTTGTCGCCGACGGCCTGGGCCAGGGCCTGGCCGAACACGATGCCGCAATCTTCGACCGTGTGGTGGTCGTCGATCTCGATATCGCCGTCACAAGTCAGCGTGATGTCGATCAGCCCGTGGCGGGCGATCTGGTCGAGCATGTGCTCGAAGAAGGGGACACCGGTCTCCAACTGGACCTTGCCTTCGCCATCAAGGTTGATGGCAAGGGAGATGCGGGTCTCATTGGTCTCGCGGCGGATCTGCGCGGTGCGTGCGGCCATGGTCAAATCGAGTCTCAAGCAGATTGGAGTAGGGATGGGCGGGAGCTTCCCGAGCCGGAAGCATACAATGCCCGTGGCGGCACGTCAGCCTTTCGGCGAGAAAAGCGGGACGTTCCGGCGGCCGATCCGCTCAGGCGGGGTTGACCGCGCAGGGATTTTGCCGTTAAATGTGCGGCCTTGCCGTTTGGCGAGGCTCCCGAACGAATGCTCGGGCGGCCGGCGGCGACAAATGGATCTGGCCAGATAGCTCAGTTGGTAGAGCAGGGGATTGAAAATCCCCGTGTCGGGGGTTCGATTCCCTCTCTGGCCACCACAACACGAAGGCCCCTGGTCCCGCCGGATCCGGGGCCTTTCTCGTTCTGCCTTCCTCGCCCTGGGGCGGTGACCTGCTCCCTGGGGAAGTTCTGCGCGAATCACCCGCGTTATGCTGTCCGTCCGTCACGCTTTTTGAATCCAGCCACGGGCGGGCGCTGAAAGGTTTCGCATGCGCAAGATCATCCACATCGATATGGACGCGTTCTACGCCTCGGTCGAGCAGCGTGACCGTCCCGAGCTGCGCGGCCGGCCGGTGGTGGTCGGGGGCGACCCGGCCGGGCGAGGGGTGGTCGCTGCGGCGAGTTACGAGGCGCGGCGTTTCGGTATCCACTCGGCCATGCCGGCGGCGCGCGCTGCCCGCGCCTGTCCGGAGGCGGTCTTTCTGCGGCCACGGTTTGACGCCTATCGGGCCGCTTCACGCCAGATTCATGACATCTTCCGCCGCTACACGGATCTCGTCGAGCCGTTGTCGCTGGATGAGGCCTATCTCGATGTCACCGATACAGATGCTTGCCACGGTTCGGCTACGCTGATGGCGCGTGAAATCAAGGCGGCGATCCTCGAGACAACCGGGCTGGTGGCCTCGGCCGGCATCTCCTACAACAAGTTTCTTGCCAAGCTGGCCTCGGATGTGGACAAGCCCGATGGGCTGTACGTGATCGACCCGACAGCCGCGCAGGCATTCATTGACCAACTTCCGGTGGGCGATTTCCACGGAGTCGGGCCTGCTACGGAGAGGCGCATGCATCGACACGGCATCAAGACAGGGCGTGATCTGCGCCGGCAGGCGCTGCACCAGCTGGTGGACTGGTTTGGCAAGGCTGGCCAGCACTATCATCAGATCGCGCGCGGCATCGATGAACGGCCGGTGGTCAGTCAGCGGGTGCGAAAGTCCCTTGGACACGAGACCACCTTCGGCACCGATCTGCGGCATCGTGAAGAAGTCGAGACCGTCCTGCCGCCACTGGCCAGACAGGTGGCTGCAGAGCTCGCCGGGCGCGAGCTCTGTGCCCGTACGGTGACCTTGAAGGTCAAGTATGCGGACTTCGCCCAGATCACCCGTCGACGCACCTTTGATCGACCACTGTCAAGCGCAGATGAATTGCTGCGTGCGCTAGGTCCGTTGCTGGATGCCACCGAGATCGGTCAACGCCCGGTGCGGTTGCTCGGGATCATCTGCTCCTCGCTCGAGACGCGTCGAGCGCCGCTGCTCGGTGAGTTGGATCTCGACTGGCCCGGCGAGGGAATATGATGGACGAACGGCTTTTCGGTTGGCATGGGGCTATGGTTTCAGACATGTGCGCCCGTCGGTGAGGGTTGTCTGATGTCACTGGAAGTCAGTTTGCTGACGGTCTTTATCGCCGCCCTGATTACCGCCCTGGCTACTGGCGTGGGTGCGATCCCGCTGGCCTTCGCCCGACATGTCGGCAGTCGTTGGCTGAGCCTCGGGGCCGCGGTGGCGGCCGGATTGATGTTGGCGGCGAGTCACAGCCTGGTGGCCGAGGGCGTGCCCGAAGGTGCCTGGATGGTGCTGGCCGGCATGGGGGCCGGCCTGGTGCTGGTGGTACTGGCCGATCGTTGGCTCGATCGCGCCGGGGCGCCTGATGTTGGCGATCTCAAGGGGGCGGATGCCCGCAAGATGTGGTTGATCGTCGGCGTGATGACTGTGCATTCGTTTGCCGAGGGCATCGGAGTGGGGGTGTCCTATGGCGGCGGTGAGGAGCTGGGCACGTTTATCACCGTGGCGATCGCGATGCACAACGTCCCGGAGGGTCTGGCGATAGCCCTGGTGCTGGTGCCGCGCGGGGTGCCGGTCTGGCAGGCTGCCGGTTGGGCGATTTTCTCGAGCCTGCCTCAGCCACTGATGGCAATTCCTGCCTATCTGCTGGTTACCTGGTTCGAGCCGTTTCTGCCTGTCGGGTTCGGGCTGGCCGCCGGGGCGATGATCTGGATGGTGTTCGCCGAGATGCTGCCGGATGCCAGTCGCCATTTGAGCCCCGCACATCTGGCTGCAGTGGTGGTGCTGGCGTTCATGGCGATGTTCGCCTTCCAGTTGCTCATAGCCCGGTAGCCCGGTACCACAACTGGTGCTGAGCGGCAGGGCTTCCCTGGTTGAATCAGCCATTCGAACGGCGATGATTTTTAATTGAAATTGTTCCATTTCAGGGCCATGCTATGTGCACTGAATCAGGGTAGAGCTGAGGGCAGGGGAATATGGCGAACAGGAAATTCTTGGGCATGCGCCGATTAGCGAGTGCTGTGACCTTCTCGTTGGCTGCTGGTGGTCTGGCGATGCCACTGACCGGCATGGCGGCGGATGCGCCGGCTGCTGTGACGCAAGACCTCTACGAGAAAGGAGGGGTTGAGTACTGGCTGCCCAAGGCCGAGGGTGGGGACATCTTCGCCCAATATGTGCTTGGTCACATGTACTGCAGCGGCCAAAAGGTTGAGCAGGATTACGAGAAGGGCATGCGTTGGTACCAGGCCGCGGCCGAGGCAGGCTTCGCCCCCAGCGAGCTGGCGGTCGGCAGCCTGTACTTTGAAGGCCAGGGCACGCAGCGTGACGTGGCCGAGGCTGCACGCTGGTTCAAGCGCGCCGCCGACAAGGGCTATGCACGTGCACAGAGCAACCTCGCGGCACTGTACCTGAGTGGCGAGGAGGGCGTCGAGGTCGATTATGGCAAGGCGCTGCGCTGGTATCGCGAGGCGGCCGCCCAGGGACACCTGGTCGCTCGCTACAACCTGGCGATGATGTATGCCCACGGACTGGGGGTGGAGCAGCCGGATTATGTGGCAGCCTATGGTCTGCTGAGCTCGATGGTGGAAAACGGCCACCTGGCGGCCAATGAGCTGATGCAGTCGTTCCTCGGCGAGATGGGTGAGCAGGATCTGGCGGCTGCCCGCGACTTGTCGCAGACACTGCGCGAAAAGGATCGCCTGCTGGTGGCCCTCGATCAGCGGGCTTCGCAACGTTAAGGAAACCCCAAGAGGCCGCGCTGGGCGTAGCCTTTCGAAATCATATTTAAACGGCGCCTGCGGGCGCCGTTTTTGGTTGGGGCTTCGGGTTAGAGCAGGGGCGAGGTCAGCCGCGCAATACTCTGCAGGAGGATGCGGCCGCGGCTGCGTTGCGACCAGTCCTCGGCAAGCAGCGGCCGGCAGGCGTGCCGGTAGATGTCGACTTGTTCGGCCAGGCGCTCGGCGGTCTCGCAGGAGTAGCACAGCAAACCAAACTCGGCGTTGATCAATGAAGAGCGCACATCAAGATTGGCGCTGCCGACCAGTGACAACTGGCCATCGCACAGGGTGATCTTGCTGTGCAGCATCTTTTTCGGATGCCGCCGAATAAGCACCCCGGCTTCCAGCAACTCAGTGAAATAGGATTCCTGCGCGAGCTGGACCAGTGGGTGGTCGAGCGTTTCGGGCACGATCAGCTCGCAGTACACGCCGCGCTGTGCCGCCGCCTTGAGGGCGTCAAGGGTAGGTTCATCGGGCACGAAATAGGGTGTGACGATCTCGAGTCGTTCGGTAGTGGCGTGGATCAGTCCCAGCAGTAGTCGCTGCAGCAGTGGCTCCGGGTACTCCGGGCCGCTGGGCAGCCCGATACAGGATTCGTGGCCGACCGCTTCCGGTTTCGGAAAGTGCGACTCGATACCCAGCAGCGTTCCCGTCTCCAGGTACCAGTCACCGACGAATACCGCCTGCAGTTCGAGCACCACGGGCCCCTCGATGCGCAGCATCAGGTCTTCATAGGCCTGGCCGCGCCGGAATTCCGGGTTAATCAGGTTCATTGAGCCGGTGTAGCCGATCCTCCCGTCGATGACCACCAGCTTGCGATGGTTACGCAGGTCGAATCGAGCCGATTTTCTCGGCAGCTTGCTGCGCGGGAAGGCCCGGCCGACGGCGATACCCCGGCGCGCCAGTCGCCGGATGCGGCGCATGCCTTTCTTGGAGCCGAAATCGTCGACGATCAGGCGCACCGTGACACCCCGGGAGGCTGCCCGTTCGAGCGCATCGAATACCGGCCGGGTGATCGGGTCGATCGCGGCGATGTAGAAGGTCAGGTGGATATGATCGGTGGCCCGGTCGATCTCGGCCACCAGTTCGGTGGCGAAGGCGTCCATCGACTTGATCAGGCCGATGCGATTGCCGTCGAACAGGGGGAACAGCCGCCAGTGGCGCACCATCTGGTCGACGGCGGCGAAACGTGCCGGCAGGTCGCCGCTGCTCTGCGGTTCGGTGCGCTCCAGATAGTCCGTGATCGGACGCAGCGTCTCGGCCAGCCGGAGGGTTTTCTCGTTGCGGTCGCGGGAGATGTTCGGGCGACCAATCAAGAGGTACATTACCAGCCCGACGATGGGCAGGAAGAACAGCAGCAGCAGCCAGGCGGCAGCGGCCGTCGGCGGGCGGCGCAGCGGCACGACGAACAGTGCGCCCAGCCGGATGGTCCATTCGACCAGAAAGTAGAGCAGGGCGATGGGCGAGTCCAGCGTGCTCATCGCCGGCCGGCCCCGACGGCGACCCGGCAGGACCGCAGTACCATCACGATTTCTTGTCGTCGCGGGCAGCCCATCGCCTCTCGCCTTTCTCGCTTTTACGGTCTCAATACATCCGGTGACGGAACAGCCATCCGGCCAGCATCAGGGTAACCACGCCGATCACCGCCATGGGCCAGAACTGGTGGACCAGCAGGTGCAGTGGCGTGCCTTCGAGGAACACGCCGCGCACCACCACCATAAAGTAGCGCAACGGATTGATCAGCGTCAGGTCCTGCACCAATGGTGGCATATTGGCGATGGGGGTGGCGAACCCGGACAGGATCACCGCAGGCACGAGGAACAGGAATGCACCGAGCACGGCCTGCTGCAATGTCGCGGACAGCGCCGAGATCATCAGACCGACACCCACTGAGGACAGCAGGAACAGCACCAGCCCCACGTACAAGGTCGCGATCTCGCCGCGCAACGGGATGCCGAATACCACCATGGAGATGACGATGATCGCGGTGGCCTCGAGCAGGCCGATCACCAACCCCGGCACGGCCTTGCCGATCAGGATCTCCGTCGGCCGCATCGGCGTGACCAGGAGCTGATCGAAGGTGCCTTGCTCACGTTCACGCGCCACCGACAGGGCCGTGACCACCAATACCACCACGACCACCAATAGGCCGACAATGCCCGGAACGATGAACCAGCGACTCTCGAGGTTGGGGTTGAACCAGGCGCGCGTGACCAGCTCCGAGGGGATGGCGTCACCATGGCTTCGCAGCCACTGCTGATTGTACCGGCCGATGATGTCGCTGGCGTAGCCCTGCACGATGGCCGCAGTGTTGGAATTCCTGCCATCGACGATCAACTGGACTTGCGCGCCCGCGGGCGAGCGCAGATCGTGGGCAAAGCGCGGCCCGACGGAAAGCACCACCAACGCCTCCTGACGATCGATCAGGGTGGCGATGTCGGCCTGGCGATGGATCTGCCCGACCAGCGTGAAATGGGGCGAGTCGACAAAATCGGCGATCAGTTCCCCGGCATCGTGGCCGCCGTCTCGATCGAACACCGCCAGGGAGACGTGGTTGACGTCATAGGTGGCCGCGAAGCTGAACAGGATCAGCTGGACGATGGGCGGAACGATGATGACCAGGCGCGCCTTCGGGTCGCGCAGCAGGGCGAGGAACTCCTTGATCGTCAGGGCGAAGATGCGCTGCCACATGAATCAGTCCAGCCGTTTATGCATGCGCAGGCGGCTGACGCCGATGAAGAAGATAGCCATCACGGCCAGCGCCAGCGCATTGGGCAGGATCACCGCCCAGATGGTGCCGGCGAGAAACAGCGTCTGCAGCAGGGTGACGAAGTAGCGCGCGCCAATCACATGGGTGAAGGCCTGCAGCCAGCCGGGCATGCTGTTGATGTCGAAAATGAACCCCGAGAGGATGAAAGCAGGCAGGAAGGTGGTGATGATCGCCGCGATACCGGCGACGAACTGATTGCGCGAGACAATCGAGATCAGGAGCCCCATCCCGAGCGAGACCAGCATGAACAGGGCCGAGGCCAGTGTCAGTACGGCCAGACTGCCGCGCAGCGGTACCTCGAACAGGAACACGGCCATGGCGACCGACAGTGCCATGCCACCCATGCCGAGCACGAAATAGGGAATCAGCTTGCCCAGCAGGATCTCGCGCAGCGTCACTGGGGTGACCATCAGCGCCTCCATCGTGCCGCGCTCCCACTCGCGCGCCATCACCAGTGCGGTGAGCATCGCCCCGATCATGGTCATGATGACCGCGATCAGTCCCGGCACCAGGTAGTCCTGGCTGCGCAGTTCGGCGTTGAACCAGACCCGACTGGCCAGTGCGACCGGCGGGGTGGGCGCATGCCCCTCCAGGCGGGTCTGTCCATTGAGCCAGCCCTGCCAGGTGGCCGAGACGTAATTCTCGATCAGACGTGCCTGGTTGGCATCGACGCCATTGACGATCAGCTGCACTGGCGCTGGCTGGTCGTCACCGCGATCACGCAGGCGCACGGCGAAATCCGACTGCAGATGCACGATGGCGTCCACCCGGTGCGATCGCAACGCCGCTTGCGCCTCGGGCAGGTTGCGTATCGTCACGGGCTCGAAATAGATCGAGTGACGGAAGGCGCCGAGCAGTCCTTCGCTCTCGGGGCTGGGCGCGTTGGCGACGAAGGCAATCGGTACGTGGCGGGCATCGAGCGAGATCCCGTAGCCGAACAGCAGCAGCAATACCACCGGCATCAGAAAGGCGATCGCCAGGCTGGACGGATCGCGCAGCACCTGCAGGAATTCCTTGCGTAGCAGACCGCGCAGGCGTCGACGGCTGCCACCGCGCTCAGGCGGCGTCATGCTTGGCCTCGTCGATTTCCACCAGTCGGATGAAGGCATCCTCCATGTCCGGATGGGGGTTGGCCTCACTGCGCACCTGATGACGAATCGCACTCGGCGCGCCCTCGACGACGATGCGACCCCGCACCATGATCACGAGTCGGTCGCAATACTCGGCCTCTGCCATGAAATGGGTGGTGACCAGGATCGTCACGCCGCGGTCGGCCAGTGCGCTGATACGGTTCCAGAAGGCGCGGCGCTCGAGCGGGTCAACCCCCGAGGTGGGTTCGTCGAGAAACAGGATGTCAGGGTCGTGCATCAGCGCGCAGGCCATCGCCAGGCGTTGCTTGTAGCCCAGTGGCAGGTCGCCGGCGTCGCCGTCGAGCCGTGCGGCCAGGTCGAACTCGTCGATGGCCCAGTCGATCCGCTCGCGTCGCCGCCGGCCACGCAGCCCGTAGCTGCGGGCGAAGAAGTCGAGGTTCTGTAGTACCGTGAGCACTCCGTAAAGTGAGAAGCGTTGTGCCATGTAACCGAGGCGCGCCCGTGCCTGGGCCGCGGCACGACGCAGATTCACACCAGCCACGGATAGCTGCCCATCGCTGGCAGGCAACAGGCCGGAGAGCATTCGGAAGACCGTCGATTTGCCCGCGCCATTGGCGCCCAGCAGGCCGAAGATCTCGCCGCGGCCCACCTCGAAATCGATGCTGTCCACCGCGACAAAATTGCCGAAGCGTCGGGTCAGCCCGTGTACGGCGATGATGGGATCGGCCATGCCATCACCATTGCGGTGGCTGCCGACGGTCCCATCGCCATCCTCGTTGCTGAATCCGGTATTCGGCACCAGGTCGGTCGCGCCGGCAATAGCCTCAGTCTCGGCCCCTGTCTGCCGCTGCTCTTGCAGCTGCACCACGAAGGCGTCCTCGAAGCGTGGTTTGACCGGTTGCCAGCGCACGCCGGGCAGCGTCGGCGGTTGTCCCGGTTCGGTGAGGATGGTCCGCACGCCGTCGATGTCGATCACTGCATCGAGTACACCGGCCGTGGTGCTGAGATCGGCCTGCAGGTGTCGATTCGAACGCTGCTCGTGACGGGCCTGCCAGGTGCGCTGGTCCAGCCCCTCGCCGAAGGAATCCGGTGCGCCCTGGCCCAGTACTCGTCCTTCGTGCATCAGCACCACCTCGGCGCAGCGCTCGGCCTCGTCGAGGTAGGCGGTCGACAGCAGCACGCTCATGCCCTCTTCCTCGACCAGGCGGTAGACGATGCGCCACAGCTCCCGCCTTGAGATGGGATCGACGCCGACGGTGGGTTCGTCCAGCAGCAGCAGGCGCGGCGGGCGCACCAGGGTGCAGGAGAGTCCCAGTTTCTGTTTCATGCCGCCGGACAGCCGGCCCGCCAGTCGATCGGTGAACGGCCCCAGTCCGGTCATGTCCAGCAGTTCCTGATAGCGTTCAGGGCGCTGATTCGGGGCCAGCCCCTGCAAGTCGGCATACAAGTCGAGATTCTCCTGCACGGAGAGGTCCTCATACAGGCCAAAGCGCTGCGGCATGTAGCCGATACTCGACTGGACGATCAGCGGGTCGCGCACGGCATCGATCTCCAGTACCTGGATGTCACCCTCGTCCGGGCGCAGCAGCCCGGCGACCAGCCGCATCAGGGTAGTCTTGCCGGCACCGTCCGGACCGATCAGGCCGGTGACCTGGCCGGTCCCGATGGCGAAGGTCGCCCCGTCAACCGCCTGCACGGCCTGTCGGCCCTGGCCGAATCCCTTGTGCAGGTTCTGCACGGTGACCGCGAAGGCGGTCTCGGAGGCGGGTGGTTGCTGTGTGTTCATCGGCAGGGCTCGCTGCCGCGATTGACCGGCTCGGCATCCAGCGGGACTCGTACCGTCACCGGCATGCCGAGCAGGAGCCGCCCTGAGGGGTTGCAGGTATAGACGCGGACCTGATAGACCAGCTCGCTGCGCACCCGCGTGGTCTCGACCGACTTGGGGGTGAACTCCGCGCTCGGCGAGATATAGCCGATCCAGCCCTCGACCGGCTGGTCGGGGAAGCTGTCGGTGGTGATGGTCGCCGGCAGCCCCTCGCGCAGATGGCCCAGATCCTCGCCATCGGCATACACCCGCGCCCAGAGTGGTTCGGTCAATGCGAGGCTGAATACCGGCTGGCCAGGCGAGGTCATGTCGCCGGGCTCCTGGATCCGGTTGCGGATCACGCCGGCGCTGGGTGCCTCGAGGGTGGTGTCCTCGATGGCGATCCGGGCCATCTGTCGGCGGGCATGTGCCGCGGCGACCGCGGCGCGCGCCTCGGCGATATCCTCCTGGCGCGGCCCCTCGATGGCGAGTGCCAGCGACTGTTGGTCGGCACGCAGTTGCCCGCGGGCAGCATCCAGTGCTGCGCGGGCCTGGTCACGGCTTTGCCGAGAGGCGAGGTCCCGCTGGGCCAGCGCCTCGGTGCGCTCCCAGGTAAGTCGGGCCCCCTCCAGGGTGGCCTCATCGGCGGCGACCACGCCGCGCAGTCGCTCGATCTCCTGCGGTCGCGTGCCGGCCAGCAAGCGGTCGAGTGCCGCCTGTCGAGTGTCGAGCTCTGCCTGGGCGGCGGCAAGGTCCGCCCGGAAACGTCGTGGGTCGAGGGTGCCCAGCAGTTCGCCTTGTTCGACCCGGTCGCCGGCTTGTACGGTCAACGTCTCGATGCGGGCGCTCTGATCAAAGGCGATCTGCACCTGTCTCAGGTCGATGTTGCCGTACAGAGTGAGGTGATCCGTCGCCGGGGGCTCGCGGGTGAGTTGCCAGGCGAGCACGGCGCCGGCGGCCAACAGGATCAGCAGCAGTATTGCCAGGCGGGTCTTGGAATGCGACACCATTCAAACTCCTGTTCGTGTGTCTGGCCGATATCCGGATCCTGCCTGCCTGGCTGCTGATGCCGTGCCCGCCGGATGCGGGTCTCCGTCGAGCGGCCGGGGTGACGCCTGAACCGAAAGACCTGGGCCAAAAGAATCCGGATCGAAAGATAGTGATCACTAGCTTAGTCGATACCGACCGCCAGTCAATCAGCGAGGGTCGTTGCCCAGCGGGAGAGTCGGCCTCGGTCCTGGTGTGCGTGGATCTGTAGATGCTTGAGAGCGCCGAACAGCCAGAGCTTCCCTAGCTGATACGAGTAAGCGGCTTGACTGGTGTCTATTTCCCCGGGATCAGATCAGTCGTCGAATGCGAACATGCAAGTGTCGAGGTCGCCAGGCCAACCGCCTGATAGGCGGCTTATCTGGCAGGCCATGTGGCCGCGATGGTTCAATCCGGGCTTAGAGACCGGAGCTCTCCTCCGAGTGGAAGATGTCCGCATCTGCCTCACCGCTGACCTCGAGAAAGCCCAGCAGACCTTTCTCCACGCGCGCCAGGGCGTGGTCCACCAGCAGATAGCGGCCGGGGTAATCCACCTTGAATTCGACCATGGTCGCGCCACCGGGCGGCACCAGCGTGGTCTGCACGTCGGTCAGGGGCGGGCTGGTCAGTGACGCCTGGTCATGAACCCGATCGAAAATCTCCCCGATGACGTGGAAACTCGAGGGCAGGTTCGGGCCACCGACCCCGAAGAAGATCCGCACCGTCTCACCCACGCGGGCCTTCATGTGATGACGCTTGGTCAGCGCATCCATGGCACCGTTGAAGGCCATGTGCTCAGGGTTCTCTCCCAGCAATTTTTCCAGCGAGAATTCCTGGTGACCGCGAGTGCCATGCCCTTTCGCCGTGTAGAACTCACCCTGCATGACGTAGAACTCCCGATCCACTTCGCTCAGGCCACCTTCCGGCTCCACCAGGATCATGCCGTACATCCCGTTGGAAACGTGCTGGGCAATCATGGGCGTGGCGCAGTGATAGACGTACAACCCCGGATGCATCGCCTTGAAGCGGAAGCTCTTCTCCTCGCCGGGGGCGGCCTGGGTGACCGCCGCGCCGCCACCCGGGCCGGTAACCGCATGGAAATCCACCGAGTGGAGATGGTTGCTGTCCTCGGCATTGCTCAGATTGACGGTCACCTGGTCACCCACACGCACCCGCAGGAACGGGCCGGGCACCTGATTATTGAAAGTCCAGAAAGTGTAGGTACTGCCGTCATCGAATCGGCCCACCAGCTCGGTGGTCTCCAGATCCAGCGTGACTTCCCGGGGCCCACGGTTGCCGATCGGCTCCCCTACCGCGTGGGGATCCGCGGAGACATCCGGCGCGTCACTTTGCACTTCGGCCGGTGGCTCTCCCACGATCAGCTGGCCGAACATGCCCGCCGCCCGGTGGCCCGGTATGGTGCACAGATATTCGTAGATACCGTCCTCTTTGGTGCGGAAAGCAATGGCGGTGGCGGCACCTTTGTCGGTGACATTTTCCGACTGAGCCCCGAATGCCGGTATGGCGATGTCATGCACGACGCCGTCGCCGTTGATCAGATTGATCTGGACCAGGGCATGCGCAGGCACATTCAGATCCGGATTCACCAATCCCTCGATCTTGCCCTTCTCGCCGATGAAGACCAGATTGCCCTGGTCGATCGCCGTGCGCAGGGTGAAGGTAATGTCCGGGGTGACTTCCGAGGAGAACCTGCCGCGGTCTGCCGCCAGTGCGGGGTTCAGGGAGAGAGTGCCCAAGACCAGGACCGCCGCCACGGCGAGTGTGTGCAGACGGGAGAGGGAGAGACGTTTCATGATCTTGCCTCGTTGAGTAGAGGGTGCCGGTTTGGACCGGCACCCATGTTCAGTCTGGTTTCTCTGCCGCTGAGCCTGGTTCAGTCACCAGCGGCGGCATGGGCCAACCCGTCGAGTGCTTGTTCCATGGTCGCTTGCACCGATGCGGCGCAATCGCCGATGCCGTGGCGCTCGACCAGGTACTCGGTCCGGTTGTAACCGACCTTGACCGCCTCGCCGTCTTGCCAGATCAGCATCTTCAGCGGCAGATCGATCGCCACCGTCGGGGCGCATTTCATCAGCTGGGTACCGGCCTGCGGCTTACCAAAGAGCAGCAGCCGCGTCGCCGGCATGTCCATGTCGACCATTTTGGCATTGGCCTGGTGATCGACTCGGGCCATGACCGACAGTCCCTTGTCCTCGACTGCTTCGATCAGGCGTTCTTCGGTCTCGGCCACGCTGTACCGACTGTCCACGACCGCCAGCCCGTCGCCGGCCACGGCCACGGCCCCGGCCCCGGCCGGCAGGGCGAGGGCCGGCAGCACCAGCAGCACTCGCAATTTCGGAAACATCGTGTTGAGGTTCATCACGCCATGCCGCTCGTTGGTTTCGGGGACCCAGAAAGGAGACCCAGGCAATAGGGATAGCTTATGCCGGTAGCGGTGTCTATGCACTGGCCACCGGCACATTTTCTGCGCGAGGCGAGGTTGGCCGGATAAAACGCAGCCCCTTTAGCTGGCCGTGAGTGCGAGGGTTTCCCAGAAGGGAGGGGGCAGGCAGGGGGCAGACTCCTCGGCGACTTACGCTGCCCGGGCTAGGAGTCCTTGGATGCGTCCTCGTTATCGGCAGGGCCCGGCAGGACCTCCGTCAACTCTATCGCGGTCAATGGTCGTGTTTCTTGAGTGACTGGCTCGAGCGAGGTGATTTCCTTGTCGGCGGAGACGGTCTTCAAGTCGCGGAACTTGCGCGCGCTGGGCAGCACGCGGGTTTCGAGACTGCCCACGGAGCTGTTGTAGGCATCCACGGCCTGGTTGAGGCGGTTGCCGACCCGGCTCCAGTGCTCGGCCAGTATGCCGATGCGATCGTAGAGTTCCTTGCCCAGCGCGGCGATCTCGGCGGCATTCTGTGCCATCGCTTCTTGTCGCCAGCCGTAGGATACGGCCTTCAGCAGGGCGATCAGGGTGGTGGGGCTGGCCGGAATGACGCGATTCTCGGCCCCGTACTCGATCAGTCCCGGATCCTCGGCGAGCGCGGCCGAAAAGAAGGCTTCGCCCGGTACGAACAGCACCACGAACTCAGGCGTCGGGTCGAACTGGTCGAAGTAGCTCTTCTTTGCCAGTTGCCCGACGTGGTTGCGCACCTGGCGGGCATGACGGACCAACGCGGCCTTGCGGGCGGTCTCGTCCTGCGCCTCCACTGCCTGGAGGTAGGCATCCACCGGCGCCTTGGCGTCGACCACCACCTGGCGACCGCCGGGCAGGTACACGATCAGGTCGGGACGTTGTCGGCCTTCCTCGGTGGTCTGGCTGACCTGTTCCTGGAAGTCGCAATGCTCGAGCATGCCGGCCATCTCGACCACGCGCTTGAGTTGCAGCTCGCCCCAGCGGCCGCGGGCTTGCGGTTGGCGTAGCGCCTTGACCAGGTCGGCCGTTTCGCGGTGCAGCTGTGGCAGGTGGGTCTGCAACAGGTCGTTGACCTGCTGGTTGAGCGCCGAGTAGGCACTGGTGCGCGCCTGCTCCAGCCCGTCGAGCTTGGTATCGAATTTCTCGAGGCGCTCGCGGATCGGTTTGGTCAGTTGCTCGATCGCCTTGTGGCGTGCAGTGAGGTCATCCTGGGCCTGGTGCTGGAAGCGCCCCAGATTCTCGCGGGCGAGCTTGAGAAAGGATTCGTTGTTGCGCGACAGCGCATCGGCCGACAGCCCCTTGAAGGCGTCCGAAAGCTTCTCGCGTGCCTCGTCCAGCAGCTTGAGCTTTTCTGCAGCGGCCTCGCGCTCGCGCTCCAGTCGTTCACTCAGCTCGGCTTTTTCCGCCTTGAGCGCCGAGCTGATCGCCCGTTCGGCATCCAGCGCGTTCTGTGTCTCGCGTCGCCGAGTCTCGAGCGCATCGCGCATCTCGATCAGATGCTGGCGTTCGGCCTCGTGGCGGGCAGCGGCAGCGCGTGCCACGGTTTGCTCGTTGCGGGCATCGTTCAAGGCCTCGGTTCCTGCTTCGAGCAGGGTTTCGAGACGATCGCGTTCCTCGGTCAGGCGACGGCGCGTCTGTATCTCGGCGCGCAGCCGGGCGGCCAGCCAGGCAGTTGCCACTGTCGTGGTCAACGCCAGCGTAAACAGCAGCCAGGCAATCGGGTTGTCGATCAGCAGCTCGATGGCTGTCACACTATCTCTCCTTCATCCGCCGGCCAGGGCGCGCCCGTCCGGCGATGTGTGTCTATCAGTCGACGCGCCTGGTCGACGTCCGCCTGGATCTGCTCGACCAGGGCATCGAGCGATTCGAAACGCTGCTCGGCACGGATGTCGGCGAGAAATTCCACCGTCATCAACTGCCCGTAGAGGTCACCGTCGAAATCCAGCACAAATACTTCCAGGCGTGCCTCGCCGCCGTCAACGGTCGGGCGGGTGCCGATATTGGCGGCGCCGAAACGTGGCCCGCCGTTGATGCCGATCATCCGCACCAGGAAGACGCCTTGCAGTGGCGACAGGCGGCGTCGCAACGCGATGTTCGCGGTGGGAAAGGCCAGCTCGCGGCCGCGTTTGTCGCCGTGCATCACCCGGCCGCAGAGGAAGAACGGGTGGCCCAGCAGACGCGCGGCAGCGACGACGTCACGCGCCTTGAGCGCGGCCCGCACCCGGGTCGAGGAGACGCGCTCGCCGTCCAGTGTCACCGTCACCGCCCGCTCGACACCAAACCCCAGACGCTTGGCCATTGATTCCAGCAGCGAGAAGTCGCCGGCGCGCTTGGCGCCAAAGCGGAAGTCGTCGCCGATCACTATATGGCGCGCGCCCAGTGTCTTGACCAGCAGATCCTCGACATAGGCCTCGGCCGGCATGGCCGCCAATTGCTTGTTGAAGGGCATCAGCACCAGCTGGTCGACCACGCCCAGCTCGGCGAAGGCCTGGAACCGTTCGCGCAGCCGGGTCAGGCGGGCCACCGGCGTCCTGCCGTGGTGCTCAGCGAAATACTCACGCGGCAGTGGTTCGAAGATCACCGCGGTGAGCGGCAGATCGAGTGCGCGCGCCCGCTCGGCCGCCTGGCGGATCACTGCGCGGTGGCCGCGATGCACGCCGTCGAAGTTGCCAATGGTGACCACCGTGCCGTCCGCCGGAGTGGTGTGGCGTGGCGGTGAGCTGAGCGATAGACGGATCAGCTGCATGTGGGTTTCCATATTGGTGTTGAGGCTGCTGGCGTCATGACTAGCGGCGCTCCGGTGGTACGTGGCGATCGAAGGTGGCCACTGCCATCAGGCGGCGTGGGGTCTGTCCCAGCAGGGCGGTGGCGACCACGAACAGGCCTACGCCCAGTGCAATCAGCCCGGATACTGCGCCGAGGCGCTCGAACCAGGCCCAGCCGGTCCAGACCTCGGCGGCCGGGCTGATCCAGAGCAGCAGGCCGGCCATGATCAGCGCGGCAAGCGTGATCTGGCCGATGAAGCGGCGTGTGCCGGCTTCCACCTGCCATACCCCGCGGCGCCGCAGGGTCCAGCCGAGCAGCATGGCGTTGACCCAGGCGGCCATGACCGTGGTCAGTGCCAGGCCGACATGCGCCGCCTCTCCGCCCAGCCAGATGATCCACGGCAGCACCAGCAAGGTCTTGAAGACCAGGTTGGCGACCACCGAGATCACGGCGATCCGCACCGGGGTGACCGTGTCCTGACGGGCGAAGAAGCCCGGGGCGAAGATCTTGATCAGCAGGAATGCCGGCAGGCCCAGCGCATAGGCCGTCATCGCCAGCGAGACCATCGCGGTGTCGTCGGCTGTGAAGGCATTGTACTGGAACAGGGTGGCGAGGATCGGCACCGACAGCCCGATCAGCCCGGCCATCGCCGGCACGCCGATCAGCAGGGTCAGGCGTAGCGCACCGTTGATGGTGCGGTTGTAGTCCTCGGCGCTGCCTCGAGCGAAGGCGCGCGACAGGGCGGGCAGGATGACGGTGCCGATCGCCACGCCGAACACGCCCAGCGGCAGCTCGACCAGCCGGTCGGAGTAGTACAGCCAGCTCACCGAGCCGGCCACCAGCAGCGAGGCGAGGATGGTGTCGACCAGCAGGTTGATCTGCGTTACCGAAGCACCGAACATCGCCGGCAGCATCAGTCGCAGGGTTTTCTTCACCCCCGGGTGCGGCGCGAGGCGCGGTCGCGGCAGCAGTCCCAGTCGGGCGAGAAACGGCAGCAGGAAGAAGAGCTGCAGGAAACCGGCGACCAGAACACCCCAGGCCAGTGCCACTACCGGTTGTTCGAAGAGTGGGGCGGCGATCAACGTGGCGGCGATCAGGCTCAGATTGAGCCAGATGGGGGCGAGTGCCGGCATGGCAAAGCGGCCGAAGGCGTTCAGGCTGCTGGCGGCGAAGGCCGTCAGCGAGATGAGCAGCAGATAGGGGAAGGTGATCGTGAGCATCCCCTCGGCCAGCTCGAGCTGGGCCGGGTCGTCGGTGAAGCCGGGCGCGAACAGCAGGATCAGCAACGGCGCACCGGCCATCCCCAGGGCGACGACGATGATCAGCACCGCCGCCAGCGCGCCGAACATGTGGTCGACGTAGTCCTTGAGCTCGGCGCGCGTGCCCGTTTCGCGGTACTCGGACAGCACCGGCACGAAGGCCTGCTGGAAGGCCCCCTCGGCGAACAACCGCCGCAGGAAGTTGGGGATCTTGAACACGACGAAGAAGGCGTCCATCGCCGCGCTGGCGCCGAACACCCGTGCCAGCAACATGTCGCGCACGAATCCCAGCACCCGCGAGATCATGGTCATGCCGCCGAAGGCCGCGCTGCTCCGCCAGATGCTCATGCGGTCAGCATTTCCCATGTCGGCATTTGTGCCGTAGTCCCGCCGTTGTGGGAGCGAGCCGTGTTCGCGAAGACCGCACCAGCGGCTGCTCTGCTATCAGGCGGGTGTTCGACCAAAGCTGGGGCTCGCGCCGGCCGGTGTGATTCGCTTGCAAGGCCCGATCCAATGACATGGCCCACAAGGAAACCACTCGGCGACCCGCAGCCCTGCCCCACCGCCCTGTGGGGGCGGGCCTCGCCCGCGAAGGCCGCAGCAGCGGCCGTTCCCTTCAAACTCTTCTCGGGAGCAAAATGGCATGGTGCCCAAACCGATATGTTGCCCTCGGGAACTCGGCACATCGGTAAGACAGCTGGTGCCTGAAAGGCAGTCAAGCAGATGTCGACGACTTTGGTTTGCCTGGGGTGGACCGTCCCGGTCGTCGTCACGGTTGCACGCGTCCCTGCGCGCAATCCTTCGGACCGATTCGGCTTCCACTGCGATACTCGGCGAAACATATGGGAACAGCCCCATTCCCTGATGGCTTTATTCATTTCCGCGCCGGAACAATCCGAGCCACTACGCCGACTCACGGCTGCTCGCTCGGCTCATCCAGCCCCCACAGCGGCGCCACCACCTCCCAGACGTTTTCCAGCACTCGCTCCTGCCCGGCGGCATTCGGGTGGATGCCGTCGTCCATCATCAGCTCGCGCTCGCTGGCTACGCCTTCGAGCAGGAACGGCAGCACCGGCAGGTCGCGCTCAGAGGCCAGCTGCTGGTACATGGCGGCGAACGGTTCAGTATAGGCCGGGCCGTAGTTGCTCGGCAGCATGATGCCCAGCAGCACTACCTGTGCGCCGTGGGCCTCGATGCGATCGATCAGTGTCTGCAGGTTGGCCTTGATGCGCGACAGTGGCAGGCCGCGCAGGCCATCGTTCGCGCCCAGTTCGAGCAGCACCCAGTCAAAGTCGCTGGTTGCCAGCACCTCCGGCAGGCGCGAAAGTCCGCCCGAGGTGGTCTCGCCGCTGACCGAGGCATTGGTGATCGCGAAGCGCCCCGGTGCCCGCTCAGCCAGTCGTTCATGCAGGCGGGCCACCCAGCCGGCCTCGGTGGGCAGCTGATAGGCGGCGGCCAGTGAGTCGCCGAAAATCAGGACTTCAGTCGTCGTGGGCGGACTGTCATCACCTATACTGGCGCCGAACCAGAAACACAGCAGCAACAGGGCGGCGACGCGCGCCGGCCATCCGCCACCGAGCTTTTTCCATGTCCCCATCTGATGCCCCCCGTGACGACCGTCGGCCGATCCTGAGTGTCGAGGGCGTGACGCAGACCGTGCGCACGCCCGAACCGCTGACCATTGTGCATGAGGCCACCTTGCAAATCTTCCCCGGCGAGGCGGTTGCCCTGATCGGCCCGTCGGGGGCTGGGAAATCCACCCTGCTGGCGTTGATGGCCGGGCTGGACACCCCCACGGCGGGGCGGATCACGCTTGACGGCCATGCCCTCGAGGGGCTCGACGAGGACGGTCGGGCCGCGGTGCGCGCCGGTCGGGTGGGGTTCGTGTTCCAGTCGTTCCAGTTGATCGGCGGGCTCAATGCCTGGGAGAACGTCGCCCTGCCACTGGAGCTGGCCGGCGATCGTGATGCGGGCAAGCACGCCCGCGCCGCGCTGGAGGAGGTCGGGTTGGGCGAACGGCTGCGGCACCTGCCACGTCAGCTTTCCGGCGGCGAGCAGCAGCGAGTGGCCCTGGCGCGAGCCTTCGTCGGTGAGCCAGCCCTGCTGTTTGCCGACGAGCCCACCGGCTCGCTCGATACCATCACCGGCGAGCATGTCATTGAATTGCTGTTTCGTCTGCGCGAGCGTCACCACACCACGCTGGTGCTGGTCACCCACGATCCGGCGCTGGCCGCCCGCTGTGACCGTGGTTTTCAGGTACGGGCCGGGCGTGTGTCCGAGTGGCAGCCCGACCCCGAGGTCTTGCAGTCGTGACAGGCCGCCGACCGGCGACCTGGCGTCTCGCCTGGCAGGGCCTGGTGCGCGAGCTGCAGAGCGGCCTGCTCACTTCGATGCTGCTGGCGCTGCTGGTGGCGGTCGCCTCGGTGACCGCGGTGGGCTTCTTCATTGATCGGGTCGATGGTGCCATGCGTGCCCAGGCGGCCCAGTTTCTCGCCGCCGACGCACGGGTGGTATCCCCGGACCCTCTCGATGCCGTCGCCCACGAGGCCGAATTGCTGGGTTTGACCACTAGCCGGCTGGTGACTTTCCCCACCGTCGTGCTGGCCGGCGAACAGACCTTGCTGGTGGGCCTGAAAGTGGTCGATGACGCCTACCCGCTGCGTGGCTCGTTGCGTATCCAGGATGCAGCCGGCAGCAGCACGGTCACTCATGGGCCGCCGCCCGGTGAGGCCTGGATCGGTCGCCGGGCGCTGCTTTCATTGGGCCTTGAGCTGGATGAGGCATTGCAGGTTGGTCAGACGCGGCTGGCGGTCAGCGCCGTGCTCGAAAGTGAGCCGGACGTGGGTAATGTGTTCTCGCAGGCCGCCCCGCGCCTGATGGTCCATCGCGCGGACTTGGCCGCGACCGGTCTGGTCACCAGTACCAGCCGGGTGGAGCATGCCCTGCTGTTGGCGAGCGACGCCAGCGATCGTGCTGCGCGGCTCGATCGCCTGGAGGCCAGCCTGCCCGCCGTGCTGGAACTCGAGCGGCCGGAATCAAGTCAGCCGGCCTTCGAGGCCGCCTTCGATCGAGCGGCACGTTTTCTTGGGCTGGCCGCGGTGGTTGCCGTGCTGCTCGCTGGGGCGGCGCTGGTGATCGCGGCACGACATTACAATCTCGTCCAGCAGGATGCCGCCGCACTGATGCGGGCGATGGGCGCCTCCTCGCGACAGATCGGGGCGATCTATCGCTGGCGGCTGCTGATGTTGGCCGTGGTTGCTGCGGTGCCCGGCATCATGATAGGCGCACTCACCCAGCTGTTGCTGGCGGATCTCATGGTCGCGGTGTTCGAGGTCGAGCTGCCACCGCCGGGGCTGATGCCGGTGGCCCTGGGGCTGGCGGTCGCCCTGGTGGCGTTGTTCGGTTTCGCCCTGCCGAGCCTGGTGCAGCTGAAGCACACCCCGCCACTGCGGGTGCTCAACCGCCAGGCCACTGCCCCGAGCCCGGCGGCGGCCGGTCTGTTTGGTGCCGGGGTCTTGGCCATCGGCCTGCTGGTCTGGTTCCAGGCACGTGATACCCAGCTCACGTTATATGTACTCGGCGGATTGGCTGTGAGTCTGGCGATATTCCTGCTGGTGTCCTGGGGGCTGATCACCGCATTGCGTCGCTGGCCGGCGCGAGGCGTGGCTCGTTTCGGGCTGGCGCGGATGGCCCGGGCGCGCTGGGTCTCGGCGACCCAGATCGCCGCGTTGGCGCTTGGGGTCACCGCCGTGCTGCTGCTGTCAGTAGTCCGCGCCGATCTCATCCAGGCCTGGGAGCGCCAGATCCCGCCGGATGCACCGAATGTGTTCGCGATCAATATCCAGCCCGATGAAGTGGACGCCATCCGTGGATTTTTCGCCCAGTGGTCGGTCGCTGATGCGGGCTTCTATCCGATGATTCGTGGTCGCTGGACGGGTCTGGACGGCGAAGACGTCGACATCTCGCGCCTCGAGGGCAGTGCCCATCGGCTGGCCACGCGTGAATTCAACCTGTCGGTCGGCGACGAGCTGCCCGGCAGCAATGAGGTGCTGCAAGGCCATTTTCCGGCGGCGGGCTTTTCGGTTGAGGAGGGCATAGCGGAAACGCTGGGCTGGTCGTTGGGCGATCGGCTGACCTTCCGCATTGATGGTCGACCGGTCACCGCGCCGATCACCTCGATCCGCTCGGTCGACTGGGACTCGATGCGACCGAATTTCTTCGTCATTGCCGCGCCATCGTTGCTGCCGGATGCGGCGGCGCAGTACGTCACCAGCTTCCATCTGCCTGATGGCAGCGAGGATCTGCAGGTCGAGCTGTTGCACGCCTTCCCGACGGTGACGTTGTTCGATGTCTCACGCATCCTCGAGGAGGTGCGCACCCTGATCGCGCGGGCCAGTCAGGCGGTCGAGTATGTTTTCGCCTTCACTGTCGCCGCGGGGCTGGTGGTGCTGTTGGCTGCCTTCGGCGCCAGCGAGCGCCAGCGTATTCACGACACTGCGGTGCTGCGGGTGATGGGGGCAACAAGGCGGATGGTGCTGGCCGCCTTGTGGATCGAGTTCCTCGCCCTGGGGCAGCTGGTCGGCTTGCTCGCTGCCGTGGCGGCGATGGGTGTCGGTGCGCTGCTGTCAGCGCAGGTCTTTGATCTGCCGCTGCGGCTCAACCCCTGGCTGCTTGCCTGGGGCGTTGGGGTGGGGCTGCTGCTCGCCGTCCTGGTCACGCCGCTGTTGGGCCGGCGCATGACGCGCGTGCCGCCGGCCCGCGCATTGCGGGGGTAGCGGCTACTGTCGCGGTCGCGACCTTCCTGGGCGAGTCCAGGGTGTTCGAGATCAGAGTGTTGGAGGCGGGTCGGGTCAGGGGCTTCCCCTCGTCGCCGGGCGGCGAGGTGGGAGGGCGGGGTGGCTAGTGCCTGACGAGGCTCAATCAGCTCGTTACTGGGTCGGCAAGACCAGCGTAAAGCGTACCGGTGCACTTTGGATGCGCACCTCGCCGTCACGACGAATCTGGGCGACCAGTTCATGCACCCCTGGGGTGATGCCGTTGATCAGATGTCGCTGACCACTGGAATCCCGCACCCGCGGTTCGCCGTCGACCAGGATGAACACCCGGTCATCCGAGTGCAGGCCTGGCTCGATGGCGAGCTGGATGGTGATGCTGCCGCGCATGCGGCTGGCGACCTCGCCATCGACCGGTTCGACGATTGCGAGTCGGTCGTAGCTATAGCTGGTCTCGGCCGCCTCGTCCGGCATGGACCCGGGCGGCAAGGTGGTAGTAGGCGTTGTTGGTGGCGGCGCGACCGGGCGCGGTTGGTCTGTTGTTTCATCGGTCGGGCCGGCGGGGGCGTTTCCCGAGGTTGGTTCGGGCAATTCGACTGGTTTCATCGGGATGACGGGGGCCGACTGGATCTCAAGCACCTTGGCGCCCGCGACCGGTTCGTCGGTGAAGACCGTCTCACCAGCGCTGTTGGTGTACTGGTAGACCTTGGCTGCCGACAGGGGCAGTGCCACGCCGCTGAGGGCGAGCAGGGCGGCGAGTCTGGCAAGGCGCCGGTTCCATGCGGTGGTCATGACGAGAGCCTTGCCGATGGTCTGGTTGATGGCTTGGGCATCATTCCCTTCCTTAGGTTTTTTCCCGCGGCGGTAGTCAGTCGCCAGGAGGCGTGATCAGATCACGGAGTCGGTCGAGTCGTGATTCGAGTGCATTGGCATCCGGGGCAGTAACGGTGACATGACCGAGCTTGCGGCCGGCCCGCGGGGTCTTGCCGTAATCGTGCCAACTGGTGCCGGGCACGGCGAGGACGGCCGCCGGGTCCGGCAGGCGGCCGATCAGGTTGAGCATGGCGACCTCGCCCAGCGGGTTGGTATCCCCCAGCGGCCAGTCGAGCAGGGCGCGGATATGGTTCGCGAACTGTGAAGTGCGTGCCCCGCCCAGGCTCCAGTGACCACTGTTGTGTACACGTGGTGCCATCTCGTTGATCATCAGCCGCCCGTCGACGACAAAGAACTCGATCGCCAGCACTCCGATATAGTCGAGTCGTTCCATCACCAGTTTGGCGGCCCGCTCGGCCTCGATCTGCAATGGATCACCGACGTGAACCGTGGACTGCCAGAGGATGCCATCCTGGTGCACGTTGGTTGCCAGGGGGTAGACGCGCTGTTCACCGCTGCGACTGCGTACCGCGATGATCGAGACTTCGCGCTCGAAGGGTTGCATTTGTTCCAGAATCGCCGGCACGCCGCCGAGCGTCTCCCAGGCGGCAGCGGCCTCGCCCAGGTCGCCCGGGTTACCAGGGTTGTCCGCGGTGCCTGGGGCTGCATCCCGAAGGGGGGCGGTCAGGCGCACTTGCCCCTTGCCGTCGTAGCCGAAGCGACGCGTTTTGAGGATCGCCGCTCCGCCGAGCCGCGAGACGCCTTGGACAATGTCCTGTGCCGAATCGATTCGCAGCCAGGGGGCGACCGACAGGCCGATTTCTTCGAAGAACTGTTTTTCTTCAAGGCGGTCCTGGGCGATGGCGAGCGCCCGCGGGTTTGGCATCAGGCAGTTGCGCGCGGCGAGCTGCTCTGCTGAGGCCAGCGGGACGTTCTCGAATTCCAGGGTGATCAGATCACATTCGACGGCGAGCTGCTCGAGGGCCTCGGAGTCGTCGAATTCAGCTCGGATATGTCGGCCGACCGAGGCGGCCGGCGGGTCCACGGCTGGATCGAGGAAAGTGAAGCGCTGCCCCATGGCTACGCCGGCCAGCCCCAGCATCTGACCGAGCTGACCACCGCCGATCACCCCGATATGCAACCCGGCGGGCTCGCCGGTGCGGCCTTCGACGCGTGGCACCTGACATTGGTTTTGGACGCTGCTCATCGTGTCAGTCCTTGCCTGGCTCGGGCTTGTCGAGCACGGCCTGTGTCTGACGCTCGCGCCAGGCGTCCAATTGTGCGGCCAGCGCTTCGTCGGTGATCGCCAGCGTCGCGGCGGCCAGCAGCGCGGCGTTGGTTGCCCCGGCGCGGCCGATCGCCATCGTGCCGACCGGCACGCCGGCGGGCATCTGCACGATCGACAGCAATGAATCCATCCCCGACAGGGCCTTGGATTGCACCGGCACACCGAACACCGGCAGACGGGTCTTGGCTGCCACCATGCCCGGCAGGTGGGCCGCACCACCGGCTCCGGCGATGATCACCTTCAGCCCCCGCTCCACGGCCGTACCGGCGTAGTCGAACAGCTTGTCGGGGGTGCGGTGTGCCGAGACCACTGCCTTCTCGAAGGGGATCTCCAGCGCATCGAGCATCTCGCAGGCATGCGACATGGTTTCCCAGTCGGACTGCGAGCCCATGATCACGCCAACCAATGGCCGGGTTTTCATACGTCGCTCACTATCGCCGGGAAGGAGCCTTTGAGGGCAGGGTGGGTGTTGACCACGCCCACGGCGGCGACATAGAGGAATACCAGGATCGCCAGGATCCAGGCGCTGGCGCGCATGCCGCGGCTGCGACCGAAGCGCAGGGCGACCAGCCCCAGCCCGATGTAAACCACCAGGCCGACGATCTTGACGGTGAGAAACTGCGGGTGCACCCCATGGCGCCAGAAAAGCAGCCAGGCGGCGACCAGGGCGCTGACCAGAAGCACGGTGTCGACGACATGCGGCGTGATCCGCACCCATTTCCTGGTGAGCATGGACGAACCGGCGAGCATCCAGCCGCCACGCACGATGAAGCCGAGCAGAGACAGCACGACCGCCAGGGCATGCAGGTGAATCCAGAAAGATGCTTGAGACATGAAATATCGTCCGTGTCGAGAGTGCCGCGCTCCCGTTTCGTAGTAACGGGTGCCATCCGCGGCACTGATGGTCGGTTTTGAGCCGACATGGGTGGGCTGGCGAAAGGTGCAAGCATAAAGCAAAGCCCTCGCGCCCCCAACAGGGACACTCCGCTCGTTATTCGGGCTGGCAGATCTCGCCGCGGGCGGTGGCCACCAGGGTGCGCACGACCAGCGCGCCGATCAGCACCGCAGTCACGACCGCAAGCAGCATCCCCAGCCCGTTCCAGAATACGTCACTGCTTGCTTCGGCCATGCGCAGGGTCGCCAAGGTGATCGCCGCCAGTGGAAAGGAGTAGGCCCACCAGGAAAGGGCGAACGGTAGACGGATGAAATGAGCGATCTGCCACACCAGCAGCAGGGTCAGGAACAGGCCGACATTGAGCAACACCAGTGCGAAGCCGTCTGGCAAGCTGCCCGGGTGGAGGGCCAGCCATGACAGGAACCCCAGGGCTGGTGGTGCGATCAGGATGAACAGGGTCGGCATCAACTTGCCCGGCATGGGCGCGTGGAAGAAATAGCGGTTCATCAAGATGGCGAACAGCAACGGCCAGAACATCAGCCCGGTGCTGAAAAAGAACCACGACAGCGTCTCGTAGCCCAGCGGCACCCCGGCGATTGGCACGAGGATGTTGCCCACGATCGGGATGAACCACGCCGGGTTGGAGTGCTGGATCTCGAAATGGTCCTGGTGCATCCAGCGGCTGAGAATCATCAAGGTCAGGACCAGATGACCGGCGGCGCCGACGCCCCACAGCAGGTGGGCAAGTCCGGGCCAGCGAGTCAGGGTGGCCGTCCCCAGCAGGATCAGACCAATGGTGATCGTCGGGAAGAGGCTCAGTTTTACAGGATGGTTGAACTCCGCCCGTACCGCATCGGGATGACGGACGGCCTTGGCGAGATAAATGATGGCGATCAGCGCATAGACGGCCAGATCGATGACCACCAGGACGTCGGCAACCGTGGCGATCCAGGTCCCCGGATCGCCCAGTGCATCAATCACCAGCGTCAATCCGGCCAGGCCCATGACTATCGCGAACATGGGGACGGGAAAATGAAATAGTCTGTCTTTTTCTGCAGGCATTGGCGCACCTTTCATGGTCGGCTTTGTCTATTGAGCATAAGAGTGTCTTATGCTCTTATGCCAATGTAGGTGTGCCGCAAGAGCAAGCGGTCGGGTGCATATCGGACTCGCCTGCCAATCAGGTGACCAAAGTGTAGACTTTCAGTCAGCCTTTAGATGGGGGCAAGACATGCAACTACCTAATCACCTGGTTTCCTTGCCGATCGCGACCATCGGTTGGCTGATCGCATTGGCCAGTGTTGCTTGGGCTGTGCGTGCCGCTCCTTGGCCGGCGCTGCGCGCCGAACCGGCTCGCCTCAATCTGGTAGGGCTGGCGGGGCTTTTCCTGCTGGGAATGTGGTCGCTCAAGGCCACCCTGATGCCGGGGCTCACGCTGCACTTCCTCGGAATGGCGGCAGTCACGCTGGTGATCGGGCTGGAGCTGGCGTTGATCGTGGGGCTGGCTGCAGCAATCGCGTTGCCGCTGGTCTTTGGTGGCGGGCTGGCCATTGCCGGCTGGGATTTCCTGCTCAGCGCCCTGCTGCCCGCCCTACTCACCTACGGCCTCACACGTGCCTCGCAGCGTTGGTTGCCGCTCAACTTTTTCATCTACCTTTTCATCGGCGTGTTCCTGTCTGCCGTGCTCAGCATGGTGGCCCATGGTGTCGGCACCGCCTTGCTGGTGATGGCGATGGGGCTATATGACGGTGGCCTCGTCTGGAACAACTACCTGCGTATTCTGCCGCTGATCGCGTTTGCCGAGGGAGTGGCCAATGGCATGCTCATGACCGCGCTGGCGTTGGTTGTGCCGCAGTGGGTAATCTCCTTCGACGATCACCACTATATCGATGGGCAGTAGGAGCGACCGGTCGGTTCCCGATACCGCTCTGCCGGACCTGCGGGCGACCACCTCGGTGTTGCGTCTTGCTATCATGCAGCTTGCAGGATGCATTCTCCATTTGCCTGTCGACAGAATTGCCGACAGGCAACTCATTGCTTATGGAGCGCATTCTATGCGCGGCATGAATCTTGCTTCATAATGCTGAGGAACCGAGATTGGCTGCCGAGCAGGAGCGAGCTCGGGTAATTTGTCGTTACAAGATATTCAGGAGTTCCCCATGAAAAAGCTGACTGCGATTATCCTCTCCTCTGGCCTGGCTGTTGCCGGCGCTCAGGCCATGGCCGCTGACGTGGATGCTGGCAAAAAACTCTATGAGCAGAGCTGTGCTTCCTGCCATGGCATGAAGGCTGCTGGCCAGGGCATGTTCCCGCAATTGACGGGCAAGAGTGCCGAGCACCTCGCCACAGCAATGACCCATTACAAGAATGGCGATCAGGCCGCGCTGCAGGAAATGGACGGCGATTTGGGTGGCCCTAATTACGCCATCATGGCACCGAATGCCGCCGGCCTGTCTGAAGAAGACATCGACAACGTGAGCGCGTACATCAGTAGCCTCTGATTTCGTTGTCGACAAGGTTTGGCAGGAAGCCCGGACCGGTTGGTCCGGGTTTTTTGTGTCTGAGACATGCTGGTGCGGACTGTGGCGACGCATGGCATGCTCCGCGGCAGCCGTTCCCACATATAGGCTCGCGCGATTCGCTTGCGCGGCAAGCTCCCACAGCGGCATCGATCCCTGTGGAAGCAGATTTCACTCGCGCAGATTGTGCGTGGGTAGCCGTTCCCGGCTACCCTGTCCTCGTTCGTTTTACGCCTTCGCCGGCGCCAGTATCCGGCTGAGGTAGTGGCCGGTGTACGAGCCTTCCACCTTGGCGACCTGTTCCGGGGTGCCCGAGGCGATGATGCGCCCGCCGCCAGAGCCACCCTCGGGGCCGAGGTCGACGAGCCAGTCGGCGGTCTTGATCACGTCGAGGTTGTGCTCGATCACCACGATAGTGTTGCCACGGTCGCGCAGGCGGTAGAGCACGCGCAACAGCTGGGCGACGTCCTCGAAGTGCAGGCCGGTGGTCGGCTCGTCCAGGATATAGAGGGTGTCGCCGGTGTCACGCTTGGCCAGCTCGCGCGAGAGCTTGATGCGCTGGGCCTCGCCGCCGGAGAGCGTGGTGGCGTTCTGTCCCAGCTTCACATAGCCCAATCCGACATCCATCAGGGTGCTCAACCTGCGGTGCAGGCTGGGTACCGCCTCGAAGAATTCGGTCGCCTCCTCGATAGTCATCCCCAGCACGTCACTGATGGTCTTGTCCTTGTAGCGGATGTCGAGCGTCTCGCGATTGTAGCGTGCGCCACCACAGATATCGCAGGACACATACACGTCCGGCAGGAAGTGCATCTCGACCTTGATCACCCCGTCGCCCTGACAGGCCTCGCAGCGTCCGCCCTTGACGTTGAAGGAGAATCGCCCAGGTGTGTAGCCGCGTGAGCGGGCCTCCTGCGTGCCGGCGAACAGCTCGCGAACGGTGGTGAACAGCCCGGTGTAGGTTGCCGGGTTCGAGCGTGGTGTGCGGCCGATCGGCGATTGGTCGATGGCGATCACCTTGTCGAGCTGCTCCAGCCCGATTATTTCCCGGTACGGTGCGGTCGTCGCGCTGGCGCGATTGAGTTGGTGGGCGCAGATTTTGTACAGGGTCTCGTTGATCAGTGTCGATTTGCCCGAGCCGGACACACCAGTGATGCAGGTGAACAGCCCCAGCGGGATATACAGCGGATCGCCGACCAAATTGTGTCCGGTCGCGCCCTCCAGCGTCAGCATCTTCTCGGTGTCGGCCCGGTTGCGTGTCGGGATCGGGATCTGGCGTTGGCCCGACAAGTACTGGCCGGTCAGCGAGTCTTTCGTCGCCACAATGTCTGCCGGCGTGCCCTGGGCGACCACCTCGCCGCCGTGCGCCCCGGCACCGGGACCGATGTCGAGCACGAAGTCGGCCGCACGGATGGCGTCTTCGTCGTGCTCGACCACGATTACCGTATTGCCGAGGCCCCGCAGATGGGTGAGCGTGCCCAGCAGGCGGTCGTTATCGCGCTGGTGCAGGCCGATCGACGGTTCGTCGAGGATGTAGGTCACGCCGACCAGCCCCGAGCCGATCTGACTTGCCAGCCGGATGCGCTGGGCCTCGCCGCCGGAGAGGGTCTCGGCGCTGCGATCGAGAGACAGGTAATTCAATCCCACGTCATTGAGGAAGCGTAATCGCGAGCCGATCTCACGGATCACCGACTTGGCGATATCGCCACGCGCGCCCTCAAGCTCCAGCGTGTCGAAATAGCTTGCCGAGTCGCCGATCGACCAGCGAGTGATCGTCGGCAGGCTGTGGTCTTCGATATACACGTGTCGCGCGGCGCGATTGAGCCGCGTGCCGTGACAGCTCGGACAGGCCTGCTCGGAGATGTAGCGGGCCAGTTCCTCGCGCACCGCCTGTGATTCGGTCTCGCGGTAGCGCCGTTCCATGTTGGGCAGCACGCCCTCCCAGGGATGGGTGCGCTCCTTGGGCCGGCCGCGCGGGGCGATGTAGATGAAGGCGATCTTTTCCTTGCCCGACCCGTTCAGGATGATCTCGCGTAGCTCCTCGGGGAGCTCATTCCAGGGCGTCTCAAGGTCGAAGTCGTAGTGGCGGGCCAGAGAAGAGAGCAGCGCGTGATAATAGGCATTGCGCCGATCCCAGCCACGCACCGCGCCGGCCGCCAGCGACAGCTCGGGGTTGATGATCACCTTCTGCGGGTCAAAGAACTGCTGCACGCCCAACCCGTCACAGCTCGGGCAGGCACCGACCGGATTGTTGAAGGAGAACAGCCGTGGTTCGAGTTCGGCCAGCGAGTAGCCGCACTTGGGGCAGGCGTGCTTGGAGGAGAAGACCTGTTCCTCGTCGCTGTCCATCGACACCACCATCGCCCGGCCATCGGCCAGACGCAGCGCGGTCTCGAACGACTCGGCCAGTCGCTGTTGCAGGTCGGCGCGGATCTTGAAGCGATCGACCACCACCTCGATGGTGTTGTTTGTCTTGGGGTCCAGGGTCGGGGTCTCGTCGATCTCGTAGACAGCACCGTTGACGCGAACCCGCAGAAAACCCTGCGCCTGCCACCCTTGGAAAAGCTTGTGGTGCTCGCCCTTGCGATTCTCGATCACCGGCGCGAGCAGCAGCCACCTCGAGTCCTCGGGGAGCGTCATCACCTGGTCGACCATCTGCGAGACCGTCTGCGCGGTCAGGTCGATGTCGTGTTCCGGGCAGCGCGGAATACCGGCGCGGGCGTACAACAGACGCAGGTAGTCGTAGATTTCGGTGACCGTGCCCACCGTCGAGCGAGGGTTGTGTGAAGTGGTCTTCTGCTCGATCGAGATCGCGGGCGATAACCCCTCGATGGTATCGACGTCCGGCTTGTCCATCATCGACAGGAACTGGCGCGCATAGGCCGACAGTGACTCGACGTAGCGACGCTGGCCCTCGGCGAAGATCGTGTCGAACGCCAGCGACGACTTCCCCGAGCCCGACAGGCCGGTGATGACGATCAGCTTGTCACGCGGCAGATCGACATCGATATTCTTCAGGTTGTGCGTACGGGCGCCGCGGATACGGATGAAAGGATCGGCCATGGTATTGCGCTTGTCGCTCGAGTTGGATGGGCGTCGCGGGCTAGGCAGGAACGCGTGGTTCCCGCCGCGCGCGGAACCGGGTAGTGTAATCGAAAGGCACCGGTCCCGTTGCCCCGAGGCACCCCGGCGAAGAGCAACGGCGATTCGTTGCGTACTTCCCGAATGCTTTATAGTGACCGTTTGGTCGGTGATGCGACCGGTTTGGCAGGAATCAGCAAGGAGTTTGAATTATGGCTCGCGGTGTGAACAAGGCAATCATCATCGGCAACCTCGGGGCCGATCCGGAGGTCCGTTACCTGCCGTCCGGCGGTCAGGTCGCGAATATCAACGTGGCCACCACCGAGCAGTGGCGTGACAAGGCGACTGGTGAAAACCGCGAGAACACCGAGTGGCACCGGATCGTGTTCTTCGGCCGCCTGGCGGAGATCGTCGGCGAATACCTGAAGAAGGGTAATCAGGTCTATGTCGAGGGACGGATCCAGACCCGCAAGTGGCAGGGGCAGGACGGCCAGGACCGATACACCACCGAGATCGTGGCCAATGAGATGCAGATGCTTGGCGGTCGTCAGGGTGGTGGCGGCCAGGGCGGTGGTTACGCTGCCGGGCAAGGTGCCCAAGGGGGCGGTTACGGGGGCGGCCAGGCCCAGGGTGGCCAAGGTGGCTATGGCGGTGGTGCCGGGGCCCCACCCGCGCCGCCACGTCAGGACGAGCGCCCGGCCAAGTCCATCGACGATGGCTTTGGCGAGGACGATATTCCCTTCTGACGGCCACCTTGCAATAAACATGGCAAGACTCGAGCCAAAGCCCGCGCTGCCGCGGGCTTTTTTAATGAAACGATCTGCCATCAACCGACTGCTGCGCTCGGTCTTGACGGGATGGGCGGACTCGACTAGTTTCGGTTGGGCGTCTTTCCTGCCCAACGGCAGCAGGCGGCTGTCGCGGCAACGAAAGAAAGACGTCTCCGGTTCCTGCCTGCGGTCAAGTCGCGTGCAGTGGAGCCAATCCCGTGAACAAAAGGAGTCAACAATGAGTGCACGAGTGGGCCAGAAAGCCCCGGAATTCAGTGCACCCGCTTACTACAAGGGCGAGTTCACCGAGGTGAGCCTGTCCGACTTTGCCGGTAAGTGGGTCCTGCTCTGTTTCTATCCGGGCGATTTCACCTTTGTCTGAGCAACTGAAGTGTCTGCGGTCGCAGCGAACTATGACAAGTTGCAAGATCTGGGTGTCGAAGTCATTTCCGTCAGTGTGGACAGCACGTTTGTCCATAAGGTCTGGAATGATGTCGAGCTGAGCAAGATGGCCGATGGTGGCGTGCCATTTCACATGGCATCCGACCAGAGCGGCGAACTGGGTCGCGCCTACGGGGTTTGGGACGAGGAGTCGGGAGTTGATTTCCGCGGCCGCTTCATCATTGATCCGGATGGCGTCATTCAGGCCGCCGAGATTCTTACGCCTCCGGTCGGCCGGAAGCTGGCGGAGACCATTCGCCAGGTCCAGGCCTACCAGCACGTGCGCAAGACCAAGGGCGCAGAAGTCTGCCCCGCCGGCTGGGAGCCTGGCAAGACCACGCTCAAGCCCGGTCCTGATCTGGTCGGCAATGTCTGGAAGGTCTGGAAGCCCTCCGACGAATAGCCGCGTGATCGCCAGGAGCAGCTGAGGGGCACAAGGCCTAAAAACCCAGGCTGGCCCGGCGAGCGGTTCACCATGACCCCGTCTTTCAGGCGGGGTTTTTTCGTATCATTCAGTGGCAGCCCTTGGGGCGCAATGCCACAGCAAATTTCTCCGCTGCGGCGTCCAGGTGCAACGGCCGGCAAGGGGCGGTAAACGACAGGATGATTGATCTTTCTCGACTACCTTCAGTCAGCCGCCTGCTGGCCGAATCGACCATCGCTGCCCTGGTGGAGCGCCACGGCCGGCAGGTGATGACCAGCCTCCTGCGCCAGACGCTTGATGAGGTGCGTGAGGCAGCGCGAAACGGTGCTGAAATCCCCGCGGATGCGGTGCTGATCGAACGAATCGCTACCGCCGCGGAGGCTCAGGCCCGGCCCAGGCTGCGCCCGGTGTTCAACCTCACCGGTACAGTGCTACACACGAACCTGGGGCGGGCGCCGCTTCCGGAAGAGGCGATCGAGGCGCTGGTCACCGCAGCACGCAACCCTTGCGCGCTTGAATACAGCCTCGAGGATGGCAGGCGTGGCGATCGCGACGACGTGGTCAGCGATCTGCTGTGCGAACTGACTGGCGCCGAGGCCGCCACCGTGGTCAACAACAATGCCGCGGCGGTCTTTCTGCTGCTCGATACCCTGGCGCGCAAGCGGCAGGTGCTGGTCTCCCGGGGGGAGCTGGTGGAGATCGGAGGCTCTTTTCGTATACCCGACATCATGAGCCGGGCCGGTGCAAAGCTGAAAGAGGTCGGCACCACCAATCGCACTCACCTGGAGGACTATCGCCAGGCCATCGGCAAGCGCACGGCGATGCTGATGAAGGTCCATACCAGCAACTACAGCATCCAGGGCTTCACCAAATCGGTGCCCGAAGTGGATCTGGCGGATCTGGCGCATGAGCATGACCTGCCTTTCGTGGTCGATCTGGGTTCCGGCACCTTGACCGATCTCGAGCGCTGGGGGCTGCCGCATGAGCCGACCCCGCGCGCGAGCATCGTTGCTGGCGCCGATCTGGTGACTTTCTCCGGCGACAAGCTGCTTGGTGGGCCACAGGCCGGTCTGTTGGTGGGCAGCAAGGGCCTCATCGATGCCATCAAGCGCAACCCGCTCAAGCGCGCCCTGCGCGTCGACAAGCTCACCTTGGCCGCCCTGGAGGCGGTGTTACGGCTCTATCGTGATCCGGATCGTCTGCCCGAACGCTTGACCGCGCTGCAGCAGCTGACCCGTCCCGAGGCCGAGATCGAAGCGGCCGCCAAGCGTCTGTTGCCGCCACTGCAGGCCGCTTTGGCCGCGCTGCCGGTGACGATGACGACGCTGGCGCTGCGCTCGCAGATCGGCTCCGGCTCCCTGCCGGTCGAGCGCCTGCCGTCGGCCGGAATCGCCATTCGCCCGCGCGGCAAGCGCAGCGGTGTTCTGCACCGTATCGAGGCCGGGCTTCGGGCCTTGCCGCAGCCGGTGATCGGCCGCATCGAGGACGACGCCCTTCTGCTGGATCTGCGTTGTCTTGCCCGGACAGACGAGAGTGAGTTCGTCGCCCAGTTGTCACGCCTGGAAGTGCCCGAAGAGGTCCCTGAATCACCATGCTGATCGGGACCGCAGGCCATATTGACCACGGCAAGACCTCCCTGGTCAGGGCGCTGACTGGAGTGGATGCCGATCGTCTGCCGGAGGAAAAACAGCGCGGCATTACCCTCGATCTTGGCTATGCCTACCGCCCGCTGGCGGACGGCTCCATCCTTGGCTTTATCGATATGCCGGGCCATGAACGGTTGATCCGCAACATGCTTGCCGGGGCCAAGGCGATCGATTTTGCCCTGCTGGTGATCGCCGCCGACGATGGGCCGATGCCGCAGACCCGCGAGCATCTGGAGCTGCTTGATCTGATCGGTATTGACCAGGCCGCGGTGGCCATTACCAAGACCGACACCGTCGAGCCGGCACGACTCGCCGAGGTTCAGAGCGAGGTCGCTGCGCTGTTGGCCGGGACGACGCTGGCCGATAGTCCGATTTTCGCCTGTTCGGTGCGAAGCGGTGCCGGTGTGGACGCGCTGCGTGATCATCTCGAGAGCAGGGCAGCCGTCTTCGAGCCCCCGCCTGCCAGCGGTGGCTTCCGCTTGGCCATTGATCGTCAGTTTTCGATTGCCGGCACGGGCACTGTCGTCACGGGCACCGTCGTGGCCGGTCGGGTCGCCGTCGGCGATACCCTGACGCTGGCGCCGCACGGATCGCAAGGGGCGAGAGTGCAGGTGCGCGGGCTGCGCGTGCAGGATCAGCCGGCCGAGATCGGGCAGGTCGGTGAGCGCTGCGCCGTGGCACTGAGGGGGACGGTCGAGCGCAAGGAGATCGAGCGTGGCATGTGGCTGGTGGCGCCGCCACTGGCCCGACCCCTGACGCGTTTCCAGGCCGAGCTGCGAGTGCCGAAGGGCCAGCGTCCGGTCAAGCACATGCAGTCGGTGCACGTGCATATCGGCACTGACGACATCATGGGACGGGTGGCGTTGCTCGATGGTCGGGTGGCGGAGCCCGGCGAGACTGCGCTGGCAGAGATCCTGTTGCAACGGGAGACGCTGACCCTGCGTGGCGATCCGTTCGTGCTGCGCGACGCCGGTGATCAACGGACCGTGGCGGGAGGGCGAACGCTCGATATCGATCCGCCGCGCCGGCACAAACGCAGCCCTTTCCGGTTGGCGTTGCTGGACAAGCTGCGTGACGACGACCCGGCGGTGGCGCTGAGCTACCTGGCGGCAAAGGCGGAGACCGGCGTTGATCTGGTCGGTTTTGCTCAGAACTGGAACCTCGGCAGCTCGGAGGCCGAGGCGTTGTGGCGACGCGTCGAGCTGCGGGTAATCCGTGATGGCGACGAGGCCATCGGCCTGGCGACAGCGGCCTGGGGTCAGTTGAAGTGGCGGCTGGTCGAGGTGCTGGGCGAGGAGCACGAGCGGGCGCCGGACATGATTGGAGTGGAGGCCGGGCGGCTGCGTCGCGTGGTGTCGGTGCGACTGTCACCATTGCTGTTCCGCGCCTTGACTGACGAGTTGCTGGCGGATAGCGAGATTTCTCTCACCCAGGCTTGGTTTCACCTGCCGGAGCATCGCGTCCAGATCAGTGCGGAGGATCGCGAGCAATTTGCCATCCTCGAACCGCTGTTGCGGACGTCTCCTTACAACCCGCCGCGGGTGCGCTACGCCGCTCAGGATGTGGGCATGGAAGAGGGCGAGGTGCGTCGATTGTTTCGGCGCCTGGCGCGTGCCGGTGAGCTTTATCCGGTCGCCCATGATCACTACTTCACCGCCGAGGCCGTGACCGAGCTGGCCGGGATCGTGCGCCGACTGAACGAGGAGCAGGGCGCGGCACGGGCGGCAACCTTTCGCAATCTGTTGTTCCCCGATGGAGGTGGCGGGCGCAAGGTGGCGATCCAGATTCTCGAATTCTTCAACCGCGTTGGTTACACTCGGCGGGTCAATGACGACCATATCTTGCGTCATGATGGGGCGGCGACCCCATGGATACGTTGAGATGGGTACGTTGGTATGGATGCGTTGCATCGAACGTGTCAATGATTTCCTTGGAAGAGATCGCTCCCCGGTGGGACGCCCGATCTTCAAAATCGGGAGGGGCTGCCAAGCGGTCCCTGATAGGTTCGACTCCTATTCTCTTCCGCCAAACATTTGCCCGAACATTTGCCCGAACATTTGCCTCGGATTGCTGGATCAGGTCAGTCGCCCACGGGTGGTCTGATAGTGATTCGCTGATCCTGGATGCCGGTCAGTAAGGCGAAAGCCCTGCTCAGAGATGAGCAGGGCTTTTTTCGTTTCAGAGCGGTCGGTTGACTGTGTCGACCGGGGCGCATCCAGACCGAAGGAGGTCAGTGAGTGTCGTGCTGCCGGGCGCCGCTGACGGTTGCACCGGACTGTGGGCTGTGATTAGCTGATTGTCACCGGGCCGGCACTGTTGAAGCGGTGGCTGGCCGGCTTCCCACCCGTTTTCGTCTCCGGTCGCGGCCGGAATCTACCTAGAGGTCTGCGGTGCGCACGATCTGGACCAACATTGCTGCCGATGCCACTGACCTCCGCCGTCGTCTGCACCAGGCCCCGGAGCTGACCTGGCAGGAGCACGGCACGGCCGGCACCATCCGCAAGGAACTTGATCGCCTCGGGATTCCCTGGCGCGTCTGCGCTGGTACTGGCACGGTCGCGCATCTCGCCCCGGATGCCAGTGGCCGACACATCGCCCTGCGAGCCGACATCGATGCACTGCCGATCGATGAAATCAGTGGCAGGGACTGGGCCTCCGGCACGCCGGGGGTCATGCATGCCTGCGGCCACGACGGGCACACCGCCACCCTGCTGGCGGCCGCCCGCTGGCTCAAGGTTCATGAAGAGCAGCTGCCCGGGCCAGTGACCCTCTTGTTCCAGCCGGCCGAGGAAGGCGGCCACGGTGCCCGCGAGATGATCCGGGATGGTGCGCTGGAAGGCGTTGACTGGATATTCGGCTGGCACAACTGGCCGGCGATCCCTTTCGGCCAGGCGGTCTGTCCGGATGGCCCGGTGATGGGCGCCAATGGCATCTTTGAAATCCAGCTCAAGGGCCGCGGCGGGCACGCCAGCCAGCCCGAGTCCAGTCGCGACCCCATACTGGCCGGCAGCGCGCTGGTCCAATCGATCCAGCAGATTGTCTCGCGCCGGATCGCCCCGCAGGCGGCAGCGGTGGTCAGCGTGACCATCTTCGAGGCAGGAAGGGCGATCACCGCCATTCCGGATAGCGCCCGGCTGGCAGGTTCGGTGCGCGTTGGTCGCACCGAGCAGCGCGATGCCGTCGCCAAGCATCTTGAGCAGATTGCGCACGATACGGCCGCCGCCTATGGGATCGAAGCCCAGGTCACCTTCACGCCCCGCTACCAGGCCACCGTCAATCACGCCGAGCCGGCGGCCTATTATCGTGCGGCAATGGCACGCGTGCTGGGCCCGACGTGGCGGGATACGTCGCTGGCGCTGCCGATCATGGCATCCGAGGACTTCAGCTACTACCTTCGGGAGGTACCCGGTGCCTTCGCCCTGATTGGGGCCGATGACGGCGAAGGACATCACTGGTCCTGTCACAGTCCGCATTACGACTTCAATGATCGACTGATCGACCCGGTAGGGCGGCTTTTTGCCGATCTGGTCGGGGTCGCGGTCAGGTCGAGCCCGGGTTGAGGCTGGGCTGAAGCCAGGCTGAGAGTAGATTAGGTGGGCCTCTTGGCGAGGTCTGCCGACGACAGGCCGGGAAAGACCGGCTGGCGGCCCGCCGCGGAATGGCGGGCCGCAACACCCGCAACCAAGGGAGAGTATTGATGAGCATGCAGGTGTTCGAACAGTGGGAATCCGAGATCCGCGCATACTGCCGTGTGGCGCCGACGGTCTTTCATTCGGCGAGCAATGCGCGCCAGGTCGATGAGCAGGGCAAGAGTTACATCGACTTCTACGCCGGCGCCGGGGTGCTGAATTTCGGGCACAACGACCCGAAGATGAAGGACGCCATCATCGACTACATCCAGAACGATGGCGTGGCCCACAGCCTGGACATGTACACCAGCGCCAAGCGGACCTTTATCAGCAAGTTTGTCGATACCGTCCTCAAGCCGCGCGACATGGACTATCGGCTGCAGTTCGTCGGCCCGACCGGTACCAACGCGGTCGAGGCGGCGCTCAAACTGGCCCGTCGCGTCACCGGTCGGAATCAGGTGGTGTCCTTCCACCATGCCTTCCACGGCATGACGCTCGGCTCGTTGGCGGCGACCGCCAATGCGCACTTTCGCAATGCCGCCGGGGTGCCGCTGGATAACGTCGTCCACCAGGCCTTCGGTTGCGAGCGCCCCTGCCCCGGCTGCACGCTCGGCTGTGGCATGGACTCACTCGAGCGTCTACGCGATATCTATGCCGATCCGTCCTCCGGTTACGCGCCACCGGCGGCCATTCTGGTCGAGACCATCCAGGCCGAGGGCGGCGTGCGTGTCGCTTCGCAGGCCTGGCTCAAGGGCATCCAGGATCTGGCGCAGGACCTCGGTGCGCTGTTCATCATCGATGACATCCAGGCGGGTAGTGGTCGCACTGGCTCGTATTTCTCCTTCGACGAGATGGGTCTCGACCCGGACATCATCACGCTGGCCAAAGGCCTCGGCGGCTTCGGCACGGCGATAGCGATGAATCTCAACAAGCCCGAGCACGACAAGCACTGGCGGCCGGGTGAGCATACCGGCACCTTCCGCGGCCAGAACCTGTCGTTCGTCGCCGGCACCGTGGCGCTGGGCTTCTTTGACGACCCGGCATTCATGCAGGAAACCCGCCGCAAGGGCGAGGTGATCCAGAAGCGCCTGGAGCAGATTGCCGCCAAGTACCCAAGCTTCGATGTGCGCGGCCGCGGCATGATGCAGGCAATCGACTTCATCGACGGTGATCTTTCCAAGCGCGTGGCGCGCGAGTGCTTCGATCGCGGCTTGCTGGCGGCGGTCTGCGGCCCACGCGGCGAGGTCATCAAGCTGATTCCGCCGCTGACCATTCCCGATGACGATCTCGCGGAGGGACTGGACCTGTTCGAGCAGGCCGTTGATGCACAGATGGAGGGCTAGCTCATGAGGCAGCGTGACGACATGACGTTTCCGATGGTGGAGTACGAACGCCGGCTCGGCGATCTGCGCAGGCGCATGGCTGAACGGCTGCTGGATGCGGTGATTATCACCGATCCCGAAAACCTCATGTATCTGACCGACTATCAGACGACGGGGTATTCATTTTTCCAGGCGCTGGTAGTACCGCTTGAGGGCAAGCCCTTCATGATCACGCGTACATTGGAGGAGTCCAACGTCCATGCGCGCACCTGGGTGGAAATCACCCGGCCCTACCCGGATACGGGTGACGCCATCCAGATGCTGGTGTCCGCGCTCAAGGAGTTCGGGCTGGCGAACAAGTGCCTTGGCTACGAGCGCAACAGCTACTTCTTCCCCGCCTACCAGCAGGATGCCTTGCATACCACGTTGACCGGAGCGCAGTTGTTGGACTGCTTTGGCATTGTCGAATGCGGACGGCGCACCAAGTCCAGGTACGAGATTGACGCCATGCGCCGCGCGGCGACCGCCACTGAGGCGGGCATGAAGGCGGGGCTGGAGGCCTGCCGGGCTGGAGTCACGGAGAACGAAATCGGCGCGGAGATCTGCGCGGCGATGTTCCGTGTCGGTGGAGAGCCGCCGGCGGTGCTGCCCTATGTCACTTCCGGGCCACGCACCATGATCGGGCATGCCACCTGGGAGGGGCGCGTGGTCCAGCCGGGCGAGCATGTCTTTATCGAAGTCGCCGGCTGTTACCGTCGCTACCACACGGCCATGATGCGCACCGCGGTGCTCGGTGAGCCCACTGATCTGATGTGGAAGGCGGAAGAGCGCATGAAGATGGCCCTCGAGCGGGCCAAGGCGTTGATTCGCCCCGGCGTGACCGTCTCGGATGTCGACAACCTGATCCGCTCGATCATGACCGTCGACGATGCCCACGGGAAGCTGATCACCCGCTCGGGTTATTCCATCGGCATCGCCTTCCCGCCCAGCTGGGACGAGGGCTATATCTTGAGCCTCATGCACGGCGACAAGACGGCGCTGTGCGAGGGCATGACCTTCCACATCATCCCCTGGGTCTGGGGGGTGGATGGTGACAAGACCTGTGGCATTTCCGACACCATCTATGTCACCAAGGATGGCTGCGAGTCGTTCTTCACGCTGGACAAGGACTTCACGGTCAAGCGCGAAGAGGCCTGGTGCGAGATCGCAGACCCGCCGGTGATCGAGCTTCTGACCGCTGATGTCGCCGGCATGAATGCTCTGCCAGACAAATCGGGTCACAAGAATTCCCAGAAACAGTCCCAGCAGCAACCCAAGGAGCCCCGCGTTTCATGACACAGATTGTGATCAACCCGACCAACGGTCGGCAGCTGCACGAATTCCCGGTCATGGACCCCGCTCAGCGTGAGGCCGTGCTTGAGCGTAGCCAGAGCGCCTACCGGGACTGGCGCAAGACCAGCTTTGCCGAGCGGGCCGAGTTGCTGCGCCGCGTCGCCGAGGTCATGCGCGACGACCGCGAACGACTTGCCTTGCTGATGACCGATGAGATGGGCAAGCCGATCCGCGAGGCGCGCGGTGAGGTCGACAAGGCCGCCTGGTGCGCCGAGCATTATGCCGACCACGGCGAGACCTATCTCGCCACGGAGATGATCGGCTCGGACGCCACCATCAGTTATGTGCAATACCTGCCGATCGGCACGGTGCTGGGCATCCTGCCGTGGAACGCACCATTCTGGCTGGCCTTCCGCTTTGCCGCCCCGGCGCTGATGGCCGGCAACACTTGCGTGATGAAGCATGACTCCAACGTGCCGGCCTGCGCCGCCGGCATTGCCAAATCCTTCGAAAAGGCCGGCTTCCCCGAGGGCGTGTTCCAGAACATGCCTTTGGCTACCGAAGACATCGCCGGGGCCATCCAGCATGACTGCGTGCGTGCGGTGTCCTTCACCGGATCCGACCGGGCCGGCTCGATCGTCGCCGCCACCGCCGCACAGTACATCAAGCCGGCGGTGCTCGAGCTGGGCGGCTCGGACCCGGTCATCGTGCTGGCCGACGCGGACCTAGAGGTCGCTGCCGATACCGTGGTGCTCTCGCGGATTATCAACGCCGGGCAGTCCTGCATTGCAGCCAAGCGCATCATCATCGAGGAACCGATCTACGAGACCTTTCTCAGTATGCTCAAGGAGCGCCTCGGCAAGCTAAAAATGGGCGATCCGCGCGAAGAGACGACCGACATCGGACCGATCGCCCGCGCCGACCTGCGCGACGGTCTGCATCGTCAGGTGCGGGCCAGTATCGAGGCCGGTGCACGTTGTCTGCTGGGCGGCGAGATTCCCGCGGGCGACGGCTTTTTCTACCCGGCCACCCTGCTGGCCGACGTCGACGACAGCATGGTCGCCTTCTGCGAGGAAACCTTCGGTCCCATCGCCGTTGCCATGCCTGCGCGTGATGTTGACAATGCCCTCGAGATTGCCAACAACAGCCAGTACGGTCTTGGCTCCTCCATCTGGACCAGCGATGTGGCCAAGGCCATCGGTCTGGCCCGCGACTTCGAAGCCGGCCAGGTCTCGATCAACGGCATCGTCAAGACCGACCCGCGCCTGCCCAGCGGCGGCGTCAAACGCTCCGGCTACGGCCGCGAACTCGGCCCGCACGGCATCAAGATGTTCGTCAACGCCCAGCAGGTGTGGGTGGGGCCGGCGCGAGGCTAACCTCTCTACACTTCCCCAAGTGTCACATCCAAGCGGCGCAACCAGCCCAATCGACCAGGCTGGTGAGAGCCGGCTGGCAGCCCGCGGATCGCATGGCTGGGAGGCTTGGGGAGGGCGCGGTTACGGGGAGCTTCTTTGCTGGTGCGATTGCACCGGGGCGCACAACACTTATACTCGACGGTCGTTTTTCAACGCATATGAATTATCTAGAGGTGAGGTTGCATGGCATTCGAGAATCAGACGGCCATCCGGACGGGGGTTGAGCAGCTCGAGACCCACAAGGTCATCCGCAACACCTACATGATGTTGTCGCTGACGCTGCTGTTCTCGGCGCTGACCGCGACGGTGTCGCTGCTGGCCGGGGTGCCGGGCTGGATGTCGCTGGTCACGCTTGGGGCCGCGCTGGTGATGATCTGGTTCGTGTTGCCGCGCACCGCGCACACGGGTGCCGGTCTGGCGGTGGTCTTCGGCATCACCGGCCTGTTGGGTTTCGGTCTGGGGCCGATGCTGAGTCAGTATCTGTCGCTGCCGAACGGTGGGCAGATCGTGATGACCGCGCTGGGTGGCACTGGCGCGATCTTTCTCGGCCTGTCTGGCTACGCGCTGGTTTCGCGGCGTGATTTCTCTTTCATGGGCGGTTTTCTGGTCGTCGGCCTGGTGGTGGCGCTCGCCGCCATGCTCGGCAATCTGTTCCTTGATATCCCGGCCCTGTCGATGGCGATCTCCGCGGCGGTGGTGCTGTTGATGAGCGGTTTCATCCTCTACGACACCGGTCGCATGGTGAACGGTGGCGAGGACAACTACCTGCTGCTGACCGTCAGCCTGTACCTGAACATCTTCAACCTGTTCGTCCACCTGCTCAGCCTGCTGGGGATGAACCAGAACGACTGACGTAAACCGTGACGAGACGACGGCCCCTTGTCCCCTTAGTGTGGCGAGGGGCCTTTTTGTGTCCGGGGTGAGTCCCGGCTATCCACTGGGAGGGCAGGCGATGGATCTGTGGATGAAGATAGGTATGGCGGTGCTGCTCGGGGCGGTGCTGCTATTCTTGATCCCGCGTATCAAGCCGATGATGGCAGCCAGCCGCAAGGGTTCGCGCGAGGAGTGGCTCGGGGTGGCATTGCTGCTGTTGGCGGTGGCGGGGTTTGTGGCCTTTCTGATGAGCACGCTCTAGGGAAACTTTGCACGAATCGATGGTGTCTCTGCCCACGGTGCTGCAGCTTGTGGCAGCTGCCGAGGGCGGAGCGGCCGTCCCGCTCCAGGCTTGGGCGTAGACTACATTCATGACCACCACGCCGGATGGCGTCAATGACGGCCCTGGGCCAAGGAGATCGGAATGCGTACTACCGCCTATCTACTCGCGCTGGGGCTATTGCTGCCGTTCTGGGGGCTTGCAGCACTCGCCTGGATGGGCTCGCCGGGCTGGGCCGGTTGGGCACTGGATGCCCTGTCCGCCTATGCGGCGGTGATGCTGGGTTTTCTTGGCGCAATCCACTGGGGCGTGGTGTTGGCGACGACACCGGCTGAGCGCGCCGTCCTGGTGGGGGATGGCCGCCATCGGCTGGCCTGGGGGGCGTTTCTGGTGCTGGTGGCCTGGGTCGCAGCGATGCTGCCATGGACGGTCTTGTCGCTATCGCTGCTGTTCCTGCTGCTGGTGGCCTCCTGGCAGGTTGATCGCTACTGGCTCCACAGTCTGCCGGTCGGCTGGTCCTTTCAGCGGCTGCGGCGCCTGATCACGCTGCTGGCCGCCTTGGCCCTGCTCGCGGCGATCGCCTCCTGGCTGCGGCCGTTGATCCCAGGAGGGGCGGTATGAACGAGCAGCCAGAGATCCCCTCGATCGTGACGGAGGAGAAGGCTGGCAAGGGCGGCCGGTTCGTCATCCTGCGTCGCTGGCTGATCGCCGGTATCCTGGTCTGGGCGCCGCTGGTGATTACCTTCTGGGTGGTCAACGCCCTGGTCTCCTTCATGGACAAGAGCATTGTGCTCTTGCCGGCGGCCTTGCGGCCGGAAGCGCTGCTGGGCTTCCAGATCCCGGGCATGGGGGCGATTCTCGCGGTGTCGGTCGTGCTGCTTACCGGGGCGCTGGTGGCCAATATCATCGGGCGCAGCCTGGTCAATGCCTGGGAGCGGTTGCTCAATCGCATTCCGTTGGTGCGCAGCATCTATTCGGCGGTCAAGCAGGTGATTGAAACCTTTGTTTCACAGGATTCACGCTCCTTTCGTGAGGTGGTGCTGGTCGAATACCCGCGGCGCGAGGCCTGGGCGATCGCCTTCGTTGCCGGCGAGTCGATCGGCGAGGTGCAAGACCGCACCGACAAACAGCTGGTGACGCTGTTTGTGCCCACCGCGCCCAACCCCACCTCGGGGTTTGTCATCATGGTGCCTCGTTCGGATCTGATCGAACTTGAAATGAGCGTCGAGGATGGATTCCGCATGGTGATTTCGCTGGGGGTGGTGGTGCCGCCCCGTCGCGGCGGCAACGGGCGGCCGGCCGAGCCCCACCCGGGCCATCCGGGGGCCGGGCGCATTGATGAAACTCGTGAAAAAGCCTGAGTCAGGCTTGAGCTCGGCTGGCCGAATTCGAAAAATGATCGCGCTCCGGCTACCATAGCCGCCTTTTCAGCAAGACGGGTTTGACGACAATGCGGATGCGGACACACACCTGCGGACAAGTGGACCTGGATCTGCTCGATGGAGCAGTCGAGTTGGTCGGATGGGTCAACCGGCGCCGTGACCATGGCGGCGTGATCTTCGTCGACCTGCGGGATCGGGACGGCCTGGTGCAGGTGGTGTTCGATCCGGATATCCCGGAGGTGTTCGCAGTCGCCGAGACACTGCGCAACGAGTTCGTCATCCAGGTGCGCGGCCGGGTGCGCCGTCGCCCCGAGGGCACCGAGAATCCGAATATTCGCTCCGGCCAGATCGAGGTGCTGGGGCTGTCGCTGACGGTTCTCAACCGCGCTGAGCCGCTGCCGTTTCAGCTTGATGACGAGCGCGTCTCCGATGATGTGCGTCTGCGCTACCGCTATCTCGACCTGCGTCGTCCGGAAATGCTCGAGCGGCTCCGTCTGCGCCATCGCATCACCAGTGTCATGCGCCGTTATCTGGACGACGCTGATTTCATTGACGTCGAGACGCCGGTACTCACCCGCGCCACTCCGGAAGGTGCGCGCGACTATCTGGTCCCGTCGCGTACCCATCCGGGCGAGTTCTTTGCCCTGCCGCAGTCGCCGCAGCTGTTCAAGCAGATGCTGATGGTTGCGGGCCTGGAGCGCTACTATCAGATCGTCAAGTGTTTCCGAGACGAGGACCTGCGCGCCGACCGCCAGCCGGAGTTCACCCAGCTCGATTTGGAGATGAGCTTCGTCGACGAGGAAACAGTCATGGACTTGGTCGAGGAGATGATGCGTCATCTCTTCATCGAGATGGTCGAGGTCGCACTGCCCGAGCCGCTGCCACGCCTGACCTGGGCCGAGGCGATGCGCCGTTTCGGCTCCGACAAGCCGGACCTGCGCATCCCGCTGGAGCTGGTGGATGTGGCGGACCTGCTCAAGGACGTCGATTTCAAGGTCTTCAGTGGTCCGGCCAACGATCCGCATGGTCGCGTGGCCGCGCTGCATGTGCCGGACGGTGGCAAGATGCCACGCAGCCAGATCGACGAGTACACCAAATACGTCTCGATCTACGGCGCCAGGGGGCTGGCCTACATCAAGGTCAACGAGGCGGCCGCCGGTCGCGAGGGCCTGCAGTCGCCAATCCTCAAATTTCTCAGCGACGAGGCCATCGCCGGCATCATGGAGCGCACCAGTGCGGCCGACGGCGACCTGATCTTTTTCGGCGCCGACAAGGCGAAGGTGGTCAATGAGGCGCTGGGCGCGCTACGCGTGCGCCTCGGCCACGATCTCGAGATGGTCGAGTCAGGTTACAAGCCGCTGTGGGTGGTTGACTTTCCCATGTTCGAGTATGACGAGAAGGATGGCCGTTACTATGCGCTGCACCATCCGTTCACTGCGCCACATCCGGACGATATCGACCAGCTCGAATCCGCCCCGGAAACCGTGCGCTCGCGCGCCTATGACTTCGTCCTCAACGGCTATGAGCTGGGCGGTGGTTCTGTGCGTATCCATGACCCGGTCATGCAGCAGCGTGTGCTCACCCAGTTGGGTATCGATCAGGAAGAAGCCGAGGAAAAGTTCGGCTTCCTGCTTGATGCGCTCAAGTATGGTGCACCGCCGATGGCCGGTGTGGCCTTCGGTCTCGACCGCATCGTGATGCTGATGAGTGGTGCGACCTCCATCCGAGACGTGATAGCCTTCCCGAAGACTCAATCGGCCGCTTGTCTGCTGACAGACGCGCCAGGTGAGGTCGATCCGGTCGCCTTGCGCGAACTGTCGATCCGCCTGCGCTTGCCGCCGCCCGTTGAGACCGAGGTTGGCGACAAGGGCTGATCGTAGGCCCTGGCTGATCGCAGGCCCTTGTAATCTATAGCATTGACCATAGTCAAGAAAGATGAAGCCCTGTTCGCTGACTGCCGGGCTGACCCGGCGAACCGTCACTTTCCGGGAGGCCGCATGACTGCGAAATCTCAATCCGATCGCGCTGCGCGCGAGATTCCTGTCGCCCTCGAGCCCGAGATCGCCCGCATCGCGCTGGCCTCAAAGCCGGCTGCCCCGGTAACCGCCGAGGAGCGCGAGGCCCTGCGGGCCGAGATCAAGGAGCTGTTGGTCGAGCAGGACGCCGTGCTGGTAGTGCATTACTACGTCGACGAGGATCTGCAGATCCTTGCCGACGAGACCGGCGGGCGCGTGTCCGACTCGCTCGATATGGCCGCCTTTGGTGCCGAGCACCCGGCGCAGACATTGCTGGTCTGTGGGGTGCGCTTCATGGGCGAGACCGCCAAGATCCTCAATCCTGAAAAACGGGTGCTGATGCCCGAGCTGCATGCCGAGTGCTCGCTGGACTTGGGTTGCCCACCACGGGAGTTTGCCGAGTTCTGTGATGCACACCCCGACCGCACGGTGGTGGTCTATGCCAACACCTCGGCCGAGGTGAAGGCGCGTGCCGACTGGGTAGTCACCAGCTCAAATGCCTTGGAGATCGTTTCGCACCTCAAGGAGCGTGGTGAAAAAATCCTGTGGGCGCCCGACAAGCATCTCGGCGGTTATATCCGTGACAAGACCGGCGCGGACATGCTGCTGTGGGAAGGCACCTGTGTCGTCCACGACGAGTTCCGTGCCGATGCGCTCGCCGAGCTCAAGGCCAAGCATCCCGAGGCGGCCATTCTGGCCCATCCGGAGTCGCCCGAGGCGGTCGTCAAGATGGCTGACCGAGTCGGTTCGACCACCAAGCTGATCAGGGCGGCAGTCGAGTTGCCCAACCAGACCCTGATTGTCGCCACTGACCGAGGCATCTTCCACAAGATGGCCGAGGCCGCGCCGGGCAAGCTCCTGCTCGAGGCGCCCACCGGAGGGCGTTCGGCAACCTGTATCTCCTGCGCGCACTGCCCGTGGATGGCCATGAACGGGCTGGTGAGTGCGCGTGACGCACTCAAGCAGCCCGACGCCCATGAGATCACGGTCGACCCGGCCATCCGTGTCAAAGCGGTTGAGTCAATCCAGCGTATGCTGGACTTCTCGCGCCAGCAGGGCATCGTGACCCGAGGCAATAGCGACGCCTGAGTTTGGTTCCAGGCCTTCCGGTTGACGTCGAAGCCCGCCTTTATGGCGGGCTTTTTGTGTCGTCGTCATGAGAGGGGACGAGCATGGGAGAGTTCGAATAAAAGGAACTGCGAATATTCGAAGATCTCTCCATTCGTGGCGCTGATCGCCGAATAAGAAAAATTGAGTTCCATGCTCGGGTATCCACGACGTAGGGTGGGTCTTCATTTTCCACTCTTAAAGAGAAAAATGCCGATGAAAAAGCTGTTGACGATGCTTGCCCTGATCATTGCCGCGCCACTCGCGTTGCAGGCCAATACCGCCATGGCAGAGACCGAGAAAACCAAGTTCGTTCTCTATCATTTCAATTCGGGTGACATGAACACCATCAAGGCAGGTCTGCGCAACGTGACCAACCACATCAACTCGCCGTCTGGTCCGGCCACCGAGATCCACATCGTGGTGCACGGCGACGGCATCGAGATGATGACCGGGGCGCTCAAGGACCCACAGCTGGCCGCCGCAATCGACAACCTCAAGGCGAACGACGTCAAGTTCAAGATCTGCGCCAACACCCTGCGTGGCAAGGGGCTCAAGGTGGACGATCTCTATTACAGCGACGAGTCGGACGTGGTGCCCTCGGGGGTCGCCTATCTCGGCGACAAGCAGATGGAAGGTTGGGCCTATATCAAGCCGTAACGAGTACGTTCGCGGCCCGAGTGAACGCTTGGGCAGGCCGTCGGGACGAAGCTCCTACGTTCCAGGCCCGCTCCCATTCCGGTCGGCCGAGCCGGTGAGCACAAGCATGTCTATCGATGCGGGATTCGCTAGCCGGTGGGGCTAACGGCTATCATGCCGGCAGGTCTTCCACCGAGCGTCCGCATGCACGATTCCATCCTCCTGTCCCTGACCGCCATCGTTGTGCTGGGTATCGCTGGGCATTGGCTCGCCTGGCGGATCAAGGTCCCGCCGATCCTGTTCCTGTTGCTGACTGGTATCGCGCTTGGCCCGGTCTTCGGGTTGCTCGATCCCGACGCCCTGTTCGGTGATCTCCTGTTTCCCATCGTGTCGCTCGCCGTAGGGGTCATCCTCTTTGAGGGCAGCCTGACACTGCGCTTTCGCGATATCCAGGGCTTGTCCTCGACGATCCTGCGCATGGTGTCGCTGGGCGCCTTGGTTTCGTGGGGGGTGGCGGCCGCCGCTGCGCACTGGTTCGTGGGGTTGGAGTGGTCGATCGCCTTCCTGTTCGGGGCGATGGTGGTGGTGACTGGGCCCACGGTCATCATGCCGCTGTTGCGTATCGTGCGGCCCAGCGAACGGGTGAGCAAGATCCTGCTCTGGGAGGGGATCATCATCGACCCGATCGGTGCGCTGCTGGCCGTGCTGGTGTTCGAATTCATCGTCACGCAAGCGCAGACTGGTGCCGCGGGTTTGGGTGGTGTGATCCTGCCGTTTCTCGAGCTGGTCATTCTCGGCGCCGTGCTCGGCGTGGTCGGTGGCTGGCTGCTCGGGCAGGTGCTGTCCCGGCATGTGCTGCCGGATTACCTGATCAATGTGACCGTGCTTGCTGCGGTGCTCGCCGTGTTCACCGCCTCCAGTGTCATGGTGGATGAGTCCGGCCTGCTGGCGGTCACCGTGATGGGCATCTGGCTGGCCAACACGCGCGGCATACCCTTGGAAGACATCCTGCACTTCAAGGAAAGTCTGGGCATTCTGTTCATCACCGGGCTGTTCATCCTGTTGGCGGCGCGTATCGAACCCGCCATCTTGAGTCAGGTCGGGCTGGGTGCACTGCTGGTGTTGGCGGCGATTGTCTTCGTCGCCCAACCGCTCAAGGTGTGGCTGTCGACGATCGGGGGTGAGCTGAACTGGCGTGAGAAGCTGATGATCGCCTGGATCGGGCCGCGCGGGATCGTGGCCGCAGCTGTTTCGGGTCTGTTCGCGCTCAAGCTGGTCGATCAGGGGTTTGAGAGCGCGGAGGTGATCGTGCCGCTGACCTTTATCGTCATCGTCGGCACGGTGGTGCTGGCTTCGCTCACGGCACGCCCGTTGGCACGTGCGCTGGGGGTCGCATTGCCGGAGGATCATGGGGTGCTGATCGTCGGAGCGAACCGGGTCACGCGCGAGATCGCCAAGGTGTTGAAAAAACACGGCTTCCGGGTAGTGCTTTCCGATGGAAACTATAGCGAGATCCGGCAGGCTCGGATGGACGGACTGGAGACCTTTTACGGCAACCCAGTCTCGGCGACAGCAGACCGCAAGCTTGACCTGGTCGGCATCGGGCAGCTGTTCGCCATGTCCGCCCAGTCGGAGATCAACAACCTTGCCGCCGTACGCTACCGCCACGAGTTCGGTCAATCGAATGTTTTCGTCTTGCAGGCAGCGCAGGACGCCAGCGATCAGGACAGCCAGGTGGCCACCCAGTTCAATGCCCGCAGCCTGTTCCGCGAGGAGGTGACGCTGGGCTATCTGTTCCGGCTGATGGAGGCCGGCGCCGAGATGTCCAGCACCCGGTTGACCGAAAGCTTCGGCTACAGCGAGTACCTGTCACACTATGAGGGTCGTGGCGAGTTGCTGTTCGGCATTACGCCCAATGGCAATCTGCGGCCGTTGGGTGAAGAGTTCAGCCAGCGCCCGGGGCCGGGCTGGACGTTGATCGGCCTGTACGAGCCGAGTCCGGAGGCGGAGCGGCCGTGCGAACGCGATACCACTAGCGGCAGTGATATCGGGGCGGAGCGATTGCCCGGCTGATGGCCGTCGCACTGAATTTCAGCTTCCCTTCTCAAGGAAATGGTCGTGATGCTGATCGGAGGCGAGGCGGTTTTCGGCGCTGGTGCGGCAAGGGGTTGCGTCCGACCCCTGAGTTTGTATAATGCGCGCTTCAGCAAACGTGATCGAGCAATCGATTACGTGAGATGTGCGGGAATAGCTCAGCTGGTAGAGCACAACCTTGCCAAGGTTGGGGTCGCCGGTTCGAATCCGGTTTCCCGCTCCATCGGGTGGTTAGCTCAGTTGGTAGAGCGGAGCCCTTACAAGGCTTAGGTCGGGAGTTCGAGTCTCTCACCACCCACCATCATCTCAACAAGCAGCGGTAGTTCAGTTGGTTAGAATACCGGCCTGTCACGCCGGGGGTCGCGGGTTCGAGTCCCGTCCGCTGCGCCACAATCCGAAAGGCCCGCCTCCATGGCGGGCCTTTCTTCGTATGGGTCTCGGGAAAGCGGTGCCGTTCTACCAGCGGTGCCGCAGTCCCTTGGTCAGCGGTTGCAGCCACTGCCAGGCTTCGCCCTGGGCCATCCGTAGTGGACGTGAGACTGTCGCCGGGCGAGTCAGGCCGGCATCAAGATCTGCTGGCTGCCAAGCCTCCCGACGGTAGATCATTACGGTGTTCAGGCCATCAGGCATTCTGGAGGTCAGGGCGTTCGAGTGGAAATATGCTGAGAACTGGCGCTGGCTACTGGCCACGGCTGACTTGTTGTTGCGCCACAGGTTGATGGCCAGCACGCCGCCAGGGGCCATCGCGTCGGCGATCTGGCCGACGGCCTCGTCCGGCAGCCGGACCATGCCGGCCTCGTCGAACAGGTCGATCAGGACGACGTCAAGATTGCGCGGTGGCTGCCAATCCGGTGAGCAGATATCGGCGAACTGCAACTCTAGGCGCGGGTGATCGAGGTCGAGTCCGAAATGCCGACTGGCCAGCGGGGCCAGCGCGGGCCGCAGATCGACCGCATGGATGGTAGACTCGGTATGTTCTAGAAGAAACTTCGCCATGGCGCCGCCGCCCAGGCCGAGCATGCCGATCCGATCGGGCGCGGGATGTAGCGCGAGCGACAGGATCAGGGCTCGATAGTAGGCGAAGCTCAGATGCTCCGGCATGTCGGGACGCCAAGCCGATTGAGCCGTTTCGTTGCCGAAATGCAGCAGGATCTCGTCGGCTTGCTCGTACACTTCCAGCGGGCCGTGCTCGTCCGCTTGCCATTCCAGCAGACGGGCTTTCATGCGGACTCCGAGGCTGTGGCTGCCGTGGCTGGCCGACGGCAGCCGGGAACATTGCCTGGTGACAATGGTCTCTCAGGGGTGGCGTGACCTGGGGTGATCACCGCAGAGATAAACGCGAGAATTGAGGTGTTGATGATGTCCAACCTGTCGGGAAATGTGGTGAGCGCCAGTGGCGTTGTTGCCATTATCCGCAAACGGGCCGCTTATTTCATGGGACGGCTGCTGCCAGCCTGCCTGGGGATGGCCCTGATGGTCGGCGCCGGCCTGGCCCAGGCGGCAAATGTTGTGCTGGGCGAGAAGGTCTTTGTGCCCATGTTTCAACCAAATCCGGAGCTGGACGGCTATGCGGTGGGCCTGGTCGAGGAGATCCATGCAGACGGCACGTTAACGATCAAGATCAATCAGGTCGTCACGGGCAAGGGCAAGACCTTGGCGGGCACCTGTCATCCTTCCGGCGGCACGCCCTTGGCTGGTGCCCAGATCCTCTCGGACGACTCGGAGCGGCTCATTATCAAGCAGCGTCTGGATGCCGAGCAGGTGATGCCCTATCGTCGCGGTAGCCAGTTGTACCTTGAGCGCGAGAATCTGAGCATCGCTTATCTCAAGTACCTGAGCAGCGGCATGGGCATCACGCCGGATCGTCTCGACGTGGCTATCCGACGTGCGCGTGAGGTCGGCCTGCCCGACATGGTGACTGCAATGCAGGTTGCAAAGCTGCAGGTGGTGTCCACCCAGGGGAATGGCTTCCCGGTGCCGGCCAGTCGTGCGTTGCAGCAGGCCGCGCCGATGCTCGACCAGGTGGCTGCTATCCTTGAGTCACATCCGCAGGCGGTTGAAGAGGCGGCGCGGATGCTTGGTGGCACAACACCAGGCAGCCGCGAGAGCCCGCTGGCTGCCGTGATCGTGCGCCTGCACGATATCCTCGAGGAGCAGCTGGGCCAGCTTGAGCAACAGAGCCCGGATCCCCGCGAGGTCAGTGGTTACGATGTCGATGATCTGCTCGCGATCTACAATGGCTGGTATCGGGTAATGACCGGCAATGACTCGCGGCCATTCCAGAATGCCCATGTGAGCCATTACAGTGAGCGGGCGGCGCAGGCCCTTGACAATGGCGAGTGGCCGTCGTTGTTGTAGTGGTGCAGGAGAGGGTTTCAGTGGTTCAAGAGAAGCAATCCAAGAAAAACGCCCAAGCCACTCAGGCCCGGGCGTTTTCATGTGAAAGGGGCTAAGGCCTGGGGCTATATCTGGTAGCGCGCCTTCCATTCCTCGTAAGGCATGCCGTAGACATGTTCGCGTGCCTCGGCGTCAGCAAGCTCGATGTCTTGTTTTTCCGCTTCTTCGCGCAGCCAGCGTGCCAGACAGTTGCGGCAGAATCCGGACAGGTTCATCAGGTCGATGTTCTGCACGTCAGTGCGTTCCTGCAGGTGGGCGACGAGTCGCCGGAAGGCGGCGGCTTCGAGCTGGTCACGATTGCGGGAATTGATGGTCATGATGGGGTACCTCGCAAAGATCTGGGTTGGATCAGTTGTCCGGAGTACGGGTGTCGTAGGTAACCGCGTGCAATTGGCCGGATTCGAGGGCCGGTTTGAGGATGCGGTTGAGAATTTGATGTTGCTGCAGCAGTGATTTGCCGACAAAGGCGCTGCTGGTTACAGCGATGCGGAAATTGCAGCCTTCACCATCCGGACGCACGCGGGCGTCTGGCAGTTCGGCGCGGATCAGCTCGATGATCTCATTTTCAGTCATCTGCAAATGGTCCTCGGATCGTGTTTGGGTCAGCTGTGTGCTTGGAGGATCGGGGCGAGCAGTTCGGCGCGCCAGCCCCGAGTGAGTCGAGAAGGCCGATCCGGGTTGGCCAGGTGCTGTATCAGTTCGGCGTTGGTCGCCAGTCGGGCCGGCTCGATAGCGGCCTCGGCGGCGATCCCTGCCAATTGAGCTCGCCATGATTTTAACAGGTCTCGCTGCTCAAGCGGCAGGATGGGCGGACCTGGCCGGCGAGGCCATTCAGCCGGATCGCCGCTGAGCGTTGCGGCAATCGTCTTCGCCAGTGTTTGCCTGGCGTCTGCGTCCCGACTCAGTGGCGACGAGCCGGCCCGGCTAATTTCCCTGACGACCATGTCAGCGGTGAGCGGCGGTGCCAGGCGTGAGATGGTATGGGCAAGGTCCAGCATGGCCTGATCGCCCCAGACCCATCGGCGCGGGCGGTCGAGTTCGCGCGCCAGACGTTCGCGGTAAGCGGCGAGAGAGCGCAGGACGCTGAGGCCGGCGCGGCTGAGCGTCTGGACACCGCGGACTTTCTTCCAGCGCTGGTCGTCGTCCGGGGAAAAGCGCCCTGGCTCGAGTTGACGGCTGCTTTCCTCGATCATCCAGTCGAGCCGGTCTTGGGAGGCCAGGCGTTCGTATAGGGTCGGATAGAGGGCGTGGAGTTGTGCCACATCCTGCGCGGCGTAGTCCAGCTGGCGCGGACTCAGCGGGCGGGCCAACCAGTTGCTGCGCGTCACGGCCTTGTCCAACGAGACGCCCAGCAAGGACTCGGTCAGGGCGGCGTAACTCATTTGCGCGCCAATACCGAGCAGTTCGGCGGCGATCTGCGTATCAAAGACCCGTTGGGGCAGTGAGCCTGCCGCGGAGAGAATCAGATCCAGGTCCTGGTCGCCAGCATGCAACACCACCGGGGTGGTGGTGGCCGCCAGGGCCTGCCAGAAAGGCGTCAAATCAAGCTCGGCGACTGGATCGACCAGCCAGACGGCCTTGTCGGTAGCGATCTGCAGGAGGGCCAGCTGGGGGAAATAGGTGCGCTCGCGAATGAACTCGGTGTCCAGCGGCAGATAGTGCGCCTGCGTCATTGCCCCGAGCAGCGCGGTGAGCTCCGCGGGGCGGGTGACGAAACGGACATCGGGCACTTCAGGGCTCATGCAATGGCGTGATCGGTAGGCAGAAGGCGATGTCGATTGCGTCAATCGATCGGCGGAACGATCTGCATCGACTCGATCTGTACCGTTTCGACCGGGACGTCCTGGCCAAACGGGCCGGCGGCCCCGGTCTGGATTGCGGTGATTTTCTCGACGGTGTCCATGCCCCCGACCACGCGACCGAATACCGTATAGCCGGCACCAGCGCGTGAGTTGTCGCGGCGATCAAGAAATGTGTTGTCGGTCAGATTGATGAAGAACTGCGAGGTGGCCGAGTCCGGGTCGGCAGTACGCGCCATGGCGAGTGTGCCGCGTTCGTTGGATAGGTTGTTGTCGGCCTCGTTTTTCACCGGTGGACGGGTGTCCTTGCGTACGAAGTCGGCGGTATAGCCGCCTGCTTGGGCGACAAAGTCCGGAATGACGCGATGGAAGATCGTGCCCTCGTAGAAACCATCACGGACGTAGGCGAGAAAGTTCTCGACGGTGTCGGGGGCCTGCTGGTCGAACAGCTCGACCTGTATTGAGCCGTGACTGGTCTCGATCTGGACCAATGTTCCGGCGAGGGCGGCTGGTCCGATCACCATCAGAGCAGTCGCCAGGAGCCAGCGGGAGAGCTGTCGTGTGAGGTCAGTCATCGCGCTGGACTCGTTCGAGGCGCTCGTGGCGCTCCTGGGCTTCGATGCTCAGCGTGGCGACCGGCCGGGCCTCAAGGCGCTTGAGCCCGATTTCGTCACCGGTCTCTTCGCAGTAGCCATAGTCGCCATCACTGATGAGCTTCAGCGCCTTGTCGATCTTGTTGATCAGTTTGCGGTAGCGATCCCGGGTGCGTAGCTCCAGCGCGGCATCTGATTCCAGCGTGGCCCGGTCGCTGATATCCGGTTCCTTCCAGTTCTCTTCGCGTAAGTGGTTGAGGGTGGAGTCCGACTCGGCCATCAGCTCGTTACGCCAGGCCAGGAGCTTTTGCCGGAAGTATTCCAGCTGCATCGGGTTCATGTATTCCTCATCTTCCGAGGGCTTGTAACCTTCCGGGAGTTCAACTGCCATGTTTTCCACCACCTCTGCTTGAGCAGACGCTGAATGTTGATAACGGAATGCGTCGAAATTGACGACGCGCGGCGCGGGTGAGCCTGTTGGGCCGGCGTGAGCCGCTACCTCGCCCGCCTACCGGTCCATGGACGCGGGCGGACGACCGGCAAGTATAGGGGCGGCACTCGATCGGCGCAACGACCGTCCAGCGGGGCGGATGGTGGATGGGCGAGGCCATCGAATCGTGCAGGGCTTCCCTAGCGGGGTGGGCCTTCCTCCAGTGACTCGCTTTGTAGGCGGCGATCACTGGTGAATACCCAGGTGCGGGTGATTACCAGCCGGTCGTACTTGGCGGCGAGCTCGTCCGGGAAGGCCGGGTATGGCGCCGCCGCCTGCAGGAGGTTGCGAGCGGCGTTGTCGAGGGCCGGGCTGCCGGAGGTACGACGGATGGCGAGGTTGAGCACATGCCCCTGGTTGTTCACGGTGGCCTCGAGGATCACCCGGCCGGAGATGTCTTGTTGTACCAGCGCGCCGGGGTAGTGCCGGTTGCCGTAGGTTTCGACCTGCCGTTTCCAGCGTGCCAGATACCGCCCGGCCGGGCCGCCCTCGGTGCGACTGGTGGCATAGCCTGTGCGTAGGGCCGCGTTCACCTGGTCGTAAATCCGGTCGATCTGGTCCTGAGTCGATAGCTGACGTGGGGTATCGGTGACCGCCCAGGCCCCTTCACGCTGCGGGCCTCGGCCATCTTCGCGCAGTGTGTCATCAGGGCTGTCGGGACCGGCCTGGCCGGCCAGCATGAGGTCGGTGGGCAGATCCAGGGCATCAAGGTCAGTCTGGCGCGCGGCATCGAGATCTCGTTCGGCCCGCGGCGCCTCCAGGGTGATGTCGATAGCGGTTGGGGGGGCTGTTTCCGGCTGGGTGAAGTGCACTAGCAGCAGGCCAAGGTGCACCAGCACGGCCAGTACGATAGCTGTCCTGAACGCTCGGTGTGAGCCGAGTGGCATGCGGTTCAGCAGCCGGGGCTCTGTCATGAGGCTCTTGCTGGGCATCCATGCACTCCCGGGAACATTCATCCGCTCGGAAAAGCTTGAGTCAAAGTGACTGCCAGTCAATGGTCCGCCCGCTGGATGCCGGCCTGCCCTGGTGCATCGCCTGGCGCATGTCCTCGTCGCGCCACGAGTCGCCATTTTCGGTCACCAGCAGGGTGCCGTCGAGCCCGACCTGGTTTGCGAAGGCCTTGGCGTGCTGTGGCGCCAACAGCATCAGGGCGGTGGCCGCGCCGTCGGCAATGAGCGGGTCGCGATGGAGGACGGTGGTGCCTGCATTGCTCTGGGCCGGGCGGGCGGTCGACGGGTCGAGGATGTGACCATAGCTATGACCACGATAGTGGACGCGGCGCTCGTAGTTGCCCGAGCTGCAGAGCGCGTGTTTTCCAGAGAGTTCGACTCCGCCGAGGGGCGTGTTGCTCAATGGATCATTGATACCCAATTGCCAGCTGCGGTTGCCGGGACGACCCAGGGTGAAGAGATCCCCGCCGGTATCGAGCAGACAGTCGCGCACTCCCAGCGATTCAATCGCGGTGAGTACACGGCGCGCGGCGAACCCTTCGGCCAGTGCATTGAAGTCGAACTGCACGCGTCGATTGCTGACCTCGAGCCGGTCGCCGACGACATGGACGTCGTCGAGTGATGGGGCGTCGTCAAGCCAGGCGTCGAGTGTGGCCTCTGGCGGTGGCTCGGTCCGATGATGGCGGCCGCCGTCTGCATGGAAGCCCCACAGGGAGGTTAAGCTGCCGATGGTCGGGTCGAAGAGCCCGCCGCTGGCCTCGAACAGCGGGCGGGAGCTCTGGATGAGTGCTTGCAGGTCCTCGCTGACCTTGGCCTCACCATGCGTGGCCAAGCGCTGGTTCAGTCGGGTCAGTTCGCTGTCCTTCCAGGGGTGCAGGCGACGATAGAGTGGCTCGACGATAGCTTCGGCGGCGTCGATGGCGTTGTTGATGCGTGCGGGAGGGGTATCGAAGAAAGTCAGCGTCCAGATCTGGCCGAAGACCGAGAAGCCGGCCTCGCGCAGTTCAGGCCCCCGGCCACAGCCCCACAGGGTGACCGCCGGTAGACAGGCGAGTCCGGCCAGCAGCAGGCGTCGCCGGCGGTCGGTCATTTCTGGACGCGAGTCGCGAGGCGATCGAGCAGCTGGCCCGTGATGTCCTGCCCGGTGGCGGCCGTGATCTCGCGGGCGCAGGTCGGGCTGGTGACGTTGATTTCGGTCAGCCAGTCGCCGATCACGTCCAGGCCGACGAACCAGTGGCCGCGCTCGGCCAGCCAAGGGCCGACGGCGGCTGCGATTTCGCGGTCACGGTCGCGCAATGGCACTACCTCGCCCCGACCGCCCGCAGCAAGGTTGGCTCGAAAGCTCTTTTCCTCCGGGATGCGCAGTAGCGCGTGATCGATCGGCTCGCCGTCGATGAGCAGCACGCGCCGGTCGCCGATGAGTATTTCCGGCAGGTAGCGTTGCGCCATCACCAGTTCGGTTCCGTCCTGGGTCATTACCTCGAAGATCACCTGAGCGTTGATGTCGTCCTCATGGATCTTGAACACCGAGCTGCCGCCCATCGCGTCCAGGGGTTTGACCACGATCTCGCCCTGTTCGGCGGCGAAGGCATGCAGCTGGTCGATCGAGCGGCTGACCAGTGTTGGCGGACAGAGCGCGGGGAAGTGCTGGGCGAGCAGTTTTTCATTGGCGGCGCGTACGGCGTCGGGGCGGTTGGCGACCACGACGCCGGCCTGTTCAGCCAGTGACAGCAGGCCGGTGATGTAGTGGTAGTCGAGATCGATCGGTGGGTCCTGACGCTGCAGGATGATGTCGAAGTCCGTCAGGTCGCAGCTGTGGCGCTCGCCGAGCGTATAAAAACCCTCGTCGCGATCGACGACCGTGATCGGGGCGGCCTGTGCCTGGGGGCGGGCGTCGGCGAAGAACAGCCACTCCGGCTCGATATACCAGCAGTCCCAGCCACGCGCCTGGGCGCTCAGAAGGAAAGCGAAAGAAGTGTCTTTCCAGTACTGGATCCGTTCGATCGGATCCATCACGACGGCGATGCGCATGGGTGCTCCGCTTTGATTGATTTGGCTGAGGCGGGTCAGCTGGCGGCCGGCTGGCCGACCAGGTCCCGCTGCTCGCGGGCGGCGGCCAGCAGGGCGAGTCGGGCGACCACGCCGTAGCAGTACAGTCGGTTCTGGTGGCTGTCCGGCGAGGCGTCCGGATCCGGCGTGGCGCCAGCTCGGGTAAAGGGTAATGGGATGAATTCCGCACCTGGCGAGTTGAGGTTCTCGTCCGGTCCCTTTTTCGTATGCACCCGATAGAAGCCACCGACGACGTGACGGTCGATCATGTAAAGCACCGGCTCGGCGACATGGCCATTCGAACCCAGCTGCTCGAAGCTGTAGATACCTTCCTGGATCAGCACGCGGCTGATGCTCTGGCCGTCCTTCGAGGCCGCCATGCGTGTGCGCTGCTTGCGGTTGAGCCCGACGACATCCTCGGTCGACTGGGCCATCATCACGCCCATGCCGTAGGTGCCGGCATCCGCCTTGATCACCACGAACGGCTTCTCGCGGATCTCGAGCTCATCGTACTTCTGCTGGATCGCAGTCAGCATTTCGCCGACCTTTTCCTGCAGGCAGGCCTCGCCTTCGCGTTTCATGAAGTCGATCTGGCCGCAATCGAGGATCATTGGTGTCAGGTGCCACGGATCCAGGTCGATTAGTTCAGCCAGCTCGGCTGAGAGCGTCTGGTAGTGATTGAAGTGGTCAAATTTCGAACGGCGCCACCAGCCTAGCGCGGCCGGTGGCATGACGGTCTGTTCGAGATCTTCGAGAATCTCTTCTCGCCCGCCGGAGAGGTCGTTGTTGAGCACGATGGCGCATGGCGAGAAACCATCGGCCTCGATGCGGCGGCCTTTGCGGTGGATCGGGTGCTGGATCAGGCTGCGGCCCGAAGGCAGCTCGAACCGGGCCGGCTCGTTCAGTGTGTCGAGCGAGCCGATGCGGGTCTCTAGGCCGGCCAGCTCGAATAGCTCCACCATCGTCGCCAGTGACTCGAGATAGAACAGATTGCGCGTGTGGCGCTCGGGGATGATCAGCATGCCGCGGGCGTCGGGGCAGACGCGCTCGACCGCTGATTGGATGGCCTGAACGACCAGCGGACCAAACCTGTTGTCGAGGTTGTTGAAGCCCGCCGGGAAGAGATTCGTGTCGACCGGCCCGAGCTTGTAGCCCGCATTGCGAAGGTCGACAGAGGCATAGAAAGGCGCAGGCGTGTCACGCCATTGCTCCCGGAACCAGGCTTCTATCTGGCGGCGGTTCTCGATGATTTGCGACTCGATCATCAGCAAGGGGCCGCAGTAACTCGCATCGAGTTCAGGGGCCAAGTCGTTGTGATTGAGTTGCAAGGCGGAGTGATTGTTTAGCATCGAATTTTTGTCGGACTCGTTTGGCTGGGTGGCGTGTCGGACCAGTAGGCGACAGCGAGGCATGCGTAATCCACATTGTAAACGATGACGCATAGGGTTGTAGCGTGCCCGGATTCCGGAGGCTGTAGTGTTTGCCAAAGCACGGCACGTTGGTTACATTCCGGGTGGAACAATAGTTGAGAATCGACCAGCAGCAAGGACGTAGAGTTATGGAATCGACAGAAAGTCACGCAGGCCTTGCCGGCTTGAGGGTTATGGTGGTCGATGACAGCAAGACTATTCGGCGGACGGCGGACAGCATCCTCAGCAAGGCGGGCTGCGAGGTCGAAAGCGCGATCGATGGGTTTGATGCGCTGGCACGAATCGGCAGTTTCGACCCTGCCGTGGTCATCGTTGATATCCTCATGCCGCGCCTCGACGGCTATCAGACCACGGCGTTGATCAAGAACAACGATCGTTTCGCCGACACTCCCGTCATTCTGCTGTCCAGCAAGGACAGCATCTTCGACAAGGCGCGCGGCCGTATAGTCGGTGCTTCCGACTACCTCACCAAGCCTTTCAACAGCGACGAAATACTGACGGCCGTGGCACATTTTGCCGAAAGGCGACCCGCGGCCGAGGAAGGCGCGATGGTCGGCTGAAAAGGCAGTCCCACCGGCGGCCGTCAGGCCGCCGGTTGATCATGTTCTGAATCGGACTTTTTTAGAGGACAGGGTAGTGGCTCACATCGTTGTCATTGATGACTCGCCGACTGAGGTGTACGTACTCCAACAGATTCTTGAGCGGCACGGGCATCAGGTCTCCGTGGCCAACAGCGGCGAGGAGGGTGTCGAGCTGGTGCGGCAGACGCGACCCGACGCCGTCTTGATGGACGTGGTAATGCCCGGCATGAATGGTTTCCAGGCTACTCGCACCCTGAACAGGGACCAGGAGACAGCAGATATCCCGGTGGTCATTGTCAGCACCAAGGACCAGCAGACCGACCGGATCTGGGGCATGCGTCAGGGCGCGAAGGAGTATTTGGTCAAGCCGGTCAAGGAAGCTGACCTGATCTCCGTGCTCAAGACGGTACTCGGTTGACGTCATGCAGCGCGCTGGGGACGTGTTTGATTATCTCGGCTGGATTGACGCTCAGGTCAAACGGTACGCGGTCGGTTTGCCGAGGAATGAGGATCATGCCAGGACCTGGCAAGGCATCCTGTTCGCGGTGGCCGGCCGCCAGATGTTGGTAGCGCTGGATGAGGTCGGGGCGATCGTGACCCCGCCTCGCCAGGTGGGTCTGCCCGGAGCCAAGCCCTGGGTAGCCGGTCTGGCGAATCTGCGTGGTGAGCTGACCGGCATTTTCGATCTTTCCCATTTCTGGTTTGATGCCGCGATGCCGGCGTCACGACACAGCGTGGTCTTTCTGGCACGGCATGCCCAGGCCCCGTCCGCTTTTCTCGTTGAGCGCTCCTACGGCATTCGTCAGATTCCCTACGGTGAGGAGCGTCTGATAGAGGACTCCGAGCAACATGGTGATCTCGCGGGCCAGCCGGGTTTCCACAAGGAAGTCCGGTTGAATGAGGAATGGGTGCCAGTGCTGGAGCTTCGCTCACTGTTGAAAGATGACCAGTTTCTCAGTGCTGTTGCGTAGATGCCGCGGTTACGGGCACAAGAGCCCGACAGTAATAAAACAATGATGATTCGACCTCAGGAGTAAGTGACAACCATGAGTCTTCGCGCACGGATGGGCGGCATCAGCCGTAAGGTATTGATCCTCGTGGCCTTGGCGGTTCTGGCCCTGATCGCGACGGTTGTCGTGTTCATCTACTCGGCCCAACGCGAACAGGACTTCCTCGATCGCCGTCTGGCGGCCGCCGAGCTAGAGCGCTCCTCTCAAGAGCTGACCATCGAGGTGTTGCGCGCCATCCGCGGTAACCAGGGAGCTTTCGACCAGGTCCAGTCGATTCGGGCCAAGTTCACCGACGGCCTCGCCGCGCTGCAGGGACAGGATCCTGGGCGCCCCCAATTGAAGGTGCCGGAAAGCCGCCAGAATCTTATTGACCGGGTTGCCAGCAGCTGGGACGCCTACAACGATTCACTGAGCAGTGTGCTTGAAGGGCGTACCGCCATCCTGAGCGTGGGCGAGCAGGCTGACCAGATCGGGGAGATCCTGCCGGATCTGACCGCGGCTTCTGACGAAGTGGTCCAGGCCCTGGTTGTGAGTGGCGCTCCTAGCCACGTCATCTATCTGGCAACCCGTCAGCTGATGTTTGTCGAGCGCATTGGTACCACGCTTGGCGAGATCACCGAAGGTGGTGAGCAGGCGGTTAATGCCTCCGAACGCTTCGGTCGTGACGTGGCGCTATTCGGTGGTGTGTTAAATGGTCTGCTCAGCGGTAACCGCATGGCGCCGCGCGTCAATGATCCCGAGGCACGCGACGGCCTGCGTGAAGTTGGCGTGCTGTTCGCCACGGTCAACCAGCTGGTATCGGCCGTGCTTGAGCAGGCGCCACAACTGTTGGCTGCCAACCAGGCGGGACGTGAGATCGACCGTATATCGGGAGACTTCACCAGCGCGACCTCCGAGTTGGCTCGCACGCTGGCCGAAGATCAAAACCAGGCCTCGGAGTTCCTCTACCTTGGCTATGCCAGCGGTGCGCTCGCGTTGCTGCTGCTGGTCTGGCTGGGCGCTACCTTGATACAAGAATCTCGGCGAGCACTGGCTGACACCGAGGCGACCAACCAGCGCAATCAGGCGGCGATTCTGCGCCTGCTTGACGAGATGATGACGCTGGCTGATGGTGACCTGACCTCACATACAACCGTGACTGAAGACATCACCGGCGCGATTGCCGACTCGGTCAACTACACCATTGACGCCCTGCGTGACCTGGTCGGGACCATTAATGATACGTCGGTACGTGTGGCCGAAGCGGTGCATACCTCCCAGGGCAGCTCGCGCGCCCTGGCGGAAAAGTCTCGGGGCCAGGCGGATCGGATTACTGAAATTTCGGATGCCATCGCGCAGATGGCCGACGAAATCGAGAGTGTTTCCATCAGTGCGCAGCAGTCGGCGCAGATCGCCGAATCCTCGGTTGATGTGGCCCACCGTGGTGGGGATGCCGTACGTCAGACGATCAAAGGCATGAGCGAGACCCGCGAGCAAATCCAGGAGACTTCCAAACGGCTCAAGCGGCTGGGCGAGTCTTCTCAGGAAATTGGTGACATCGTTGGTCTGATTACCGATATCGCCGACCAGACCAACATTCTCGCGCTCAACGCGGCCATTCAGGCGGCAGTAGCGGGAGAGGCTGGGCGCGGTTTTGCCGTGGTCGCCGACGAGGTCCAGCGCCTCGCCGAGCGGATCAGTGACGCGACCCGACAGATCGAACTCCTGGTGACCACGATCCAGACCGACACCTCTGAGGCAATGCTCGCGATGGAGCAGACCACCTCAAATGTTGTGGACGGGGCAGCGTTGGCCGAAAACGCTGGTAAAGCACTGTCGGAAATCGAAAGTGTGTCGCTGAAGCTTTCCGAGCAGATTGGCGACATCACCCTGGTCGCGCAGAAGGAGGCCGCGGTGGCCACCGACCTGCGCGAGGCAGTCAACCGGATTCGACAGGAAACCCAACAGACGGCTGAGAACGCCACCTTGGCGGCCGACGAGATCGGTGAGCTGGGGTTGCTGTCACAGGAGCTCAACCGGTCGGTGGCTGGCTTCGCCATGCCTGAAAGGGACGGTGGCAGCATGACAGAAGATCCCATCGACCAGCAGCCGACAGAGGAGCGGGAAGAGCCGATCGAAAAGCGAGCCTGACCCAGTCGGGCTCCAGGGTCTCAAGGGCCACGCATCCGGGGCGGGGAGCGTAGGCACCGGTATATTCCAGCAGGCAGGATGCTGAAAGGCGGTGTAGCGAAAGATGCGGACAGAAAGGAAAGTCGATGCGATCGTGTTCGACTGGCTCCGTGAGGGGCTGGAGGAGCGGCTCGCCGAATTGTTGAGGGCCTTGGAGCAATTGTCCGAGGGCCACAATGTCACTGAGCATGTCTTTGACGCAACCCAGGCCCTGCAGACACTGGATAGCGTCTTTTCGATGATCGACGCCCAATTGGTTCGAGTGCTGGTGCACACACAGCTGGCCGCACTTGAGCCGCTGGAGGCGGACCGGCACGACGAGTCTGCCGTGTCCGCGCAGATCGAGTCGGCCGTACTGTTGCAGGCCCTCCTCGATCGCATGGCTGCAGGCGCCGAGCTGACCCCGGCCAGCCTGCAACCGATGGTCAATCGGCTGCGTGCGACCATGGAGCAACCGCCGTTGGCCGCTCGGGAGCTGGCGGCCAGGGCCCTGTTGCTGCAGGTCGGGCATGACTTGAACCAGCGGCCAGATGGCCCCGGAAGTGCAGATGCGCAGGCCGAGCTGCGGCCATTGCTGCGACAGATGGAGCGCGAAGTCCTGGCCGTCATGCGAGACGACTGGTCGGTGTTGCCGAGACTTCACGATCTCTCGTTGCAGATCATTGCCCATGAGCCGAGCCGTGGCGCCACTGTTGCGATTCTGATCGCCAATGAGTTGCTCCGTTTGACCGAGTCGGATCCGGATCGCTACGGCCTGATTCTCAAGCGCGCCGTTGGTCGCGTGCTACAGCTGTTCCGTCTCCAGCTCCAGGCGCACAGCGAAGTGGTGCTCAATCATGCCGGCCTTGACCTGGCCGCCTCGATCCTGCTTTCAATCCTCAAGCAGGCCGACGACCAGGAGATGATTTGCCGCGACGCGGCCGCCGGATGGCAAGCCCAGCTTGCTTACGCCGACGCGCCGGCCCAGTTCGTCGGTCTGGATGCCGAATCCTTGATCGCTGTCCAGCAAGCGCTCAAGGAGGAGCTGCTGAGCACGCAGGATGTGCTCGACCTATTCGTGCGTGGCAAGCGCGATGATCTGGAGCCGCTCGGTCGGATCCTTTCGAACTTCGAACAAATGACAGGTGTCCTGGACACGCTGGATTACACGGCGGCAGCTGAAGCACTTGCTGCCGGCCGGGAGCGATTGTTGTCGGTCACCCGGGGTGAGCAGCTGCTTGATGATGCGCTGCTGATGGATCTCGCCGGCACTGTCATGCTGGTCGAGCAAGTCATTGATGGCATCCCGCGGGATATGGCCGGTGGCGGCCGAGCCGCATCACTGCATGATCAGACCGTGGCCAGTTCCATCGCTGCCATCGCCAGTGCGGCCACTGTGTCGTTGGGTGAGGCACGCGAGAAAGTCAATACGGGCCTCTCTGGTGGCGAGACGGCAGATCGTGACCCCTTTGCGCAAGCCGCTGAGATGCTCACCGGCATCGGTGAGGTGCTGCGTCTGTCCGGGCGTGAGGCAGCCACGCCCTTGGCGATGGCCCTGGCCCGCTGGAGTCGAGCCCAGACCTTTGGGGAGCCGATAGACGACGAGCAGACCCTGTCGGCCTTGAGCGAGATTTTTGCGGCATTGGAGTTCTACCTCGAGAACCTGCGAGACTTCCAGAAGGAGATCGCCCGATTCCTGGAAGTGCCCAAGCGCCGGATTGATGACCTGCTGGCTGCTCTTGACGAGGGCGATGTCAGCGCACCTACCGTGGACGAGGTGCCGACTGAAACGGTGCCGGTGCAGCCGGAGACGGTGCGATCAGACGAGCCGGTTGGGCGGATGGAGATTGCCCCGGTCGACGAGGGCCAGGCAGTTTCTGACGAGCTGCTGGCCTTCTGGCAGGTGGAGCAGGACGAGGTGACGCCCGAGGACGAGGAGAGAGAGGGCTGGCCTGTCGAGGCCTCGGATCTCGCCGCGACCTCTGTGACCGAGCCTGCCGACCTGACCGGTGACGAGCAGCCGCTCGTAACCGTGGACCATTCGCCTGATGTGGGTGAGGAAGACCAGTGGCTCACTCTCACAGATGAGGCAACAGAGGCGTTGCCGGATCTTGCCCTGACGGCCCGGGACGAGCTTCAGGCCGACAGTATCGAGCAGGCAGACGACGAGCGCTTCGCCGCCAGCCTGGCGGAAGAAGGTGTCAGCGAGCCATTGCAGGCGTTGGAGTGGCCGCAAGCAGAACAGCCGGAGCACGCCGTTCCGACGGACGACCAGACGATTGGCGAGGAGCCGAGTGTCACGGGCGACGATGAACTTGTCGCCGACCTCCTCGATGAGTCCGATGCCGTTGAGGCGGCAACTCTGACGAGCAGGCCGGCAGAGGACCAGGCCTTGCCGGTTGAGGCCGAGGCGACGCCGGAGTCCGAGCCGGCCGAAGATCCGATGATGGCGGAGATGCGCGAGGTCTTCGCCGAGGAAATGCTCGAGATGGTGCCTGACCTGGCTGCGGCTGCGGCTGATTGGCAGGCGGCAGCGGATAGCGAGGCGCTAATTCGACTGCGTCGGGGGTTCCATACCATCAAGGGCAGCGGCCGGATGGTGGGACTAGACACTATCGGCGACTGGGCCTGGTCCTGGGAACACCTGCTCAACGAGGTGATAGACGAGAAAATCGAGGGCGACGGTGCCATCCGTGCCGGGGCCGTCGAGGCTGTCGACCTGATGCGGGCCGTATTGCCTGAGCTCGAATCCGGCCGGATGGTGCCGGAATCACATTGGTCAGCTTCACGACAGCTGGCCGAGCGTTTCGCCGCCGGTGAGCCACTCGTGGCGGCTGACGAGGTCGATCCGATCGCGGCACCGCCAGCTACTGAGCCCATGAGCGAGGCAGAGGTGGCTGTGCCCCACGCGCCTGCGCCAGTGATTGCTGATCCGGTATTGCGAGAAATCTTCGAGCAGGAGGTCGGCGGCTATATCGACGAACTGCAGCGCAATATTGCCGCGGCTCGAGACCATGGCGTCGGGCTCGCTTGTGACAAGGAACTGGTACGCCTGCTGCATACCACTCTGGGTTCGGCCCGTACTGCAGGCGTTGACGTCATTGCTGAGCTGGCCAGTCATCTTGAGGACTGGGCTCGGATAGTTTCTGAACATCACGAGCGCCTGGGCGGCGAGGATCTTGCCTTGTTTGCAGATGGGATCGATGCCATCGAGGTGTTGCGGCGGTGGGCAGTTGACCCGACCCTTGAGCAGCCAGACAGCTCGGGGCTTGAGGCCCGCCTCCACGCCCGATTGCAAACGGTTATGGCCGAGTATGGTGAGCGCGCCGAGTCCCGCGAGGACGAGGCTCTTGTAGTTGATACGCCTGAGGGTGCTGAGGCGCGAGAGCCGGCCGATGCGTTGATTGCCACGGACGAATCCCAGCAGGAAGCTCAAGAAGAGGCGGCACCATCGTCCCGCGAACCGGTTCTCGACCCCGCGATGGTGTTGGATCGGCGTGAGGAAGTGCCTGCCGAGGACGCGTCCGATGTGGCCGAAGTGGACCTGGCCGTCTCGACCGGTGACTGGTTCGAGCGAGGGCAGGGGGTGCCAGTAAGCGAGTTTGGCATACCGATGTCCGAGGACGAGGGGTACGCTGATGATATCGAACAGCGACCGGATGATGATCCGACAGAACAGGATGAAGATATCCTGCAAATTTTTCTCGACGAAGCAGACGAGCTTCTTGAGGAGGCCGATACCTACATCGACCACTGGCGCGCTCACCCAGACGATCTGGATTCCATCCGGCTGTTGAACCGCAACCTGCATACCCTCAAGGGCGGTGCACGGATGGCGGGCTTGCTTAACCTTGGCGATGTGGCCCATCACCTTGAGGGGCGTCTCGGCCTGGCGCGACGCGAAGGAGCCGAGGACAAGGCGGCACTCATTTCCCTAGTTCAGCACAGCTACGACGTGATCGCCGATTTGCTTGATCGGGTACGCGAGCAGCAGCCAGTTCCCCAGCAGCGCGAACTGGTCGGCTTGATCCGAGATCCGGACGGGGCGCGACGGTTCGCCGAGCGTGGTTCCGTCGAGCGTGTCGACGAAGCGGAGCCTGTCGTGTCGGTGCCGACGTCGGTCGATAGCATCGAGGAAAAGGTAGCTGAACCCGACACACCCCCGGCTCAGGCTGCGGCTCCGGCCGAGCGACGTGAAGAGCAGGTACGGGTTGTTGCGGGCAGTATTGATGCCTTGGTCAACCAGACCGGTGAGTCGGTGTTGCTGCAGTCACGCATCGATCGCCAGGTCAGCGGTTTCGAGCGCCAGCTATTCGAGCTGCAGCAGACGGTCACACGACTGCGCAGCCAGCTGCGGCGCCTTGAGATCGAGACGGAAACCCAGATCAAGGCCGATCTGATGGAAGAGGCCGGCGTCACCGAAGACCAGTTCGACCCATTGGAGTTCGACAGATTCACCCAGGTCCAGGAGCTTTCACGCGGCATCATGGAGTCGCTGGGCGACGTCGCCAGCATCGAGGAAAGCCTGAGCTCGCTGACCGAGCAGTTTCAGCTTTTGTTGCTGCAGCAGTCGCGCCTCGGTCGCAAGATGCAAGATGGCGTACTCGCCATGCGCCTGGTGAGGTTCAATGACGTCGCCGGACGTCTGCGCCGCATCGTGCGTCAGGTCGGTGATGAGATGGGCCGACCGGCCGAACTGCAGATCGAGCATGGTGATACTGAAATCGACCGCGTGACCCTGACGGCGTTGCTGCCCTCGCTGGAGCATATGCTGCGCAACTCCATCGCCCATGGCATCGAGCCCCCCGAGGAACGCCGTGCGCTGCAAAAACCGCCTGTCGGCCGCCTGGTGATCGCGGTTGATAGCGGTGGTGGCAATATTACCGTCAGCCTGCGCGACGACGGGCGCGGCCTGGATCTCGATTCCTTCCGCCGCAAGGCGGTCGAGCGCGGCCTCGTTCCGGCCGACCTTGAAATCAGCGACGAGGAGGCCCGTTCGCTGATTTTCCTGCCTGGCTTCTCGACTGCCGGGAGCCTCTCGCAGGTGGCAGGGCGCGGTGTGGGTATGGATGTAGTCGCCAGCACCACGCGTGAGCTGGGTGGTTTCATCGATATCGACTCCGAGCCAGGGCGCTATACCGAAATACGTCTCAACCTGCCGCTGACCCAGGCAATGACTCGCGGCATTCTGGTTGCTGGCGGCGAAGACCGTTATGCGATTCCCTACAAGGGGCTGGTGGCAGTCACCCGCATGACCGGAGTATCGCTGGTCGAGCACTATCGCGCCGAGACGCCACAAATCGAATATAACGGCGAGGACTTTCCGCTTTACTACCTGGGCGAGCTGCTTTGGGGACAGCCACCGCCGGAGACCGGGCAGGACGTTGCAGCCATTCGTCCGGTCCTGCTGTTCAAGCTCGGCGAGCGCCGCTTTGCCCTGCATGTTGACCGGCAGCTAGGCGGCATTCAATTGTTCGTCAAGTCGCTCGGGCCGCAGTTGGGTCGAGTTCCGGGGCTGTCGGGGGCGACCATTGCTGACGATGGGGACGTGATCCTGGTACTTGAGCTCTTTGAGCTGGCCCAGCAGTTCCAGCGACGCGACTATCAGCGTGGTCTGGAAGATCGGTCAAGGCCCAAACCCCAGCGGGCTCGCCCGTCGGTGCTGGTGGTGGACGACTCGCTCACCGTGCGTAGAGTCACCGAGCGTACTCTGGAGCGCAACAATTACGATGTGCTGCTGGCGCGTGATGGAGTCGAGGCCCTCGGCCTGCTGCAAGACAGCTTGCCTGACCTGGTATTGACCGATATCGAGATGCCGCGCATGGATGGCTTTGAATTGCTCGGTGCGATCCGCAATGATCCGGCGACGAGGGATACTCCGGTGGTGATGATTTCGTCACGTACCGGGCAGAAGCACCGTGCCCGCGCTGACGATCTGGGTGTGTCAGCCTATCTCGGCAAGCCTTATACTGAATCCGACCTGATCGATACCGTCGAACGGTTGCTGCCATCCACCAGCGCGGATCGCGAAGCCCTGACTACGGGAGAAGAGAATGTCGATTGAACGGAATCAGGCCGCCCGGCAGGTCCAACAGCATGAGTCTCAGGCGCATGACGAGTCTGTTCGTGTGGTGCGCCTGCCGACCCAACTTACCGACATTGAGCTCCTGGTTCCTTACGCCTTGATCGCGGAGATCACGGACGTGTCACTCCCCGATGGCAGCATCCGGCTCAGCCGCAACGAGGCGACCAACGTGGACTGGCGGGGGCAACGTGTGCCACTGGTCAGTCTGGAGGCGATGAACGGCGAATCGGTGCCCACCATCGGGCGTCGAGTGCGCTGCGCGGTACTCTACGGCACTGATCCGGAGCGGGCGCTGCCGTACTTCGCTCTGCTGCTGTCGGGTGTGCCCCGTACGGAGCAGGTCACCCGGGCCCAGCTCCAGAGCGCTGGCCCGCAAGACAATCCGTTGTGGCGAGCGGTGGTGCGGCTGGATGGCCGCCTGACCGCAATCCCGGATATTCGGGTGCTTGAGGAGCGTATCGAGCGGATGCGCCGGGATGATCGCCAGGATAATGGTCGCCTGAATGATGATCTGGGCGATCGTTCAGGAGTGGGGGGTCATGTGGTCGACAGCCTCGGCAATCGCCCAGGGAACGAGGAAGATCGCGAGCTGACGTAGCAGGTCGGAGTATAGTCTTGCGTCGTCAGGGCTGCGCCGTTCCATGACGTCGCACCACAGGGGCCTTGCTCCAAAAAACAACCCCGGTCCACCGCATAGGTGGCCGGGGTTGTTTGCTTTCCGTCAAGGCCCCGTCCGGGGCGAGGCGATATCAAGTCAGCTGTGGCGGTGACGCCAGTTGCTTTCCCGTAGCAGTTGAAAGGCAGCGAGGGCCACCAAGGCCAGGGTCGTGTAGCCGGCCGCGGTGCTCAGATAGCCGAGCAGGTAGGGAGCAACAACGGCGGTATATTCACCAGCGGTCATGGTCTCGAATTGGCCTGAGAACGCGTAGAAGGTGACATTCGAGATGATGAAGGCCGCCGCCGCGCCGATGGTCAATGCCAGTGCGATGCCGCCGATCCCGATCAGGGTGGCCGAGGGGGTTGCTGAGCGGGGCACAGCCAACCACTTGCCGGCGAGTCGACCGGCGCCCCACAGGGCTGCGTAGGCGAGCAACACGCCCGGATAGGCAGGTGAGAAGCAGCTGGCCATGGCGGCCCCATCCAGTGCGACGCTGCCCAGGTCGACCAGGACCGCGACGGCCAGCAGTCCGAACAGCACACGGGTTGAGCGAAACCAAAGGCCGGCAAGGAAGAACACCGCCCAGGAGGTGTCGGCCAGGTGCAGCACCGAGCTGAAGTGGTGGTAACGCGTGGCGAGCATCGACAGTGCGAGCAGCGCCAGCAACGTCAGGCCGGTGGCCCGATTGGTGATCTGGCCGGTCGGGAAAAGGCGGTTGATCGACGAGTTAGGCATGTTGGCACGATCCTGAAAGCCTGAGAATAGGACTGCTCATCTTACCGGCCGTAGCGCAGGCCCACAAACAATCCGCGTGGTGCTTCGTTGTAACCATGGATCACCTGATAGTCGCGATCGAAAAGGTTCTGCAGGCGCGCCTCAATCCGCCAGTGACGCTCAAAGCGGTAGCTGGCGCGTAGGTCCGCGGTCAAGAAGCCCTGATTGTCTTCGACCCATGGGCCGCCCTTCGAGCCACTTTGGCCGTGCAGAGCCGTGCCGAGAGACACCGGTCCCAGTCGGCGATCCAGGTCAAGTCGGCCGCTCCAGCGAGGTTGACGCGCCAGGCGGTCACCCGTGGCCCGGTCTTCGGTTGACAGGTAGGTGAGGCTGGCCTGGCTGGTCCAGTCAGTGGACGACCAGGAGGCATTGAGCTCGGCCCCTCGGATGGTCGCCTCGTCCACATTGTAGGGTTGGTAGAATGGCGGCGGACTGGCGATCAGGTCATCGGCAGTGGTCCGGAAGGCGGTGGCATCCAGCGACCAGTTGGCATGCGACCAACGGACTCCTGCCCGACTGGTGCGGGTCCGCTCCGGATCCAGGTCCGGGTTGCCGGATCCGGGGAAGTACAGGTAGTTGAACGACGGAGCGGTGAAAGCCGTGCCATGGCCGGCGGTCAGGGTCCATCGATCGGTGAGTGCATAGGACAGGTCGAGCGAGCCGGTATTGGTCGTGCCGAACTGCTCGTTGAAGTCCCGCCGCAGGGCAGCCTGCATCTCGAGATGCTGGCCTACGGCCACGTTGGCCTGGGCGAATAGGGCTCGGTTGCGTCGGCTGCGCTCATCAAAGTCGTAGTTGCTGGCGAGCTTGTCGTCGGTGCGATCCGCGCCGATGGTCAGGGTCGTGTTTCGAGAGATGAAAAAATCGTTGGCGAGAAATAGCGTGTCGCGTTGGGTATCGAAACGGGAGACGAAGGCATCCCCCTTGTAGCTGTCCTGGTCGTCGACATGACGCCCGGCCCGAGCGCGTAGCTGCCAGAAACCGATGCGCCCGCTCGATCCCGATATGCCGAAGGTACGTTGTTCGATTTCGCTGTAATCCTGGAATGCCCCGTCGTAATCCACCTCGGCCGTGCTGGCAAGAACCTGGGTACTGACGTGGCCACCGTTGTCGAAGCGGTACCCGAGCTGTGCCTGCGCGGATTTGTTTTTGTAGCCGTCATCGTCCGGACTCGTGTTCGGGTCACTTTGCGCATCGAAGCCGTCCGTCTGCTGGAGTGCCGCGCCCAGCGAGTAGTCGAAGCCACCCTGTCGTCCGCCGACATGCAGGTCCGCTTCGCGCTGACCGCGGCCTCCGCCCCCGATGCCCCCCGCGATATTCGTGCCCGGATCGCTGTTCTGACGAGTAAAGATCTGGATTACGCCACCGCCGGCATCCGCGCCCCATTGGCCGGAGCGCGGCCCGCGGACGATCTCGACTCGCTCGACCTGCGCTAGCGGGATGTGTTCAAGATAAGACTGTCCGGCTGAGACCGAACCGATCCGGATGCCGTCGATGAACACCGCCGTACGGCTGGCGCCCTGTCCCCAGATGGAGATGTTGGTCGGCTTGCCGGCACCGCCGAGATTGGTCACGTTCAGTCCGGCTCGACCCTGCAGCAGTTCGGCCAGCGAGCGGGCCTGGCTGCGTTCGATCTCCGCACGGGTGATCACCGTCTCGGGCATGGCCGGGGCCGGCAGTGGCGCGGCACGGCTGGCAGTGATGTTGATCGGGCCCAGCCGGTCGCTGGCCGAGATGTTGGCGCTGGCCAGAAGGGCGAGGCCACCGAGGCTGGCGGCCATGGGCCGCAGGAAAGAACGCTGTGTCATGGTTGCAAGATCACTGGGTCGACCTGCCCACCGCAGGTCGAAAAAGCCGATCAGAGGCCGGTCTCCGGGCTTGTGGTCTATCGGCATCGCCTTCCCGACCCGTGAGGGTCAGTGGCGGAATGATGCCGGCGTCACCACCTACCGTTGCGGGGGCAGCGCAGGCCTTCGACCTGCTTCCCTGTTTCAGCGCCCGTCGTCGAATTCGGGGCGCCACCACTGATGTCGGCGCGCATTGTTGGCAAAGGCGTGCATGAAGGCAAGCGCTGGCCACAGCGTTGACTCTATCTCGGCCTGGATGTTGGCCGTGGGCGGACATTACGGTTGATCATGAACGGCGTCCATCCGGACGGGCATCTCAGCGGGCTACGCTTGTCGGTTACAATGGGCGGCTCCATGTCTGCAGGATCGAATTGTTTATGTCCTTGACTGCGCCGCCGACCATCAAGGCCGTCCGTACGCTGGCGGAAACTCGGCTGTTTCGGATCGAAGAGGTGGATCTGCGATTCGACAATGGCACCGAGGTGAGCTTCGAGCGCTTGAAGGGCAGCAGATCTGCCGGGGGGGTGATCATCGCCGCGGTGACGGCCGACGATGAGTTCGTGCTGATCCGTGAGTATGCATGCGGCACGGAGCGTTATGAACTTGGCCTGCCCAAGGGTCGTATCGACACAGGGGAAACCCCGTTGGAGGCCGCCAGCCGCGAGTTGATGGAGGAGGCCGGCTTCGGAGCCCGCCGACTGACTTGCTTGAACGAACTGACCATGGCGCCGACTCATTCGGGTCAGCGCGTCCAGTTGGTGCTGGCCGAGTCGCTCTATCCGGCGCGCCTGCCCGGCGATGAGCCCGAGCCGCTGGAGGTCAGCACCCTGTCGATAGCCGAGCTCGATGAGTTTGCGGCTTCCGGGACCTGCTCGGAAGCCCGCTCGCTTGCGGCGATGTATCTGGTGCGCGCCTATCGGCAACGCCGTAACAGGGAGGGTGCGGCGTGAACGAAAGCCAACATCCGGATGACAACCATCGCTCCGGTGGTTCGGCCGTGGTCGGTCACGAACTGCTCGATGCAGTGCGGGCGATCGCCGAGGACGCGGGCGTCGCCATCATGACGCTCTACGAGCAGGACTTCTCGGTCGAGCGCAAGGCTGATTCCTCACCGGTCACCGAGGCCGATCTGGTCGCCAATCAGCTGATTGCCGAGCAACTTGCCGGGCTGGACGGTGGCTGGCCGGTGCTCACCGAGGAAGAGGAGGCACCCGCGTGGGGCCTGCGGCGCGAGTGGAAGCGGTACTGGCTGGTCGACCCGATCGACGGGACGCGCGAGTTCATCAAGCGCAACGGTGAGTTCTCGGTGAACATCGCCCTGATCGACGCCGGCGATCCGGTGCTCGGGGTAGTGCTCGCCCCGGCGTTTGGTCTCGAATATGCCGCGCTCCGTGGTATGGGGGCGTGGCGGTATGACGACGGCAAGGGATACCCCATCCGGGTGCGACCGGTAGCCGATCCGCCCACGCTTGCCTTGTCGCGTTCGCATGCTGGCCGGCGCGAGATGCAACTGATCGAGACCTTCTCCCGACCCGGGGCCGAGGCCCACGTATTGCGCTGCGGCAGCTCTCTGAAGACTTGTCTGGTCGCCGAGGGCAAGGCCGACCTCTACCCGCGCCTCGGGCCAACATCGGAATGGGACACGGCGGCCTCGCAGTGTGTGCTGGAGGCCGCCGGCGGTTTCCTGACCGACCTGGCTGGTCAGCCGCTGCGCTACAACACGCGCGAGTCGCTGCTCAACCCGATGTTTGTCGCCCACAACGGTATCGAACTGGATTTCGACCGGCTGCACGAGATCGCCGCGCTCTGATCCGCCCGACGCCGAACGGTGGTGTCAGCCGCCTTCCGGCTCGGCTCGCATCCAGCCGCTTCTGCCCTTGATCAGTTTCAGACGGGTCTGGTACGGCTGGGTTTCGCCGGCCTCGAACTGGCCGAAACGCAGCATCAGGCCCAGTCGCCCGAGGTTTTGGGCTAGGTCGCCATCTTCCTGCATGTCCCGGACTACCTCGGCGAGACTCTGTGGAAAGCGCAAGGTCGCCTTCACGTCTACCAGCCAAATATCGCCCTGCTCGGCGATATTCATCTGCTCGATCGAATCGACCACGACCACCTCGCCGCTGGGGTCGAGTTCCTGCTGCAGGATCGATTGCAGGTCGGCTCGATCCGGTCCGGACAGGCCGCAGCCGGCCAGCAGAAGGGCAGTGAACAGCAGGCCGACCAGCCGGCTGACTGGATGGATCATTCCGGCCGCGCCTTGCCGGCGCGGATGCCGGCCTTGAGATTGTCCCAGTGTGCCCAGTTGACCGCGGTGGGCGGCATCTGCAAGTGAAAGCCCAGTTTTTCCAGATGGTCGCGCACCGTGGCGGTGTCGGTCCGGGCCAGCTGCCGATCGTCGGACAGGTCCAGCGCCATGACGAACTCGAGGACACCGAAGCGCTCGCGCACCATGGCATCCAGCTCGTCGAGGTCCTGGCCCTCAGACACGAACAGGTACATGTCGGGATTCTTGCGGCTTTTGTAGATGTGGGCCTGCATGGTCGGGGTATCTGGCTGTGAGTGGGGTGACGATTGTCGCAGATTCCGTTCGTTGGCGGCAGTCGCCACCACGGCGATTATCTCAGCGATAGCCGGGGAAGCCGCCCGGATATTGGCCCGAGTAGCCTGGCTCCTTGATCGGGCGGCCGTCAACGGAATACGGATCGCGCGGCGGCCGGCTGCTGCCCGGGTACGGCGGCCTGTGGTTCTGGTGGTATCGCGGCAGCGGGCGGCGATTGCCGAACCACAGCGACAGCCCGTCGTCGTTGAGCCGTAGGCCACCGCCGTATGATGGATTGCGATAACGGTCATAGGGTGCGACCGGGTAACCATAGGGGTAACCCCCGCCACTGCTTTGCCAGGGGGTGACGACCACGACCTCCGGACTGGTCCGTCGCTGCTCGAGTGCTCGTCGCTCGGCCTCTTCCCGGGCCTTGCGCTCGGCCTCGCGGCGCTCGTCGTATTCCCGGGCCAGTCGATCGATGCCTTCCAGCGCTGCTTCTCCGCCACGGCCGGCTGCGGGCGCCGTGATTGTCTGCACCTCCATCTGGCCGTTGTCCTGGCTATTGCAGGGTTGGTCGGAATAGACAATGCGCCCGTCGGGGAGGGTGCATTTGTAGACGGTCTCGGTTTCTTGCGCCGACACGGCGCCGGTCACTGCCGCCAGTGTGACGAGCACGATCAGTCCTGATGGCAGATGGAAAAATCCCATCTTGCGGATCGTTTTTCTGGCTGTTTCCTTGGCCACGTTATCGGCCATTTTTTGGGCCCTCCGAGACAGTGGCCATGGTCTTTGTATAGACCAGCCGCAAGCGACTGGCCACGGCTGCATGCGCAGCGAAAGAGCTCTTTCGATTTCCCTAGCGCGTTCTGCCGTGAGCCGCCTGCCGAGAATTCAGGTTGCATCGTGCGCCAGGGCCTGTTCGATGTCCTTGGCCTTCGGCGCGGCCTTGCCGGCCAGTTCCTGGGCGAAGGTCGCCAGACGATGGCCTTCCAGCAGATCGAGCAGGGCCTCGTGGCGATGCCATTCGACCAGGTTGGGCCTGCCGCTGGTCAGGCGGACTCTCACCTGCTCGGCCAATGGCGCGAAGGACACGCGCAGCATCCGGTCACGCTCGGGTTGTCGTTCGGTCTTCTCCAGGCGCTTTTCGGCGCCCTCGAGATAACGCGGCAGGGCGGCGATCCGCTCGTCGCTCGCCAGCCAGATAAAGCCCGGGTGGACCAACAGGTCGAGCTGCTCGCCGATCTCGCGGGCGGCTTCGATCACCGATAGCGGCAGGTTACCGCCCAGTTGGCGGCGCAGGCGATGCTGCTGCTCGAGGATTGCCTTGACCGATTGCGCCAATGCTGCGACTCGTTCACCCGGGCCGTGGTCCAGACGCCCTAGTCGTTCCTGGAAGGTTTCTGCATCGCGCACCGGCGGCTCGCCGGCTATTGCGAGCTGCCAGGTGGCGCGAAAGATCAACTCCTGGTCGAAGGTGCGGTCGGCGCGCCTGGGTCGATGCATGCCTTCCGCGGGCAGCGGCCGGCTGGTCTTCAGGCGGCTGTAGTGTAGCCGCACCGTGTCCAGCGAGCGATCGGCACGCAGGTCGGACTCGACCTGCCGGACCTGTTGCGGGCGGGCCAGCAGCAACAGCCGGACCACGCCGGCCTCATGCACCAGACGGGCGCGCTCGGGGTCGTCGATCAACTCGACGCGTACGGCATCATTGTCGTCGACCAGCGCCGGATGCGCTTCGAACTGCGCCCCGCCGCTGTCGATGGTCAGGGTGTCGGGCAGCTTGTCGACGTCCCACTCGCTGGTGCGATGGTCCTCGAGGCGGTGTTTCGAGCGCTGCTCGAAGGCCTGTCGGCTGCGTTGTGTCTGTCGACCGCGCAGGGCGTTGATATCGCGGTCGGCATCGATCGGCTCACCATCCTCGTCGATGGCGACCAAACGCATGCGCAGATGGTCGGGGAGTTTCTGTTCGTCAAACAGCGCTGGGTCGATCTGATGCCCGGTCATGCGGCGGAGTTCGTCGGCCACCGCCTGCGTCAAGGGCTGTTCGGTGTCACTGATGCGCTCATCGACCGCCTCGGCAAAGCTCGGGGCCGGCACGAAGTGTCGTCGTGTGGCCTTGGGCAAAGAGCGGATCAAGGTCTCGATCTTCTCGCGGCGCAGGCCCGGCACCAGGTGAGTGGTGGGAGCAGCGTCGAACGACTCCAGCAGGCCGATGGGCAGGTGCAGGCTCACCCCGTCGTCCGGTTCGCCGGGGGCAAAGTGATAGCTCAGCTTGAGCCGATAGCGGCCGGCCTGCCAGTGATCGGGCAGCTTGGCCAGGCGCTGGTCGTCGGGCTCGGCAGCCAGCAGATCGTCGCGGGTCAGCTCAAGACTGCCGGCTGCGGCGCGGTCTTTCTTGATCCAGTGCTGCAACTTGCGCGCGTCGGTGACGTCCGCGGGCAAGCGTGCGTGGTAGAAATCGAACAGGGCCTGTTCGTCGACCAGGTAGGCTGGGCGACGCAGCTTGGCTTCAAGCTGATGGATTTCGTCGATCAGGGCCTGGTTGTGCTGCCAGAATGGCTGGGCAGACTCGAAATCGCCTTCGACCAGCGCGCGGCGGATGAAGATCTCGCGCGCCTCGAGCGGGTCGATGGCGCCAAAGTCGACCCGCCGCTTGGTGATGATCGGCAGGCCGAACAGGCGCACGGTCTCGAAGGCAGTCACCCGGCCGGATTTCACCTCCCAGGTCGGCTCGTTGTACTCGCGGGTGATCAGATGGCTGGCGATCGATTCGAGCCAGCGCGGATTGATCGGCGCATTCATGCGCGCGAACACCCGTGTGGTCTCGACGATTTCGGCGGCAACCATCCACTTGGGCTGGGCCTTGACGGTCACCGAGCCGGGGAACAGGTAGAAGCGGCGATTGTGCGCGCCCAGATACACGGTCGGGGCGCGACGTTTCTTGCCGCGGTGATCGCCGGCAGCCTTCTGGTAGCTCTTGGGCGGGGCGGGATCACGCATGCCGATCTGGTCGAGCAGCCCGGCGAGTGCCGCCTGGTGGAGTTGCTCGATCCGCCCGGCGAGCGCCGCTGGCAGCTTGGGTTTCTCACCCGCGGCTGGCTTGTCCGGCATGACGATGGGTTCGAAGCCAGGCAGGCGGATGCGAAACATCTCGTCGACCGACTGGCGCAGCTGGCCAACCAGATCGTGCCACTCGATCAGGCGGTTGGCGTTGAGAAAGCGCTTGATCGCCCATTGGCGTGCCTGGCGTCGGCTCTTGTGGCGGCGCAGCTCGTGCCATGCCGACCATAGCGAGATCGCGCTGGCGAAGTCCGAATCGGCCAGGGCGAATTCGGCGTGGGCGGTATCGGCCGCGCCGCGTTGGTCGGTGGGGCGTTCGCGCGGGTCCTGGATGGCGAGGAAGGCGGCAACCACCAGCATGTCCTCGGTCGCCCGCTCCCCGTGTTCTCGGGCCGCGACGATCATCCGGCCCAGTGCTGGGTCGATCGGCAGGCGTGAAAGCTGTCGGCCGATGTCCGTCAGCCGACCTTGCTGGTCGAGCGCGCGCAGCTCGAACAGATGTTTGCGGGCGGTGGCCAACTGGCGCGGTTCCGGCGGGTCGATGAACGGGAATTCTTCAGCCCGGCCGAGTTTGAGCGCGTCCAGCTGCAAAAGCACCGAGGCGAGGTTGCTGCGCAAAATTTCCGGGTCGGTGAAGGCTGGGCGGCTGTCGAAGTCTTCTTCCTCATAGAGGCGGATGCACACGCCCGGGGCGATCCGGCCACAACGCCCGGCCCGCTGGCTGGCCGAGGCCTGCGAGATCGGCTCGACTCCGAGTTTCTGGAGTCGGGCGCGCGGGTGGTAGCGGTTGATCCGCGCCACACCGGAGTCGATCACGTAGTGGATGCCTGGCACGGTCAACGAGGTCTCGGCGACGTTGGTCGACAGCACGATCCGCCGTCCGGCATGCGGGGCGAATACGCGCTGCTGGTCAGCCGGGGATAGGCGTGCGTAGAGCGGCAGAATTTCGGTGTTTTTTAGACCGTGGCGCGAAAGTTGGCGTTCAGTCTCGCGGATTTCGCGTTCACCCGGTAGGAACACCAGGATATCGCCTGGTCCCTCATGGACCAGCTCGTCGACCGCATGCATTACGCCACGGGCGATGGATGAGCTGAGTTCCTCGTCGCGATCGGTCTCGGGCGGGCGGTAGCGCAGCTCCACCGGGTAGCCGCGACCGCTGACCGAGATGGTCGGTGGCCGCGGTCGTCGGTCGTCGGAGAAGTGATCGGCGAAGCGCTCCGGGTCGATGGTCGCCGAGGTGATGATCACGCGCAAATCCGGCCGGCGGGGCAGCAGGCGCTTGATCACGCCCAACAGAAAGTCGATGTTGAGGCTGCGCTCGTGGGCCTCGTCGATGATCAGCGCGTCATAGCGCAGCAGGTCGCGGTCGTGCTGCAGCTCGGCCAGCAGCAGGCCGTCGGTCATCACTGCCACCCGGCTGTTGGGGCGAGTCTGGTCGGAGAAGCGTACCTTGTAGCCGATCGCCGTGCGGCCATCGCCACCGGCTGCGCCTTCATCGAGTTCTTCGGCCAGTCGTCGGGCGACATTGCGCGCCGCAATCCGTCGGGGCTGGGTGTGACCGATCAGCCCGCGACGACCGTAGCCCAGCTCGAGCAGCATTTTTGGTATCTGGGTGGTCTTACCAGAGCCGGTCTCGCCGGCGACGATGATCACCGGATGCTGCCGGATGGCCGCGATGATCTCCTCGCGCGCCCCGGAGACCGGCAGGTTCTCGGGGTAGGCGATATCGATGGCGAGCGCCTCGCGGGCCGCCACTTCGTCGGCGGCAGCCGTGACCCGGTCGACCAGCCGGTGCAGGGCGTCCTGGTCAGGCGGACCGCCCTCCAGCCGGCGCAGCTGCCGGTCGATCTGTGGCAAATGACGCAGGGCCAGGTGATCGCGGTTGGCGTTGATATACGCGAGAATACTCGCTGGATCGGTACTGTCGACAGGATGACTCATTTGACCCATTGTACGAAAAGCTGTCGCCTGGCCGTGACCGGATCGTCGTGACCGGGAAATGCGGGCAGCATTCGGATCCGATCAGGCGACCTACAGGGGACCCGCATAAGGGGAGGCTCCATGCCGGAAAACATCAGCTTCTTCGCCGCGCTGGCCGTCGGCTTTTTCGGCGGCGTGCACTGCGTGGGCATGTGCGGCGGCATCGTCGGGGCACTGACCTTCAGCTTGCCTGCTGAGGTCCGCGAGCGTCCGTTGCGCCTGCTGCCTTATCTGCTGGCCTATAACGTGGCGCGGATTACCTCCTACACCGTCGCCGGGGCGATCGCAGGTACAGTGGGGTTACTGGGTCTGTCGCTGGTGCCGATGCAGCATGCCCAGCTGATACTGCTGGGCATCGCCGGCCTGTTCATGGTGATGATGGGGTTGTATGTCGGCGGCTGGTGGTTTGGTCTGACGCGTATCGAACAGGCGGGTTCGCGGCTGTGGCGTTTCATCGAGCCGATTGGGCGGCGGCTGATGCCGGTCCGTTCGCCCGGTCAGGCCTTCGGTCTGGGGCTGGTCTGGGGCTGGCTGCCTTGCGGGCTGGTCTATAGCGTGCTGATCTGGGCGCTGTCGGCCGGCGGGCCATTGCAAGGCGCCCTGTTGATGCTCGGGTTCGGACTGGGCACGCTGCCCAACTTGCTGGCGATGGGCGCGTTCGCCGCGCAGTTGGCGGCGTTTGTGCAGCGCCAGTGGGTGCGGTGGATCGCTGGTGGAATGGTGATCGCTTTCGGTCTTTACCAGTTGTTCATTGCAGGAGCGCGTTTGGCCGGCTGACTGGTCGGTCAACTCAGTCGCGCACCAGAAAGCCGGCAAGTCCTTCAGGTGACTCCTCGCGCCCGTCGATCTCCTCGACCCGTGCCCGCGGCGGGCCTTTCCGCAGTTTTTCCATCGCCGCCAGCACCTTGGTACGGTCGCCTTCGAAGACGGCCTCGACCCGGCCATCGGCCAGGTTGCGGACCCAGCCGGACAGGCCGTGGTCGAGTGCCACGCGTCGGGTGAACCTGCGGAAAAACACGCCTTGCACGCGGCCACTGACCAGCAAATGCATGCGAATCATGGTCGACCTCCTCATGGCCGTGGTTGGTGTTGGCCCTGTTTCGTCGGCGCGGCCCGGGCGGCCTTCGGCACCGCCAAATGTAGCATCGCACCGTCACCGACCCCCTCGCGCACAATGGTGACGTAGCGGCCGTCGCTGGAAAAGGCGACGCCCTCCCATTGGTCGATACGCGGCAGCGAGCGCGAGGCGATCGGGCGGCGGATCGTTTCGGCCCAACCCTTTTCGGCCTTGTGATGGAAAAAATAGAGCGTGGAGTAGGTCAGCACGGCCAGCAGCTGCCCATCAGTTGACAGTGCCATGCCGGTCGGCAGATTGGTCAGTGGTGCGAGCAGGCGGGCGATCGGATCGGCCGGCACCAGCCCGCCCATTGAGCCGATCAAGCGTGCCTCGTGAATGGCGGCCTCGGCCAAGCACTGGTGTTCATTGCGCCCATCGGCGGGGGGGAATGGCTCGCGCTCGGACAGTGGCAAGGCATGGAGGCGTGGGGGCTTCTCGCGCTTGCTCAGCAGCAGAATCTGGTCGCTGGCGGGGTCGACGGTCATCGCCTCGGTATCCGCCGGGCCATCGGCGTAGCGATAGCGCAGCAGCGCCTCGGGTTCGGCCTGTGCCTTGCCCGTGACGGGTAGTGTCTCCGGTTCCGGAATGAACCAGAGCACATAGTCAGGCCAGCTGTCGCGGTTGTCGCCGCTGTCGGCGACGATCAGCATCTCCCGGCCGTCGACCAGAGCGCATTCGATCGATTCCCAGTCGCGCTGGATGATCCCGGTCAGCTCAAGGCTGATGTGTTGCTGGCCATCGGGGCCGATCCCATACAAGAACGGTGTTATCCGCTGCGCCGAGCCCGGGTGGTTGATGTTGTCGTTATGCGTCCAGAGCAGCTCCGGGTGGCGTAGTGAGCGGGCCAGGCCCGAGGCCTCGTCGATCCATGCCGGCAGCGAGGCCGCCGCCGGTGGCACCGGACTCGCCTGTGCGCTGGGTGCGGCGACGAGTACTGACGCGATCAGCGACGCAAGCAGTACAGCAATGGTCGGCCAGTGGCGCGCGGTGATGAATGGCATTGAAGCTGGAATAGCCGGGTCGGCAGAAACGCACCCCGCCCCGGCGGAGGGCCGGGGCGGGGCGGGCATCGATTCGTGCAGAGCGTCCCTTGGTGACGGTGGAGGTGCTTCAGGCGGGGCCGTCACCTGACGAGCCGTCGGAGCGGTCCTTGTTCGCGCCGAGCGTGTCAAGGCCGATCAGTCGATAGACGGGGCAGAAATTGATCACGCCAGTCGCCAGTGGAATAATGCCGATGTAACCCCACCAGCCGATCACACCGAACAGGGCCAAGGCGATCAATACCACGCCCACCACGATCCGTAACCACTTGTCGATCATGCCGATATTGGCTTCCATCATTCACTCCTATTATCAATGTCGAGAATTTGGGCTGGTCACAAGACCAGTGTAGTCATTGGCGTGAGAATTTCCTGTGCTCGACACGATGCAGGGCGATGTGGTTCTCGAAATAGATGCTGAAATCACTGTAATCCCAACGGCTGATCGGCGGCGTGGGCGGCTTGCCATGGGCCGGGACTGGGGCGTGGCGTTTTTCCGGCTCGCCGAAACGGGCAATAATCTGGGCCTGTGTCAGGCCGTGGACTGCCTGGTGAACGGCTGCTTGGTCGGGCTGCGCCTGGGCGGTGGTGGCGAAGGTCGCAGCGATCGCAATCGCGATGATTGCCAGTGGTCGGGTGAAGTGGGTCAACGCTTTCATTGAGTTAGCTCGTTCCTTGAGTTATTGCCCGAGTGATTGGCTAGGTGACTGGATTGGGGCGTCGCTGTTGTCTTGCCGCGACATCCCGGGCGGAGTCCTCCGCCCAGGGTGCCGAATCGGCTCCTCACGGCGGGATTTTCCGCTAGTCTGCGTCACGTTCGGCCATGCTGCAAGCTCGTCACCCGGCGGTGGGCCGTGAGTGGGGCAGCCTGCGCGGTTGCGCACCGGGTTCCCCGGGTTGATTTTTTGGGGCTGACCCCTGGGCTGAGCTGATTCACTTGATCGAGAGTACACGAGGGGTCGGATGGGACGGACATTCGAATGGATGATCGGGTTGCGGTACACGCGGGCCAAGCGCCGCAACCGGTTTGTGTCGTTCATATCGGCGACTTCGATCATCGGCATCACCCTCGGGGTGACCGCTCTGATCGTGGTGATTTCGGTGATGAACGGTTTCCAGGACGAGTTGCGCGAGCGCATCCTCGGCATGACGGCGCATGTCACTATCGGGCAGCAGGGCGGCACGCTCTCGGACTGGCCGGCGGTGGTCGAACGGGTGGAGGAAAATCCCACTGTACTGGCGGCCGCCCCCTACGTGCAGTCCGAGGGCATGCTTTCGGCCGGTTCGGCGGTTTCCGGAGCGATCGTCCGCGGTATTCGCCCGGCGCTCGAGATACCGGTCACGAATATCGGCAGCCATATGCAGGAAGGTGTGCTCGATGATCTCAAGCCGGGCGAGTTCGGCATCGTGCTCGGTTCGGCCCTGGCCCGTTCGCTGGGCGTTGGCGTGGGTGACCGGCTGATGTTGATCAGCGCGGATGTGGCGGTCACCCCGGTCGGTGGCATGCTGAGACAGCGGCGGTTCACCGTGGTCGGTATCTTCGAGGTGGGCATGTATGAGTACGATCGCGGCACGGCCATGATCCATATTGCCGATGCCCAGGCGCTGTTCCGCACCGGCGAGGGGGTTTCCGGGCTGCGACTGAAACTCGACGATATCTTTGCTGCCCCGGCGGTGGCGCGCGAACTCAATCATCGCCTCGGCTATCCCTATGTGGCCCAGGACTGGACCCAGTCGAACGCCAATTTTTTCCGCGCGATCCAGATCGAGCGCACCGTCATGTTCATCATCCTGTCGCTGATCGTTGCGGTAGCGGCGTTCAATATCGTCTCGACCTTGGTAATGCTGGTTACCGACAAGCAGGCCGATATTGCCATTCTGCGCACGCTGGGAGCGAGCCCCGGGTCGATCATGGTGATCTTCATGATCACAGGGGTGGTGATCGGTCTGATCGGCACCTTGGTGGGCGTCGCTGTTGGCGTGCTGATTGCCGAGAACATCGACGTGATCGTGCCCTGGATCGAGGGAATTGTCGGTACCCGTTTCATGCCGGCAGACGTCTACTACATCAGTGAGGTACCCTCGCGGCTCGACTGGAGCGATATTGGTCTGATCGGGTTGATGGCCTTTGCCTTGTCCTTTCTCGCCACGCTCTACCCGGCCTGGCGTGCCTCGCGTGTCCAGCCGGCCGAGGCCTTGCGCTATGAGTGAGTCGTTGCCGACCGATCGCCCTGTGCTCGAGGCCCGAGGCCTGATCCGCACCTACCGCGAGGGTGATCTCAACGTCGAGGTGTTGCGCGGGATCGACTTGACCATCCGTGCCGGCGAGCGGGTGGCCATCGTCGGCGCCTCGGGGGCCGGCAAGTCGAGCCTGCTGTCTCTGCTGGCGGGGCTGGACCAGCCCACCGAGGGTGAGGTCTGGCTGGCTGGTGAGCGCTTCTCGGCTCTGGGCGAGCGGCGGCGTGGGCAGCTGCGCAATCGTCACCTGGGCTTCGTTTACCAGGCACATCACCTGTTGCCGGAATTCTCGGCGCTGGTCAACGTGGCCATGCCCTTGATCATTCGCCGCATGGGGCGTGAACAGGCCGAAGCCGAGGCCCGGGTGCTGCTCGAGCGCGTCGGTCTGGGCCATCGACTGGCACACCGCCCCGGCGAACTTTCCGGCGGTGAGCGCCAGCGGGTCGCGATCGCCCGCGCGCTGGTGACCCGCCCCGCGGTTGTCCTGGCCGACGAGCCCACCGGAAACCTCGACACCAAGAGCACCGAGGATGCTGTCAATGCCATGCTTGAACTCAATCAGGCCATGGGCAGCGCCATCGTGCTGGTCACCCACGACCTTGAGCTGGCTGCGCGCATGGATCGCACCTTGCACATCGTCGATGGTCGGATCACCGCCAGTGCCTGAGCTTCCCTAGCTTCCTGGATCTATTGTCTGGGCGCTGTCCTGGTGTCCGATCAAGTCATTTTCATTGCATCGGAGGATCTTGGATGAATGAACGTCCGGCAACGATTCCTGCCACCAAGCCGTTGCGCTTCTGCCGGGCAGGCCAGCACTGATGTCCAGGTCGTGGATGTCCTGGTTGCTGGCGGCCTGGCAATGGCTTGGGCAATGGCTTGCCCGCCTGTTCGGCGGCCGGTTTTCCTCGACCGTTGAGATTCCCGTTGCTACCTGGTCAGCGCTCTGTCGCGCACAGCCTGAACTGGCCCGCTTGTCGGCAGAGCAGGCCGAGCGATTGCGGCGGCTGGCGGGACGGTTTTTGGCCGGCCGACCCTTCTACGCCGCCGGTGGCATGGAGATTTCCGACGCCGCGCAGCTACGTATCGCCGCATTGGCAGCGTTGCCAGTGCTCGAGTTGGGCCTGGACTGGTTGAAAGGCATTCGTTCGGTGGTGGTCTATCCCGATGCCTTTGTGGTCGATCACGAGGAGATGGACGAGGCCGGAGTAGTGCACGAGGTGCGCGGCCTGCGCGCCGGCGAGGCCTGGTCGCACGGCACGCTGGTGCTTTCCTGGGGCGACATCGAGGCCGGACTCCGTCCTGGCGCTGCAAGCAGTGTCGTGATCCACGAGGTCGCGCATTTCATTGATGGAGTAAACGGGGCAGTAAATGGATTTCCACCATTGCCCAGGGGGCAGGATCGGCGCCGTTGGACTGCGGATTTCCAGGCCGCCTTCGACCGGCTCAACCGGCAGATTGATGTCGGCGGCGAGCCATCGATCGACTGCTATGCCGCTACCAACCCGGCCGAGTTTTTCGCCGTGCTCAGCGAATACTTCTTCCGTCGGCCCGAGAGGCTGCTGCAATTCGATCCTCGCCTTTACGAGCACCTTGCTTCCTTCTATGGCCAGAACCCGCTGCAGCCAGAATCCGTTGCGTCGCCGCCAAGGCCTTTCGACTAATAAATTCGCGTCCAGCGTCTTCGGCGTCTAAGGTCAGGGGAGTAGGGGCTTGAAGTCTGGTGCCTGCTCGAGGCGGTGTGCCGGGAAACAAGACCACTCAAATCAAACGATATGACGGAGGACTTCGATCCATGTGTGCAGCCAAGGCCAAGAAGAACGAAAAGACACTCAAGAACCTGCAACAGGCGCTGTCGATGGAGATTGCTGCTACCCATCAGTACCTGCTGCATGCCCGTGTGCTGGAGGACTGGGGGCTTGATCGCCTATCGAAGAAGATGAATGTTGAAATGCTGGAAGAGCTGGGTCATGCCAGCAGCTTCATTGACCGTATGCTGTTTCTCGGCGGTGACCCGGTCGTTACCGAGGCCAAGGTGGTTCGGCGCGCGCCGTCGTTGAGCGAAATGTTCAAGGCTGATCTGGCGGATGAGTTGGCTTCGATCGAGTTTTACGGCAAAGCCTCCAAGGATGCCGCTGACGAGGGTGATGTCGGTACGCGCAAGCTGTTCGAGAGGTTGCTGGTCGACGAGGAGGAACACGCCGATTGGTTGCAGCGTCAATTGGAGCTCCTCGAACGGATGGGCGAACCCAATTACATCGCCGCCTACCACACGCCTGAAACCGGCGAGGCCTGAGCCGCTGGCATAAAAATAGGCATAAAATCAGGCCGGCCCGAGAGGGTCGGCCTTTTTCATGGTTATGTGTGCCCAGTAGGAGCGTGCTGGTTGTCTCCGCGGCTGGTTCTGCTAGCCCTGAAAAAGTAGGGGCCATGCCCAGCGCCCCATTCACAGCCCGTGGATCAGTGCGACCGCGATGGCCGAGGTCGTCTCCTTCGCCAGAGGCGGAAGGTCAGACCTGATAGCCGATCAGGCTGCCGATGAGCGCAGTCACGCCCATGGCGGTAACCCCCCAGAACAACACCCGAGAGATGCCGCGGATCATCGATGCGCCACCAGCGTATGCAGCCAAGCCGCCGAGCAGCGCCAGTGCGATCAGGGTCATCACGACCACGACGGTCATCATGCTCGTCTGGGGTCCGAACAGGACGGTCAACAGCGGCAGGCCCGCCCCGACGGAGAAGGCTGCGGCCGAGGACCAGGCCGCCAGGAATGGTCGGGCGCGGGTGATCTCGTGCAGACCCATCTCGTCGCGGGCGTGCGCCCCGAGTGCGTCGTGGGCCATTAGCTGCTCGGCGGTCTCTTGGGCTGTTTCGCGCGTGAGGCCGCGGTCGATATATATCTCGCGCAGCTCGGCCAGCTCGTGATCGAAGTTGATCTCCAGCTCACGCGCCTCCATGGCGAGGTCCGCCTCCTCGGTGTCCTTCTGCGACTGCACCGAGACGTACTCGCCGGCGGCCATCGACAGTGCGCCGGAGACCAGCCCGGCCGTGCCGGCCAGTACGATCGCCGAATGCGGGCTGCCCGCGGCGATAAAGCCGAGTATCAGGCTCGAGACCGAGACGATGCCGTCGTTGGCGCCCATCACCGCGGCCCGCAGCCAGGAGTTGCGGTTGATGCGGTGGTGCTCGGCGTGAATGTCGATCTTCTTTCCCATGGGGTACCTTCGTCCTGATACCACCCCGTCTGGTGAGTCGGGTGATAATCTTGATGACACGCAGTCTGTTGTCCCAGACGGCGTTCCGCTACAACAGGATATTGCCACGGCAATCATCTGCAACCCAATACGAGGATGCTGGTTAGTTCACAAGACAACCGATTTGATCATCATGAAGCATCCACTCGACAGCAATCCCACCCAGCTCTGCCAGCGCCTGCAACAGGTGTTGGCAGAAATGGGTGAGACAGTCACGCCTGTGGCAGTCTCGGCCATCGAGCGGTTCTGTCAGGCGACCGTGAGTGATGCCGATGGTGCTGTGGGCGGTGGGCTGGCCGGCTTGGGCCCACGCGTGGCCTTGGCGCTGGCGGATCTCCAGGCCGACTTGCCGACGTTGGTCGCCGCGTTGCTGGCCGATCCTGGCTTGGCGGGGCCGGACCCAGCCGGTCTGGGTCAGGCCCAGGCACGGATCCAGTCGCTCGATCACACAGTGCTTGATCACGCCGGCCGAACGGATGTACAGCGTCTGCTGGCGGCGGTCGAGCGGCTGCGTGACTGGGAGGAGCGTTATTCCGCCCCCCGCTCGGAAAGCCAGCGCGAATACTGGCGGCGCCTGCTGCTTGCCGGTGCGCAGGATGCGCGTGCCTTGCTGATCGATCTGGTCTACCGGCTCGAGGGCATGCGTGTTCTGGTCGATGAGCCGGACGAGCGCGCGCGGCGGCAGTTTGCCAGCATGACCTTGGCGGTCCACGCCCCGATTGCCCACCGGCTTGGCCTGGGGCAGATCAAGTGGGAGCTTGAAGATCTCGCATTTCGCCACCTCGAGCCGGCCACCTACGTCGAGATCGCGCGACTGCTCGATGAGCGGCGTGCCAGTCGCGAGGCCTACCTCAGACGGATCGAGGACAAGCTGCATCGCGCACTGCTCGAGGCCGGCATCCATTCGGAGGTTTACGGTCGACCCAAGCACATCTACAGCATCTGGGGGAAGATGCAGCGCAAGCAGCTCTCCTTCGAGGAGCTGTTCGATGTACGGGCGTTGCGGGTGCAGGTCGACTCGGTCACGGATTGTTATGGTGCGCTTTCCGTGGTCCACGAGTTGTTTCGCGCCATACCGAGCGAGTACGACGACTACATCGCCCGCCCCAAGCCTAACGGCTACCAGTCGTTGCATACCGCGGTGCATGCCGACGAGGACAAGGTGGTCGAGATTCAGATCCGCACCGAGCGCATGCACGCCTTCGCCGAATACGGTGTGGCCGCTCATTGGCGTTACAAAGGCGGCGGGGGTGGCTCAAATCCCTTTGATATGCAGGTTGAATCCCTGCGCCGCGGGCTTTCCCGGGGCGAGATTCAACCGCTGGCCGCACCGATGGTCTACGCCTTCACGCCGGCCGGCGAGTTGGTCGAGCTGCCAGTGGGTGCGACGGTGCTCGACTTTGCTTACCGCATTCACACTAAATTGGGGCATCGCTGTCGCGGCGCAAAGATCAACGGTCAGATCACCCCGTTGAAAACCAAGGTAAGCAACGGCGATATGGTCGAGGTGCTCACCCACAAGGAGCCGGCCCCCAGTCGCGAATGGGCGCATGCCAAGAGTGGATTTCTCCGATCGGCCAGCGCGCGCGGGAAGGTACGTAGCTGGTTTGCGCCGCTCGACCGAGAGGATGCGCGTGAGCGGGGGCGGCAGCTTTGCGAACGACTCTACCGGCGCTTTTCCATGGATGGCGCCGCGCGACGGCGCCTGCTCACGGATCTCGGGGTGAGCAGCGAGGAGCAGCTGTTCCTCGCCGTCGGTAGCCGCCGTATCGCAGCCGAGACACTGCAGGCGGCAGCGCGTGCGCAGTTGGGCACGGTGGCTGATCGCTCCGCCCGTCCACCGCGACCGGATCTGCCTGAGGGCGTGTCGCTGCCCGAACCGCCGGGCGGGCACAGCCTGGTGATTGAAAACCAGTCGATCGATGGGCTGAAGGTCACCGCGGCAAAATGTTGCCAGCCACAGCCGGGCGAGCGGGTGATGGCTTTTCTCAGCCGTTCACAGGGCTACAAGCTGCATCGGCCGGACTGTCTTAATCTTGCGCATCTGGCCCGCGAGTACCCGGAGCGGGTGCTGCCGGTCGAATGGCCAGGAGAAGAGGCAGGAGAAAAGCGCGACTGACGGGAGGCCGCCAGTCATGGCGGCGATGCTGGGAGCTTTTTCTGTTGAATGATGAGGTGGGCCGGCTCGTCACCCGAGTGGCCGACGAGGCAGGTTCCAGCCGAGTCAGGTTCGACGAGCGTCTGCAAAGGCCTTCCAGGCGGAAAGCAGCAGGATGCCGGCCAGCAGCATGATCAGCCAGTCCGGCGCGATCAGGCCGATTGCCAGCCCGCCGGCCACCGCGCCCGCGGCCGATCCCAGCCCCATGCCACCGAACAGGTCGCGCTCCCGTTTCAGCACCGCAAAGGCGTCCGCCTCGGCGTAACGCCGCAGGCCGACGAGCATCGTCGGCAACGAGATCGCCAGGGACAGCGAGCCGGCCAGGCGCACGTCCACCCCGTAGAGCAGAGTGATGGTGGGGATCAGCAGCTCTCCGCCGGCCACGCCCAGGAATGCGGCGATCGCACCGATGCCGAGACCGGCGGCAAACCCCGCAATCCAGCGCAGGACACCATCGGCCAGGAGTGGTTCGGCGGTCGGACCGGGCTGGGCCAGGTGTTGGACGATCATCAGGATTGCCAGCCCGACCAGTAGGACGAAGACCACGTAGTCAAGGGTCTTCGTGTCCATGCGGATGGCCGAGCCGGCCGCCAACCAGGCGCCGATCAGGCTGCCGGCGAGCAAATTGACTGTGATCGGCCAGTATTCAAGCAGTTCGGTCGGCAGGATGGTCAGGCTGCGCGCCACCAGCGCGACGCTCACCACGATCAGGCTCATCGCCTTGTTGAAGATCACCGCCTCAAGGGTCTCGAGCCGGAAGATGCCCTTGAGCACCGGCAGGCGGAACTCGGCCCCGCCCAGGCCGATCAGCCCGCCCAGTGCCCCGATCACACTTCCGGCGACAAAGCCGCCTACGGTGCGTTTGGCTGAATGATCCTTCATTGAAAGGATCTCCTCCGGAGAGGTCCGCGATTGATCGTCTGGCCGGTGTAGCGCCTACATCGTCTTGTTTCCATTTCTTCAAGGCCCCGTTTGAAGTGCCTGCAGCTACCGCATCAGCGCCGCGCTTTTCACCAGGGCGGTTACCGCCTGGCCGGTGCCCAGTCCCATGTCGGCTGCGGCCTGATCGGTGATCTCGCTGACCAGTCGCTGGCCATCGGGCAGGGTCAGGAATACTGCTTTCCGACCGGGGCCGGAGGTGTCGATCCGCGCGATCCGCGCCGGGAGCTGGTTCTGTATCGAAAGATTTTCGATCGGGTGCAGGGCCAGCGCCACGTCATCGGCGCGTACGCGCAGGCGCCGCGGCTGGTGGTCGATGGTGGCCCCGTCGGAGCCGATGTGGAAGGTCACGGGCAGGCCGTCGGGTGTCTGTGGCGTGGTGACGAAACGCAGTCGCCGCGGGTCCCCATCGGTCGGCTCCACATGTCCTTCCAATGAGGCCACCGGGCCTTCCTCGGTGAACAGGGGCGAGTCGACCCGATCGAGTGCCTCACGCAGGGTTTCGACCCGTTCGACCCGGCCGTCGGCCATGAACACCACCCGGTCGGCCAGCCGTTCGACCTCCAGTGGCGCGTGGGTGATCAACAGCGTCGGGATGGCGAAATCACGAATCACCGACTCGAACAGGTCCAGCAATTCCGCCTTGGCGCGCCAGTCGAGTGCCGCGAGCGGTTCGTCCATCATCAGCAGGCGCGGCCGCCCGATCAACGCTCGGGCAATCGCCACCCGCTGGCGTTCACCGCCGGAGAGGTTATCCACTGCCCGATCGAGCAGCGGGCCGATGCCGGTGCGCTCGATGAGCTCATCACGGTTGATCGCCGCGCCCCGGTCAGACGGCGCACGTCGCGCGGCGAACTCGAGATTGCCGCGCACGGAGCGGTTGCCGAGCAGCGCGGCATGCTGGAAGACCATGCCGATGTCGCGCCGCTCGGGCGGTAATGCCCGCGCGCCGTCCTGCCAAATTTCATCCTGATAACGCAGCTGGCCGCGAGTGCGTCGATCCAGGCCCGTCATGGCGCGCAGCAGGGTGCTCTTGCCCGAGCCCGAGCGGCCGAACAGTGCCGTGATGCCCTGTGATTCGAAGGCGAAAGGCCCGGATTCGAGCTGGAACCGACCCAATGCCAGTGACAGATTGCCCTCGAACATGGCTATCCGACCCGGACCGAGAAGCGGCGGTTGGTCAGGTAGACTGCGACCAGGACCGCAAACGAGAAGGCGACCATGACCGCCGATAGCAGATGCGCCTGGGCGTACTCGAATGATTCGACATGGTCGAAGATCGCAATCGAGACCATGCGCGTCTCTCCCGCAATATTGCCGCCGACCATCAGCACCACGCCAAACTCGCCCACCGTGTGGGCGAAGGTAAGTACGGCACCGACCAGCAGCCCCTGACGCGACAGGGGCAGGATGACGTTGATGAAGCGGTCGAACCAGCCGGCCCGCATCAGACGGGCGGCATCCAGCACGTCCTCGGGCAATGACTGGAAGGCACCGAGCGTCGGATGGACCATGAAGGGCAGCGAGAACAGCACCGAGCCGATCACCAATCCCGTGAAGTTGAAGGTCAGCTGGCCCTCGAATCCGAATAGCCCGAGAAATTGCGTCAACGGGCCGTTCGGGTTCATGGCGATGATCAGATAGAAGCCGATTACCGTCGGTGGCAGCACCAGGGGCAGCGAGACCAGGGCCTCCAGTGGCACCCGCCATCGCGAACGCATCCGGGCCAGCCGCCAGGCCAGCGGGATGCCGAGCAGGGCGAGCACGATCGTGGTGACCGTGGCCACCTGCAGCGTCAGCCATATCGGACCGAGGTCCAGCGGGATGCCGAAAAGGACCATGGGGTATCTCTTGAAATGAAACGCGCTTACGGGAAACGCGCGACCGGAGGCGGGTGGGGCCGCCGCGGGGGTCAGGGCGTATCGTAACCGTATTTGTGGATGATTTCGGCGGCCTCATCGCTCTGGACGAAGGCCATGAAGTCGTCGATCACTTCGGGGTGCTTGCTGCGAGTCAGGGCCACCGCGGCCTGCTGGATCGGGTCATAGTCCTCGGCCGGTGGCATCCAGACATGGCCCTTGCCCTTGACCGGGCTGTCCGGGTCGCGCAACTGCGACAGGGCGACGAAACCGAGTTGGGCATTATCGGTGGCGGCGAACTGGAAGGTCTGGCTGATGCTCTCACCGGTGACGATCCGGCTGTCGTCCTTGAGCTTGCGGTACAGCCCGCGCTTTTCCAGCACCTGCTGGGCGGCCAGTCCATAAGGCGCGCCCTTGGGGTTGGCTATCGCCAGATAGCGAAAATCGCTGCCAGCCAGGATGGCTTCGGCGTTTTCGTCCACCGGCAGGCTGTTGCTGTACAGCGCCAGCTGGCCGGTCGCGTAGATGAAATAGTCGCGAGCCTCGCCGGATTCGACCAGGATCTCCGGGCGGCCGGTATCGGCGGAGAAGAACCCGTCGAAGGGGGCACCGTTCTGGATCTGGGCCAGCAGCTTGCCGGACGGGCCGAAGGAGAAGCGCACCTCATGGCCGGATTTTTCCTCCCAGGCCGCACCGATTTCCCCGATCGTCTTGGTGAAGTTGGCGGCGGTGGCCACAGTGATGGTCGCTGCCTGGGCCACGGCCTGGGTCATGGCGGAGGCCAGCAGACTGCCGCCAAGGGCGGCGATGATCAGGGGTTTCTTGAACATGGGAGTCTCCTTTTAGATCGATGCGTTCAGTATGTTGTCCGGTATATCTTGCCGGGCAAGAAAATCCGCAAGCGGTTGGCCTGCGGCTGCAGACTTAGTCGTCGACGCCGAGGATCACATGGCTGGCCTTGATCTGGGCACAGCTCTTGCCGCCCTGCCGCAGCCCCAGGGTGCCGATGCTCGCGTTGGTCACTACTGCCGTCAGTTTGGCTCCGCCGGGGAGCGCGACCACTACCTCGCTGTTGATCGTGCCGGTCTCGATTCGCTCGACGGTGCCGCAGAGATGGTTGCGGGCCGAGGTGCGGCTGGCGGCATCGGCCAGGATGACAAAGCTGGCCTTGATCAGTGCGTGTACCGACCTGCCTTCGACCAGTTCCATCTCCTCGGCGCTGTGCCGAGTGATCACGGCCACCAGTTCGTCACCGCCGGTGAGCGCGATGATCACCTCGCTGCTGATCGGCCCGTGAACAATTGCCTTCACCTGGCCGGCAAGGGCGTTTCTGACACTGGTCTTCATCCTGATTCTCCGGATTTGCTCGAGGTCGTCGGTCAGCTGGTTGCGCTCGAACAGGTCGAGCAGCTCGCGTTGCATCGCGTCCAGCCGGCGCCAGGCAGCCAGCATGCGGCGGCCTTCCTCGGTCAGCGACGCCCCGCCACCACGGCTGCCACCGTGGCGGGTTTCGACCAACGGTCGCTCGGCCAGGTTGTTGATGGCATCGACCGCATCCCAGGCGGCCTTGTAGGTCATGCCGATCGCCCGGGCCGCCCCGCTGATCGAGCCGGCTTGCTCGAGCGCGGCCAGCAGCCTCAGACGGCGATCGGAGACCTCGCCCTCGCCGAGTTTCAGGCCCAGCGAGCCGGTGAAGGCCCCGATGTGTTTCGAACTATATAACGACATAAGAGGAGATCGCAATGGTTTTTGCCAGTTTGTAGTCAGTCATGGCGCATCTTAACGTCCCGGCGCTCCTTATCGTGGCGGTTCATTCCACCGGGTTGGGACTGCTGTTGCAATACAGGCTGGTTACGCTCGGGCGGGGCAGCATATGCCGGTATGATAACGGCCGGCTGCGAGTGCTCGCACAAGGGCGTCGTCTGCCAGACACAGGCTCGGTGCAACATAAGGTGAGGCAGGGAGGCGACGGACATGGATGAGTCGATAAAATCAGGGCAGGGCGGCAGCCAGTGAACAGGATAAAACTCACCACGGTTACCCGTGGCGCACTGATGGCTCTGGCCATGTTGCTGTTCGAGGCTCCGATGGCGGTGGCCGAGCCCGACCTGCCGCCGGTGGTGCTGGTCGCTCCGCTTGAGGCTGGCGTGAACCTGCATCCGCCACTGGTCGGCGAGGTGGTCGCCGAGACCACCGCCACGGTCGGCTTTCAGGCAGCGGGGCGAATCAGCGAACGGCTTGTCCGCCGCGGTGAGCGCGTCGAGGGTGACCAGCTGCTCGCCCGCTTGGATGAGCGTGATCTTGCCGCCCGAGTCGACTCGGCGCAGGCCGAGCTCAAGCAGGCGCGCGCCGATGCCCGCCTGGCGGAGCAGGAACTTGAACGCAGCCGGCAGCTGTTCGAGCGGAAGGTCGGCAGCCGCCAGGCCCTCGACCAGGCCATCTCCCGACAGGAGGCATCCGCCTCACGCGTGACCAGCGCCGCGGCGCGACTGACCGAGGCGGAGAATGCCCTAGGCTATGTCGTGCTCACGGCCCCTTTTTCCGGGGTGGTGACGGGACTATTCGCCGATGTTGGTGACGTGATGGCTATTGGACAGCCGGTGGTGCGACTGGCTGCCGATGATGGCCGTCTGGTTGAAGTGGCCGTGCCTGAGCGGCGCCGGGGCGATCTGGCCGCTCAGGTGCAGGCCCAGGTTCAAGCCCGGCTCGAGGCCGACGGCGTCACAGTCGAGGCAGAGCTCGACACGATCAGCGGGGCGGCCGATCCGGTCAGCCGCAGTTATGCCGCTCGCTACCGTCTGCCGCCGCGCGCGGCGGATGAGGTGCCCTGGTCGCTCGGTCAGACGGCCACGCTATTGTTTGTGACCGGGGACATGAGTCAGGGGAGCGGGCAGCAGCGGGTGCCGGTCGGGGCGATTTTCGCCCGCAATGGCCAGTCGCAGCTGTTTCGTGTCACTGACGACCGACTTGAGGCGATACCGGTGGTCGTGCGGGCGATCGAGGCCGGGTACGCCGTGATTGAGTCCAGTTTACCCATCGGGACGCTGGTGGTGATCGCCGGGGTCAATCGTCTGCATGACGGTCAGCCGGTGCGCCCGTGCCGTGGGGGCGAGGTCGCGACCGGCACCGGGGAGGAGTCGCCTTGAGCGAGTCGGTCGTCAGTCGCTTCAATCTGTCGGCGCTGGCGGTCCGTGAACGGGCGATAACCCTCTATCTGATCCTGCTGGTGGCGTTCGCCGGGCTGTACGCGTTCGTCTCACTGGGTCGGGCGGAAGATCCGACCTTTACACTCAAGGTGATGCTGGTCGAGGCGCACTGGCCGGGAGCGACTGCTCGCGAGATGCAAGAGCAGGTCGGCGAACCGCTCGAGCGCGCGCTGGACAATGTGCCGTACTTTGATTTTGTCGAGACGACCGCCCGGCCGGGCTCGATCTATCTGCTTGTCAATCTGGAGGAGTTCACGCCCGCCCAAGCGGTCGATGATGTCTTCTACCAGGTGCGCAAGCATCTGTCCGATGCGGGCCCACAGCTGCCGCCTGGCGTGATCGGCCCGCTCTTCAATGACGATTTCTCCGACGTCTATTTCACTCTGTATGCCCTGACGGCGCCGGGTGCGGATCAGCGCACCCTGGTTCGCGCCGCCGAGCTGCTTCGGCGTGAGGTCCTGCGGGTCGACGGTGTCGACAAGGCGCATCTGATCGGTGAGCAGGATGACCGGGTCGAGATCCGGCTGGATCCGGCGCGGATCCAGTCGATGGGTCTGTCTGTCGAGGCCGTCGCCGCAGCCATTGCCGGGCAGAACCGGATGACCGAGCGGGGGCTGATCGAGACCGACGGCCCGCGCCTATACCTTGGGGTTGGGCCGGGCCTCGATGGTGGCGGGTTCGAGACCATTGAGCGGATCGGTGCCACGCCACTGCGGATCGATGGGCGGGTGTTGCGCGTCTCGGATGTCGCCGAGATTTCACGGCGGCTGGTCGAGCCACCGACCTTCGTTGTGGAGAACAACGGCGAACGGGCACTGATGGTCGGCGTGGTCATGGCCGAGAACGTCAACGGGTTGAAACTCGGCGAACGGCTGGCGGCTTTCGAGCAGCGCGTGGCCGCTGATCTGCCGCTCGGGGTGCAGTTGGAGAAGGTCAGCAATCAGGCCAATGCGATTCGTCTCGCGGTGGACACCTTTCAGCTCAAGTTCCTGCTCGCGCTGGTCGTGGTCATGCTGGTGGGCTTTCTCGCCCTGGGGCTGCGCGCGGGGCTGGTAGTGGCACTGGCCGTGCCGCTGACCCTGGCGATGACCTTCGTCGTCATGCAGATTACCGGCAAGAACCTCGACCGAATCACCCTCGGGGCGCTGATCCTGTCGTTGGGGCTGCTGGTCGATGACGCGATCATCGCCATCGAGATGATGCTGGTGAAGCTCGAAGAGGGCGCCGATCGAATCGCCGCCGCCGGGCATGCCTGGACGGTCACCGCCATGCCGATGCTGGTCGGCACCCTGGTCACGGTGGCCGGTTTCGTGCCGATCGGTTTCGCCCAGTCGAACGTCGGCGAGTACGCCGGCAACCTGTTCTGGATCCTCGGCATCTCGTTGATCGCCTCCTGGCTGGTCGCGGTGGTGTTCACGCCGTATCTGGGGGTGAAGCTCCTGGCTCGGGTCGAACCCGCTCCGGGGGGGATGTATCGCGGGCCTGTCTACCGAGCACTGCGGCGTGTGGTCACGGCCAGCGTCACACACCGCTGGTGGGTGCTGGGCGGTACGGTGCTGCTGTTGGTCGGCTCAGTCGTATTGATGGCCCAGGGTGTGGCCAAGCAGTTCTTCCCCAGCTCGGATCGCCCCGAGCTTCTGATCGACATCCAGTTGCCCCAGGGCAGCTCGATCGCTGCCACCCGTGAGGTGGCCGAACGGGTGGCAGCGGCGATCGAGGACGACCCGGCATTGGCATCGCTCTCGACCTATATCGGTCAGGGCTCGCCCCGCTTCTTCCTGGCGCTCAACCCGGAGCTGCCCGACCCGGCCTTCGCCAAGATCATTGCGGTCACCCACGATGCCGATGCACGCGATGCCCTACGCGAGCGCATGGAGACGATGATTGCTGATGGGCTGTTCCCTGAAGCACGCATCCGCGCTCATCCACTGCTCTATGGCCCGCCGGTCACCTGGCCGGTGCAGTTTCGAGTCATGGGGCCGGAGGTCGAGCGGCTGATCGAGATCGGAGAGCGGGTGCGTCTGGTCATGGCAGACAGCCCCTATCTGGTCGACCCGCATCTCGAATGGGGGCTGCAGGTGCCCAGCCTGCGACTGGCGCTTGATCCGGGCAGGCTGGCCGCGTTCGACATCACGCCGGTGCAGGTCCAGTCACAGCTTGCCGAGCTGATCAACGGTCGCCACGCCACGCAGTTACGCGAAGATATCCGTGGTGTGGACGTGATCGTGCGTGGTGAGCCCCTGGTCGCCCGTGATCCGGCAGAGCTGGCGCGGCTGCCGATCCGGATCGGTGCCGGCAAGACCGTGCCCTTGGCGCAGCTGGGCGAGATCGAGGTCGAAAACGAGCTGCCGGTGTTCAAACGGCGCAACCAGACGCCGTATATCAACGTCAATGCCGAAATCCGCGATGCGCAGCCGCCGGATGCGACCCTGGCCACCTGGGCGGATCTGGCCGAGCTGCGCGCCTCGCTGCCGGCCGGCTACCGGATCGAGATCAGCGGCACGGTCGAGCAGTCGAGCAAGGCACAGGACTCCCTCAAGGTGATCATGCCGTTGATGGTGGTGCTGATGTTGACGCTCCTGATGCTCAACATGCGCTCCTTCCCGGGATTGTTCATGGTGGTTCTGACTGGACCACTGGGGCTGATCGGTGCGGCCGGCGCCTTGGCGCTGTTTGGCCAGCCCTTCGGCTTTGTCGCCCTGCTGGGGCTGATCGGGCTGGCGGGCATCCTGATGCGCAACACCCTGATTCTGGTGGGGCAGATCAACGCGAATCAGCGCGCTGGTGATGACCGTCACACCGCGGTGATCGAGGCGACCATTCGGCGGGCCCGGCCGGTGGTACTGACCGCTCTGACCGCGGTACTCGCCTTCGTGCCGTTAACCACCAGCACCTTCTGGGGGCCGCTGGCAGTCACCCTGATCGGCGGAATCACCGTCGGCACGGTGCTGACCATCGTCTTCCTGCCGGCGCTGTACGCGGTGTGGTTCCGGGTCAAGCCGCCCGCCGCGGCCTGACTTGCATCACACCTCTCCTCTGCGTTGATGGAGCGGTGTCTACATAATCGGGGGCACATCAGACCTCTGACGTGACTCGCGTCCCTTGTCACCGAACTGTTGTCATACATTCACCTCGCTGTCACAAACCGGCATCAGACTCCTCTCTCGCAATCGCGTTGTGTTGAATATCAACTGAGGGTCTTACTTGATGAAACTTCGTTCCGTATCCAGCATGGGCCTGGCCGCCGTGATGGTCGCGACCATGGGCACCGCCCAGGCGCGTGACCAGATCCGCATCGTCGGCTCCTCCACCGTCTTCCCGTTCGCCAGCTACGTGGCCGAGGAACTGGGCGCGACCACCAAGTGGCCGACGCCGGTTATCGAGTCCACCGGTTCGGGCGGCGGCATGAAGCTCTTCTGCGCTGGCAACGGCCTGGACACCCCGGACATCAGCAACGCCTCGCGTCGCATGAAGGCTTCCGAGTTCGAGCGTTGCCAGGAGAACGGCGTCACCGACATCACCGAGGCGATGGTCGGCTACGACGGTATCGCGTTCGCCGAAAGCAACACCAATGACGAGATCAACCTGACCCGCGAGCAGATCGCTCTGGCGCTGCTGGAAAAGGTGCCGGTTGACGGCAAGCTGGTCGACAACCCGTACAAGAAGTGGAGCGACATCGACTCCTCGCTGCCAAACCGCGAGATCCGCGTCTATGGCCCGCCGACCACCTCCGGCACCCGTGACGCCTTCGAGGAACTGGTACTCGAGGCCGCGACCGAAAAGATGGGCGCCTTCGGTGGCGAGGGTTATACCAATATCCGCAAGGATGGCGCCTACATCGAGTCCGGCGAGAACGACAACCTGATCGTCCAGAAGCTGCAGAAAGACACCGACGCCTTCGGCGTCTTCGGCTACTCCTACCTCGGGGAGAACAGCGACAAGCTGGTCGGTGCGAGCATCGACGGTGTCGCGCCGGAGCCGGAAGCCATCAGCTCGGGTGAGTACCCGGTTTCCCGTTCGCTGTGGTTCTACATCAAGAACAGCCATGCGGAAAACGTCCCGGCCATGGCCGACTACGTCGAGCTGTTCATGAGCGACAAGATGGCCAGTGATCTGGGCTATCTCAAGGGCATCGGCCTGATCCCGCTGCCGCAGGCGGAACTCGAGGAGTGGCAGGATCAGGTCGCGGACCGTGCGACGCTGCAGGTTTCCGATCTCAAGTAAGCGGAGGCCCCCGGGGACAGGGGAAGGAATGCTCGCCCAGGGATGGGGAAAACCGGTGGGTCTGCTCACCGGTTTTCTCTTGTCGCAAGCGTCTGGCGGAATCGTCGCCGAACGCTTGCGACAGGGGGCAGGCTCTCAACAATGGGCCGCTTTGATGCCTTGGCCGGCAGAAACCATCCACGGATGCCGGCACCGTGACCCAATACGGAATAACGCAGACATGCAGACCGATCAGTTATTGATGACATTCCTTGCCGGGGTGCTGCTTCTCGGGGCGTTGGCGTTCTTCCTCGGGCGGGCCAAGGCCGTGCGGGCTCGCGCCGGGGGCGCTCACATGCACTCCCAGCCCGATCAGTATGCCTGGTTTGCTGTGCTGTCCGCCGCCGGTCCGGCGGTGATCTCGGCCTTTCTTGCGGCGATCTTGCTGGGTCTGTTCGAGAATGCCTTCCCCGGCTGGCTGGCCGCGGCGGGCGCGCTGGGGCTGGGGGCGTTCGGCCTGTTCCTGGGGCTGAGCCGCATCCGTCCGGAACTGCGCGCGCGCGATTCGCTCGAGCGGGCGGTCAAGTGGGCCCTGCTGGGCGCGGCCTCCATCTCGGTGCTGGCCACCTTCGGCATCCTGTTCTCCATCCTGTTCGAGGCGATCCGCTTTTTCCAGATGGAGAGCTTCTGGTACTTCATCACCGGCACCAACTGGGCCCCGGGCGACTCCTTCCTCGAGTCGGCCGGGCGCGCCGAGGCCAATGAAGGGCCCAGCGGAAACTTCGGGGCCCTGCCGCTGTTCGCCGGCACCTTCATGATCACCGCGATCGCCATGCTGGTGGCCGTGCCCATTGGTGTGTTGGCGGCAATCTACATGGCCGAGTACGCCCCGGCCAGGGTGCGCGACGTGGCCAAGCCTGTGCTCGAGGTGCTCGCCGGCATCCCGACCGTGGTGTACGGCTTTTTCGCCGCGATCACCGTCGCCCCGCTGGTCGTCTCGGCGGCCAATTCGGTCGGGCTGGAGGTCTCGTTCAACAATGCGCTGGCCCCGGGGATCGTCATGGGCATCATGATCATTCCGTTCATCTCCTCGCTTTCCGATGATGTGATCAGCTCGGTGCCCACGGCCATGCGGGAGGGGTCGCTGGCGCTGGGGACCACCCGCCACGAGACCATTCGCCACGTGGTGTTGCCGGCCGCCTTGCCGGGGATCGTCTCGGCGACGTTGCTGGGCGTTTCGCGCGCACTGGGCGAGACCATGATCGTGGTGATGGCTGCCGGCATGCGCCCGAACCTGACCGCCAACCCGCTCGAGGACATGACCACAGTGACCGTGAGCATCGTCGCCTCGCTGACCGGCGACAACGAGTTCGAGTCGGCCGCGACCCTGTCGGCCTTCGCTCTCGGCCTGGCGCTGTTCGTGGTCACGCTGGTACTGAACTTTGCCTCGGTCGTGATGATCCGCCGCTTCCGCGAGAAGTACGCGGTCAACAGCCTGTAATACGATCAACCGGAAAGATCCTCATCATGGCTCAGTCCCTCGACGATATTTCTCGCCAGCTGAAAAAGCGCCACCGCAAGTCCGTCCGGATGAAGTGGCTGTCGATGTCGGCGCTGATAGCGGCTGGCGCGTTCCTGCTGTTTTTCCTGGCTGACATGCTGATCAAGGGGCTGCCGGCTTTCCAGCAGGCCTACATCGAGATCGAGGTCGACTACAGCGAACGGGCTGCCGAGTTGCCGCTGGCCGCGGTCGAGGCGGACTACCGGGAACTGGTCAGCCGCGGTTACCTGCGCCTGATCCCGGGGCGAATGGTCGAAGACGATTCATTGTTGGGCACCAAACAGATGGAATGGGTGCTGGCTGATGATGCGGTCGATCAGCTCCTCAAGGGTAGGAAGTCCCGACTCAAGGACAGTCAGGTCGCGGTGGTCGACCGCCTGGTCGAGGAGGGGCGTGCCGAGTTGCGATTCAACACCGGCTTTTTCACCAATGGCGACTCCAGGCTGCCCGAGATGGCCGGTCTGGCCTCGGCGGCGATCGGTTCGGTGCTGGTGATGATCATCACCCTGGCGTTCGCCTTCCCGGTGGGCGTGATGACGGCGGTCTATCTTGAGGAGTTCGCGCCGGACAACCGTTTCACGCGCTTTCTCGAGATCAACATCAACAACCTCGCCGCGATCCCTTCGATCCTGTTCGGCCTGCTGGGCCTGGCGATCTTCATCAACTTCTTCGGCGCACCGCGCTCCTCGGCACTGGCCGGCGGTCTGACGCTGGGCCTGATGACTCTGCCGATCATCATCATCACCTCGCGGGCCGCGCTGCGGTCGGTGCCCGACTCGATCCGTCAGGCAGCCTACGGCGTCGGGGCGACTCGCTGGCAGACCGTGCGCGATCACGTCCTGCCGCTGTCGATGCCGGGCATCCTGACCGGTGCAATCATCGGCCTCGCGCAGGCGCTGGGCGAGACCGCGCCGCTGATCATCATCGGCATGATCGCCTACATCCCGGATGCGCCGACGAGCTTCACCCAGGCGGCCACCGTACTGCCGGCGCAGATCTTCACCTGGGCGGGCATGCCGGAATCGGCCTATGTCGAACGCACCGCCGCCGGCATTATCGTGCTGCTGTCGGTGCTGATCACGCTCAATGCCGCCGCAGTATATTTGCGCAAGAAATTCGAGCACCGCTGGTAATGGAGTCTCTGTGCGAGCCCGATGTCGCTCTGGCCTCGCGATGGGTTGTTGCGCCGACGTGCCGCCAGGCCCCTTCGGGCGCGCAAGGACGACATCGGACTCGCACAGAGACTCCTTCGGCCCGAACATCTTTTCTCACACGTCAACCAACGACAGGTACAGCGAGCATGACAACCAAACTCGCATCCCCCGGTGCCCCGGTCACCTTCAATCAGGAGACCACCCACGATCTCGCTCTGACGGTGCGCGATCTCGAGCTCTGGTACGGGGACAAGCAGGCGCTCCACGGCATCGATCTGGATATCTACCAGAACAACATCACCGCGCTGATCGGGCCGTCGGGCTGCGGAAAATCCACCTTCCTGCGCTGCCTGAACCGCATGAACGACCTGATTCCCTCGGTGCGCAGCGTGGGCGAGGTCGTCATGGAAGGCCGGAACGTGCTCTCCAAACAGGTTGACGAGGTCGCTCTGCGCAAGAAGGTGGGCATGGTATTCCAGAAGCCCAATCCGTTCCCGAAGAGTATCTACGAGAACGTGGCCTACGCGCCGCGCATGCACGATATCGTCTCCAAGGGCCAGGAGCAGGACGAGCTGGTCGAACAGTCGCTGCGTGCCGCCGGGCTGTGGGACGAAGTCAAGGATCAGCTCGACAAGCCGGGCACTTCGCTCTCCGGCGGTCAGCAGCAGCGCCTGTGCATCGCCCGGACGCTCGCTGTGCAGCCAAGCGTCATCCTGATGGACGAACCTACCTCCGCGCTTGACCCGATCTCGACGGCCACCGTTGAGGACTTGATGTACGAACTCAAGGGGGACTACACCATTGTCGTGGTCACCCACAACATGCAGCAGGCCGCGCGCGTGGCCGACTACACAGCGTTCTTCCACCTGGGCAAGGTGATCGAGTACAACGACACCGCGACCATGTTCTCCACCCCGAAGCACAAGAAGACCGAGGACTACATCACGGGGCGGTACGGCTAAGCTTGAAGCTGACAGCTGACAGCTGACAGCTGGAAGCTAGAAGCCGGAAGCGGCTCAGGTGGGATGACGCCCCCTACTGCCACAGGCGTTACCGGTTGCCCACCTCTTCCAGCTTCTAGCTTCTAGCTTCCAGCTCCAGAACAGAAAAGCCCCACGAGTCGACGACCCGCGGGGCTTTCTTGCATCCGGATTGCCGGAAGGCCTTAGCCCTCCTTGTGGTAATCCCAGAGGCGCTGGACTTCGTTCTTGGAGCCCAGGATGACCGGCACGCGCTGGTGCAGCTTTTCCGGCTGGATGGTCATGATCCGCTCCGGGCCGGTGATCGACATACCGCCGGCCTGCTCGACGATCATCGACATCGGGTTCGCTTCGTACATCAGACGCAGCTTGCCGCCACGCTCGCGATGTTTGCTGTCGATCGGGTACATGAACACGCCACCACGGACCAGGATACGGTGCACTTCGGCGACCATCGAAGCGACCCAGCGCATGTTGAAGTCCTTGCCGCGCGGGCCTTCGGTGCCGGCGAGGCATTCGTCGATGTAGCGCTTGACCGGGGCATCCCAGAAACGCTGGTTCGACATGTTGATGGCGAACTCGGCGGTGTCTTCCGGAATGGTCATATTCGAGTGGGTCAGCTTGAATTCGCCCACCGAGCGGTCAAGCGTAAAGCCGTCAACGCCGTCACCAATAGTCAGGACCAGGATGGTGGACGGGCCATAGGTGACATAGCCGGCGGCGACCTGCTCGGTGCCCGGCTGCATGAAGTCTTCCTCGGTCGGGTTCTCCTTGGCGGTCGGGGCCTTGAGGACCGAGAAGATGGTGCCAACGGTGACGTTGACATCGATGTTCGATGAGCCGTCCAGCGGGTCGTAGGTGCACAGGTACGAGCCACGGTGCTTGCCGGCCGGCAGGTCGTAGACCTCGTCCATTTCTTCGGAGGCCAGCCCGGCGACATGGCCGCCCTCGGTGAGGATGTCGGTGAACTCGTCGTTGGAGATGATATCGAGCTTTTTCTGGGTCTCGCCCTGGACGTTCTCGGTCTCGGCCGAGCCCAGCAGACCGATCAGGTTGCCGCGGCTGACCTGGTCGGCAATCACCTTGCAGCCAGCGGCCACATCACTGATCAGGCCGACAAAGTCGGCGTCGACGCGGCCCTGGCGCTGGTGTTCGGCCAAGTACTGCGAAAGTCGCTTAGCATCAGACATGCGAAAAAATCCTCTGTATCAGTCGAATAAGTAAAACGAATAGCGAAGACAGGAAGTCTTTGAATGCACGAGCATTCAGAGCCGCCCTGTGCGCCAACCCCTTGCTCGAAAGCCGCCCATGGTACCCGATCGTTCGCAGCAACCGAACCGGGAGACGTCCGCTGCGGCTGTCGACGCCGTTGTACCGCCGGCTTGAGCAAGCACGTCCTGGGCCTGCTTCGAGCGGTTTGTTGGCGATGCGACCAACCTGCTCAGCTGGGCAGGTTCTTCTCCAGGACCCGCATCAGCCGGCCTTCGCTCACCAGCCCGGCAGTCACGAAGGCGAGTAGCAGCAGGACCAAGGCGCCTACGGCGAGAAACAGCATCGGCGCAGTCACGGCCAGCAGTGTCTGGGTGGCCGAATCAAGATTGCCGGTCTGCATCAGATTGAGCACATGCAGCGGATTGACCAAGATTGGCTGGTGGAGGAATGCCCAAATGTAGAAACCGGCGGTGGCGGCGGCCAGCAAGAGCGCGATTGCCGGCCAGACACGGATCAGGCGACGCCGGCGATGGATGACTCGACGCATCTCGATGGCGGGCATCTCATTTACGGGCCTGTCGTTGGCCATGGCTTAGCCTCCGGTGACGGGCGGGAAGAAAGCGACCTCGTCGCCATCCTTCAGGGGGTGGTTCAGGTCGACGTATTCGTGATTGACCGCCGCCAGCGTGTTGCCGGGGCGTTCGATATCGGTGACTCGCCGCCAGGCCTCGGCCACGGTCGCCGGCGTCTCGTCGAGACGGGTCTCATCGATCCCGATGCGTTCACGGAGGCTGGCAAACAGGCGGATATTGATGCTCATGGTCGTTCGTTTCACTTGCTGTTCATGTGTGTCGGTGTGCCCGGACGTGTGGTCCGGCGGCGGCCCAGCGGTGGCATTGACCCGATATTTCGGAGCTCGGCGTCGGCCCGAGGTGCCCGGCATATCGGACGTACGTCCGGACTGGGTACCTGCTTATTGTCTGCTAAAGTCTGCTTCAATCCTAGTGTGTATCCTCCCTAGTATGGACCCTGCCCCAAGGCCTTCAAGGTCTCTCGCGCCCTGCATGATCTTTACGCCCCAATCTTTACGCTCCAGTATGGCGGCGTGTCCGTCCGGCTACCGACTTTCGAGGATGTTTTCGCATGAAATGGTTCAAGCGCATAGGGCTGTTGCTGGTCGCGATCGTGCTGGCCGCCATCCTGGCCGTGGTCGCCTTCGTGCTCACCTTTGACCCGAATGACTACAAGTCGCAGATCGCCGCCCAGGTGGAGAAGCAGACCGGGCGGAGCATCCAGTTCAATGGCGACATTTCGGTCACCATTTTTCCCTGGCTGGGGGCGGCCGCCGAGGATGTGGTGCTGGCGAATGCCGAGGGCTTTGAGCCCGAGGCGATGGTTGCAGTGCGTCGCCTCGAGGCCCGGGCAGCGCTGCTGCCGCTGCTGCGTAAGCAGTTCGAGGTCGGCACGCTGTTCCTCGAGGGCGCGAGGATCAATCTCGCGCGCCATGAAGACGGCAGCACCAATTGGGACGACTTGGTCGCCCATCAGGCCAGGGCGGCCGCAGCACCACAGGCACCCCGATCACTCGAGCCCCAAGGTGGCGAGGATGGCGAGGACGGCGATGGGCTGACGATGAACCTGACCGTCGGTGGCGTGGTGATCCGCGATGGTGTGCTGTATTGGCGCGATGCCCAGGCCGACCAGGATCTTGCGATCGATGGCTTGAACCTGACTACCGGCGAGCTGGCCGACGGCGAGCCCACTGACGTCAAGCTGGTCTCGGGTTTTCGTCTCGTCCGGCCGGATATGCCCGCAGTTGCCGGCAATGTCGATCTGAGCAGCAAGGCCCAGTTCTGGCTGGAGCGCCGGGATCTGGTGCTCACGAATCTTGCCTTTGACGCAGTCATCAACCGAGAGGATGAGGCCAGCTCCGCCCTGCCCGAGCAAATGGTGGCGAGGCTGCAGGCCGACAAGGCCGACCTGCGGCTGGTCAGCTCGCAGGCACGGGTAGACGGAATCACACTGGACCTGAGCGGCAAGACGGTCGGCCCGCTGAGCCAGCTTGGAAGTCGGTTGGAGACGGCGTTGGAGGCGGACTGGTCGGCCGGTCGCTATGAGCTGTCCAGCATAAAGTTGACCGCCGATCTCGAGGGGCTTCCCGAGGTTGATGGCGTGGTCAGCGTCTCGGCTAGCGGGGCCGCCGTGGCAGATCTTGAGGCTGGCACCGCTACTATCCGTAATCTCGAGGTGGTCTCTGATCCGGTCAGGGCTTCCTCCGGTCAGATCGATCTCAGTGGGCTGGACTCCGGGCAATATGTCGCCAGTGGCCCATTGACGATTGCCGCATTCGATCCGCGCGCACTCGCCGATCAGCTGGGTGTCAGCCTGCCGGCGATGCGCTCGGAGGATGCCTTGCGTCAGTTTGCCCTGTCCGGTCAGCTCGAGGTCACTCCGGCGCGTGCGATGCTTGACGAGCTCGAGATCACGCTCGATGGGCGCAAGCTGAGTGGGCAGGCCGGCATTGACGACCTCGACAGCGGCCGGCTGTTTGCCCGCCTTGATGGCGGCGAGTTCGATCTCGACCCATACCTGCCGCCGAAGTCTGCCGGCGAAAAGAAGAAGGCGGCAGCTGCTGCCGCTGATGGTGCCAAGCCGTCCGCGGTCAGTCCTGATGAAATTGACCTGCCGACCGAGGTCCTGCGTGGTCTTGACCTCGACGCCCGTTTGGCCCTGGTGAGCCTGCGTTACGAGGACTACCTGCTGCGCCAGCCGGTGATGCATGTAACCGCAGCTGGCGGCCGGCTGCAGTTGGCCGAGCTGTCGGGCAACGCCTTCGATGGCCAGCTGGATGTCAGCGGCGTGCTCGATGTGCGCGGCGAGGTGCCGAGCTATATCGGCAAAGGGCGTATTGATGATGTTTCGTTGCAGCCTTTGCTGATGGCCGTGATGGACGAGGAGCGGCTGCTGGGCCAGGGTGACGTCGCCTTCGATCTTGCCACTCAGGGCAAACGGGTCGACCAGCTCAAATCGGGGCTCGACGGTACGGCGAACATCGTCTTGCATGACGGCAAGATCAAGGGTTTTGACATCGGTTATCTGCTGCGGCGCGCCCAGGCGAGGCTCGAGGGCCGGACCGAGCCCGAGCCGAAGGAAAAATCGACCGACTTCACCTCGATCACCGCCAGCGCGACCATCCGCAACGGTGTGGTACATAACGACGACCTGTCGGGCGCCTCGCCGCTGTTGCGCGTCACCGGTGAAGGTCAGGTGGACCTGCCGCGCGACACCATCGACTATCGGCTGACTGCAACCGTGGTCAACACCGCCACCGGCCAGGAGGGCAAACAGCTCGAAGCCCTCAAGCAGCTGCCGGTGCCGATCCGCATCAAGGGCCCGCTGAACGATCCGTCGATCACCCTCGATCTCGAGTCGATCGTCAGGGATGCCGCCAAGGGCAAGGCCAAGGAGCGCCTTGAAGAGGAGCTGGACAAGCGCCTCAAGGATTCCGCGCCACTCAAGGAACTGCTCAAGGGATTCGGGCGTTGATGGTCGCGGTAGGCTATCCAGCAAGCTGTCCGGCCGCCCGGACTGCCCACGGCTCGTGACGGCGCCTTTCGCTGAGCGCCTGCTCGAATGGTTCGACCAGCACGGCAGGCATGACTTGCCGTGGCAGCACCCACGTACGCCTTATCGGGTGTGGCTCTCGGAGATCATGCTCCAGCAAACCCAGGTCGCCACGGTCATCCCGTATTTCGAGCGCTTTATCGAGCGTCTTCCCAGTCTCGAAGCACTTGCCGCCGCCCACCAGGACGAAGTGTTGTCACTGTGGTCGGGGTTGGGTTACTACGCCCGTGCCCGCAACCTGCACCGCGCCGCGCGGCAGATGGTCGAGACAGGCCTGCCCGAAACGGTCGAGGGCTGGGCAGCCCTGCCCGGCGTGGGGCCATCGACGGCCGCGGCGATCATCGCGCAGGCCTTCGACCGGCGCGCGGTGATCCTCGATGGCAACGTCAAGCGCGTACTGGCTCGTCACGCAGCGATCGATACGCCACTGGAGACCGCAGCCACCCAGCGCGAGCTCTGGGCATTGGCCGAGACGCACACCCCGGCCAGCCGCGCCGCCGACTACACCCAGGCAATCATGGATCTCGGCGCGACCGTCTGCCGCCGAGGCCAGCCGCAATGCGAGCCGTGTCCGGTGGCTGCTGACTGCCGGGCAAGGCTCGAAGATCGGATCGCCGAGCTGCCCGTCCGCAAACAGCGCAAGCCCCGGCCGGTGCGAGAACGGGTATTGCTGTGGCTGGAAGACGGGGAAGGGCGCCTGTTTCTGGAAAAACGCCCACCCAGCGGCATCTGGGGTGGGCTGGTCTGCTTGCCGGTCAGCCAAAGTCCGGAGCAGGTCGACCGGCGGCTGGCTGAGCTCGGCTTCAAGCGTGATGGCGACTGGCAATCACTGGGACAGCTGCGGCACGTGTTCAGTCACTTCGAACTGGTCGCCGAAGTGCTGGGCGTAACGGTGGTCGCGGATGTGATGGCCGACCGTCCGGACGAATGGCATGTCCTCGAGCAGTTGATCAATGCCCCAGCAGTGGGCCTGCCTGCCCCGGTCCAGAGGCTGATCCGCGAGCACGGCGTGCCGGGCTTCAGAGGCCACCCTGGCTGAGCAAACTCTGAGCAAACTCTGAGCAAACTCTGAGCAATTCCTGGGCGATTCCTGGGCGATTCCTGGTTTTGTGGGAGCTTGTCTCGTAAGCGAAACGCGCGGCCTGCGTGTGTCAGCCTTGAAGGAGCGACTCGGGCGCTGTCGGCTTCTGCCGACAGCCATCACTGATTTTTGAGCTGCTGTTATCATCAAGATCACATTCCGAATTCCAAGCGTAAACGAGGTTTTACATGAGTGAACGCACCGTTTTTTGTCAGCGTCTGCAGTGCGAGGCCGAAGCCCTGCCGAAGCCACCATATCCGGGCGAGCTGGGCGAACGCATCTATAACAACATCTCCAAGGCTGCCTGGCAGCAGTGGATGGCGCACCAGACCATGTTGATCAACGAATACCGGCTGACGCCGATTGACCCCAAGGCGCGCGAATTCCTGGTCAACGAGATGGAGAAGTTCCTGTTCCAGGGTGGAGCAGTGAAGCCCGAAGGCTACGTCCCGCCGAGTGAGTAGCCTCCATGGCAGGCCGGCTTCCAGAGGTTGGAAGCTAGAACGCTGAAATCACTGTGGAGGCTTGTTTGCAAACGAATCGTACCGGCAGGCGCGAGCCAAGGCCCTGGGCTGGCATGAATGATGGCTGCGGCAACGGATAGCTGGACAGCCGCTGCCGCGGCTTTCGCGAGCAGGGCCCGCTCCCACAATGGCACGGTGCCACCGAAACCCCATGTGGGCCATGCCATTGCCTTGGGCCTGCAAGCGCATCGTGCAAGTTGGAATTGGACTGCTGGCTCAGTTGGGCGGGTAGCAGTTTAGGCGATACAGCCACTGACCGGTGTTAGCGCAGGTCGATATCAAACCATTCAGTAACGCGCACACGAGCACAGTGGATGCGGTAGACGGCCAGCCGCCGGATCTGGCGGCCCTGTCGACTGACCTCGAAGACTTGCCGATGGCAGTTCGGTTGCCGGACGAGCACTTCCATCAAGGGGCTGTCCGCCAGACCCATGATTGCCCAGCGCAACCTGGGCGTGAGCGGGCCGACCACTTCGGTGCGCGCCTCGACCCGCGCAGCGGCACTCTCCAGGCGTGTACGCCGCTCCCAGACTCGTGTTACCCGCGAGGCCGGCCAGCGGCCTGGCCGATGATCGCGCCAGCCTTCGGCCAGTCGCCGGACCTTTACCGGGCTGCCGGTATGACGGCTGAGCGCGCGGGTGAATGAGCCGCCAGTGCCCGCCAGTCGGCGCACATCGCTTGGCAGGCCAAACAGCGACTCGATGCCCACCGGCCCGCTCGTCCGGCGGAAGCAGCCCAAAGCGAAACGTCGCTCATCGCGGCGGCCACTCATGGTGCCGCCGGAGTGAACACCATTGCTTCGCCTTCACCACGCGGATCGCTAGCCGCTTCAAGCCGCCCTTCCTGGCGCCACCAGGCGACCGCCTGCATGTTGCCAAAGCTGCTCTGTACCTCGAACCGATGCCCCATCCGCTCAAGCTCCGCGCGCTGCTCCTCATTGAGCGTATCGGGCTCGATCTCGACCCGGTCGGGCAGGTACTGGTGATGAATGCGTGGCTCGGCGGTCCAGTTGGTCGCCGGTTCTCCGCGCGTGGCGGCCAGTATCCCGCCGAGCACCATGGTGATGATGCGTGAGCCGCCCGGTGTACCCAGCACCCCGACCAGTTCATCGTTGCGAATGAAGGTCGGTGACATGGAAGACAGCGGTCGCTTGCCCGGTGCGATGGCGTTGGCCTCGGCACCGACCAGCCCGTAGACATTGGGCACCCCGGGCTTTTGCGAGAAGTCATCCATCTCGTCATTCAGGAGCACGCCAGTGCCGGGCACAGTCACCCCGGCACCGAAGGGATAGTTGACCGTCAGCGTGGCCGCGACGTAATTGCCTTGCGCGTCCATGACCGAGAAGTGGGTGGTGTGTGGCCCTTCGGGCTCGGTGATTACCGGCGCCAGATCGACCGAGCGCGTGGCCTGTACAGGCGAAATGCCCGCCGCGAGCCCGGCGGCGTAGTCGCGGCTGGTCAGCCGCTCGACCGGCACATTGACATAGTCCGGGTCGCCGAGATACTCGGCTCGATCGCGGTAAGCGCGGCGCATGGCCTCGATGCGGTAATGCAGCCCCAGCACGGAGCGATCGTTCAGTCCATTGGCACGGCGCTCAAGCCAGTCATAGGTGTGCAGGATTTCGGCCAGCGCCACCCCGCCGGAAGACGGCGGTGCCGCGGAGACGATCTCGAAGCCCCGAAAGTGACTCACGATCGGCTCCCGCTCGAGCACGCGGTAGTCGGCGAGATCCGCAGCGCTCCAGATGCCGCCAGCGGCACGCACCCCCTTGACCAGCTGATTGCCCAGCTCGCCCCGGTAGAAACCGTCACGGCCATTGGCAGCGATCTGCTCAAGCGTTTCAGCCAGCTCCGGCTGACGGATCAGGTGACCGAGCGCGGGGAGCTTGCCATCGTCGAGAAAGACACGGCGGCTGACCGGGTCGGCGGCCAGCACCGCCTGGCGGAAGTCGGCCAGGCGACGGTACAAGGGCGTGACCTCGAAGCCCTCGCGGGCGGCGCGGATGGCCGGATCAAGGCTGGTCGCCAGCGGCAGATTCCCGTATTCGGCAGCCAACAGATCGAGCGCAGCGGGAGTCCCCGGGATACCGGCGGCTAGCGCCCCGTCGACCGACAACATCGGCTGCGGATTGCCCTCGGCGTCCAGATACATGTCGCGGCTGGCCTCGGCGGGCGCACGCTCACGGGCATCAAGCATCAGGTCACGGCCGCTGGCTGCCTCATGCAGCAGATAAAAACCACCGCCGCCCAACCCGGAGCTGTAGGGTTCGACCACGGCCAGTGTTGCGGTGATGGCGACTGCCGCATCGAAGGCATTGCCGCCAGCCTCGAGCACCTCGTGGCCGGCCGCGGTGGCTGCCGGGTGGGCGGTGGCGATCGCCGCCTGGCCCGGGCTGTCCGCGGACGCAACCTGGACCGCCGTCCATGACAGCGACAGGAGCAGCCCAAGCGCCAGTCGGCGCAGCAGTTTGTGCACGCTCAGCCTCCGCCGATCGCCTGGACCACCTCGACCCGGTCGCCGTCCTGCACCATGGCGCTGGCGTGCTCGGCCCGCGGGCAGATCTCGCCATTGACCTCGATCGCGTACCGCCGACCACTCGTGCCGGCCAGCGTCACCAGCCTCTCGATCGTGGTACGGGCGGGTACGTCCCGCTGCTCACCATTGAGCTCGATGCGAATCGTAGAATCAGTCATTGTTTTACTCCTCTTCAGACTCTATGCAGGGAATACTGGTTCAGGGCCATCAGCCCGGTCGGATTATCCCTGCTGATAGAATCCGGGGCCAATCGTGCGCCAGCCCATTCAATATGTTAGATCGCAACCTGTTAACTCGACACCCATGATCGACCTCCCTCAGACCGACGCCACCTCACTATCCCACATGCTATCGTGGAACGAGATCGATACTGTCCTGCTCGACATGGACGGCACGCTGCTCGATCTCGATTTTGACAGCCGTTTCTGGAAGGAGTTTTTCCCGCAGCGCTATCTCGAACTGAGCGGCCTTGAGCCGGATGAGGCGCAGCGTCGGCTCGAGGCACGCTTCGAGGGGCTGCGCGGCCAGCTCGCCTGGTATTGCCTCGATGACTGGCGCCGCGCACTGGCCCCAGACTGTCGAGACGAGCTGGATCTGGTCAAACTCAAGCGTGAACTCGCCCGGCACATCCGCTACCGCCATGGTGTCCCGGATTTCCTCGATCGGCTCGGCGGCGCGGGCAAGCAGCGCGTGCTGGTGACCAACGCTCATCCGGCAAGCGTGGATCTCAAGTTCGAGCATGTCGACCTGCCCAGCCGGCTGGACCGGATCTTCAACGCCCACGAGATCGGCGCGGCCAAGGAATCTGCGCACTTCTGGGAGCGGCTGGCCGACCAGCTCCATTTCGACCCCGACCGCACGCTGTTGGTCGACGACAACCTGGCCGCCCTGGCAGCCGCTGAAAATTTCGGGATCCGCTACCTGCGGGCAATCACCCTGCCGGACAGCCACGGCGAGCCGATGGATACCGCGCCGTTCGCAGCGCTCGACGACTTCCTTGCGGCCACAGCCGAACTGCTGCGGAGCGACGACTGACATCTGGTTGGCGGTCACTCGACCTTCAGTGGCCAAACAGACCAGTCCAGTCGAACATACAGGGTTGGACTTCTACCCAACAGTTGGCCGCCAGGCCGACTTCAGTTCAGGGCGCCACTCCTGGGGATCCCTCCCAACCACGTAGCGGCCCAACTCGTGCCGGGCTGGCGCGAGTTGCTTGCAAGGCAAGCTTGCACACCGAGTGCGTGTTTGTGGCTTAGCCGAATTCCATGCTGCGGATGTTGGCGCCGAGTTTGGTCAGGATCTCCTTTACCTGTTGGCTGAACGCTGGTGGGCCACAGACATAGAATTCCTCGGAGGGATCGAGCACGTGCTGGCGCATGAACTCCTCGTCGATGCGGCCGAAGTGGGTGCAGCGCGGCGCATTTTCGCGGGTGCAGAGAAAATGGGCGTTGCTGCCGAAGGCCGCTTCCAGCTCGTGCTGCTGGATGATGTCGTCACCGGCCTTGTTCGAGTAGATCAGCTTCTGGCCTGCAAGCTCGCCGCGGTCGGTCAGATCGCGGATGATGGCGAGAAACGGCGTGATACCGGCACCGGCGGCGATGAACCAGCCCGGCCCCTCATAGGTGAAACTGTCGAATGGCGCGGTGATCAGCAGCTTCTGTCCCGGCTTGGAGTTGGCCAGATGGTGGGTGACGCCGTCATCGCCATAACTCTTGATCATCAGCTCCAGCACGCGGTCATCGACTCGGTTGGTGAGCGTGAACGGCCGGCGCTGGTTGCGCCAGACCGGGTCGTCGATGGCCAGTTCGATGGCCTGACCAGGCGTGAAATGGTAGCCCTCGGGCTTGGCCAAGATGTAGCGTTGAACGTCATGGGTGACGAATTCGCGCAGCAGCAGTTCGGTTTGGAACATGGGCAGGTCGGGTGGTCCGTTGGCTGAAAATGTGCGCTATATCCTAGCCGATCTGGCGCTGAATCGCTGCGGCGGGAATCTTTGTCGTCACCGCTTGCTGCTGCATTCATCTTAAAAAACGGCGCGGAATCCGGTACATTGAGCGCCAGTTTCCGCGCGTGTGCCCGTGTCATTGAATGCCGTCATTGGCGATCACCCCGGGTAGCGCCTGCCCGAATTTCCCAAGTATCCGAGGACCGCGAGATGAGCGACTACATTATTGCCCCAAGTATCCTGTCGGCTGACTTCGCCCGTCTGGGCGAGGAAGTGGACAATGTCCTGAAGGCCGGCGCCGACTGGGTGCACTTCGATGTGATGGACAACCATTATGTGCCGAACCTGACCATCGGCCCGCTGGTCTGTGACGCGCTGCGCAAGCATGGCGTCACCGCGCCGATCGACGTCCATTTGATGGTCAAACCGGTCGATCGCATCATCCCGGACTTTGCCCAGGCCGGTGCCACCTCGATCACCTTCCATCCGGAAGCCACCGAGCACGTTGATCGCAGCCTGCAGCTGGTCCGTGACGAAGGCTGCCAGTCGGGTCTGGTGTTCAACCCAGGCACCCCGCTGGATGTACTCGAGTGGGTGATCGACAAGGTCGACATCGTCCTGCTGATGTCGGTCAACCCAGGCTTCGGCGGTCAGAAGTTCATCCCGGCCACCCTCGAAAAGGCCCGCCAGGCGCGCGAGATCATCGACCGTTCCGGCCGTGACATCCGGCTCGAAATCGACGGTGGCGTCAACACCGACAATATCGCCGAGATCGCCGCGGCCGGCGTCGATACTTTCGTCTCCGGTTCGGCACTGTTCGGCAAGGGGCAGGATTCTGACCCGAACCGTTACGACAGCGTCATCAAGGCCATGCGCGACCAGCTGGCCAAGGTCAAGTCCTGATGAGCCAGACAACAACAGTAGCCCGGTTCAAACCACGCATGGTGCTGTTCGACCTGGATGGCACCCTGATCGATTCGGTGCCGGACCTGCACGTAGCGGTCAACGCCATGCAGGCCGAACTCGGCAATCCCGAGCGGCGTCAAGCGGATGTGCGTGACTGGGTTGGCAACGGCATCGAACGACTGGTCGAGCGTGCGCTCACCAACTCGCTGGACGGCAAGCCTGACCCGGCGGTCTTCGACGAGGCCATGCCCTTGTTCAGACGGGCCTATGCCGAGAGCAACGGCAAGCACTCGAAGGTATTCGATGGCGTGATCGAGGGCCTGGATTTTGTCCAGGCACTGGGCCTGCCGATCGGTTGTGTCACCAACAAGGTCGAAACCTTCACCCTGCCGCTGCTGGAGCAGACCGGGCTCAAGGATTACTTCGAGGTGGTCATCAGCGGCGACACCCTGTCGCTGAAAAAGCCCGACCCGGCGCCGCTGATCTACTCGGCGGGCTGGTTTCATGTCCACCCCAGCGAGGCGCTGATGATCGGGGATTCGGTCTCGGACGTGAAGGCCGCGCGCGCTGCCGACTTCTCGATCATCTGCATGAGCTACGGTTACAACCACGGCGAGGATATCCGCAACTACGATCCGGACGCGGTTATCGATTCGATGACGGAACTCGCCGGCCTCGTCGGCAGGTAAGGCAAGCACCATGACCGGCACATGGACGTTGCGATGGCGGAGACGATGGCGAAGCTGAGCGCCGCCCGTCCCGTTCATCGACCACCGTTTCGGAGCCCGTCATGCCCCATCGTTTCCAGCCCTACCAACCCACTCGTCTCGACCTCAAGCAGCTCGCCGCCGATGGCTATAACCGTGTCCCCGTCACCCGCCGGGTGCTGGGCGACTACGACACGCCGCTGTCCGTCTACCACAAGCTGGTCGAGGGACCGTTCGGCTATCTGCTCGAATCAGTTACCGGCGGCGAGCGCTGGGGGCGCTACTCGATCATCGGTCTGCCTTCAAAGACGGTCCTGACCGTGCACGGCCACCGCGTGGTGGTGAAAGAGCGTGGCGAGATCGTCGAGGAGGAAACGGTCGACGACCCGCTCGCCTGGATCGAGACCTTCAAGGCCCGCTACCAGGTCTACGAACCCCAAGACATGCCGCGCTTCCACGGCGGGCTGGTCGGCTACTTCGGCTTCGAGACCATCGGCTACATCGAGCCGCGCCTGGCCAACTTCGATGCCGACGATCCGTTGGGCGTGCCCGACATCCTCTTGATGGCCAGCGAGGAAATGGTCGTGGCCGACAACCTCTCCAGCGAGCTGTTGCTGGTCACCCTGATCGACCCGGCCGAGGCCAACGCGCTGGAGCGTGGCCAGCAGCGGCTCGACACATTGGCCAAACGCCTGCGTGAGCCGGTCGCTCATTATCAATCCGATGTCCCCGGCAAGGCCATCGACGAGAACGACTTCACTGCCACCTTCAGCCGCGAGGGCTACGAGAACGCCGTGCGCACCATCCGCGAGTACATCGCGGCAGGTGATGCCATGCAGGTGGTGCCCAGCCAGCGAATGAGCATCGAGTTCAATGCCGCACCAATCGACTTCTACCGTGCGCTGCGCAACATCAACCCCTCGCCGTACATGTACTTCATCGATGCCGGCGACTTCACCGTGGTCGGCTCTAGCCCCGAAATCCTGGTACGCCTCGAAGACGGTATCGTCACCGTCCGTCCGATCGCTGGCACCCGCCCGCGCGGCGCCACCCGGGCCGAGGACAAGGCCCTCGAGCAAGACCTGTTGAACGACCCCAAAGAGATCGCCGAGCACGTCATGCTGATCGATCTGGGTCGCAACGACACCAGCCGCGTCGCCAAGGTCGGCAGCGTCAAGCTCGAAGAGCGCATGGTCATCGAGCGCTACTCGCATGTCATGCACATCGCCTCCCAGGTCACCGGGCGACTGGCCGCTGGCCTGAACGCCATGGACGTCCTACGCGCCACCTTCCCCGCCGGCACCGTCTCGGGTGCACCGAAGATCCGTGCGCTGGAAATCATCCAGGAGATAGAGCCGGTCAAACGCGGTGTCTACGCCGGTGCGGTCGGCTACTGGGCCTGGAACGGCAATATGGACACCGCCATTGCCATCCGCACCGGCGTGATCAAGGACGGCCAGCTCCACGTCCAGGCCGGCGGCGGCATCGTCGCCGACTCCGTGCCCGCCACCGAATGGGAAGAGACATTGAACAAGCGCCGCGCGCTGTTCCGGGCGGCGACCATGGCGAGCCGGGGGCTGGATAGCGACTGACATCCAATAAGGCGGTATCTCGCGACTCCTGTGGGCCATGTCACAAGCTTTGGGTCCTGCAAGCGAATCGCGCCGGGAGGCACGAGTTGAGGTTTGGGGTGGCTGTGCGGGTGAATCCAGTGGCAATTCAAGATTGGACAGCCGCTGACGCGGCTTTCGCGGGCGAGGCCCGCTCCCAAAATAATGCAGTGCCCGACGTGCCTGAGCTTAAGTTTTACAAACAAACCACAGCAGGCACGAGTTGAAGCTAGTGCCCCCTGTGGGAGCTTGCCTCGCAAGCGAATCGTGCGGAACGCACGAGTTGAAACTTGGGGGCGCTGCGCGGCTGAATCTAGCGGCAATTTACGACTGGACAGCCGCTGACGCAGCTTTCGCGGGCAAGGCCCGCTCCCGCAATGGCGCGGTGCCACCAAGCCTCCTGTAGCCCATGTCATCGCCCTGGGTCTTGCAAGCGAATCGCAGGGGACGTGTGAGTTATAGGTCGGGGACAGGGAGGCCGGGTTGCGCGCCGGTATGCGGAGTACAACTCCGAGATCCAGGCGATCCTGCGACCCAGGCGACCCAGGCGACCCAGGCGACCCCGGCGACACGAGCGATCCAGGCGCGATCTGGGGTGGATGGGCGCTGCCTTGGGGCGGCGAGTTGTACTCGCCGTAGCCGTTGTCAGATTCACGATGCTCGTGAATATTCCATCCGGCCAAGCACAAGCCCCGCTCGATGCCATCAAGCTCTGTGGGCCATGGTCATGGCTTCGGGCCTTGCAAGCGAGCCGCGCCGGGAGGCGCGAATTGGGGCATGGGACGCCACTGTAGCCAGGTCAGGTGGCAGTTTAGGCTGCAGCAGCCGCTGGCGCGGCCCGAGGCCACGGGGCACTCGATTTACTTTTCGGCTAACCAGTCACGTGGGCGCAGGAACTCGTCGTACAGACGCGCATCTTCGCTGCCTGGTTCCGGGTGGTAGTCGTAGCGCCAGGTGGCGCGTGGCGGCATCGACATCAGGATCGATTCGGTGCGCCCGCCGGACTGCAGCCCGAACAGGGTGCCGCGGTCGTAGACCAGGTTGAATTCCACGTAGCGCCCGCGACGGTAGGCTTGGAAGTCACGCTGGCGTTCTCCGTAGGGAGTGTCCTTGCGCCGCTCGACGATCGGCAGGTAGGCCGGCAGGTAGTGGTCGCCTACCGAGCGCATGAAGCCGAAGGCGGACTCGAAGTCGATCTGGCCATCGGCGCCGTAGTCGTCGAAGAACAGCCCGCCGATACCGCGTGGCTCGTTGCGGTGCTTGAGCCAGAAGTACTCGTCACACCATTTCTTGAAGCGCGGGTAGTGATCGTCACCGAATGGGCGGCAGGCGGCTTCGGCCTGTTCGTGCCAGTGCACGGCGTCTTCGGTGAAGCCGTAGTAGGGGGTGAGATCAAAGCCGCCACCAAACCACCAGACCGGCTCGACGCCTTCTTTTTGTGCCTGGAAGAGCCGCACATTGGCGTGCGATGTCGGCACGTAGGGGTTGCGCGGGTGGATCACCAGCGACACGCCCAGCGCCTCGAATGAGCCGCCGGCCAGGTCCGGGCGGTGGGCGGTGGCCGATGGCGGCAGCTTGTTGCCGGTCACGTGCGAGAAGTTGATCCCGGCGCGCTCGAAGGTGGTGCCGTCCTCAAGGATGCGGCCGCGGCCCTCACCGCTGAGATGCTCGCCCGGCGGGCGCTGCCAATCATCGTGCAGAAAGCGCGAGCCGTCCTCCTGGCCTTCGAGACCGGCGACGATCCGATTCTGCAGGTCGATAAGATAGTCGCGAACGGCCTGAATGTCCGCCCGATTGTTGGCTTGATTGTTCGCCATGTCAGCTCCTGATGATCCGCCCCGTGGGCCAGTGGATGATCTGTGAGGGTCGGGCACGGCGATCGACCGTGCCCGGGACGATTTTCACCCCAGCGTGTGCAAATAGTCGGCGCGCAGTGAGCGCATTCCGTGCCACCGGCCGGCCAGTGATATTGGCGCTGGTCGAGACGATCGGTTCACCAAAGGCGCGGCTGATCGCACGTGGCGTCGCATGCGCCGGTACCCGCAGGGCGATCTCCTCGCGGCCACCGGTCAGCCAGTCGGGCACGCCCGCGGCGGCCGGCACGACTACGGTGCGCGCCGCCGGCCAGCCGGCGGCCAATTGTGCCCATTCGGCCGGGTCGACCGCCGCATAGGGCTGCAGCCTCTCGGCCGTGTCGGCAATCAGGATCAGGCCCTTGCTGATATCGCGACGCTTGAGCGCCAGCAGCCGCATCACGGCCTGCCCATCGAGCGGGTCGCAGCCGAGCCCGAAAACGGCCTCGGTCGGATAGGCAATCAGCCCGCCCTGATCAAGAAAACGGCTGATTTCGCGCAGCTGAAACGGCGCGAGACCGCTCACGCGCCTTTGTCACCCGCGCTGTCCGTCTTGGGGGCGGCTTTCTTCGCCGCAGTCTTCTTCGCCACGGTCTTTTGGGCCACGGTCTTCTTGGTCGCGGTTTTCCCGGCAGCCGTGGTCGTCTTTTTCTTGGCCGTCTTCTTCGTGGTGGTCGACTTGGCCGCAGTCTTTTTCGCGGTGGTGGTCTTGGTCGCGGCTTTGGGGGCGGCGCGACGGCCGCGGCCCCTGCGCTCAGGCGCTTGGGCGATCATCTCGATCGCCTGTTCGTGGCTGATCGTTTTCGGGTCGGTCTCTTTGGGGATCTTGGCGTTTTTCTTGCCATCGGAGACATACGGCCCGTAGCGACCATTGAGCACCTGGATGCCGTCACCAAAGTCGTTGATGATGCGGTTTGCGTCCGCGAGCTTCTTGTCCGCGATGATCTCCAGCGCGCGCGGCAGCTCGATGGTGTAGGGGTCGTCGTCCTTGCCGAGTGAGGCGAACTTGCTGCCGTATTTCACGTAGGGGCCGAAGCGGCCGACATTGGCCTCGACCGGCTCGCCTTCCGGCGTCTCGCCGAGCTTGCGCGGCAGTGTGAACAACTCCAGCGCCTCTTCGAGCGTGATGGTGGCGATGCGCTGGTGTGGACGCAGTGAGGCGAATTTCGGCTTTTCCTCGTCGTCCTTGGTGCCGATCTGCACGAACGGACCGAAACGACCGAGACGCGCGACCACCGGTTTGCCACTCTTGGGATCGATGCCCAGCTCACGGCCCTGGGCCGCCTCCTGGCGCGAGACGTTCTCGGTGGTGTGCTCAACGCGCTCGGAGAACGGCACCCAGAACTCGCGCAGCAACGGTATCCAGTCCATCTCGCCACGTGAGACGGCATCCAGCTCGTCCTCGAGCTTGGCGGTGAACTCGTAGTCGACGATGTCGCGGAAGTATTCGGTCAGAAAGCCGTTGACCACCCGGCCCATGTCGGTGGGCTGAAAGCGCCGCTGTTCGAGCTCGACGTACTCGCGTGAGCGCAGCGTCGAGATGATGCTGGCGTAGGTCGACGGGCGGCCGATGCCGTATTGCTCCAGCGTCTTGACCAGGCTCGCCTCGGTATAGCGCGGTGGCGGCTCGGTGAAGTGCTGGGTGGCGTTGATGGCCGCGAGCGCGATCTGCTGACCTTCCTCCAGTGGCGGCAGGCGACGGTCATCGTCCTTGTCCGTGGCCTGGTCGTCTTCATCCTCGCGGTAGGCGGCGATGAAGCCGGGGAATTTCAGGGTCGAGCCGGTGGCGCGGAAGCTGTGCTCGTCGCCGGCGGCCAGATCGACGGAGACCTGGTCAAAAATCGCCGGTTTCATCTGTGAGGCCAGCGTCCGCTTGAAGATCATCTCGTAGAGGCGGTACTGGTCGCGGTTGAGAAACGCGCGCACCTTGTCTGGCGTATTGGCGGTCGAGGTCGGTCGAATCGCCTCGTGGGCCTCCTGGGCATTTTTCGACTTGGTGCGGTAGAAATTGGGGCTTTCCGGCACATAATCGGCGCCATAGCTCTGGCCGATGTGCGCGCGAATCTCGCCGATCGCGTCGTTCGACAGGTTGACCGAGTCGGTCCGCATGTAGGTGATCAGGCCGACGGTGCCCTGGCCGATGTCGACCCCCTCGTAGAGCTCCTGGGCGACCCGCATGGCGCGTGAAGCGGACAGACCAAGCTTGCGCACGGCCTCCTGCTGCATGGTCGAGGTGGTGAACGGCGGGGCGGCGTTGCGCTTGCGTTCGCGACGATCGACCTTGGCGACCGTGAGCATGCCATCGGCAGCCGCCTCGAGGCGCTCACGCGCGGCAGTGGCGCTGGCTTCGTCCTCGAGAGTGAATTGCGCCACCCGTTTGCCGTCGAGCTGGTAGAGACGGGCCGAGAACGGCTGCTTGTCAGTGCGGCAGTCGGCGGCGATCGACCAGTACTCGCGCGGCTCGAAGCGTTCGATCTCTTCCTCGCGCTCGACGATCATCCGCAAGGCCGGGCTCTGCACGCGGCCGGCCGACAGGCCCGGGTTGATCTTCTTCCACAGCAGCGGCGACAGGTTGAAGCCCACCAGGTAGTCCAGCGCCCGGCGCGCCTGCTGGGCGTCGATCAGGTCTTCGGACAGCTCACGCGGATTGGCGATCGCCTCCTGGACAGCACGCTTGGTGATCTCGTAGAACACCACTCGCTTGGCTTCCTTGTCCTTGAGCAGGCCGCTGTCTTGCAGCAGTTCGTACAAGTGCCAGGAGATGGCTTCCCCTTCGCGGTCGGGGTCAGTCGCCAGCAGGAGCGTATCGGCCTTTTTCATGGCCTTCTTGATGGCATCGACGTGCTTCTTGTTCTTGTCGATGATCGAGTAGCTCATCGCGAAGTCGTTGTCGGGATCAATGGCACCGCTCTTGGGCACCAGATCACGCACGTGGCCATAGGAGGCCAGCACTTCATAGCCGGGGCCAAGGTATTTCTTGATCGTCTTGGCCTTGGCGGGCGATTCAACGATGACGAGGTTTTCGCTCATAAAGTATCTTTGTCAGTTCGGTTCAGTTCAGTTCAATGCAGGATGGCGGCATCTTCGAAAACGAGGTCTTCCATCCAGGCGAAGGCCTGCTCCTCGCCCGGCTTGGTGAACAGGACCAGCAGTACGATCCATTTAAGACGCTCGACGTCAATTTCATCCTCGTCCAGAGCCATGGCGCGTTCGATGACCGTTTCGCGGCTCGAGGACGACAGCACGCCGATCTGCTCGAGCTGCATCAGAAAGCCGCGGGCATCGATATCGAGCACCATTTGTTCGTCGTCGCTGTAGACCCGGAAGGCCAGGTCCTGTTCAGGATCGGCGACGGCGTCCTGTGCCAGGATGCCCTCGAGCCAGCCGAAGGCGTGCTCGATCTCATCATGATCAAAGCCGGCTTCCAGCAGTTTCATCTGCAGTCCGGCGCGTTCGCTCTGTGGAGGAAAACGGTCTTCGTCTTCCATGTAATTCTCGAAAAGGAACATCAACAGGTCGAGGACGGTCTCTTTCATTGGCTCATCACCGGACAATGATGGACTTGGGCCCGCATGGGCGAGCCAGGGAATCACGAGGGCGGTGGCAGCTGCGGATGGTTGAGTCGCTGTCGCCGGTTGGCATCCGGTCAGGCGGGATCAGCCGTCTGATTTAGCACGGATGTAGAGTCCGCCGGGCAGGGTTGACACCTCTCCCGCCAGTTCAAGCATGAGGAGGATGGATGAAACCTCCGCGGCGGTCAATCCGCTGGTCTCGATCAGCCTGTCGGCCGGCTGCGGGTCGTGACCCAGCAGCTCGAGAATGCGCTGCTGCTCGGGATCAAGCGCTGCAGCCGCCGTGGCTGTGCCAGCCAGTGACGGCAGGACAGGCCGTTCGGCCGCCTCAAGTTGCTGGCGCAGTGTCGGGGCGAGTTCCTCGAGCAGGTCCTGGCCGGTCTCGACCAGTTTGGCCCCCTCACGGATCAGGCGGTGGCAGCCGCGCGCCAGCGGGTTGTGGATCGAGCCGGGAATGGCGAACACGTCGCGTCCCTGCTCGCCGGCCAGCCGGGCGGTAATCAGCGAGCCGCTCTTGACCGATGCCTCGACCACCAGCACGCCGCTCGCCAGCCCGCTGATCAGGCGGTTGCGTCGCGGGAAGTGCCCGCGGCGCGGCCCGGTGCCGGGCAGCCATTCGGAAAGAATCAGCCCATCGGCGGCGACGATTTCCTCGGCCAGCTCGATGTGTTCTGGCGGATAGATTTGGTCGATACCCGAGCCGAGCACCGCGATGGTGATGCCGCCGGCGTCCAGGGCGCCGCGATGGGCCTCGCCATCGATGCCCAGTGCCAGCCCGCTGGTGATCGCCAGTCCCTGCCCGGCGAGATGACGGGCAAAGGCGCGGGCATTCTGCCGGCCCCCGGTGGTGGGCGTGCGTGAGCCGACCATCGCCACCTGCGGCTCACGCAATGCCGCGACCCGCCCACGGGCGAACAGGGCGGCCGGGGCGTCGGGCAGCTCGTTCAGGGTTTCGGGAAAATGCGGATCGCCACGGGCGACCAGGTGGTGCTGCCCGTCGGCATCGAGCCAGTCGCGGATGGCGGCGGCCCGCTCCACATCGGGTTGTGAGCGACTCACGGCCTCCGGCAGCCCGGCCCGTCGCCACTCGTCACGCCGGGCCTCCAGTGCCGCGCGCGGTGTGGCGAAGTGCGACAGCAGCCGGTCAAGCCGACGAGGCCCCATGCCGGGGATCGACAGCAGCTTGATCAATGCCGCGGTTGAATCGTCAACCCCGGTGGGCGGGACAGGGCGGGGGTGCACCGCTAGCGGCGGCTATCCTGGACCGGGGTCTGGGCCAGGTCGCCGGTTTCGATTGACTCGGCAGCCTGGATCACCAGCGCATAGCTGACGCGATCGTAGCTGCGGAAGACCATGGCGGTGCCGATCGGGTAGTCGGGCAGGCGCACGGCCGGGCCGCGCAGGGCCTGGCGTCCGGACTCATTGGCCTCGCGGGGCGCAAAACGATCCTCGATGATCCGGCCACGCTTGCTGATCTGCAGCAGGTCGCCGGCAGTGACGCCCGAGTCCGCGCCGCGGTCGATGATGGCCACCTGGTGGCTGCCGATCTGGGTGATGGCATCGGGCAGCAGGATGATGCGCGCGTCGATCGGGAAGGCCGGGATCTGCGGGGTGACGTCGCGAGTGAAGGCCTCGGGGGTCATGTCGACCAGCCGGTCACCATCCTGGACTTCCCGGACGCTGTCCTTGAGCTCGAGCGTGGCCGGATCATGCGCCTCAAGCAGGTTGGCCTCACCCTTGTAGATGGCGCGGTAGCCGAGCAGTTCACCGGTACGATCGTCACGCAGTGCCTTGCCTTTCTCCACCACGGCGAATCGCTGTTGTTCACCATCAAGGCCCGGGCGGGCGTAGACGATGTCGCCTGTGCTCGCATGCATTGTGCCTTCGCGGTTGGCGATCAGGTACGGAGCGGCGTTGAAGTCCGCCTCACTCAGCACCTGGTCGTAGCTGAGGAAGGGGCGCACCAGTTCGAGCGGTATGGAGGCGACGGCTGGTGGTAGTGATTCATAGCGGATATGCGGACGCAGTCCCACGGCCAGGCGCGGGCGGTCGCCGACAAATACAATGTTGATGTGATCGCCCGGATAGATGCGGTGCGGGTTGGCGATCTCCGGATTGGCGTACCAGATCTCGGGCCAGTAATAGGGGTCCTTGAGGAAGTGGTTGGCGATCGACCAGAGGGTGTCGCCTTTCTTGACCACATAATCCTCGGCGGCGAGGTCATGGAACTGGTCGCGGGTTTCCTCGGCAGTCAGCGTGCGCTTGACCGGGCCACGCTCGGCGCCCAACGGCAAGGCATCAGCCGCATAGGGTTCGCGTGGATTGATCACGTCCTCTTCGGTCAGGGCGCAGCCCGACAGCGTGGCGGTCAGCGGAACGAGGGCCACCAGCGCGAATGCCAGGGCGAGTCCTTTGGTCGATCTCATCGTTACAACGTCCTTGATGTGCGGTTGAGAGAAGCCCGGCTACGGGTTATCCCCCTGTGATTGTCGACATTCATCTGGGTTCTGCCGAGTGCTGGCGTACAATGTTGCTCCAAATATGACTTCTTGTAAAAAATTCCGCTCGATCTCGAGTCAGCTTTCGGGCGGAAGCGTTCTTCTTTATCTGGTGATCGGCATATGAGTCTGCGAGACATCCTCATCTACCCCGACGATCGGCTGCGCGAGATCGCCCGGCCGATCGACTCCTTTGAACCGGCCTTGGCCGAGCTCGCCGACGACATGTTCGAGACCATGTACCAGCAGCGCGGCATCGGCCTGGCAGCCACGCAGATCGACGAGCATCGGCGGCTGTTCGTGGTCGACGTCAGCGAAGATCGTAGCGGCGCATTTGCCTTCGTCAACCCGGAAATCCTCGCCCGCGAAGGCACGGTCGAGTCCGAAGAGGGTTGCCTGTCGATTCCCGAGATCAACGAAACCATCATGCGCGCCGAGCGCATCCGCGTGCGGGCGCAGGACGCCAAGGGGCAGACATTCGAGCAGGATCTCGATGGCCTGTTGGCGATCTGCGTCCAGCACGAGCTTGACCACCTCGATGGGCGGCTGTTCATCGACTACCTCTCACCGCTCAAGCAACAGCGTATCCGAAAGAAAATGCAGAAGGCGGCGCGCCGGGAGCGGGAGCGAGTATGAGCCTGCGTGTGGTCTACTGCGGTACCCCGGATTTTGCCGTGCCGGCGCTGGAGGCACTCGCCGGCCTTGAAGAAGTCGCCGGTGAGCCGCTGGAACTGGTCGCGGCCTACACCCAGCCGGATCGTCCTGCCGGTCGCGGCAAGAGGCTTACCGCCCCGCCGGTCAAACTGGCCGCCCTCGAGCTCGGCCTGCCGGTCGAGCAGCCGGCAAGCCTGCGCGATGTCGAGGCGCAGCAACGACTGGCCGCCTATCGCCCCGATCTGTTGGTCGTGGCCGCCTACGGACTGATCCTGCCGCCGGCAGTACTGGCGCTGCCTCGCCTCGGCGCGATCAATATCCACGCCTCCCTGTTGCCACGCTGGCGCGGCGCGGCGCCAATCAACCGTGCCATTGAGGCTGGCGATACCGAGACGGGCATCACCATCATGCAGATGGAGGCCGGTCTCGATACCGGGCCGATGTGGCACAAGCTTGCCGAGCCGATCCGCGCCGACGACACCGCCGCGACGCTGCACGACCGCCTGGCCCCGTTGGGGGCGACCGCACTGCTCGAAGCCTTGCCGCGAATCGTGGTCGGCGAGGGCGTGCCCGAGCCGCAGGACGACGCGCAGAGCAGTTATGCCGCCAAGCTGGCCAAGGCGGAAGGCCGGGTTGACTGGCGCGAGCCGGCCGCACTGATCGAGCGCCGCCTGCGGGCCTTCAATCCCTGGCCGGTGGCCCAGACCACGCTCGACGGCCAACCGTTGCGCCTGTGGGAGGCACGCCTGGCCGAGGGCCGGGACGGGGTGACGCCGGGCGAGGTGCTGGCCATCACCACTGAGGGCTTTATCGTCCAGACCGGCGATGGCGGCCTGGAACTCACCCGGGTGCAACGTGCCGGCGGGCGTCCTGTCGCCGCGGCGGACTTCGCCCGCAGTCGGGATCTGGAGGGGGTTCGCCTTGGTGAATAGACCGGCGAATCAACCGCCGAGCGCTCGCCGACCGGCCCCCCAGGAGCGCCACCGGCGGCGCAATGCCGGCAAGGGTGGCAACAGCGGGCGGGCACGCTCACCCGAGGCCCTGGTGGCCGAGGGGCTGCTGCAGGTGGTCGAGCAGGGCCGCTCGCTCGATCAGGTGCTGCCCGAACTGACCGCTCGCGCCCAGATCGCCCATCGCAGCGTCATCCAGGCGATGAGCTACGAGGTGTTGCGTCACTATGAACAGCTCGTCTGGTGGCGCGACCAGTTGCTTGATCGGCCGCTCAACCCGCGTGCGGCCGAGGTGGGCATGCTGCTGCTGGTCGGTCTGGAACGACTGACCGGCTCGAAGCGCGAGCCGTCCCGGGTGGTCAATGCCGCCGTGCATGCCGCCCGCGAACTGAATCACAGCTGGGCCACCGGACTGGTCAACGCCGTGTTGCGTCGGGCTGCACGACAGATCGCGGCCGGGGAAACACCCCTGACCGATGCGCCGCCGGCCATCCGTGCCCGACTGCCGAAGTGGCTGTTCGACATGCTGGCGGCCGATTGGGGCGAGGAGCGTGCGGTCGAGATAGGCGAACAGCTGGCGACGCATCCGCCCATGACCTTGCGGGTCAGCGCGGTCGAGGGGGGCGTCTCGGCCTACCGCGAGCGGCTGGCCGAGCAATCAGTCGACGTGGTGCCGACGCCGTATGCGCCGCATGGCCTCACTCTGACCGTGCCGCTGGACGTCGAGCGTCTGCCGGGCTTTCACCAGGGTGTGGCCTCGGTGCAGGATGAAGCGGCGCAGCTGGTGGTCGAGCTGATGGACCTGGCGCCGGGACAGCGGGTGCTGGATGCCTGCAGCGCCCCCGGCGGCAAGACGCTTGCCATGCTTGATAGCCAGCCGACGGTGTCGATGACGGCGGTGGATATCGACGTTGCCCGCCTGGCACGGGTGCAGGACAACCTTGAACGGACCGGGCACTTCGCCGAACTGGTCTGCGCCGATCTGACCAAGCCGTCGACCGAGCCGCCGGGCTCGTTCGACCGAATTCTGGCGGATGTGCCTTGTTCGTCCACCGGCGCGATCCGGCGCCATCCGGACATCAAGCGGCTGCGCCGTCCCGCGGATATCGATGCCCTGGCAGAGCGGCAGCGCGCGATCCTCGAACGGCTGTGGGCGCTGCTGCGCCCGGGCGGGCGGCTGGTGTACGCCACCTGCTCGATCCTCAAGCGCGAGAACGTTGCGCAGGTCGAGGCCTTCCTGCAGACACATCCGGACGCGGTCGCCCTGCCCATGGAGGTCGACTGGGGCGAGCCGCAATCGGTCGGCCGGCAACTGTTCCCGCAGGCCGGTGGTCACGACGGCTTCTACTATGCCGTGCTGGAAAAGCGGGCAGAAAACGGATGACTGCCTTCCGCAGCCCGTTTTTTGGCTGGCTGCTGGCGCTGATTATTGGCCTCGGCGCCTGGGACGCCGTTGTCTGGAGTGCGGCCTGGGCAGACGCTCGAGTGCTTGATGTGCATGCCGAAGTGCGCGAGGAGGCGGTGTTCCTGGATGCGGATCTCGAGCTGCATCTGGATGCCGAGGTGATCGAGGCGCTGCGCAATTCAATTGCCTTGAACCTGGTGGTCGAGGCCCAGATCGTCGCCCCGCGCGAATGGCTCTGGGATCGGAAGCTGCTGGTGGATCGACGCCGGCTGCGGCTCGAGTACCACGCCTTGTCAGGCACCTGGATGGTCACCGATCTTACCGCCCGCGAGACACATACCTTCTCCGAGTTGTCCGGGGCGATCGAGTCGCTCTCGCGGCTGCGGGCCTGGCGGCTGGGTCCTTGGGCACCACTGGCCGACCAGCCGCAGTTGCTCGGCAAACTGCGTGTGAGGCTGGATATCAACAAACTGCCGCTACCGTTGCGGGTGCCGGCCCTGTTTCGTGACGTCTGGGACCTGAACAGCACCTGGTTCCTCTGGAGGCTGTCGGAGGGGCGATCATGACCCAGCCAGAGCGGCGGCCGAGACGATTGCCGGGGCGACTACTGGGGCGACGGTTGCGCCGCTGGGTGCGCCAGGCGATTCCGCCGATCAGCGCCATGGTGGTGGTACTGCTGCTGGTGCTGCTCTATCTCGTGTCCGACTCGCTGCGGGCCGTCGAGCAGCCCGAGGGGCTGTATCTCGCCCTGCTGGGCGTCAGTGCGGTGGGGTTGCTGTTTCTGGCGCTGGTGGTGCTATGGCATATCGTCCGGCTGATCCGACACTACCGTCGTGGCAGGCCCGGCGCCCGCCTGACGGCCCGGCTGGTGCTGACCTTCGTCGCCCTGTCGGTGGTGCCGGTGGTCATCGTGTTCTACTTCTCGCTGACCTTTGTCCAGCGCGGTATCGACTCCTGGTTCGACGTGCAGGTCGAGCAGGCGATGACCGATGCGCTGTCACTCTCGCAGAAGGCCTTCGACGGGCGGATGCGCCAGGCGCTGGAGGAGACGCGGCGCGCGGCCGACGAGCTGCGAGCGGACAGCTCGGAGCTGATCGCGCTGTCGCTGTCACAGGTGCGGCGAACCACCAGCGCCCAGGAGATGACCATCCTTGGCCAGCGCAACCTGATTATCGCCTCGTCCTCCGAGGATGCCACCAGCATCGTGCCGGCACGGGCCGACGAGGGCGCCCTGGCTCACGCGCGCTCCGGGCGGGATTTCATTGGTCTGGTTCCCGGAGACGACGGCCTCCAGATCCGTGTGGTGGTACCGATGGAGGCCGGATTGACCAGTGACGGTGGCAAGCGTGTCCTGCAGGCACTTTTCGACGTGCCCGACGACACCAATGCGTTGTCGAGCAGCGTCCAGGCGGCCTACAATGACTACCGCGAACTGGTCTACCTGCATGCCTCGCTCAAGCAGACCTTCACCTTGGCCCTGACCCTGGCGCTGCTGCTGTCACTGCTCACCGCCGTGTGGCTGGCCTTCCTGGCCGCCGGTCGTCTGCTCAGCCCGATCCGCGAGCTGGCCGCCGGAACCCGAGCGGTCGCCGAGGGTGATTACAGCCTGCGCCTGCCGGTTGACCGGCGTGACGACCTCGGCCAGCTGGTGCAGTCATTCAATACCATGACCGCCCGTGTACGCCGCGCCCACGAGGTGATGCGCGAGCTCCAGGAGCTGGCGGACAAGGAGCGCGATTACCTCGACACCGTCATTCAGCACCTGTCCTCGGGGGTGCTGACGCTCACGCATGATGGACGGATCATCAGCGGCAACTCGGCGGCGCAGCAGATCCTGGGCGTCAATCATGCCGAGCTGTTTGCTGGCACCCTGCAGGATATCTGCCGCGAGCACGCCGGCCTGCAGCCGCTGTGCGAGGCCTTTTTCGATCATCTTGGCCCGCAGCAGGGACTGCCGCCCGGTGAAACCATTGAGGCGCAGCTGCGCATCATGAACAGCCTGGGCCGCAAGGTGCTGCTGGCTCGGCTGGCGGCCCTGCCGCCGGACGGCGAGATGGATGCCGGTGGTTACGTGATGGTGCTCGAGGACGTCACCGCCCTGATCCAGGCCCAACGTGATGCGGCCTGGTCGGAGGTAGCCCGGCGGCTGGCCCACGAGATCAAGAACCCGCTGACGCCCATCGGCCTGTCGGCCGAACGGCTGCGTCGCCGGATCCTGCCGCAGCTCGACCAAGAGCATGCGCCGATCCTCGACCGCGCCACCGCCACCATCATCGCGCAGGTCGATGCGATGAAGCAGATGGTCAACGAGTTCGCCGACTACGCGCACAGCCCGCGCAGCCAGCCGGTACGGCTCGACTTGCGGGCGTTGGCCGCCGAGACGGTCGAGCTCTATCGAGGCAGCACCGCGGTCAAGGTGCGTTTCCTGGCCGAGGGTGAGCAGCCAGTCTGGGTGGAAGGGGATGCCACTCGGCTGCGTCAGCTGCTGCACAACCTGATCCGAAACGCCAGCCAGGCGCTGCATGAAGACGGGACCACCGAGGCGCCGACCGTGCTGGTTGGCCTGCGCCTGATCGGCGAGGCGGGTCAGCGTCTGGCCGAGCTGACGGTGGCCGACAATGGCCCCGGCTTCCCGGCCGAGCTGCTGGAGCGATTGTTCGAGCCTTACGTCACCACCCGCCCCAAGGGCACAGGCCTGGGGTTGGCGATCGTCAAGAAGATCGTCGATGAACATGCCGGTGTCGTGCACGCCTGGAATGCCGTCGAACAGCCACAGACAGACGAGACCGAGCTGGGTCGGCGACTTGCCAATCGTGGTGCACGCGTTACGATTTGCTTACCTTTGGAGTCGGGACAGCTACCGGTTGCACGGTGAGAAACTCCAATGAAAACAGGAATTTGCTGAACGAATGAGTATTGGACATATTCTGGTTGTCGATGACGAGGACGAGATTCGCAATCTGCTGCGCGACGTGCTCGAAGACGAGGGCTATACCATCAGCAGCGCGGCCGATGCGGTCGAGGCACGCGCCTCGATCGCCGAGCGCCGCCCCGACCTGATCCTGCTGGATATCTGGATGCCCGGCCTCGACGGCCTCGGATTGTTGCGGGAATGGCATGAGCACGGCCAGCTGGTCTGGCCGGTGATCATGATGTCCGGCCACGGCACGGTCGAGACGGCCGTCGAGGCCACCCGCCTGGGCGCCTTCGATTTCATCGAGAAGCCCATCTCGCTCGACAAGCTGTTGCTGCTGATCGAGCACGCACTTGACAATCGGCGCCTGGCGCAGGAAAACGCCGCCCTCAAGCGCGGCAAGATCGACCCGCGCGATCTGCTCGGCGATTCGGAATACATGCAGGGCCTGCGTGAGCAGGCGAGAAAGATCGCCAGCCATGATGCCTGGGTGCTGATCTCCGGCGAGCCCGGCACGGGCAAGCAGGCCCTGGCGCGCTACATCCACCGGCACTCGCCGCGGCGACATTTCCCGTTCGTCGACACTGGCGGCAGTGCGGTCTCCGGCCGCCAGAATGCCGCCGTGGAACTGTTCGGCGCCGAAGAGGGCGGCCGCATTCGCTACGGGCTGCTCGAGCAGGCCAATGGCGGCACGCTGTTCATCGCCGAGGCGGCGGACATGGACGAGCGCACCCAGATGCAGCTGATTTCCGCACTGGAAAGCCAGTCCTTCTTCCGTGTCGGCGGCAACGAGCCGATCCGGGTCGACGTGCGCGTGATCGCGGCCACCCGCAAGGATCTGGAGGCCGAAGTGCGTGCCGGCAACTTCCGTGAGGATCTCTTCTACCATCTCTCGGTGGTGCCGGTGCACATCGAGCCGCTGCGGGAGCACCCCGAGGACATCCCGATCCTGCTGGCCCATTATCTGAAGACCGCCCACAAGGTCGAAGGACTGGCGCGACGCGAACTGACCATCGGCGCGCGCAATCTGCTGCGGCATCACCATTGGCCGGGCAATGTCCGCGAGCTGAAGAATCTGGTGCAGCGCCTGCTGATTCTGGGCAGCGGTGACGTGATCGATGAGCTGGAAGTCCAGCAAGCTCTGGGGCTGGCCCTGGTCAATGAGGCGGAGGCCGACAGCACCCCGGCGCTGGTGTCGCTCAACCTGGATCTGCCCCTGCGCGAGGCGCGCGACGAATTCGAGCGGCGCTACCTGCTGGCTCAGCTGAAGAATGTTGACGGGTCGGTGACCGAGTTGTCGCGCTGCACTGGCATGGAGCGCACCAACCTCTACCGCAAGTTGAGGTCGCTGGGCATCCAGGTGGGTGAGCGCAGCTCGGGTACCGGTTCATGAACGCCCGTCGGCCTCGATCCTTGGCTATGGGATCAGTGACCATCCACGCGGATCATGCCGTCATCTCTGGCCGGAAGGCGCAATGAAGGTAATCGTCCTCGGTGCCGGGCGGGTCGGCAGTTCGGTCGCCACCGCGCTGGCCACCGAGACCGATAACTCGGTCACCGTGGTTGATACCGATGTCGATGCCTTGAGCTGGTTGCAGCAACGGCTCGACATCCGCACCGTGACCGGGTCGGGCTCGCAGCCGAGCGTGCTGGCCGAGGCCGGTGCCGACGATGCCGATGTCCTGCTCGCGCTCACTCAGTTCGACGAAATCAACATGCTGGCCTGCCAGGTGGCCTGGACGCTGTTTCATACCCCGACCAAGATCGCGCGCATCCGGGCGACCGACTATCAGAGCCACCCGGCGCTGTTTGACAATGCCGCCATCCCGGTCGACTTCGTGATCAGCCCCGAGCACTTGATCAAGGATTACATCGCCCGTCTGATCGAGTACCCCGATGCACTGCAAGTGCGCGAGTTCGGCGATGGCAAACTGCTGCTGGTCGGCATGGAGGTCGATCGTGGCGGACCGATGGTGGGCGAGCCCATCCGTTACCTGCGCGAGCTGCTGCCGGGGATCGAGACACGGGTGGCAGCTATCTACCGTCACGAGACCTCGATACCGCCCGAAGGCGACACGCGCCTGCTGGCCGGTGACGAGGTGTTCTTCCTCGCCCGCAAGGACGACATCCACCGGGTGATGGGCGTGATGCGCCCGCAAGTCAAGCCCTACCGGCGCATCATGATTGCCGGCGGTGGCAATATCGGCGGGGCGCTGGCCGCCCGGCTGGAGGGTGACTACCAGGTCAAGCTGATCAGCCACAACCTGCACCGGGCGCGCGAGCTGTCCGCCTCGCTCGATCGCAGCATCATCCTGTCCGGCAGCGCCTCGGACACCGGGCTGCTCGAGGAGGAAAACATCGAGGACATGGATGTCTTCCTCGCGCTGACCAACGACGACGAGGACAATATCCTCTCCTCGATGCTGGCCAAACGCCTCGGTGCCCGGCGAGCGATGTGCATCGTCAATCGCAATGAGTACGTCGATCTGATCGAGATCGGTACGATCGATATCGCCCTGTCGCCTCACCAGATCACCATTGGTGAGGTGCTGACCCACCTGCGGCGCGGCGATGTGGTCAACGTGTATTCCCTGCGTCGCGGGGCGGCCGAGGCGATCGAGATCATCGCCCGTGGCGACGAGGAGACCTCGCGGGTGGTTGACCGACGCATCGACGCGCTCGGGCTGCCGCGCGGCACCACCATTGGCGCCATTCTGCGCGATGGAGAGCCGCTGATCGCCCATCACGACACCGTGGTCCGGTCGGGCGACCATGTGGTGCTGTTTTTGACCGACAAGCACCGCGTCGGCGAGATCGAGCAACTGTTCTCGGTCGGTTTCGGCTTCTTCTAGGCCGCGACTCGGACACCCCATGCAACTTCTGATTGTCATCCGCATGCTCGGCCTTCTGCTGATGGTATTCGGCCTGACCTTCGTGCCGCCCTGGTTCGTCGGTTGGCTGATGGGTGATGATGACCTGTCGCCCTTCCTGCTGAGTTTTGTCGTCAGCATTTCTCTCGGCGGCCTGCTCTGGGGGCTGACCCGCCAGTACCGGCGCGAGATGAAACTGCGCGACGGGCTGCTGATCGTGGTGTCGTTCTGGATGGTGCTGGGACTGATTGGGGCGACGCCGATCTATCTGCAGCCGGAACTCGGCCTGAGCTTTTCGCAGGCGGTGTTCGAGTCGGTCTCGGGGATCACCACCACCGGGGCCACCGTGATCACCGGGCTGGATGAATTGCCGCGCTCGCTGCTGTTCTACCGCCAGCAGCTCCAATGGCTGGGCGGTCTCGGCATCATCGTGCTGGTGGTCGCCTTCCTGCCGCTGCTGCGCGTTGGCGGCATGCAGCTGTACAAGGGCGAGATCACCGGCCCGATCAAGGACACCCGCCTGTCGGGGCGGATCTCGGAGACGGCCAAGGCGTTGTGGCTGGTCTATACCGGCATCACGGTGTTGTGCGCGCTGGTCTACAAGATCGAGGGCATGACCTGGTTCGATGCCGTCAGTCACGCCTTCACTACCGTGGCCACCGGTGGGTTCTCGACCCACGACGCGAGTTTCGGCCACTTCAATGACCTCACCATGGAAGTCACCGCCATGATCTTCATGATCCTGGGGGCGACACCGATGGCGCTGCACTTCATCGCCCTGCGTCGCGGCACGCTTGAGGGCTATCTGCAAAGCGGCGAGCTGCGCTTCTATCTCCTGTGGATGACGGCGGTAGCGGTGTTGGCGGTCCTGTTCTTCGTGATGCATCTGCCCGAGGGTAGCTGGCTCGAGGATCTGCGCTATCTGCTGTTCAACCTGGTCTCGTTCGCCACCACCACCGGCTATACTGCGGCCGACCACACTCAATGGGGCGCCTTCCTGATGTTGCTGCTGGTATCCACGGCGATCATCGGCGGTTGCGCCGGCTCGACCACCGGTGGCATGAAGTCGGTGCGCGTGATGTTGCTCACCCGCCAGGGGCTCAATGAGGTGCGCCGCCTGGTCCATCCGCGTGCCGTCTTTGTCACCCAGCTTGGCGGCCGACCGGTCGCCCCCAGCGTGATCGCCGCCGTCTGGGCCTTCTTCGCCGCCTGGATCATGGCCTTCGTGGTGATTTTCTTTGCCATGCTGTTCACTGGCATGGACCTCACCTCGGCCCTGGGAGCGGTGCTCGCCACCCTGACCAACCTCGGCCCCGGCATCGGTTCGGTCAGCGCCAATTTCGCCGGCGAGACCACCGCAGTGCTCTGGATCGGCATGTTCGCGATGATCCTCGGCCGTTTGGAGATCTTCACCGTGCTGGCGATCCTGCTACCCATGTTCTGGCGGCGTTGAATGGTCGGATGAACAATCGCTCGAGAACCCAGTTGCCGCCGCCGTTTCATCGCGGCCTGCTCGCACCGAGCCACTGGCCGACCTGGCTGGGGCTGGGATTGCTGTGGCTGCTGTCGTTCGCCAGCCACCCGCTGCGGTCTGCGCTGGCCCGGCTGGGCGCACGCCTGTACCGGCGCTTCAACCCGCGGCGCACCGCGGTCGTGGCGACCAACCTCCGGCTCTGTTTTCCCGAGGAGAACGACGCTACCCGCGCCCGCTGGCTGCGCCGTTATACCGAGCTTCATCTGCTGGCGCTGCTCGATCTCGGTCGCATTCGCCGTGCGCGCCACGGCCAGCTGACCGCACAGACCGAGATCGTGGGTGAGGAGATCCTCAAGCAGCTGCGCGCCGAGCCAGGCGTGATCCTGACCGTGCACAGCGTCGGGATGGAGTGGGTCGGGGCGGTGTTCTCCGAGCTGGTCGAAGGATCAAGCATCTACAAGACCTTTGCCAAGAACCCGGTGCTCGACTGGTGGTTTGCCGGGATTCGCAGTCGTTACGGCAACGACATTCAGCCGCGCGACCGGGGCATGAAGCCGCACCTGCATGCCTTGCGCTCCGGCCGGAGCTTCCTGTACATCGCCGACGAGGACTTGGGCGCGGACCATGGCGTATTCGCGCCGTTCTTCGGCGTCGAGAAGGCGACCCTGCCGCTGGCCGGCAAGATTGCAAACATGACCGGGCGCCCGGTCTACCCGGTGATCGGCCAACTCGATGAGAAGAGTGGGCGCTACCGGTTACGCCTGTTCGAGCCGGTCGAATTGCCCGCCACCGCCGATCGGGCCGCGGCGACCGCCATCAATCGCGTCATCGAGACCATGGTCCGCGACGATCCCGCCCAGCTGATGTGGTCCCTGAAGTACTTCAAGACCAGCCCGCCGGGTGAGGAAGATCGCTATCAGGACTGACCGAAGGCCGCCCCATCAGCCTTTTCGGCGCAACTCACGTCGTGCCCGCCCGCTGGCCTGGCGCTGAAAACGACGATAGCTCCACTGATACTGGGCCGGACATTGCCGGACGACGCGCTCAATCTCGCGGTTGAGGGCCGCGGCGGCCTCGACCGGGTCTTCATGATCGACCGGCTCGCTCACCGGCTCGTAGTGGGCCAGAAAGCCCCCGGCATCGGGCAGGCGCTCGGCCCAGCCGATAAAGACAGCCGCACCGGTGCGCCGGGTCAGGGTGCGGATCAAGGTCATGGTCAAGGCCGGTTGGCCGAAGAATGGCGCCATCACCCCCTCGCCGTGCCGGGGGGCCTGATCCGGCAGGATGGCGACCAGCTCACCGCGCTTGAGCGCGTGCAGGACCTGGCGTACCCCGCTGAGGTTGGCCGGCACCATGACCGCACCGGAGTGCGAGCGCGCCTCGACCATCAGCGCCTCCAGCGCTGGCTCGCGCGGCGGGCGGTACATGGTCGTGGTCGGTGTGTGCACGGCCGTCATCAGCCCGCCCAGTTCCCAGTTGCCCAGATGCGGCCCCAACAGAATGGCCCCGCGGCCCGCTGCCAGAGCCTGTTCGACCGCATCGAATCCTCGTGTTTCCTGTATTGCGGCCTCGATTTCTGCCCGGCTCCAACGCCAGGCCAGGGCGGTCTCGATCAGCCCCTTGCCCGTCTCGACCAGGCACTGCCTGGCGATGGCTTCGCGTTCCGCCGGACTCTTTTCCGGCAGACAGAGGGCGAGGTTGCTTTCCACGGTCTGACGCATCGCCCCCTTACCAAGCCAGGCGACCTTGCCCAGCCAGCGGCCGGTGCGTTGTGCGGCCGGCAGCGATAGCCGACCCAGGGTAGCGAGCGCGGCGCGGGCGGCCGCAAGGCGCAACCGACCACGCCAGCGATACCTGGCCGAGTCACGCCGCTTGCTCATGCGCGACTGTCCGAAAGCGAGCCGGCCTGCGCGGTGGCATGTTCAATAGCCTGATCGGCCCCTATGGCCACCAATGGTGCCATGGTCGATCGGAGCGAATGGAACAGCTGATCATTGCCCTGCTCCTCGGCGGCGAGCAATTGCTTGTAATGCTCGCGCTGGGTCGGCATGGCAAAGCAGGCCGGGCAGTTGTCGGGGATCACCGGCAAGTCGTGTTGCCGGGCAAACTCGGCCAGCGTCGACTCGCGCACGTCCACCAACGGACGGATGATGCGCAGGTCACCGGCATCATTGAGATAGTGCGCCTTCATCGTATTGAGCTTGCCGCCATGAAACGCACTCATCAGGAAGCTCTCGGCCAGATCATCGAGATGCTGGGCCAGTGCGAGCACATTGAACCCCCGCTCGCGGGCGAGTCGATAGAGCAGCCCGCGCTTGAGCCGCGAACAGAATGAGCAGTAGGAATCACCGATCATGTGCTCCTCGGCCAGCCCCGTGATGTCCTCGCTCACTCGATAATGACGAATGCCCAGCCGAGCCAGGTATTGGCCCAGCGGGGCGGGGTCAAAACCGGGCACCATCGGATCGACCGTAATCGCGGCCAGCTCAAAGTCGATTGGCGCGCGCCGCTGGACATGCCGCAGAATATGCAGCAACGACAGCGAATCCTTGCCACCGGAAAGCCCCAGTAGCACACGGTCGCCATGGTGCAGCATCTGGTAATGCATCATTGCACGCGCCACCTGCTTTCTCAGGACACGCCCCGGCGAGGCCCAATCCGCGTGGCGGGGTGATGAATGCGTGACAGGTTGATTCTCGACAATGGCAGGCATACGGATCAGCGCCAATGATAACTGGGCCGCCATCTTACCAGCCACCGGCAACCACCTTGCATGACCCATCGCGTTCGCAGCCATGGACAAACGAACAGCCGCTAAACGCGGCTTTCGCGGGCAAGGCCCGCTCCCACAGGGGGATTGGTGACCACGGTTGAGCCAAGTAATGGCCTCGGGCCCTGCAAGCCACGCTAGTGGCACGAACTTCCTGTGGGCCAGGCAATGGCATCGGGCCTTGCAAGCGAATTGCGCCGGCAGGCGCAAGCCGGGGTCTGGGGTGGCGGAAAGCCGTGCGGTGGCCATGGATGACTGCAGCAGCCGCTAAGCGCGGCTTTCGCGGGCAAGGCCCGCTCCCACAGGGGCATCGGTGACCACGGTTGGGCCAGGTAATGGCGTCGGCCTGCAAGCCACACTAGTGGCACAAATTTTCTGTGGGCCAAGTAATGGTGTCGGGCCTGCAAGCCGCGATAGTGGCACGAACTTCCTGTGGGCCAGGCAATGGCATCGGGCCTTGCAAGCGAATTGCGCCGGCAGGCGCAAGACGGGGCTTGGGCTGGCAGGAAACAGTACGGAAAACAAGAGTCGCGCTACACTCGTCGCGGCCCGTCGTCCATTCCATCCATATCGAGGTCTGCCCGCATGCGCACGCTCTACCCGCCGATTGACCCGCTGCTCAACCACAGCCTGCCTGTCGGTGATGGCCATGTGCTGCATGTCGAGGAGTGTGGTCGACTCGACGGCATCCCCGCCTTGTTCCTGCACGGCGGTCCCGGTTCGGGCTGCACGCCCATGCATCGGCGCTTCTTCGACCCTGATCGCTACCGCATCATCCTGCCGGATCAGCGCGGCGCCGGGCGCTCCACACCCCATGCCGGGCTCGACGCCAACACCACCCCCAACCTGGTGGCCGACCTCGAACAAATCCGCACCGCACTCGGCATCGACCGCTGGCTGCTGTTCGGCGGCTCCTGGGGCTCGACGCTGGCACTGGCCTATGCCCAAGCGCATCCCGAGCGGGTGACCGGCCTGATCTTGCGCGGCATCTTCCTCGGTCGCGAGCAGGACATTCGCTGGTTCTATCAGGAAGGGGCCAGCCGCATCTTCCCCGACTACTGGCAGGACTACCTCGAACCAATCCCCGCATCCGAGCGCGGCGATCTGATCGCCGCCTACCGCCGTCGCCTTGTTGGCGAGAACGAAATCGCCCAGCTGCAGGCCGCCCGCGCCTGGTCAACCTGGGAAGGGCGCTGCGCCACCCTCCGCCCGGAGCCGGCAGTGATCGAACGCTTCGCCGGCAGCCGTCACGCCCTGTCGATGGCCCGCATTGAAAACCACTATTTCAGCCAGGGCGTCTTCCTCGACCAACCACTGCTCGATGGCATGGAGCGGCTGGCGGGCATTCCCGGCCATATCGTGCACGGCCGCTACGACATGATCTGCCCGATCGAGCAGGCCTTCGCCCTGGCCGCAGAATGGCTCGACGATGACGTGACCATGGAGATCATCGAGGCCGCCGGCCATGCCGCCAGTGAGCCCGGCATTATTGATGCCCTGCTACGCGCCACCGATCGCTTTGCCGACCAATGGCATCCCCACGATGGGGCCAACTCATGATCGTGCTTATCCAGCGCGCCCGCCGCGGCGCGGTGCATGTCGAAGGCGAACTGGCAGGCGAGATCGGCCCCGGGCTGGTCTGCCTGGTGGGTGTTAGCCAGGGCGATGGGCCGGCACAGGCGCAGCGACTGGCCGAACGCGTCCTCAACTACCGCGTATTCCCGGATGAGCAGGGCCGCATGAACCGCTCGCTGCGCGATACTGCTGGCGGCGTACTGGTCGTACCGCAGTTCACGCTGGCCGCCGACACCCGGAGCGGCAACCGCCCCAGCTTCACCCCCGCCGCCGCTCCGGCCGAGGCCGAACGACTGTTCAATATCTTCCTTGCCGCCTTGCAGCAACACCATGCCGGCCCGGCCGCCAGCGGCCGCTTCGGTGCCGACATGCAGGTGGAATTGGTCAACGACGGGCCGGTGACCTTCTGGCTCGAAACCCGGCCCGGCTGATCAGCAAAGCCCGGCACCATCCCCTGTGGGCCAGGTAATAGCATCGGGCTGTGCCAAGCGAATTGCGCCGGCAGGCGCAATCCAACGGTTGGCACGAACCCTGTGGGAGCTTGCCTGCAAGCGAATTGCGCGGGACGCGCAATCCAAAGCCTGAGTCGCCACGAATCATTACCGTGGCAACCGATGACTGAACAGCCGCTTGACGCGGCTTTCGCGGGCGGGGCCCGCTCCCACAATAATGCAGTGCCACGAAGCCCCATGTGGGCCATGTGATTGAATTGGGCCCCGCAAGCGAATCGCGCCGGAGGCGCGAGCCAAGGTTTGAAGTGACATGAATCGCTACTGCGGCAGCAATCATTAACGTGGCGACGGGCGGCCGGTCAGCCGCGGACGTGGCCGCCGGCATTTGTCCAAATCTGACAACAGCGCCGTGATCACCTGACTGGATGTGACAAGGGCCTGCGGTCAATCGGCCCCAGGGCCCGATGAGTCCTGCCCGAGTCCCACGCAGATCAGGGCGCTGACGCGCCGCTGACCGCGTTTGGGCCCGAGTGTGGACTGGGTTTGAGCAAGGATGAGCCGGTTCGATTGTGTTTTGGCACAGGCCTTGCAAGACTTGCCGTGCCTAGTTAAGGGCCAGGAGGCCCTGGGTTGATCAACACTCCACAGGAGAAAAATAAATGATTAAGCAAATGAGCCACCAGGTTCAGAAGGGTTTCACCCTGATCGAGCTGATGATTGTGGTCGCGATCATCGGTATCCTCGCCGCCATCGCGCTGCCGGCCTACCAGGACTACACCATTCGGGCGCAGGCGTCTGAAGGTCTTACCCTGATGTCTGGTGCCAAGACGGCCGTAGCCGAAACGTTCATTAACCGCGGAACGTGGCCAGCTGACCGCGAGGAAGCCGGCATGAGTCCAACCGTTACGGATACGACTGGCCAGTATGTGACTCAGGTTGAGGTTATTGATGGTGAAATCATCGCTACCTACGGGGGCAATGCCAACGCCAAAATTAGTGGTGATAAGCTAGTACTGACTCCCTACGAGACCGCTGACGGTAGTGTTGCGTGGCAGTGCAGTAGTGATAGCCACGGTCCAGCTCCGGATAATGCCACCGCAGCGGCCGGTCCGACTATAGGCGACTTGCCGGCGAAGTACGCTCCTGCGCAGTGCCGTTAACAAACGGTAAGGACCATCCGGTCTGACTATAAAAGCCCGCCAATCGGCGGGCTTTTTTGTTGCTGCATTTGTCATCAGAACGCAAGACCTGCCGGGCTGCGCCAGCCGCCCGGCAACGCTCAACCAGGGCAGCCGCTAGCGCGGCTTTCGCGGGCAGGCCCGCTCCCACAGTATCCGGTGCCACAGGTCCTGTGTGGGAGCTTGCCTGCAAGCGAATCGCGCCGGTAGGCGCGAATTGGGGTTTGAGGGCGCTGGTGCGGCAGGGAAGGATTCCCGGAAATGGTGTCCTGATTGAAGTCGGCCTGGCGGCCGACTGTTGGGTGGAAGTCCAACCCACAAAACTCCTGGGTTCAATAAGCCACCAAACCCTGTGGGAGCTCGCCTTGCAAGCGAATCGCGCCGGTAGGCGCGAGTTGAAGTATGGAAGCGCTGCTGCGGTCGGGTTTGGTGGCGATTTAAGCGGGGACAGCCGCTAACGCGGCTTTCGCGGGCAGGCCCGCTCCCACAATAGTGCAGTGCCACCAAGCCCTGTGGGTCGGGCTTCAGCCCGACCATCCGTCCGGCAGGGTGATTTCTGGCCGGCAGCACCCAAAACGAGGCGGGCCGCGATCCGACCGGGGGTGGTCAGTCGCGGCCCGTGTTGGGCATTTCTCTGGTTGTGGTCAGGCCGAGATGGAGGCCGACGTGTTGTCGGCTGGTGTGTCGAGCTGACAGCCTTCCGGGATCAGTGGGGTCAGGCCGAGTTTGGCGAACATCGCCTCGTCGGCCGCTGCATCGGCGTTTTCGGTGGTCAGCAGCTTTTCGCCGTAGAAGATGCTGTTGGCCCCGGCGAAGAAGCACCAGGCCTGGATCGCCTCGCTCAAACCCTCGCGGCCGGCGGACAGGCGCACATGCGAGCTGGGCATCATGATGCGGGCAGCGGCGATGGTGCGGATGAACTCGATCGGATCGAGCGCCGGCAGGTCGGCCATCGGGGTGCCCGGGATGCGTACCAGCATGTTGAGTGGCACCGATTCCGGCGCGCGCTCGAGGTTGGCCAGGGTGGTCAGGAACGAGGCGCGATCCTCGCGGGACTCGCCCATGCCGAGGATGCCGCCGGAGCAGACATTGATGCCTGCCTCGCGCACGTGCTCGAGTGTTTCGAGGCGATCCTCGATCGAGCGGCTGCTGATCACCTGGTCGTAATACTCGGGCGAGGTGTCGATGTTGTGGTTGTAGTAGTCGAGACCGGCCTCCTTGAGGCGGGCGGCCTGCGCGGGCGCGAGCATGCCGAGGGTCACGCAGGCTTCCATGCCGGTCTCCTTGACCACCTGCACCATGTCGATGACGCGCTCGAGCTGCGTGTCGGTGGGGTTGCGCCAGGCCGCACCCATGCAGAAGCGGGAGGCGCCTTTCTCGCGCGCTCGGCGGGCGGCGGTTCGCACCTCGTCGAGCGGCAGCAGCCGTTCACGCTCCAGGCCGGTGTCGTAGCGGGCACTCTGCGAGCAGTACTTGCAGTCTTCCGGGCAGGCGCCAGTCTTGATCGACAGCAGGGTGCTGACCTGGACCGCGTTGGGGTCGAAGTGTTCGCGGTGCACCGTTTGCGCCTGGAACAGCAGGTCGTTGAAGGGTTTTTCGAACAGGGCATGGGCTGCCTGTTTGCTCCAGCGCGGGCGGGTCATGGGAATCAGCAATCCTCGAATATTTCGGGTGGCTCGGTGAAGCACTCTTCCCAAGTATCTTGCTTGATTCGGTAGAGGTCGTAAAGTGACCACGGAATGAGAATGATCGCCGCGATGGCCCAGAGGACGAAGTAGAACGTGAAGCTGGGCGGGGCGAAGATGGCAATGGCGACCGCACCGCCGGCTATGGCGTAGAAGCGGCGGGCGGCCGACTGGGTGTATTCGCCGACCTTGGGGTTGGGGTGATGCTTGTTCAGTGCGTAGACCAGCATGGACAAGCCGGCCCAGAAGATCATCAGCGGCAGGGGAATCAGCACGGCGACGATATTGCCCCAGTTGAACCAGGTTGCGGCGCGACGAGCCGACTTCCCGGAGATGCAGATCGGGGTGTATTCGCTGTTCGTGTCGAGCGTTTGTGCGGGCGCATTGTGGTTCATGCTCATTGTCATCCGGCCTCTAAATATGCATGTGAGATGCAGGTTAACATGGAATGGTTATTCGCGCGACGCCAGCGCTGGTTCGAAGCGCCTTGTCATCTCTGCCGGCGCGATACCTTAGATATAGCTGGATTATGCCCCGATTGCTCGGCCGAGTGGCGAGCGCTGCTGGGACGGCCGCGCTGTTCGTCCTGCGGGCTGATACGGGCCGGCTCGGTCGAACTTGATACCTGTGGCGCCTGTGCCGCGCGCCCATGGCCGTTCGACGGGGTGGTCGCCGCGGTGGATCTTGAGCCCTCTGTCAGGGAGCTGATCCATCGGTTCAAATACCAGCGGGACTTCAGTGTCCTGCCGCTGTTGCAGAGAACGCTGGCCGAAGCGCTGATCGAGCTGCCGGACGAGGCGCTGCCCGAGGCGCTCGTGCCCATGCCGCTGCACCCGTCCCAGTGTCGTCGGCGCGGCTTCAACCAGGCCTGGCTGCTGGCCGATGGTGTTCGTCGAGCGATTGATCGACCGTTGCTGAAACGCGGCTTGCGGCGGGTGCGTGACACCGGTTCGCTCACGGCGCAGTCGGCCAGTGAGCGGCGGCGCACCCTCAAGGGTGCCTTTGCGACTGACCGGCCCATGCCGATGCGGGTGGCGATCGTTGACGATGTGTTGACCACCGGGGCTAGTGCAGCCGCGTTGGCGGCCGAGTTGCGCCGGGCCGGGGCGGAATCGATCACCGTCTGGGTGCTGGCGCGCACGCCATAGCCGCGTACGCCATAGGCAAGGGAAGCTGGCAGCCGCTTGACTTGTGTCGCCGAGGCGGCTTGGGTAGAATCCCGCGCTTGGGCCATTCCGGCCGCGTTCGCCCGTGGGGGCATCCCGCGAGATCTTCGCCGGCGGGTCGGATTGGCATTCCCCTCGGGGGCGAACCGAAAAACCAATCTGATGATGCGGCCTTGCTGATGCGACCTTGGGCGACTCTCCGGCGGCATCCAAACCAACTTTCGAACCTTTATCCAGGGGCAGAATCGAGATGAAAGCAGGCATTCACCCAAACTACCGGCCGGTGGTGTTCCAGGACGCCGTGGCGGACTTCGCCATCCTGACTCGTTCGACCATCCAGTCGAAAGAGACCATCAAGTGGGAAGACGGCAACGAGTATCCGTTGGTCAAGGTCGACGTATCCTCCGCGAGCCACCCGTTCTTTACCGGCAAGCGCTCCGAAGGCAGCATGGCCAGGCAGGTGGACAAGTTCCGCAACCGCTACGGCCAGACCAAGAAATAAGCAAGAAACAAGATCGGGAAACAAGACCGATCGTGATCGCGTTCTTGTCATTGGGCCGAGCGCAACGAAAGGGCACCGTGGGTCTCCACAGTGCCCTTTTCCGTGTCTGGCTGATGGTGATCGCCTCGTTGGTCGCCGGGCCACTGGCGGCCGACGAGTGCCGGCCCGATGGCGTGGCGGGACGGGCGGCGACGGTGTCCTATGTGAACGATGGCGACACCGTGCGACTGAGCAATGGCGAGCGTGTCCGGCTGGTGGGCATCGATGCCCCCGAGATCGGGTATGGCGGTGATCCGGACGAGCCGTTCGGTCGCGACAGCCGCCAGGCGCTGCAAGCCTTTCTGGCGGCATCACGCAACCGTATCGAACTGGTGCCGGCCCGCGAACACAAGGACCGCTACGGACGGACGCTTGCCTATCTATACCGACCGGACGGCGAGTCAGCGCAGGCTCACTTGCTGACCCAGGGCATGGCGATGGCGGTGTTCATCGCGCCCAACGACGCGCTGGCCGATTGCTTTTTGGCGCGTGAGCGCATCGCCCGCAAGGCGGGGCGAGGTATCTGGTCACTGCCGGCTTACGACCCCGGCCTGCCGAGTGCTGCCGGCATACCGGACGAGGTGCAAGGCGCGGGCATCGTTCGCGGCCGCGTGTTGTCGGTAGCCGAAAGTCGGCGCCACATCTGGCTCAACCTTGAGGGGCGCGTGTCTGTACGCATAAACAAGGCCGACCGGGCGCACTTCCCCGGCTGGGACTTCAAGGCGCTGGAAGGGCGCACGCTGCGGGTACGTGGCTGGATAGTGCATCACAGCAACCGTTTCCAGGACTGGTTCATCCCGGTGAGCTCGGGTCATGTGCTGGAGCGGCTCGACTGACGAAGTGCCCCATGGGACAGAGATATGAAAAAGGCGGACCTGCGGGTTCGCCTTTTTTGTGAGCGATGTAATTGAATCGGGCCTTGCAAGCGAATCGCGTCGGTAGGCGCGAGTTGTAGTATGGAAGCGCTGCGCGGCTGAATCTGGTGGTAATTTACGATTGGACAGCCGCTAGCGCGGCTTTCGCGGGCAAGGCCCGCTCCCACAATAGTGCAGTGCCACCAAGCCCCCTGTGGGCCATGTCATGGCTCTGGGCCCTGCAAGCGAATCGCGCCGGTAGGCACGAGCTATCGATCGTTGGGGTGGGGAAGTTGGGTTGCGCACCGGTACGCGGAATACAACTCGCCGTAGCCGCTGCTGGATTCACGATGTTAGCGAATATTCCATCCGGCCAAGCACAAGCCCCGCTCGATACCACCAAGCCCTGTGGGTCGAGCTTCAGCCTGGCAATCCGCCCGGGAGGGTGGATGGGTTGATGTGGCGGGCTGCGTTGAAGTCGTCCTCGTGGCCGACTGTTGGGTGGAAGTCCAACCAACAGCGGATGGGGGTTACTGAAACAGCCGCTGGCGCGGCTTTCGCGGGCGGGACCCGCTCCCACAATAGTGCGGTGCCACGGATCCTATGTGGGCCGTGTCATCGCTTTGGGCCTTGCAAGCGAACCGTGCCGACCGGCGCGAGTTGAGGGTTGGGGGCGCTGGCGCGGTTGGGAAGGACCCTTGGGAATGGCGCCCTGATTGAAGTCGGCCTCATGGCTGACTGTTGGGTGAAAATCCAACCCACAGCGAGCTTGCTCCAGCCTGTGGACCACACAATCGAATCGGGCCTTGTGAGTCTGCGGCCGAGATCGTCGCTGCGGTTGGATTGTGTGGTATTTATCAGTCTCAACAGCTGCTAATGCGGCTTTCGCGGGCGTAGCTCGCTCGCAGGAGGGTGCGGCCGTTGTTGTGGGAGCTTGCCTTGCAAGCGAATCGCGCCGGCAGGTGCGAGTTGGGCTTTGGGAGCGCTGCTGCGGTTGGATTTAGTGGCGGGTTGAGCGGGGGGCTGGTGGCGCCGGCGCGGTTGAGCTTGGTGGCGATTTAAGCTGGGACAGCCGTTGGCGCGGCTTTCGTGGATGGGGGCCTGCTCCCACAAACCTTCGTTTTTGCGTTCAGGCCCGTTCCCGCCGTGGAGTGTTATTTCACGCCGTCCTGGCCGAAGCGCTGGGCGAGGCGTTCGAGTTTTTCTTCCATGCTCATGTTCTTGAGCGCTGGGTCGGGCTGGCTTTCCTTGCGCTGATCACTGGTCGATTTGCTCGGGCGGCGCTTTGAGTCGGCGCCACGTGGGGCGGTCTTTGCGCCTTTGCGCGCGGCGGCGGGTTTGCCGCTGGCCTTGCGCGGCCGGCGCGGCTTGTTCTCGTCGCCCGCTTCCTTGCCAGGTTCTTTACCGGACTCTTTGCCAGCCTGCGCAGCGCGTTTGGCGTCACGTTGGGCGTGGATTGCCTTGATCTGTTCCTCGGAATGCGCACGGGCCTTGTCGTCGACCGGTTCGGCCGGTTCGCCCTTGAGGTCGACGCGATGTTCGGCGTCCTTCATGGCGAAGTGGTACGACAGCCGCGAGGTGTAGAACTTCATGGCGGTCCGGATGGCCCGCGAGTTCAGGCCGTCGAGTTCGGGCGGGCGTTCGGCGAGGATCTGCTGCAGGATGCCGATCGCCAGCGGCTTGACCGCCTTGGGGTCGGTCGAGAAGGCCTCCGGCCAAGCGGCAGCGAACTGCTTGATGGCATCACGCGGATGCACGCGTGGCTTCTTTTTGTCCTGTTGGGCCGGCTTGCTGTTGTCGCCATCACCATCGGTCGCCTTTTCTTCCACTTTGGCAGCCTCGACCGCCTTGGTGGCTGCCGGGGTGTCTGCTTGAGCGTCTGCCTGCCCAGCTGTCGGCTCGATGGCCTGCTCAGTCGCCGGGGCAGCTGCCGGCTCGGTCGGCTGGGCCTGCTGCGGGGCGCTGCTGACCTCGGTCTCCGCCGGGATCGAGCTCGTGGCGTCGGTGGTCGGCTCGGTGGCCCCGTTCGTTTTCTGATCGTCTGCGGTCATGTCTCAGTCAGCTTGGCTCGGCAACAGTGAAAATAAGACCGGCATAAGGGGGTTCCTTGTAATTAAAGGAGTTCCTGGCCGGCCCACTGGGTCGAAATCTTAACGGTTTAGCGCCTGGTAGGGAAACTCTGTACGAATCGATGGTGCCTCTGCGGGACTGGGCGCGTAATGAAGGTTGTCGTCAGGCATTTGGCTCGATCGCTTTCTTGACAAGTAATGGCTAGAAGCCCTGCTAAATGGCGAGGTGGGGGCTGAGGGTGGCTGCTGGGGTAGGTGAGAAAGTTGGCCTGGTTTGCGGCGTTTTCAGCCGTGACCGGGGTCAGTGATCCAGACGCTGGATGGTGTGGCGTGCCCGCCACAGTAACCACAGGCCGGGCAGGGCGGCGAGGAAGGTGAGGATGAAGAAGATGGTCCAGTCGACCGCTTCGACAATAAAGCCCGCCGTCGGGCCGAGGTAGATGCGGCCCAGCGAGGCGATCGCCGACAGCAGGGCGTACTGCGTGGCCGAGTATTTGCGGTCGCACAGGGACATCAACAGGGCGACGAAGGCGGCCGTGCCCAGCCCGCCGGCAAAGTGTTCCAGCGATACCACGGTCACCATCAGCCCGTAGGTGTTCCATTCGTACAGCAGGGCATAGCCGAGGTTGGTTATCGCTTGCAGCACGCCGAACAGCATCAGGGCACGGTACAGTCCCAGCCGCACCATCCACAGCCCGCCGAACAGCCCGCCGATAATGGTTGCCAGCAGCCCGGCGCCGTTGTTGATCAGCCCAACGTCGGTGGCGGTAAAGCCAGCGCCGCGGATCAGGAAGGCGGTGGTGAGTGTGCCGGCGAAGGCATCACCGAATTTGTAGAGGATGACGAGTGCGATCAGCATCCAGGCCTCGGGCCGGCTGAAGAACGCCTGCATGGGGCCGATGATGGCGGCGCCGAGCGTCTTCGGGGCCAGCTCGCGCGTGTCGCGCTCGGGGGCAAACCAGGCGGTAATGAAGCCGACCCCCATCAGCAGCGCCATCAGGCTGTAGGTCAGCGGCCAACCGACGTGGTCACCCAGGATCAGGGCGACGGAGCCGGCGACCAGCATGCCGATGCGATAGCTCATCACGAATACGGCCGCGCCCAGGCCGCGTTCGGGCGCATCCAGTGTGTCGGTGCGCCAGGCGTCGATGGCGATGTCCTGGGTAGCGGAGAAGAATGCCACCAGCAGGGCAAAAATCGCGATCTGCCAGATTTGCGTCTGCGGCTCACTGGCCGCAAGACCCAGCAGCCCGGCGGCAATCAGTAATTGGGTCAGCAGCATCCAGCCGCGACGCCGGGCGAAATGCCCGATCGTGAAGCGGTCGAGTATCGGTGCCCACAGGAATTTGAGCGTGTAGGGCAGGCCGACCAGCGCGAACAGGCCGATGGTCTTGAGATTGATGTCTTCCATCGTCAACCAGGCCTGCAGCGTGCCTGAAGTCAGCAGCAGCGGCAGGCCGGAGGAAAAGCCGAGGAACAGCACGGCCAGCTGCTTGGGCGAGGTGGCAACGGCGCGGATGCGTTGCAGTCGGCTCACGCAGCTCCCCGTAAGCGGAAGGTCGGTGCCGGGCCGGCGTTGGTCGTGTGGATCAAGCCGTGCCGGGCCAGCCAGTCGATCGCCCGGTCGGCATCGCCGCGGAACCAGTCGGCCGGTGTGCCGACCCGGAAGGAATAGCCCCAGGCCTGCATGTCGGCCAGCGCCCGCTCCCGGTCGAAGCCGTCCAAGTGGTCGGCCATCAGGATCTGCAGGTAACAGACGGCCTCTTCCTCGATATCATCGCTGCCGGCATCCGTGTTTGCGGCAGCGCGGCGGTCGGCATCCATGCACACCAGATGCGCCAGCTCGTGCAGGGCCGAATGCACTGCGGTGTCGGGCCGCAGGTATAGTGTCTCGCCGATCAGGCCTGCCTCGTCGTCGCCCCAGAAGCTCCCCGGGATCGACTCCCCGGCAGGCACCCATGCCAAGGCCAGCCCGAAGCGGGTGACCAGGGCTTCCAGCGCCCCAGCCGGCAACTCGCGTACGCGCAGCACCGCCGCCTCGTCGACGACGAGATCCGCGGGTGGCGGCGTGAAACCGGGCTTGATGGGATGCTGGTCGGACATGGCCGCGCATTGTGCCATGACTAACATCGCCACGCTGTCGGTGAGTGATTGTTGCCGGAGCACTCCCGGTTGGATCGGTGTTGCGGTTGGGCTATGTGGCATCTGTCGGCCAAGACAGCCGCTAACGCGGCTTTCGCGGGCGGGGTCCGCTCCCACAAAGCTGCGCGGGATTACTCGAAGCCCCTGTGGACCATGTGATTGATTTGGGCCTTGCAAACGAATCGCGCCGGGAGGCGCGAGTTGGGGTTTGGGGCGCTGCGCGGCTGAGTCTAGTGGCAAATTACGACCGGACAGCCGCTGACGCGACTTTAGCCGCGAATGGTTTGCTGCTTGCTGGGCCACTGGCTATCGATTTCACGCGCCGATTGCCTGCAGTGGCAGGGTTTCCCGCTATGCCTGGCGCGCGAGTCAGTTTTCTTGCTTGTCCAAGAAAACCGACGAAAAGAAAGACACCCCGACGCCTTGGCCCTGTGGGCCTGATCGTCACGGATTGTATCCGCGCCGCTCAGCCTCGCAAACGAGGAATCGCTGCCGGGTCGGTTCAACGCGACTTCCTGTCGCGACGAACCTCGGGCCGGCATCCCTGCCGACCCGTCCCTGCGACTCCCCGCCCGCGAGGCAAGGCGCAAGGGGCCTTCCCTTCGTTCGGCGTTTGCTCTCTGCCGATACTTTGGCTTGCTCCACAGGGGTATGGTGGTTGTTATGGCTTTCGCGGGCGGGGCCGTTCCCACAATAATGCAGTGCCACCAAGCTCCCTGTGGGCCATGTCATCGCCTTGGGCCTTGCAAGCGAATCGCGGAGGACGTGCCACCGAACTCTGTGGGTCGGGCTTCAGCCCGACAATCCGTCCGGCAGGGTGGATGGTTTGATGTGGTGAGTTGAAGTCGGCCTCGCGGCCGCCGGTTGGGTGGAAGCTCAAGCCACAGGGGCCACAGGGTGCGGTGGTTGCTGGAAGCAGCCGCTAACGCGGCATTCGCGGGCGAGATTTTCTTCTACAGGAAGTGGTTTTTGTAGGCTTTCTTTAGGTTTCAGGCCGTTGTTTGTCGTTGCTTCTTGGGGATGCCGCTGCCCGCCAGGACAACAGGTTCTGCCCAGTGGGGTTTCTGGGAGGGGGCAAAGTCGACATAATGCGCTCGGGACGGCCCATTACGCCGAGTTCGAGGCGCAGTTATCGCTCGTTTGCGGCATGTCGACAACTTTTCGAGAACGTTTGCCCATGCAGGAAGGAGAACAGATCGCCTCGGTGGACCTGGGGTCCAACAGTTTCCATATGCTGATCGTCCGGATGGAGGCCGGACAGCTGCAGGTGGTCGACCGCATGAAGGAGATGGTCCGGCTGGCGGGTGGTCTGGATGAAGACGGCTGTCTGTCTGCCGAGGCCATGGAGCGCGGCCTGGAGTGTCTGCAACGTTTCGGGCAGCGCTTGTCGGGCATGCCGCGCAATCGGGTGCGGGTGGTGGGCACCAACACCTTGCGTGCGGCCAAGAACGGGGCAACGTTTATCCGGCGGGCACAGCGTGCCATCGGTTATCCGGTCGAGATCATCAATGGCCGCGAGGAGGCGCGACTGATCTATCTGGGCGTGGCGTCCAGTGATGTACCAGTAGACGGTCGACGACTGGTGGTGGATGTGGGCGGGGGGTCGGCTGAGCTGATCATCGGTCAGGGGCTCGAGCCGCTGCGGATGGAGAGTGCCCCGCTGGGATGCGTGCGGCTGACTGCCAGTCATTTCAGCGATGGCAAGTATGGCAGGACCCGGTTGATCAGGGCCGAGCGACGTGCTGCGCTGGAGTTGATGCGTTACCGACGGGCCTACCGCAAGATGGGCTGGGAGCGGGCCGTGGGCAGCAGCGGCACGGCGCGGTCGCTGGCGGCGGTCGCCAAGGCGAATGGCTGGGGCGACGGCAGTTTGACGCTCGACGGCATGAACCAAATTCGCAAGGCCGTGCTCAAGGCCGGGCGGCTCGACAAGCTGTCGCTCGATGGCCTGTCCGACGACCGCAAGCCGGTCTTTGTCGGCGGTCTGGTCGCCATGCGCGCGATCTTCGAGGCGCTGGGCATTGAGCAAATGGCCATCTCCGACGGGGCGCTGCGCGAGGGGTTGATCTACGACTGGGTCAAGCGCGACGGCGTCGACGATGTGCGCGAGCGGACCGTCGCCCGCTTGCAGAAGCGGTTCAAGGTGGACGTCGAACACGCCGATCGCGTGGCCCGCACGGCGGCGGCACTCTGGCAGCAGGTGGCGGTTGATTGGGGCGCCGGGTCGGATGAGACCAGCGAATCCTTGCCGCTGGCAACCTGGCTGGATGTCGCCGCCCGTTTGCACGAGGTGGGGCTGGCGATTTCCCATTCGGGTTACCATCGCCATGGGGCTTACATGCTGGAGCATGCCGACATGCCGGGACTGACGCGACTGGCGCAGGCGGTGGTTTCCTCGCTGGTGCACGCCCATCGGCGCAAGTTCAAGGCGTCACGTTTCGAGTCGCTTGACGAGATACGTCGGCCGCTGGTGATGCGGATGGCCGTGATCCTGCGGCTGGCGGTGCTGCTGCACCGGGATCGGGGCGATGGGGAGACTGAGAGTGCCGATATCGGCCCCGACCAGCTGAAGCTGACCGCCAACGGCAAGCGTCTGGTGCTCAAGTTCGCCGATGGCTGGCTCGAGGCGCATCCGTTGACCGTTGCGGACCTCGAGCGCGAGCAGTGCTATGTCGCCAATGGCGGCTTCAAGCTGCGGTTTTCCTAGGGAAGCCCGGCACGAATCAGAGTTTCCCTGGCGCAGACGTAAGAACATGGCGGGGCGCTACGTCGCCTACGGTAGTCCCAAGGACCGATGCCGATCTTCTGCCGCGGTAATCCGCCGCACTATCCGACCCTAAAGAGAGGGTCGCCTGTCGCCTGGGTGAGTTGAATGGCGTGCCGATAAGGTCCGGACGGTAGCTTCTGCAAGGTTGCGCTATGCTCTAGGGGCTGACTCAAATTATGGAGCAATGGAATGAAGCTATCGATGCTGTTCGCGGATACACCCGCATTCTTCGCTCGCTGGTCCGGCCGGACGCTGGCCCGCATGTTGACGGTGGTCGCGTTGGCGGCCCTGGCGGTGACGGTGGCCGCGCCGGTACAGGCCGATGATGACACCCAGCGCGTGGTCTACCATGTCGATTACGCCGATCCGACCCGCTACTCGGCAACCCTGACCTCGATCAACAACCTGATCAACGATGCCGAACAGAAGCTGCAGCCCTGGGATGTGCATATGGTGCTGGTTGGCTTCGGTATCCGTTTTGCCACTGACGATCCGCTAGAAAACATGCCGGCACCTTATGCCGCCGATGAGGCACTCGACGAGCGTCGCGACGAACTCAAGGGCCGGTTGCAAACCCTGATGGAGATACGCGATGTGAAGGTCCATCTCTGCGAGGTGACGCGTAGCGAGGTCGGCTTGGACAAGGACAAGCTTTATGAGGGCATCGGTTTGGTCGGCTCGGGCGTGGCCGAGATCGCCGACCTGCAACGTGCCGGCTATGCCTACCTGAAGATCCAGTGACCATCTGATCGTCGCTGGGATCGCCTGCCGGGATCGTCCGCTGGCGACCAGTACAGTGAGATGACCGACTCGAAAAGGCCCCGGCTGCATCACGTAGCCGGGGCCTTTGTTATGCGTCTATTGCAGACGGCGTATTGATCAGGTCGGTGGTCATCCTGCGAGCATGCCTGGGCTGTCGCCATCCAGGTGATTTCTGCTGCCTGATTCGGCCGCCGCCTTCCTGTTGGTTTCAATGTAGCCGGATGGCAGGGGCACACTTTTCCAGGCTTGCCGCCGGAGGTTGCGGCCTCAGCGCTCGCTGGTGGCCGGCCAGCGCCAGTCACGGATCTCGGGCATGTCGTCGCCGTATGCGGTGATGTATGCCTGATGGGCGGGCCGCCGCTCGGTCATCGTATGACGCTGCTGCTGCGCATCCGGGCTGATATCCGGGGCGTGGCTCGGCACATGGTTGATGACGGCCATGACCTGGTGGGGCCGGTCCGGTTCGCTGCACATTGTTCCGGTGCGCATCGTTCCACCGGAACATCTGAACGGATCTGATCTGCTGGCTGCGAGATGTGAGGCAGCAGGACAATGGGCCGCGGCCAGTACAGCCTGGTTTTGTCTATAGCGAATCGATGGCGTGCCTGAGCTGGTCGCGCACCTTCGTGGCAATGGCGGTCAACTGCGGGTTGGCGACCGCCTGCATCGAGGCCACGGGGTCAACGGCAGCGACCTCGACATCGCCCCCATCGTGCTGCTGGACGATGACGTTGCACGGCAGCATGGTGCCGATCCTGTCCTCGGCCTGTAGCGCCTCCCATGCCATGGCCGGATTGCAGGCGCCGAGGATGAGGTAGTTGCGAAAATCACGATCGAGCTTCTGCTTCATGGTGGCCGTAACATTGATCTCGGTCAGGATGCCGAAACCCTGCTCTTTCAGGGCAGCGGTCGCACGTGTCACCGCATCGTCAAAAGACGTACCGGGAAGCGTCTTGGCATGGTAATAACTCATGGTTTGTTCCTCGTAATTGGAGCTTCACTCGAGCTTTGGTTGTCATATCTACCAACTATAGCTAACGACAGGCACAACCGGACGAGTGTGCGGGCTATGCTTGCCAGTCAGTCTCTGCTGGATCAGGCCGGCCAGCGCCAGTCACGGATCTCGGGCATCTCGTCGCCGTGCTCGGTTATATATGCCTGGTGGGCGGCCAGTCGCTCGGTCATCGTTTGACGCAGCTGCTGCGCATCCGGGTCGGCAGCTGGGCCCAGGCTCGGCACACGGTCGATGACGGCCATGACCAGATGGAACCGGTCCAGCTCGTTGCGCACGGTCATGTCGAACGGCGTGGTGGTACTGCCTTCCTCTTGATAGCCATGCACGTGGAAGTTGTCGTGGTTGGTGCGTCGGTAGCAGAGCTGGTGGATCAGGCTCGGATAGCCGTGATAGGCAAAGATCACCGGCTTGTCGGTGGTGAACAGCGCATCGAACTGCGCATCCTCAAGGCCGCGCGGATGCTGGCTGGGCGACTGCAGCTTCATCAGGTTGACCACGTTGACCACGCGCACACGCAACTGCGGCAGGTGGCGGCGCAGCAGGTCGACCGCGGCCAGCGTCTCGATGGTGGGCACATCACCACAGCAGGCCATCACCACATCTGGCTCGGCATCGCCACTGTTGCTGGCCCAGGCCCATTCGCCCAAGCCCGCCGCACAGTGCGCCTCGGCCGCCTCCATGTCCAGCCACTGCGGCGAGGGCTGTTTGCCGGCGATGATCACGTTGACGTAGTTGCGGCTCTTGAGGCAGTGGTCGGTCACCGACAGCAGGGTGTTGGCGTCGGGCGGCAGGTAGACGCGGATGACCTCGGCCTTCTTGTTGACCACATGGTCGATGAAGCCCGGATCCTGATGGCTGAAGCCGTTGTGGTCCTGGCGCCAGACGTGTGAGGTCAACAGATAGTTCAATGAGGCGATCGGGCGTCGCCATGGGATCTCGTTGGATACCTTCAGCCACTTGGCGTGCTGGTTGAACATCGAGTCGATGATGTGGATGAAGGCTTCGTAGCAGGAGTAGAAACCGTGCCGGCCGGTGAGCAGATAGCCTTCCAGCCAGCCCTCGCACTGGTGTTCACTCAGCACCTCCATGACGCGGCCATCGGGCGCGACGTGCTCGTCGCCGGGCAGGATTTTGGCCATTGAACAGCGGTCGGTGACCTCGAACACGGCATTCCAGCGGTTGGAGTTGGTCTCGTCCGGACTGAAGATGCGGAAGTTGTGCCGGTTGCGCGCAATCACGTCGCGAATGAGATAGCCCTGCACGCGGGTAGCCTCGCCGCGTACGGCGCCGGGGGCCGGCACATCGACTGCGTAATCGCGGTAGTCGGGCAGGTCCAGATCCTGCAGCAACAGGCCGCCGTTGGCGTGCGGGTTGGCGCTCATGCGCCTGGGCCCTGCGGGCGACAGCGCGGCAATCTCCGGCCGCAGCCGGCCATCGGCATCGAACAGCTCCTGTGGCCGGTAGCTGCGCATCCAGTCCTCGAGGATCTGCACGTGCCCGGGCTGGTCCATGTCGCCCATCGGCACCTGGTGGGAGCGGAAGGTGTCCTCAACCTGCTTGCCGTCGATCTTTTCGGGGCCGGTCCAGCCCTTGGGCGAGCGCAGCACGATCAGCGGCCAGCGCGGCCGCTCGCCCACGCCCTGGCTGCGCGCCTGCTGCTGGATGCTGCGGATCTCGCCGATGGCCTGCTCCAGCACTTCGGCCATGCGCGGATGCATCAGCGCCGGATCATCGCCTTCAACGTAGTAGGGCGCATAGCCGTAGCCGGTCAGCAGCGCTTCGAGCTCAGCCGGCGGGATGCGTGCCAGCACGGTCGGGCCGGCGATCTTGTAGCCGTTGAGGTGCAGGATCGGCAACACGGCGCCGTCGATGGCCGGATTGAGAAAGTTGTTGGAATACCAGGAGGCCGCCAGCGGCCCGGTTTCGGCCTCGCCATCGCCGATGACGCAAGCGACCAGCAGATCGGGATTGTCGAAGGCGGCGCCAAAAGCGTGCGACAGCGAATAGCCCAGCTCGCCGCCTTCATGGATGGAGCCGGGCGTCTCCGCACCGACGTGGCTGGAGATGCCGCCAGGGAAGGAGAACTGCTTGAACAGGCGCTGCATGCCGGCCCGGTCCTGGGTCACCTGCGGGTAGACCTCGCTGTAGGTGCCCTCCAGCCAGGCGTTGGCCACCGGCGCCGGGCCACCGTGACCCGGCCCGGTGATGGTGATCATGTCCAGGTCGTGTGCCTTGATGACGTGGTTCAGGTGGGCGTGGATGAAATTCAGGCCGGGCGTGGTGCCCCAGTGGCCGATCAGGCGCGGTTTGATGTGCGCGCGCGTCAGTGGCTGCTCAAGCAGCGGGTTGTCGAGCAGGTAGATCTGCCCAACCGAGAGATAGTTGGCCGCGCGCCACCAGCCGTCGATACGGCGGATGTCCTCGGCATCCAGTGTGTGCGTGATCCCGCCGGTGTGTTCGGTCATCGTCTGTTTCCTCGTCAAAGCCTGTGATGGTGTGATGGTTCGATCAGCCAGTCTCTGCCAGCCTGTGTTCCTGGAGCTGGCGAGCCATCTCGAGTTCTTCATCGGCCGGGACGACCCAGATGCCGGCCGGGCTGTGGGGTTGATGGAGCGCGCGTAGGCCTCGGTGGTCTTGTCGGTTGGCCTCAAGGTCGAGGACCAGTCCCACGCTGTTCAGGTCGTGACAGACCGACTCCCGCACGATGGCGTCGTGTTCGCCTACGCCGCCGGTGAATACCAGCGCATCCAGCCGGCCCAGATTGATGAGATAGCCGCCCAGGTAGTGGCGGATGCGATGGACATACATCGCTAGGGCCATGCTGGCCGCTTCGCTGCCCTGGTCGATCGCTTGGTGGATTTCCCGCAGGTCGCGGGTGCCGCACAGACCGATCAACCCGGATTCGTGATTGAGCAGGTGGTCGATCTCCTCGCTCGACAGTCCACCACGGCGTTCGAGTATGCCGGGGATCGCCGGGTCGATATCGCCGGTCCGGGTGCCCATCACCAGCCCTTCCAGTGGCGTCATGCCCATCGAGGTGGCGACACTGTGCCCGTTACGGATGGCCGTGATGCTGGCCCCGTTTCCCAGGTGCATAACGATCAGGTTCAGTCGCTCGGCCGGTTGGGCGGTGGCTTCGGCCAGGCTGCGCAAGGCATGTGCGACCGACAGACCATGGAATCCGTAGCGGCGGATGCCGAGTTCCTGCCGGCACCAGGCGGGTAGGGCGTAATCGCGTGCCGCTGGCGGTAAGTCGCGATGGAATGCGGTATCGAACAGGGCGTAATGCGGCCTGTACGGGAAGTGGCGACGTGCGACCTCGATGCAGGCAACGGCGATGGGATTGTGCAGCGGGGCGAGCGGCTCGATCCGCTGCAGGGCAGCGAGCATGGCATCGTCGATCGGTGTGGGGGCCTGGAATTGGTCGCCGCCGTGCACCACCCGATGGGCAGTGGCGTGGATGGAGTCTTTCAAACCCTGCGGCAGGGTGGTGAGCAGGGCATCCAGGGCGCGGGCGTGCGCACTGCCCGGCGGGGCGTCCCCATCGGTCAGCGCCTCGACCACCTCGTCGCAAAGCCGGTTGTCCGCTGCATCGAGAATGGCCAGCTTGAGTGAGGACGAGCCGGTATTGATCGCCAGCCAGGAGCCGCGGTCTTGCTCGTCTGTCGTCATCGATCTGATCCTCTTGCATGAAACGGCGGGAGCGCGCGTGGTCGGGGCGCTCACCGTCGCCTTCCAACCGTAGACTAAAAGTCCGCGGGTTGTCAGACGGCGGTCGCCGCGATGACCATGAATCCGGCCTCGTGCGGCTTGCCGACGACAGGCGCTTCTGCCCGCGCCGGTGGCAGATACGGCCTTGATCACGGGATGTCAGCAGGCAGCTTCAGTGGTCGAGCGGTTGGGGCTCACCCGCCTTGAGGTCTTCCTGGTCTGCTTGTGGATAGACGACTTTCCCCGCCGCTGTCCGCTGGGCCCCCGGCGTTGGTCGGGCGGCCTCCTTGCGGCCGTCCCCCATCAGATGGGCGACCTCGTGTCCGTTCAGTAACAGATAATCCGTGATGATGCGGCGGTGGCAGCGCCACCACACGGCCTCCGAGCACATGATGGCAACCCGATCGTGTTCGCCGAGGCTGACGAGCTCATCGAACGCCCGTCCGAACTGATCGGACAGGGCGTAATCGGCATAGTGGTGGAAGCTGCGGTTGCGCCAGAGGGCATTGCTGCTGTCGGGGATATCGGGCTGGCGCCCGCGTCGCCCGCCCAGATCGGGCATGTGACGATAGCCGATCTGGCAGCGGGCAAGCGCCTCGGGCAGGGTGTCGATGTTGTAGTCGGGATTGCTGCGGGAGCGGGGGAAGCGGCGCACATCGACGACCAGTGTCACTTGTGCCTGGCGCAGGATCGCCACGAAATCCGCCAGGCGTCGATTCGAGTGTCCGACGGTGCAAAACCCGCTGCTCATCAATCGATCCGGGACAGTGCCGATCCCTTGTGGGCTGCAATATGATCGGTCTTGTCGCTTTTGATCTCGTATTGCGGCTCGTTTTTCGAGGCGCGTCGAGTGTGACCCTTGTAGTCAAAGTCGCGGGTGTGAATTTTCGTTATCCGGCCAGTGACATGGCCGGCCTCGGAATTCCAGGTCACATGGTCGCCGATCTTGAATTTGGCCATCTCGTCGCTCCGGTGTCTGTGGGCAACTCATGAGCAGGAGCGCGTGAGTTGCCGATGGATGGGTTGCAGACCTTGTCGTCCAAGGAGTCGTACAGAGCTTCCCTAGCCAACATTCCCATCGTAGACCGGCAATGCACGGATTGCCGGCGGTTTATCGCCGTGCGGGGCACCGACAGTGCTGCGTACGCCTGCGGTCGGCACTCCGGGGTTGCGCGATGAACCAAAAAAGCGCGCCGGAGGGCGCGCCTGTCAGGTCGATTTCCGGTGAGGGTGGCGGTCAGGGGGCGTTGCCCTGGGCCACGGCATCCTGGATCGCCTTGAGGATCCTTTCTCCGCGTGGCCCGGCCATTTGGACGTACTGGTTGAATACCGGCTCGACCTTGTCGCGGAATACCGTAACCTGCTCGGGCGTGAGATCGACGAATTTGATGTCGCTCTTGGAGCTGATTTCCTCGGCCGCCTCGGTATTGAGCGTCTTTTGCACCTCCCAGATGTACGGGTCGAGTTCCTCGATCGTCTCGCGGATGCTGGACTGCATGTCTGGTGGCAGGCTTTCCATGAAGCCCGGGCTGGTGATGACCGTGGCGACAAACTGCGCATTGCGTGCCTGGATCAGATAGTCCTGCACCTCGTAGAAGCTCATGTCGCGGATGGCGAACATCGGCTGGGTCTGGGCATCGATCTGGCCGCGTTGCAGGCCGCCGTAGATCTCCGAATAGGCCATCGGTTTCGGGTTGGCGCCATAGCTTTCGTAAGTTGCCAGCAGCAGGTCGGACGGCTTGACGCGAATCTTGACGCCCTCGAAGTCGGCCGGCTGGGTGATCGACTTGTTCGCGCTCCAGACCATCCAGCCCTCGGGGACGATCGCGAGCAACTCGAGCCCCTTTTCTTTGTAGGCGGCACCCAGCTCCTCGTGGACCACCGGATTGCTGGCAAAGATGTCCTCGTTGATCGCATCGTCCTGCGAGAACAGGAAGTGCAGAGTGAACACCTGTGCCTCCGGAATGGTCGATCCCACGTGGCCGGCGGAAGCGAAGGCAAACTGCATGGTGTTGTTCCGGATCTGCTGGGTGATGTCCTGCGAGCTGCCCAGCGTACCGTAGGGGTAGATCTTGACCTCGACGTTGTCGTTGCGCTGCTCGATCAGTTCCTTGAACTTCTCGGCGTATTGCCACTGCACGCCGCCCCTGGTTTCCTCAAGGGCGAAACGCCAGACCTGCTCCCCATCAGCACTCTTGGAGCCATCACCGGATTGGCCGCAGCCGCTCAGGACCAGACCGGTGGCCATGGCCAGGGCACCCATCCAGAGGGCGCCTCTGTGAAGGAATCGCTTGTTTTCCATCTGTCTCTTCCTGTGTCTCTTGCCTGGATTTTGTTTGGATCTTGCTTGTTGTTCGTGAGCGACCGGACCTCGTCTGGGCCGCGGCCAGCGTGACCCACGACCTTAGCATGCTGAGAGGGTCGGTTCGTTGGACAGTCGGATCACGGCACAGCTACACTTTCACGCATATTAGTGATTGTGGGTCTGGAGCCTGGGCGGCCATTCCCCTGCTGGTCGTTCAGATCGGTCGATGGGCCGGGAAATGCAGGAGTTCAGCCGGGGCACTCGAATGGGTCTGCCCGGCTAGGAGAAAGCAATGCCGCAAGCGCAGGGAAGGCTGTCCCGATCATGGCCGGGACGAGTGCTGTTCCGCCTCGACTGGCTGATCGGCTGGTTCGAGAACATCATTCTCTCCGGGGCCATCCTGCTGATGGCGGTGCTCAATATCGCCAATGTTCTGGGCGACAATCTCCTCGGGCAGGGCCTGGCGTTTGCCGGCGAGATCAACCAGGCGTTACTGGTCATCATCACCTTTGTCGGCGTGGCCAAGGCGGCGCGGCATGGGCGCAACATTCGCATGTCGGCCATCTATGACCAGTTGCGCGGCCGCTGGCGCAAGGCGGCAAACATGCTGATCACCACCGGTTCGGCGGCGGTGATGTTCTATCTGGCCTACTACGCGGTGGTCTACGAGGCGCAGCTGCGGGCCATCGGTCAGGCCACGCCGTCGCTGGGCATTCCCCTCTGGATACTCTATCTGCTGGTGCCGGTCGGTTTGTTCATGGCCGGGCTGCAGTACGCCCTGACGACCCTGCGCAATCTCGTCTCCAGGGACCTGTATCGCTCCTTCCTCGAGCGGGAGGCTTACGAGGACGCGGACCTGCACGCTGAAGGGGAGGGCGAGCCGGCCACCGACTCCGGCGGGCGTGATCAGTCGGGCAGGGAGGGCCGTTGATGCTCACCCTGATGTTCGTCCTGATGTTCCTGCTGCTCATGATGGGTTTTCCCATGATGGTGCCGCTGATCGTCGGTGCCCTGGCGCTTCTGCTCACCACCTTTCCGGGGGTGGACCCGAGCCAGATCGTCCAACAGATGATCGGCGGGGTGCGGCCCTCGGTGCTGGTGGCCGTGCCGATGTTCATTCTGGCTGCCGACATCATGACCAAGGGGCGCACGGCCGACCGCCTGCTCGATCTGGTGCATGCCTTCATCGGTCACCGCCGTGGCGGCCTGCCAATCACCACGGCGGTGACCTGCACGCTGTTCGGTGCGGTGTCGGGCTCGACCCAGGCGACGGTGGTTGCCGTCGGCAGCGCGCTGCGGCCGAAGATGCTCAAGGCCGGCTACAAGGACAGCTTCACGCTGGCCCTGCTGGTCAATGCCTCGGACGTCGCCTTGCTGATTCCGCCGTCGATTGCGGCGATCATCTACGGCGTGGCGGCGAACGTCTCGGTGGGTGAGCTGTTCATCGCCGGTATCGGTCCGGGCGTGGCGATCATGCTGATGTTCTCGGTCTACAGCTGGTTCGTTTCTCGCCGCTGGGGCATCGAGCCTGGCGAGCGGGTCGGCTGGATGGGGCGATTGCGCGCCATGCGCGGAGCGGTGCTGCCGATGGGTTTCCCGGTGGTGGTGCTCGGCGGGATCTACTCGGGGCTGTTCAGCCCCACCGAGGCCGCCGCGATGTCGGTGCTCTATGCCTTGATCCTGGAGATGGTGATCTATCGGTCGATCAAGCTGTCGGACCTGCCGGGTATCGCGTTGTCGACCGGGCTGATCACGGCGGTGGTGTTCATCCTTGTCGGCGCCGGCCAGGCCTTCTCCTGGGTGATTTCGCTGGCGCAGATTCCCTCGGAGATCCTTGGGCCGATCCTCGATCAGGTTGCGGCGAACCCGACCTATCTGCTGATCCTGATCGCGGTGGCCTATTTTGTCGCCTGTATGTTCGTCGATCCGATCGTGGCGATCTTCGTGCTCACCCCGATCTTCATGCCGGCCATTCACGCCTCGGGCGTCGACCCGGTGCTGGTGGGCACGCTGGTGGTGCTGCAGTCGGCGATCGGCTCCGCCACCCCGCCGTTCGGTTACGACATCTTCACCGCCATGGCGGTATTCCGGCGACCCTACTGGGACATCGTCAAGGGCACGCCGCCATTCATCATCATGCTGATCACCATGACGGTGCTTCTGATCTCCTTCCCGCAGATCGCCCTGTTCCTGCGCGATCTCGCCTTCTACTGATCTCGTAATCCCTGTGCCAGCCAGCGATCGGCCGCGGCCAGTCGCTCGGGCGTGCCCACATCCAGCCATACGCCGCGATGGTGGTGGGCGCAACCCTGCCCGCGGGCGATCGCCGCACGCAGTACTGGTCCCAGCGGCCGTCGCCCCGGTGGCAGGGCGCGAAACAATGCCTCCCCGAACAGGCCGATGCCGGCATAGGTCAGCGCTTTGCCCGTCTCGTTCCTGAGCCGGCCCTCGTGGTCGAGCGCAAAGTCGCCGGCTGGATTGTGCGGCGGGTTGTCCACCAGCACCAGGTGGAAAGGGCAGCCGGCCGGCAGGGTGTGGGCGACCAGCGCGCTGTAATCGATGTCCGAGAGCACGTCACCGTTGACGATCAGAAAGCGCGGACCGAGCCGGGCGAGCGCCTGGCGGATGCCGCCGGCCGTTTCGAGGGCCTGCTCGGCCCGTGTGCCCTCCACCGAATACTCGATGCGCAGCCCCCAGCGAGCACCATCGCCGAGATGCTCGCGGATCTGCTCGCCCAGATGAGCGAGGTTGATCACCACGCGCTCGATGCTGGCGGCGGCCAGGCGCTCGAGATGATGCTCAATCAGCGGCTTGCCACCCACTTCGACCAAGGGCTTGGGGGTGTGGTCGGTCAGCGGGCGCAGCCGCCCACCACGGCCGGCGGCCAATATCATGGCAGTCGTCTCAGTCATGGGCGGGCTCCGGTTCGAGTGCGGCGATCAGCTGCCGCAGCGGCTCAAGGCCCGGCGCCCGGTCGATCGCCCACTGCAGATGACGCCAGGTCAGCGGCAGGTCACCGAGGTAGCCGTGCTTGCCATCGCGGCGGCTCAGACGGGCGAAGATGCCCAGTACCTTGAGGTGCCGCTGGACCGCCACCCAGGCGAAATCCTCGACAAAGGCGCCTCGGCTCGCGTTGGTCAGGCCGGCCTCGCGGGCCTGCTCCAGGAAGGCATCGATCTCGCGCTCGACCCAGTCGGCCGGCCAGTCGATGTAGCTGTCGCGCAGCAGCGAGGCCAGGTCGTAGGTCAGCGGGCCGGCCACCGCGTCCTGGAAGTCGATGATCACCCACTCGTTTCCCCGGCGCATCAGATTGCGGCTGTGGTAGTCACGCTGGACGAACACCGGCGGCATGGCGGCCAGTCGCGTCGTAATTTGATCGCGCAGAGTCTGCCAGCGGTGCTGCTCGGCGGTCGACCAGTCCACGCCCAGGTGGCCGGCCCGGTACCACTGATCGAACAGTTGCAGCTCGGCGGTCAGGCGGGGGGCGTCAAAGGCGGGTAGCCCCTTCCGGTTGACGCCCGCCATCGGAATCAACTGTGCACGGCAGTCGGCCAGCGCCGCGGCCTGTGCCTCTTGGTCGGCGCGGGGCAGCCATGAAAATAAGGTGTCGCGGCCCAGATCCTCGAGCAGCAGAAAACCGTCTTTGAAATTGCTGGCGTGGATGCTCGGCACCGGCAGACCGGCCTGTTTCAGTCGGGCCTGGACGTCGATAAATGGGGCGAGCGGCTCCCGGTCCGGTGGCGAGTCCATGACGATAACGGTTGTCCCGTCGGGGTGTGCTGCCCGCCAGTAGCGACGATTGCTGGCATCACTGGAGGCGGTGTGCAGCGGCCCGTAGTCCGGCGCATGTTGGTCGATAAAGGCGCGGGCCAAGTCGCGTCGGTGGTCGGCGGCAACGGTTTCGGACATCGGTTCTCGGGTCCTGGTGATTCAGTGATTGGGTGGATCGGTCTGACGATGGCACGACGCTCGGCAGAACGAGCCTTTTGCGTCGATACTCGAGTTTACAAGGATTCCTGAACGGGGCGCTGATCGGGGTTTTGTCCATCTATTTATCCATCTGATTGCGCCGCCGGCATGCCCGACTCGAGAGGCCTATCATGCGACACCGTATCCGATACCCGCAGGCGCCCCGCGAATGGGAGGTCACCGATCCACGCCTGGCGATGGACCGTAGCGCCCGGCGCAGGTTCCTTCGCTCGGTGATCGGGGCCGGCGCTGCCCTGGCGTTACCGGGCGGTAGCCAGGCCGAGGAGCGTGGGCCGCTTGCCGCACAGCTCACCGGGTATGACGCGATCACCGGTTACAACAATTACTACGAACTCGGTACCGGCAAGAGCGATCCGAAGCGGAATGCTGCTGCGCTGGCCGCCTTGATCGAGCGGCTGTCGCCCTGGGAATTCGAGGTCGACGGCGAGGTGGCCCGGCCCGGGCGCTTCAGTCTCGACGATCTGATCGCGCTGCACGTCCCCGAAGAGCGTATTTACCGGCTGCGCTGTGTCGAGGGCTGGTCGATGGTGATCCCCTGGGAGGGCGTGCCGCTCAAGGCGCTGCTCGATCAGGTCGAGCCGACCGCTGCGGCTCGCTTTCTGCGTTTCGAGACGGTCTACCGCCCCGACCACCCACTGCCGGGACAGACCCGTACAGTCCTTGATTGGCCTTACGTCGAAGGGTTGCGACTCGATGAAGCGCGGCATCCGCTCACGCTCTTGGCCACCGGCCTCTATGGCCAGCCGTTGACCCCACAGAACGGCGCCCCGGTACGGCTGGTAGTGCCGTGGAAGTACGGCTTCAAGAGCGGCAAGTCACTGGTGCGCATCACCCTGACCCGAGACATGCCCACCTCGACCTGGATGGCGGCCGTGCCGAGTGAATACGGCTTCTATGCCAACGTGAACCCGAACGTCGACCACCCGCGCTGGTCGCAGGCCACCGAGCGGCGTATCGGCGATTGGCGGCGGCGCGACACCCTGATGTTCACCGGCTATGCCGATCAGGTCGCCTCGCTCTATCGCGGCATGGACCTGAAGAAGTTGTTCTGATGGTGGTGCGTCGGCCCTGGTTGGCGAGCCGAGTGGCCTGGTGGTTGATCTTCCTCGCCCAGCTCGGCCCGCTCGCCTATCTCGCCTGGGCGGTGCCCACCCACCAGCTTGGTTACGAGCCGGTGGTCGACAGCCTGCGCTTTCTTGGTGAGACCGCGCTCTACCTGCTGCTGATCGGGCTGGCCATCACGCCGCTGCAACGCCTGGCGCCACGCCTCGGTGTGATCGACTACCGGCGGATGGTAGGCCTGTACGCGTTCTTCTATGCCACGCTGCATGTTTTGCTTTGGTTGGTGGTGGATCGTCAGCTGGTGCTGGCGGTGATCTGGAGGGATGTGAGCGAGCGTGTGCACATCATTTTTGGGGTGCTGGCCTTCCTGATGCTCATCGCGCTGGCGCTCACCTCGACCCGTGGCTGGCAACGTCGTCTGGGACGACGTTGGCAGACATTGCACCGCCTGGTCTATCCGGCGACGGCACTGGCCATCCTGCATTACTTTCTTTCAGTCAAGCTCGACACTCGCACACCGATCGTGCTGGCCTGCCTGTTTCTGCTGCTGTTGCTGGCACGCCCGTTGACCCACCGGCTGGTGCGGGCATCACGCCATGGTTCTCGCCGCGATTGAGTATAAGAAAGCCCTTATGTCAAGATGAGGCACGGTCCAACCATTCGAAAGACGGCCTTCGGGAGGGCATGGTATGAAACTGACGGTTATCGGTGCAGGCTTCGGTGCCTTGACGGCAATTCGGCGCCTGCGGCGGCTGCGGCCGCAGGCGGAGATCACCCTGATCGCGCCCGAGCCCACCTTTCAGTACTACCCGAGCCTGATCTGGGTGCCCGCCGGGCTGCGCCGGCGCGAGGACATCCTCTACGACATCCAGCCACTGCTCAAACGGCTCGATGTGCGATTTCACGCTGGACGCGTCACCGGCGTCAGTGACGATGGTCGCCGGGTGATCACCGACGGCGGCGAGGTTGAAAACGACGGCCTGATCGTGGCCAGTGGTGGGCGCTTCCTGAAGAAACTGCCCGGTATCGAGCACGCAATCACGCTCTGCGAGGGCATCGATGCCGCCGAGGCGATCCGTGATCGGCTCGCCGCGATGAAGGGCGGCACCATCGCCATCGGTTTCGGCGGCAACCCCAAGGAGCCGGCGGCGGTGCGTGGCGGCCCGATGTTCGAGCTGCTGTTCGGTATCGACCGATTGTTGCGCAAGCAGGGGCGGCGGGAGCAGTTCCAACTGGTCTTCTTCAACCCCTCGCCACGGCCGGGCAACCGGATGGGCGAATCGGCGGTCGATCGGCTGCTCGAACGCATGCAGAAATTCGACATCGAGGCCCGCATTGGTGCCAGAATCACGCGCTTTGAGGCCGATCGGGTGGTCACCGAGCAGGGTGAGTTCGAGGCTGATCTGATTCTGTTCATGCCCGGCATGACTGGGCCGGCCTGGCTGGAAAACGCGTCGTTTCCCACCTCGCCGGGCGGTCTGGTTGATGCCGACGAACACACCCGCGTCAAGGGCTTTGAACGGGTCTACGTGGCTGGCGACTCGGGCAGTTATCCGGCCCCCGACTGGGCGCCCAAGCAGGCGCATATGGCCGATCTGCAGGCGGCGGCGGCGGCCGAGAACCTGGTCGCCGAAATCGACGGCCAACCGGGAGACAATACCTTCAAGTGGGAACTGGTCTGCGTGATGGACATGCTTGACCGGGCAGTACTGGTATTCCGCAACGACAAACGTCAATGGGTAACCCCGCCGTGCCGACTGCTGCACTGGGGCAAGCGTTTCTTCGAGTGGTGGTATCTGCGTGACCTGCGGCGCCGCTAGGGAAGCTCGGCAATACATGGCCCAAGGCTGTAGCTTGAGGGAGCGGCTTGATGGGTTCGGCGTGCCGTCGTCCATCATTTTGCGCTAGGCTTGCATTCGTTTGCCGCTTGTCCGTGGCCTTCGGATTCAAACGGGGGCACCTCAGCGGCGTCCGATATTTTTCAAGCAGGGGCTCTACACTTGTCATTGATCCGCCTGTTCTTCCAGCTGCTGTTTATGCGTGCTGGCCCGCAGGACATGCCGGCCGGGCAGCAGCCCCTGCTGGTTGCAGCAGGGTTGTATCTCGTGGTCGGGGCGCTGCTCGATCTGGCTGTGCGCGGCGAGGGCCCGGGGGGCACAGGTGGCCCGAATGGCCTGCTGTTTTTGGCGGTCGATGCCCTGGTGCTGGCGGGTTATTCGGCCGGGCTGGCGGTAATGCGTGACCAGCGACCGCGCATCCAGCAAATGCTTACCGCGCTGTTTGGCGCCACCGCCATGCTGGGGCTGGTGGCCTGGCCGCTGGTGGCGCTGCAGCCAGGCGGCACAGAGCTCGCCGGCGAGCAGCTCGGATTGTGGTCGGTGGCGATGATCGCCCTGTTCGCCTGGAACCTGGTGGTATTGGGCCAGATCTACCGACGTACCTTGGAGTTCAGCGCCCCTATCGGTGTGCTTGCCGCGCTGGGGTACTTTGTCCTAAGTTCGCTGGTCTACGCTTGGCTGGCGGTGCAACTGCTTCCTGGCGAGAATGGACTGCCAACATGATCGATCATCCACGCAAGCTTCACATCCTCGGTATTGCCGGCACGTTCATGGGCTCGCTGGCCTTGCTGGCGCGCGAGATGGGCTTTGCCGTCTCCGGCCGGGATCAGGCCATCTACCCACCGATGAGCGATCAGCTCGCCGCGGCCGGCATAGTGGTCGAAACCGATATGGATGCGCCGCTGCCTGATGACGCCGAGATCATCGTCGGCAACGTCATGCGGCGCGACATGCCGGTGATCGGCCAGTTGCTGGACGGCTTCTACCGCTTCCGCTCCGGGCCGCAGTGGCTGGGCGAAGAGGTGTTGCGCGATCGGTTCGTGTTGGCAGTCGCCGGGACCCATGGCAAAACCACGACCTGCTCGATGGTTGCGCATATCCTCGAGCGGGTCGGTATGAGCCCGGGGTTCCTGATCGGTGGGGTGCCGGGGAGTTTCGGCGTCAGTGCCCGCCTCGGTGAGACGCCGTTCTTCGTTATTGAGGCCGACGAGTACGACACGGCGTTTTTCGACAAGCGTTCGAAGTTCGTCCATTACCGCCCGCGCGGCCTGGTGATCAACAACCTCGAGTTCGATCACGCCGATATTTTCGATGATCTTGCCGCGATCGAGCGCCAGTTCGCCCATCTGCTGCGACTGGTGCCGGACCGGGGCAAGGTGATTGCGCCATTGCATGAACCGGCCATCGATCGGGTGTTCGACCAGGGGCTGTGGTCCCCGCTCGAGCGCTTTGCCGAGCGGCGCATGCCGGGCGCGGCCTGGTGGCTGGAGGATGGCGAGGTGGTCTGTGAGGGCGAGCCGCTCGGCGGTCTGCCGGAGGTGCTCCATGGTGATCACAACCGGCACAATGCACTGGCTGCGCTGGCGCTGGCCCGTTTCGCCGGCGTGCCGGCGGCCGAGGCACTGGCCGCTCTGGCGGATTTCGGCGGCGTTGCCCGGCGGCTCGAGATCAAGGGCGAGGCCGGCGGGGTGCGCGTGATTGACGATTTCGCCCACCACCCGACCGCCATCACGGCGACGCTGGCAGCGGTGCGTGAGCAGATGCCGGCCGGGGCGCGACTGGTCGCAGTGCTCGACCCACGCTCGAACTCGATGCGCACCGGGGTGCATGCCGCCGGTTTGGCCGGTTCGCTAGCCGCGGCCGATCACGTTTTCCTGCATGCCCCGGAGGGTTTGGGTTTCGATCCGCTCGAGACACTGCGGCCGCTGGTGGGCCGACTGACGGTGGCCGACTCGGTCGACGTGTTGCTCAAGATGGCAGTGGCCGAGTGCCGATCTGGTGACTGGGTGGTCTCGATGAGCAACGGCGGCTTTGGCGGCTTCCCGGCGCGCCTGGTCGGCATGTTGCGAGCACAGGCGGCATGAGGCGGGGCGTGGCTACCGAGCATGTCGTGCTGGCGATGACCGGTGCCTCGGGGCTGCCCTACGCACTGCGCCTGCTCGATTGCTTGATTGCCGCCGGTTGCCGGGTGAGCCTGATTGCCTCCAAGGCGGCCCATGCGGTGGCGGCACTCGAGCTTGACGGGCCGTTCCCCGCCCGGCATGACGCCCTGGCCGCCGAGCTGGGCGGGCGCTTCGGCGCGGCCGATGGGCAGGTGACCGGGTTTGCCCGCGAGGACTGGACCGCGCCGTTCGCCTCCGGCTCGAACCCGCCGGATGCGATGGTGGTCTGTCCCTGCACCACCGGCACGCTCGGCGCCATTGCCAATGGCCTGTCGGACTCGCTGATCGAGCGTGCTGCTGACGTCTGTCTCAAGGAACGCCGCGATCTGGTGATCGTGCCGCGCGAGGCACCGTTGACGGCGATTGCCCTGGCACAGATGACCAGGCTGGCGGAGCTCGGTGTGGTGATCCTGCCACCGTCGCCGGCCTTCTATCACCGCCCGCGCACGATTGAGGACCTGATCGACTTCACCGTGGCGCGTATCCTCGACCAGATTCGAGTGCCGCACGACCTTCATGCACGCTGGGGCGATCGGGATGGCGGCTGACGAGACACGCCTGCCGCTGTTTCCGCTGCGGGCGGTCTTGTTCCCTGGCGGCGAGTTGCGGTTGCGCATTTTCGAGGCGCGCTATCTCGATCTGGTGCGCGATTGTCTGCGTGATGATCGTACTTTTGGCGTGGTGCGGATCATCGAAGGCCGCGAGGTAGGGATGGAGCAGGGCGCGCCGCATATCGCCGTGGTAGGCACCACCGCCCGGCTGATGGATGCCGATGTTTTTCCGGGCGGGCTGCTCGGCGTGCGAGTGCTCGGCGAGCGGCGTTTTCGCGTGCTTGCGTACGAACCGGATAGGCGTGGTCTGGTATGGGCGCGGGTTGAAAAGCTTGTCACCGATCTGGGCGCGGGCGACTCGATTGCTGCGGAGCGTCGAGAGCGGTTGGTAGCTGCACTGGCCCGGCTTGAGCCCGCGCTGCAGGCGGCCGAGGCCAGGCACGAACTGTCCTGGCTTTGCCACCGGCTGGCCGAGCGTCTGCCGCTGGAGCTGGCAGCACGGCAATCATTGCTGGAATGCGAGAGCGTCGCCGAGATGGTGGCGCGGGTTGAGGATTGGCTGGCCAGCACGCAGCGTTGATCTGATCTGATCTGACTGGACTTCAGATACGAATTTTCGTGACCCGGCCCCGCCGGGTCGACATGTGGCCGACACTGTCGGCATCATTCAAAGGTGTCTTTATGACCGTTCACACCGCTACCGCGGATACTCTCGAGGGCCTTCTCAAGGACAACGACATCCTGTTGCTGGATTTCTGGGCGCCCTGGTGCGGCCCCTGTCAGTCCTTTGGTCCGATCTTCGAGCAGGCCGCCGAGGCAAATCCCGACGTCGGTTTCGCCAAGGTGAACACCGAGGAGGAGCAGGCGCTTGCCGGGCATTTCCAGATCCGTTCGATCCCGACCTTGATGGTCTTTCGCGAGCAGATCCTGCTGTTCAACCAGGCCGGTGCATTACCGCGCCAGGCGCTCGATGAACTGATCACCAAGGTCAAGGACCTCGACATGGACGAGGTGCGGGCCGAGGTTGAGAAGGCCGAAGCGGAGGCCAAGGGCGAGTGATCCGGAGTGCCACTCCGGTGGTGCCCCGACAGAGGATCCCTGGTTGATCTCGGTCATCCTGCAGATGGCCGGGATCATTGCGCTGGGGCAGGTCTGGCGTTACCAGCCGCTTGGTGGCTGGACGGCGGACCGCGCACGTGGCGCGTTGACGACCTCGGTCTACTACCTGTTCCTGCCGGCACTGGTGTTCTCGGTGCTGTGGCGGGCGCCGCTGGGGGTCGACACACTGCGCATCGCCGGTACGGCCACAGTGGCCGTGCTCAGCTCGTTGGCACTGATGGCCGTGATTGGCCGGGCGATGCGGCTCGGCCGGTTGCAGTTTGGAGCCCTGCTACTGGCAGCGGCCTTCCCGAATGCGACCTATATGGGGTTGCCGCTGCTGGGCAGTCTGTTTGGTGATGCCGGACGAGCGATCGCGATCCAGTACGATCTGTTCGCCTGTACGCCGATCTTGCTGTCGCTGGGCATTCTGCTGGCGGCCCGATACGGTGACAGCGAGGAGCAGGTCCACCCGATCAAGACCTTGCTCAAGGTGCCACCGCTGTGGGCGGCAATTGCCGGGGCGGGGTTGAATCTGGCGGGCGTGTCGCAGCCGGACTGGGCGGCTGAGGGGCTCGATCGCATCGGCGCGGCCGTGGTGCCGTTGATGCTGGTGGCGCTGGGCATGAGCCTGCGGCTGGAAACACTCACTGGCCGCCAGTTGCTGACGGTCAGTCCGGCGATCGCAATCCAGCTGTTGTGGATGCCACTGGTGGCCATGGGCTTCGCGCTGGCGGTGGGCACCAGTGGGACGACGCTGACAGCGGTGGTGCTGGAGGCTGCCATGCCGGTGATGGTGCTGGGGCTGGTGATCTGTGACCGCTTCGGTCTCGACACCACCCTGTACGCCACCACGGCGAGTGCGTCGACCCTGCTGGCACTGCTCACCCTGCCGTTCTGGTACGGGCTGGCGAGCTGAACTTTCAAGAGGGCAAAAAATGAGCGAGACGCAACAGGGCCGGGAGACATTGCTCCCGGTTGAGAAGGACAGGGCAGTGCGTGTCTTCCACGTGATGCGCGATGATGACGGCGTGGTCCTTGCGGATACGCGCGTCGACGGCTTCGAGTACATCCATGGCCACGGCAACCTGGTCGTCGGACTGGAGAACGCGCTCGAAGGGCATGTCGAGGGCGACGAGATCGAGGTGACCGTCGAGCCGGAGCAGGCCTACGGGCTGCACGACCCCGAAGGGGTGGTCGAGGTGCCGCGCGAGCGCATCGAGGCGCAGGCCGAGCTCGTCCCGGGCAACATGGTCGAGGCACATGGTCCGGAAGGGCGCATCGAGATGCTGATCCTCGAGGTAGGTGATGAGACGGTCAAGGTCGACCTCAATCACCCGCTGGCCGGTTTCCGTCTGCACTTTTTTGCGCGGATCGGCCCAGTGCGTGCTGCCCATCCGGACGAGATCAAGCATGGTCGTGTGCATCCGGGGGGGCACCATCTGATGACCGGCGATTCCTCCGTATTCGACCTGCCGAAACAGGAATCCTGATGGACATATCCACCACTGGCGCCCCGGTCGAGCCGTGCTATCGGCTTGGCTTTGCGGGGCACCGCAGCCGCTACCTCGACGTCACGCTGACCCTGCCGGCTGCCGTTGCGGGCTACCGGCTCAGCCTGCCGGCCTGGATCCCAGGCAGTTACCTGCTGCGTGATTTCGCCCGCCACGTGGTCGGAAAACGGGCGGTTGATGCCGATGGCAGGCCGGTACAGATCACGCCGGTGGACCAGCAAACCTGGGATCTGGCCGGCAGTGAGCAGGAGGTGAGTGTTCACTACCGCATCTACTGCGCGGACTTCTCGGTGCGCAGCGCGCATGCCGACTCGAGCCATGTGTTCTTCAATGGCACCAGCGTCTTTCTGCGTGTGCATGGCGCCGAGCAGGCCCGTCACCAGGTAGTGATGGGCGGCGAGGGGCTGCCGACCGACTGGCGGCTGGCCACCACGCTGCCGAGCATTGCGGTCGACGAGCGTGGATTTGGCCAGTATGCCGCGGTCGACTACGAGGCCTTGATTGACCATCCGGTCGAGATCGGCGATTTTGTCGAACGTCAATTCACCGCCGGTGGCGTGCTGCATCGAATGGTGTTCACCAACGCGCTGCCCGAGACCGACTTCGATCGGATCGCCCAGGACGTGGCACGCCTCTGTGAGACCGAGATCGAACTGTTCGGCGGTGCGCCCTTCGACGAGTACCTGTTCCTGGTCGCGCTTGACCAGTCGGGTTTTGGCGGGCTGGAACACCGCGACTCCACGGCGCTGGTGTTCCCGCGTGAGCATCTGCCGGCGGTGACGGCCGAGGGGGTGAGCAAGCAGTACCAGCGGTTTCTGAGCCTGTGCGCGCACGAGTATTTCCATAGCTGGCACGTCAAGCGGATTCGCCCAGCCGCCTTTGCCGGGCTACCGCTCGACCAGCCTGCACATACGCGCCTGCTGTGGGTGTTCGAGGGCTTCACCAGTTATTTCGACGACTGGCTGCTGCGCCACGCCGGGCTGATCGACGAGACGCAGTACCTCGCCGCGCTGGAGGAGACCGTCAATCGCGCCATGCGCGGCAAGGGCTGGTCGCGCCAGACGCTCGAGGAGTCGAGCTTCTATGCCTGGACGCGTTTCTACCAGCAGGATGCCAATGCGGTGAATGCGATCGTCAGCTACTACAGCCGCGGGGCAGTGGTGGCGCTGATGCTCGATCTGATGCTGCGTGAACGTGGCGCCAGCTTGATGGACGTGATGCGACGGTTGTGGGATGAGCATGGCAAGACGCCCTTGCCGGAGGGCAGGCGTGTCGAGGAGCTGGTCGAGGTGGCCATGGGCGGGCCGATGGCCGAGTTTTTCGACCGCGCCCTGCGCTCGACCGAGCCGCTCGATGTCGCCGGGCTGTTGGCGCGCTTCGGCGTGGCGATGGTGCCACGAGCGGAACTCGCTGGCCCGGATACCGGGCTGCGGGTCGATGAACTTGACGATCAGCACGCACGCGTGACGCTGGTCTTTGAGGATCGACCGGCCGCGGTGGCGGGGCTGGCGGTCGATGATTGCATCATCGCGGTCGACGGTTTTGCGGTCAGTGGCAGCAACTGGGCGGAGCGCATCGCGCGTCACCGAGCCGGCGACCGACTGCATCTGCATGTCTTCCGCCAGGGGCGCCTGCTGGAGATGACCCTCACGCTCACCCCCGAGTGTCTCAACCAGCACCGCCTGGAGATGGCGAAGAGCGATGCGTTGACCGAGGCACGTCGGTCCGACTGGTTGGCTCCTCTGGAGTCGGCGCGGCCCTGATGGCCGCTTTGCCTCACAGGACACCCCAAAGACCTCTCAGGCGCCTGTTCGCGTGGATTTTTCGTTCGGCGTGGCCGAAGCGGGATCCTCATCAGCGGTGTTTCTCATGTCCGAGTCAGTATAATCGGGCTCGTTCCGAGAAATCATTGAATGACCGCCCAGTCACCATTGGGTGGTTGTTCTGTCTTTCCTGATCGCCGACCGACGAGGTCGTCCGCCATGCGCCGTGATAAGGCACTCGACTTTGAGTCTCTTGTGCACCGTCTTCAACGGCTATCCGATGCCGCTGGCTGGCAGTTTGCCGCCCGGCCGCAGGTGACCTCCACCAACGAGCTTGTGCGGGCGATGATGGCGAATGGTGCCAACGAGGCACCTGCTTGTGTAGCGTTGGCCTCGATGCAGACGGCCGGCGTCGGTCGTCGCGGCACACACTGGCTGAGTGGGGCTGGTGACGGCTTGTGGTTTTCGCTGGTGGTGCCGGCCGAAGCGCAACTCGAGGGGCCGCCGCCAACTCTGGCGTTGGCCGGGTGTCTGGCAGCCGTGCTTGAGGAGCGCGGGGTGCCGGTGGCGGTCAAGTGGCCCAACGATCTGTATCTTGCTGGTGGCAAGCTTGGCGGTTTGATGCTTGAGCGCGGCCGGCTTGGTGGCCGACTCAGTTGGCTGGCCGGGGTCGGCATCAACTGGCGCCTGCCGCCAGGCCACACTACTGGCGATTACCATCCGGCGGCGCTGGGAATGGTGTCTGGCGGTGCTTGGCGGCGTGATCCGGTCGGCCTGGCGGCCGATCTCGTCGACGCGGGAGTCCGCTTGTTGCTGTCGCCGAGCCGGTGGCCAGAAGAGATCGAGCGGTTGCGTCGCAGTCATCACTGGTATGGCGTACCGGTGGAGGTCTGTCCCGAGGGCGAGATACGTTATGTCGGGGTAGGGGGCGAGATTCGCCCCGACGGGTGGCTTGAGGTGCGTAGCCAGGCAGGCTGCCTCAAGGTAATCGGACCAAATGATCGGGTGCGCGCCGCCAAGCGGCTGGGCCCCAAAACAAACAACGTAAAGGAAGTTTGACCTAGTGAATTGCTACATCGACGCGGGCAACAGCCGGATCAAGGGACGTATCACGCGGCGCACCAGGGCGGGCGCCGAGCCGTTCGTGATCGAGTGGCCAGGCAAGGCCGAAGGTGATCCGGTTGGTGCGTTGGCCACCCAGTTGGCACCCCTGCTGGTCGACGAGAAAGGGCGCTCACCCAAGCAGATCGTGCTTGCTTCGGTAGTCGAGGCTGGTCGCCGGGAATGGCTGGAGACGGCGTTGATCGAAATCTGTCCGGAGGCGAAGCGGCGTTGGCTGTCGGTGCCGCGCAAGTGTTGCCATGTGCGAGTGGCCTACGCAGAGCCGGCTGAGCTCGGCATCGATCGTTTCTGCGCCATGATCGAGGCCTATGCCCAGGTCGACGGGCGGCCGTTGGCGGTGATCAATGCAGGTACGGCCATCACGCTGGACGTGCTGGCTGTAGATGGGCAGCACCGTGGCGGACTGATCCTCCCTGGCTGGCGCACACAGCTTGAGGGTCTGCTCGCTGCTGCGCCTGGCTTGAGGGAGGCGGTTGCTCCCTTGCTCGAGGCAACGACTCGGGCCCAGGGGCAGGCCCATAGACAGGCCCAGCAGCAAGCTCGGGCCGGCAATGAAGCGACTGCCGAGCGGTGCCCGCCCGAATCGACCAGCTGGCTGGGTGTCGCGATCGACACGGCCACTGCCGTCGAGCTGGGATGCCACTGGATGATCGCCGCGGGCGTCAACCAGATGCTGTCGGCATGGCAGCAGGGGGTGGCTGACGAGGGCGAGCTGGCTGTGGTGATTTCCGGCGGAGACGCCGAACGGTTGGCGGCACTGGTGGACCCGGCATTCGAGGTCCAGATAGAGCCGGATCTGGTCCTGTCAGGTGTCGTACGGCTGGCGCGCGCACGACGTTGAACGGTCGACTTGGCAAAGCCCCCAAGGTGTGAGTAGAATGCGCGCCCAGTGCCGGCTTAGCTCAGTTGGTAGAGCAACCGCCTTGTAAGCGGTAGGTCGTGAGTTCGAGTCCCACAGCCGGCACCATATGGTTTTATAGCGCCCGTGGTCCTGTCGCGTGCGTCGGCCGATGTCATCATGCGCGCCCTTGCCGGTGATGTCTGCATTGTTTGGAACGGGTGTTGACAGCCCGGTTCGTTTTGTGAAGAATGGCGCGCTTCCCTGGTGGGGTACCCAAGCGGTCAACGGGAGCAGACTGTAAATCTGCCGGCTCAGCCTTCGCAGGTTCGAATCCTGCCCCCACCACCAGACAAGACGGACCTCGCGATTGCTCGCGGGGTTCAAATGGTCTGCGGGTGTAGTTCAATGGTAGAACCTCAGCCTTCCAAGCTGATGGCGTGGGTTCGATTCCCATCACCCGCTCCAGTCCTGCGGCCCAGGTGTTGTGCCTGGGCTTGGTGCGGACCGAAACGGCCCGGAAGGGTCGCGTTTTGAGATGACTGCGTTGGCAATGTTTCGTCGGCGCAGGCTCAATGCATGCTCATGTAGCTCAGTTGGTAGAGCGCGTCCTTGGTAAGGACGAGGTCATCGGTTCAACTCCGATCATGAGCTCCACATTTTCATTTGCTTGTCCCGGTTGGCGGAGGATGCGATGTCCAAAGAAAAGTTCGAACGTAGCAAGCCGCACGTGAATGTCGGCACCATCGGTCACGTTGACCACGGCAAGACGACGCTGACCGCGGCGATCACGCGCGTGATGTCGGACACCTATGGCGGTCAAGGCATGGCCTACGACCAG